>Ga0315279_10000703_pt1 | contig 62135 bp, 47 predicted proteins | sample YL17G06_20_MG_FD_203694 | JGI IMG/M metagenome (GOLD analysis project Ga0315279, IMG submission 203694) | Sediment microbial communities from Yellowstone Lake, YNP, Wyoming, USA - YL17G06_20 | ecosystem: Environmental > Aquatic > Freshwater > Lake > Sediment | place: USA: Wyoming | collected...
TCGCGCTTGACGGCCTGCGTCTTGGGCATGTCGACCTCGAAGGACCGGACCCGCGTGTCGGGGGTCAATCTCAAGGCGCGGGTGTCGAAGCCCGCCCCCAGGATGACGAACTGGGCCACATCGGCCAGGTACCGCTCGGCCACGGTGTCGAAGAACGTCTGGCGGGCGAAGCCTTCATCCTGCATAGAGACCTCGCCCTCGAAGGGGTACCGGAGAGACTTTGGCAGGTAGCCGCTGGCGCGATGCGCGAGCAGCGTCGGCACAAACACGAGCTGCATAGCCAGATGTGCACGCCGGGCAGCACCTCCATCAGCCGGTGCGAGGGCTCATCTGGTCGGCTGCCCAGGTTGTGCTGCGTCCAGCGCCCCAACAGCGGCGCTTGGGCCGTCCCGCCCGACTCGCTGCCAGCCTGGATGAACTTAACGATATAGAGCACATAGCCCACCACCAGCAGCGGAGACAGAAGAACCTGCAAGAGGTTGTAGACGACCGCCGCAAAAAGGCCCGGCGCCGAGACTTTCTTTTGACCATTTTCGTTCATAGCCGATCTCCTTATATTGATAGCCTAACTATTATTCGACGGAAATACCGGCATCTACATCTAGATGCAAGTATCCAAATGTAGATAATAACATCTAAATCTATATGCTTTAAAAGTATCTACATCTATATACCTCCTACTCGGCGTTCCTTCGTGGAGAATAAAATCTTTGCTTGGCGGCACGAGGCCTGGCCTTGCCCGCTTGCTCCTCCACTGCCCTGAACGAATTAGTTGAGCGGCGCGCCCCCCTGACACATAGGGGTAACCTCCTGGTTGACCAGGCTACACGGTTAGCTCGCCCCCACACGACTTCATCTAATAACTCGTTATTCGACGGATTCGGTGTACCCAATCCGCCGAAATACCCATTCACCACATCATGCACCAACTTGTCAACGGTCTGGGGTAGCCCGATAAAGATCAACCCTGCAGGACCCGATAAGGTGAAGCAAAAAGAGGAATTAACACGCACCACTAAATGCCAAGATGGGGGGTATCGCTTGGCTAGGGAAATTATAAACCCGCTGCGCAGTTTGTCAATGTAGCGGCGTCGCCACAACAAAAAGCCGGGCTACCTCGCCCGGCTAATCGCCGCTTTTGGGATGCCCGATACCGCTAACCCGCCGAAAGAGGTGCAGCGGATGAATTGAGCAGCACCTTGGTCGTCTCGATCAAACGCCCGCGGAAGGCTCGGCCATTCAGGCTGACTTGCTCCATGCCGAGCAGCACGCCGCCCACGACCGGCGGCGCGGTCAACCGCACAAAGCGCGCGCCCGGCGCGATGGCATGGACGGTCTGCTGCATGGCGTCCGTGAGCAGCGTCCCGCCATCGTAAAGGCTGCCGACCAGCACCACGTCAAAGTCCAGCGATTCAAGGTCGAGCTGACGGATCACCCCATTCGCCAGGCTGCCCAACTCTCTCCCGGCCCACTCGATAGTACGCCGCGCCATCGAGTCCCCTTCGGCAGCGACCTGAAAGACCAGCGGGGCTGCGTCGGCGTTGAGCGAGTACCGGTCCTGCGTGATGCCCTCCAAAAGATCATCGGCGTCCCTGGCTCCGATCCATTCGACAAACGCCTGGGTCAGGCGAGTTGAGGGCCCGCGTCGAGACCAATCCCGCGCGACGCAGCGAAGCGCTTCTTCGACCAGCTCGCCTGCGCCCGCCGCTTCGCCCATCCACCAGCCCATGCCCGTCATCCGGCCGATGCGGTGATGGTCACGATCCCATCCCCAACAATTGCAGCCGGTGCCCGCCACGACGGCGATCCCCCATCCTTCGGCAGCGCCCGCCAGCAAACCGATGATGGTATCGTTGACGGCATCAAACGGAGCGTTCAACCCCAACGTCTGGATTGCATGCAGCGTCGGCTCACGCTCGGAAGGCCAGTCGTATCCTCCTACGCCAAATCCGGCGCCGGCAATCTGACCCATGGAAATGCCGGCTTGGGCCACAGCCTGAACGGTGGCTGTTTGCAATGCGGCGGCCAGGCCATCATAGCCAACTCCCTCGTGGTTGCCTGGGCCAGCTTCCCCAAAGCCGCACACCAGTCCATTTTCTTCGGCAATCAGTGCGTGAGTCTTGGTTGCGCCAACGTCAACCCCAAGAAAGTAACGGGTCATCTGTCACCTTTTCTCGACCAGAATTGAGGCAGATGAGCTCGATGGGTCTCCAACAGATCGTCAAGAACGACCTGAACCTGATCTGCTGAGGGGCCGAGCGGGTGAGCCAGGAGCGCCTGGTAAGCCGCGTTGCGGTCGCCGTGCACCGCCGCTTCAACCGTCAGTAGCTCATACGCTTTGATCTGCGCCAGCAACCCAAAGCAGACCAGCGGGAGCGGCTCGGCGGGCAGCGGATGGATGCCCGCGCGATCCACGCGGCAGGGCATCTCCAGCACCCAATCGGCCGGCCAGCCCGGCACCGCGCCGTTGTGCCGCACGTTCACAACATGCGTCTCACCCAAGTCGTTATAATGCGCGTTGAGGAGTTGCGTGGCGACGGTGGAATAGTACGCGCCGCCGCGCTTCATCAGGGCGGCGGGCGGTTCCGTACGATCCGGCTCGGCGTATTGGCGAAGCAGGTCTTGCTCGATCTCCATCACCTGTTCGGCACGAGAGGGCGGCCACTTTGCTTGCTCAGCCAGTTTGTGGCCGGTGTGGTAATAGTATTGCAGATAGTAACTCGGGATCATGTGCAGCGATTCGACGGTGCGCGGGTCCCACTCCGGCTCCGATTCGGTTTTGAGTTGAGCGACATAGGCTTCAATCACACGCGGCCATACGTCCTCGCCGTCCAAGGTCAGGCCGCGATGCCACGAAAGGTGATTCAGCCCCAGCGTGTTTAACTCGGCCCGCTCGGGCGCAAAACCTTGCGAAGGTTTCGAGACCTTCGCAAGATTCTCCAGAAAGTGCATCTTGGCCGTGATCGGCGAGTTGCACACGCCGGCCACCGGCACATCCGGCGCATAACGGTTGAGCGCCTCGGTAATCAGGCCGGAAGGATTGGTAAAGTTCGCCAGAAGCGCGCCGGGCGCCAATTCGCGCATCTCGCGGGCAATGTCCAGGACGACGGGGATGGTGCGCAGCGCTTTTGCCATGCCGCCCACGCCCGTCGTCTCCTGGCCGATCAGCCCATGCCGCTGGCCCAGGTATTCGTCGGCGCGGCGGGCCGCCATCATGCCGACACGCAACTGGGTGATGACGTAGGACGCGCCTCGGATGGCTTCCTTGCGGTCGGTGGTCAGAAACACCTTGAAAGGCGATCCTTCTGCCGGGCTGCCCCTGGCTGCCACCATACGCTGCGCGAACTTGCCGACGATTTCCAACCGCTCCGGGCTGATGTCCATCAGCCATAATTCGGTCAGAGGAAACGATTCCGTTCGGGCGATGAAACCATTGATCAATTCTGGCGTGTAGGTCGAACCACCGCCAATGACAGTGACTTTCATATCTACTCCTTGATCCCGGTCAGCTTGATGCCCTGGATAAACTGCTTTTGCGCAAAGAAGAAGCCGATGATAATCGGGACGGTAAAGACCACCGAAGCGGCCATCAGCATGTTCCAGAGGATCTGGCGCTGTCCCTGAAAATCCGCCAGCCCCAGGGCCATCGTAAAGTTTTGCGGGCTGGTGAGGTAGATCAGCGGAGCCTGAAAGTCGTTCCAATGGAACAGGAAAGTCGTGATCGCCACCACCGCCAGGGCGGGTCTGGAGAGCGGTAGCACCACCCTGGCAAAGATATCAAACTCGGAAGCGCCGTCAATCCGCGCGGCATCGCACAATTCTTCCGGGATGGTCCGGTAAAACTGGCGCAGCAGAAAGATGTCATAGGCGTTAGCAAAAAAGGTGGGGACGATCAGCGGCAGGAGGGTATTGCCCCAATGCAAAAAATCGTTAAAGAAAACGTATTGAGGGATCATGACCGCCTGGAAAGGCAGCATAATGGTCCCCATGACGAGGATGAAGAGCAAATCCCGGCCGGGGAAGCTGATGCGGGCAAAGCCATAGGCCACCACAGCACAGGACGCCACCGTGCCGATGATGCCGAAGAGGCAGATCACCAGACTGTTGCGTAGATAGGTCCAGATCGTGACCCCCAATCCCGAACGGGGGTTATAGTTCATCGCATCAACATAGTTCTGCCAACGAAACCCCACCCGCATGATCGGCTCGGCAAATTTCATGCGCACGTTGGGAAAGGTCTGGGTGGGATCGCGAGGGTCCACAAAGTCGCCGTTGCTTGCCTCTAGCTTGAGCAGGGCGAGCTGGCGTGTCTGGTTATCTATTGTGACATCGTAGAGTGGCAACTGCTGGCCGTTCACATTTACCAGGGTATTGACGTAGGGCAAAAGTCGGAGGGGGATGTGAAAGACATCGCGGTCCGCTTTGAAAGAAGTAGCCACCATCCAGAGCAGGGGGAGCGCAAAGAACAGGCCCACTCCTATAATGAGACAGTGCTTGAGCAAATCCAGGATGATTTTTTTGACGCGGTGAAGGCGGCGTCCCCGTCGTTCCGCCGTGATTCTGGATGCAGGCGTTGAAGAGATCGAGTTTTCCATAATTTTATCCTGAATAATAGGTGTATCGCTCGGAAACCCGCAGGCTCAGGACGGTGCAGGCCAGGATCACCAAAAACAGAATCCAGGCCATAGCCGAGGCGTACCCCATCTTTAAGAATTGAAAGCCGTTCTGGTATAGGTAAATGCTGTAAAACAAAGTGGAGTTGAGCGGCTGGCCAACGGGGCTGGTGCCGGCATAGTTGGCCGAGCTGACGCGCGAAAAGACATACGCCTGGGCAAAGTATTGAAACATGACAATCATGCCGATGATCAAGTTGTAGACGGTGATCGGCGACACCATCGGAACGGTGACATGCCTCATTCGTTGCCACCAATTTGCGCCGTCGAGTTCAGCCGCCTCAAGCAGGTGGACCGGCACGTCTTGAAGACCGGAGAGATAAATGATCATGGTGTTGCCCGTGCCCCACAGGGCAAGCATCAGGAGAGCCGGCTTGGACCAGTTGGGATCCCGCAGCCAGTTCGGCCCATCAATGCCGACATATCCCAGGGCGGTGTTGAGCAACCCCGATTGCGGGTTGAGTACCCATATCCAGAGCAGGGTGCTGGCAATCGTCGGCACGATGGCGGGAATATAATAAACGACCCGATAGATGGATTGGCCCGGCACCTTGATGTTCAACAGGGCGGCACACGAGAAAGAGAACATGAGGATCAGCGGCACCCCGATGATCACCATGTAGGCGGTATTGGCGAGAGCGATCCAGAAATATTTATCCTGGAACAAGGCGATGTAATTCTTCAATCCCACCCATCTGAGCGCCTGGTGAAAGGAAAAATCATTAAAGCTGTAGATGAGTGAAGCCACCATCGGGTAAAGCGTGAACACCAGAAACCCGACGAGCCAGGGCGAGAGAAAAAGCATCCCCAGCCGAAAATTCCGACGGGTTCGCTTGCTCCAGGTAAAGGGGTTATAGGCACGTTCGATACGGGCGGCCGGCGAAGCACTCATACTCCCTCACTTGTGAGGGTTGTGGGCAACCCGTGCCCACAACCCTCAGCACTGGCATCTGATGTGACGTCCACCACTCCTCACATCAAACATCTACTCTACTATTTGACCTGTGCCCAGGCGTCTTTCAGCTTGGGCTCAAACTCCTTCTGGATGTCATTCATCAACTTGGCCGGGTCAACGTCTGTGGCCCAGATTTGCTCCTCGGCTTTGGTGATCGCATCGTTGAGTTCTGCGTTGATGGGAGAGTTGAGCAAACCGGAGGAATTGGGGTTGGCCATGATGTCAATAAAGGTCTGGAAATTCTTGATCGTCTTGAAGCGCGGGTCTTGAGCGGCCTTTTTGCTGCTGGGCAAGTTCGCAAACTCGTACATGATATCGGCCACCGTTTGCGGCGATTCCATCCACGCCAGCATCTTGGCGGTGGCTTGCTTGTCCTTAGTGCTGGCCGGCACCACCACGATGGTTCCGCCGACCGTCGCACTGCCGTACTTGTCCAGCCTGTTCGTCGCAACGGGGATCGGCGCCACGCCATAGTTCAATTCAGGCGCGAACTTGGGGATGAAATTAGGTCCGACCACCCACTCACCGTCTACCGCCATGGCGACTTTGCCGGCGAAAAAGCCGTTCTCCGAGGAAGCGTAATCGCCAAAACCTGACTGAAAGTCAATCACCTTCGTGGCGCCGAACTTCTTATAGAAACTCTGCGCCCACTTGTACGAGTCTATATTCGCTTGCGAGTTCACCGTCAAGGTGTGGCCGACGTCGGCATAGTTGCTGCCGCCGAACAGGTAGTTGATAGTGCCCTGTTGGCTCCACGGAAAGGCGGGGATGAACCCCATCTGAGTATAGTTGCCTTTGGCATCTTTCTTGGTCAGCTTTTCGGCATATTGATCCAGTTCATCCAGGGTCTTGGGAGGCTTTTCAGGATCCAGGCCGGCTTCCTCAAAAAGATCCTTGTTCCAGTACAGGGCATTCGTGTCGGTGCCCCAGGGGAGGCAGGCCAGCTTGCTGCCCTGCTGGCACACGACCAACGAGGCAGGAAAGATGTCGTTAAAGTCAATGCCACCCTGGGTTCCCAACTCTTTGAGATCCAGTGTCAGGCCCTGGTAGGCCAGGGATTGAGCCAGAGTGGAACCGCTCATCGCGATCACGTCGGGCGCGTCCGAGCCACTCAGAGCCGCCAGGATCTTGTCCATGGGCGCAGGGCAAACGACCTCGACCTCGACGTTGTTAGCCTTGGCATACTCGGTAAACTTGTCCTGGAACAACTTGGGATTGTCCGACATTTCGACCCAGACCTTGAGTTTGACGGGAGCGGGCTTGGCCACCGGAGCTGTGGTCGGCGTAGGCTGAGGGGCGGCAGTCGGTTGGGTGACGGCAGCCGGCGCTGCGGTCGGTGCAGCAGGAGGAACAGCCGTTGGCTGGGGAGCCGGGGTCGCTGCAGGGCCACAAGCAGTCAACAGCAGGCTCAACACGACGAGCGAGGTCACAAGAGCGAATAGCTGTCTGGTCTTCATCTTCGATCTCTCCTTTGGTGTATCTTGGGGTTTGTATCCTTTGAGTTTGGTTTCGTATCTTGTCTTCTTGCCGTGGCACCTCCTTCATGACGCGTGAGCGACCTGGCAACCGCACGAACGGCGGATGATCATCTCTGTGGGGAGCAAGGTCAACCGGTCGGCTTGACCTGTGCGGATGAGCTTCACAAGCTGGCTGGCGGCTTCATATCCCACTCGCTCGGTCGGAGCGCGAACGGTGGTGAGAGGCGGCGTAAGGTAAGCAGATAAACGTTGGTCGTCAAAGCCTACCACCGCAATGTCTTCCGGCACGCGTTTGCCTGTCTCTTGGAGGGCTGCCAAGACACCCACGGCAGCCTCGTCGTCGCCGGAAAAGATTGCGTCTATCTCCAAGTTTGTCGCAAGTAGGTTCTTGACCGAGGCCGCCGCCACATTCCGATCGAACTCGCCCAGTGCGACCAACTTGGGATCGAAGCCAATGCCATGCGCCTCCAGCGCCTCTCGGTAGCCCATCTCGCGCCAATACGAGTCTTCGTGTCCCTCTGGCCCTTTGAGAAAAGCGATTCGTCGGCGGCCATGCTCAACAATCAGATGCTCCACGATCTTTCGAGACGCCGCTTTGTTCTCGACAGTGACGCAAGGGATGTCCATCGAGTTTGGCGGTGTTTGGTGAATCAACACCGTGGGGAATCCCGATTCGTGGCAATGAGCCAACCCGGTTTCTCCCAAGCTATCCGCAAAAATCAGCAGCCCGTCCGTGTTGTGTTCGCCCAGGGAACGAGGAAATTCTTTACGAGGGCCGGGACGGCCAGAGGTGGAGATCAACAAGTCAAATCCGGCCTCGCTGGTGGCGTTTTCTATGCCACTGAGTAAGGGGGCAAAAAAGTCGCCGTGAATATCCGCCAGCAGCAGCCCTAGCGTATTAGTCTTTCGGGTCGCCAGGTTCCGGGCGGCGGTGTGCGGCACATATTTCAATTCGTCAATGGCGGCCTGCACCCGGGCGACCGTTTCGGGAGTTACTACGGCTGTGTGATTGAGAACACGGCTGACAGTGGCGACCGATATTCCTGCTCGTTTGGCTACATCGAAGATGGTCGCCGGAGAGGCTTTACGACTTGGCATCTACTCTACACCCAATTGATGTAAGCGCTTTCTGTAACCGCTTACATTATTACACAATTCCAACAACAAGTCAAGTGAATAGGAGGGGAAGGGACGAAAGAGTTCGACAAGCAGGCGCGCCAGGGTTGCGGGGGTACTGGCAGGGTGATGATGTTATACCCACCCTACTATCTTGCTATAGAACATGGCCGCTAGCTCGTAGCAAAAGATAGTGAAGCGAGAGTGTGTCTGCAACCATTTGTACCCGTAAGCCGGTTCGCCCTCCGAGAAGACCGAAAGCCAGTAAAAATCTTTCCAGCCCAGTTTTCTTGCAGTCGCTACCGCACGTCTTGTGTAGAGGTCGAGAGTGACCAAGGTCGGTTGTTGCAGGTGTTCTGCCTGGATAATGTCCATCGAATACCGCAGATTCTCAAAGGTATTCAGCGACCGGTCTTCTTCGATGAGGTTCTTGCGCGGAACATCCAGACGCATGGCATATTCAACCATGACCTTCGAGTTGGGAATCCCTAGCCATTGATTATCGCCCGTTGACATGATGAGCTTGGCGTGCGGGAACTTTATCCACCACTCGACTGCCAGCTCAATCTGCGCCCTCGTGGGTTGAGTCGGTAGCGAGCGATCTTTCAGGGCGTAAGATGGGATAACAAAACAACCCGGATCGGATGGGGGGTTATCGGGTATGTTCCAAAACCCTTGTATGCCGGCATCCATGTCAGCGACTCTACGCAAAACGCAGGGACGTGCGCCCTGTTCCCCATTTCGGCAGGACGCGGCATATCGCTCTACAAATCTCGGCGCGAAAACTGCCGCAGCGCCAACGCCAGCATCACGGCGACGTAGGCGACAGCGTACAGAATCATAATCGCATTGGGCACGGACGTGGACGAGAACGGCGTCATGTTGCCCAGGTCGCGCGTGAGCGGCGATTGCATCTCGAACGCGGCACGCTTCCAGAGCGCCTCGCTGGGCATGAGCAAGCTGGACAGGATGCCGATGTTCACCGTCGTCTCGTTGTGCAGGAGCGAGCCGATCTGCTCGATCCACCCGCCGACGAATGCCAGCCCATACAGCCCGAACGCCAGCACGCCGTTCGCCAGTGTCGAAAGCGATGTGCCGCCCAGGACGCTCACCGAAAGCAGCGTCAGCCCCTCCAGCGCCATCAGCCCCAGCCCGCGCAGCAGCCCAGGCACGGCGTACCCGGTGAGCGCGTACACGACGCCAACCACGCCGCCGCCCATCAGCGTCACGTACAGCGCCAGCATCGCGCCAAAGCCTAGCCACTTGCCCAGCACGATCTCGAACCGGCGCAACGGCTTGGTGGCGATGGCCTGCATCGTCCCCGACGCGATCTCACCCGCTAACGTGTCTACGCTCGTGAGCACCGTCATCATCACGACGAGAAAGTTGACGACGTACAGCCCCGCCATCGCCAGGAAATTGTAAATCTCGCGCGTGCCGAGGGCGGGCAAACCTTCGCGCGCAATCTCGCGCTGGATAAAGTACGTGCCTACGCCATACAGCGCCAGGAACGCCAGCCCCAGCCACAGCGCCGCCCACAAAATCTTGCGGCTGGCCGCTTCGCGAAACGTCAGTCGTGCGATTACCCAAGTTGCCATGTCAGCCACCGTTCGTCGTTCGACATTTACAGCCCGCCATCAGTGCCCACGACCTGCAAGAACAAATCTTCGAGCGAAAGCTTTTGCGGCGTCAGGGAGTAGAGCGCACCGCCCTGCTCCACCACCCAACGCGCGACCTGCGGCAGCACGTCCTCGTCGCTCACCGTCAGGTGGACGTGGTCGCCGTCCACGCGCACATCCTGTCCCCACTGCGCCAGCCCCGCGACAAGCTGCGGCGTCAGGTTGCCGACGCGCAGCTCGACCGTCGTTTGGCCGTCCACGAGCGTTTGCAGCGCGGCCTGACGGATGACCTGCCCGTGTTTGATGAACGCCACACGGTCGCAGGTGATTTCGACTTCCGAAAGCAGGTGCGAGTTGAGGAACACCGTCGCGCCCTGGCTCTTGAGATCGCGGATAATGTCACGCACCAGTCGGCGGCCCACCGGGTCGAGGCCCGAGGTCGGCTCGTCGAGGAAGATCAGCTTGGGTTCATTGAGGAGCGCCTGCGCCAGCCCAATGCGCTGGAGCATCCCTTTGGAAAACGAGCGCAGCTTTAGATCGGCATGCGGCGTCAAGCCGACCAGGTCGAGCAGCTTGGGGACGCGCTCCTTGCTGCGCGCTTCGGTCATGCCATACAGTTGTGCATGCAGGTACAGGAACTCGGACGCTGTGAGCCAGTCATGGAAGCGAAAGTGCTCCGGCAAAAAACCCACCTTCGCGCGAGCCGCCACGTTCCCTACCGGCGCGCCAAGCAATTTGCCCTCGCCGCCCGTGGGCGTGACCAGCCCCAGTAGCATCTTGACGGAGGTCGTCTTGCCCGCGCCGTTCGGCCCGAGGAAACCAAACACCTCACCCTGGGCCACATCCAGCGTGAGGTCGGCTACAGCCACTTTATCACCGAATACTTTGCGGAGGTGATGCGTTTCGATTGCGTTCTGTTGCGCGCTTGGCGCACGTGTCACAGTAGCAGGGTTCACTTGTCAGCCACGGTATTCTTTTCTTCCACGAAGAACACGAAGGAACACAAAAACAACCTTCGTGTCCCTTCGTGTCCCTTTGTGGAGAAACTAGATATTACTTGAGCGAAGCGGCGATCTCGATGGCGCGCGTCGCATCGCCGGTGCCCGAAAGCGCATAGACCGTATCGTTCTTTTGCCAGAACAACGTGTAATGAGAGTACCGTGGGCCGCCGCTCTGACGCGGGTTCGACTCGATCAGCACACCCGGCACGCCATCCACCGTCACGTCGCGGAACGAACCGGCGTCGGTGGGCAGCGGGATGACGAGCGTGGACGACCAATCAATCGCCTGCGAAAAGTGCTGGGCTTCGGCAGGCGTCAGCCCCGCCAGTTGCAACGCCATCTCGCCGACCTGCGCGATGTTCACACCCGGCGGCGTGTTGACCGTCGGGCTGGCAAGCTGCATCAGCGTCACGCAGTTGGAAGAAGGCTGGGGCATTTGCACGTTCACCGCCGGGCCTTGGCCGTCCGCCGGCTTGACCGTCATCGGGCGCGGCTCGCCGCAGTCGAACATCGCCGTGACCATCGGCGGGACGATGAACTCGACTTCTGCGCCGTCAATCGCTTTGGGCAGCTTGACGTCCGTGCGGCCTGCCACGTCCAGAATCGCCTGGGCGCGAGCCAGGTCAACCTTCAACCTGGCATCCACGCCATCTTGCACCATCAGGCTGGATGGCTTGAGTGATGCCGGCAGCCGGACGGCGATGCCCGCCTTTTGCGATGCCTCGGCAGCGTTGGCGACGGCGACCGGCTCACCCGGCTGCTTGACGAACGTCACACTGTCGGACAGCAGTTGGTCAATCTGCCCACCTGCTTGGTCGAGATTTTTCAAGTTGGCTGGATTGATGGAGACGACGGCAAACTTGCGGACGCGGAACAGACCAAGGAACTGGCTGGCCGCCACGCGCGCCGGTTCGAACGCAAACAACGAGACGATAACCAGCGCGGCAGCCAGCCCTGCCCATGCGGCGCGGTAGCGTGAGTTGAACATTCTTTTGAACATTTCGAGTAAACCTCCTATGGGTCGGTATGGCGCGGAGCTTACCGGCCTACCAGATTCTTGCGCGAGACGCGCATGGAGCCGGGACAGCGCAACAGGCGCGGGCGCGGGCAGATCGGCCCCGCGCGGCGCAAGCGCCTGGAGATAGTGCGACGTGGCCGACGCGCGCGACGCAAGCCGATCCAACTGCTTGCGGCACGCGGCACATTCGCGCAGGTGCGCGGCGACGGCGTTACACATCTGTGCCTCTAGCTCGCCGTCGAGATAGGCCCGCAGCGTCCCTTCATTCGTGTGCATCTTTTCCTCCTGTCGCATCTTGCCCGGCAGTCGCCCGGTATCGCGCCTCGAACGCGCGCTCGGCTCGCGCCAGCAGCGTGCCAATCGAGGTGGGAGCTACGTCCAGGGCCAGGGCTAGCTCCTTGTAGGACAGCCCGGCATGTCGGAGCATGAGCAACTGCGCCTGCTGCGGCGGCAACTCGGCCAGCGCCGCGCGAACGCGATCCCGCTCGTCGTGCTGCGTGACCATCGCTTCGGGGTCGGCGGGCGTTGCCACGTCCACCGCCTGCTCGTAGGTGTTTCTGCGGCGCGCGGCACGCAGCGCATTATAGCCCAAGTTGACGGCCACGCGGTATAGCCAGCCGCCCACATTGTGCTCGCGCCCGGGCGGAAGCGGCTGGCGATACAGGCGAATGAATGTCTCTTGCGCAATGTCGTCCGCCTCGGCGGCGTCTCCCGTCAAGCGAAAGACCACGTCATAGATGCGGCCATAGTAGCGCAAGAACAGTTCGTCAAACGAGCCTGGGTCGCCTGCGCGCACTCGGTTCAACAAGAGACTATCCGTTGCAGTCACCCTTGCTCCATCACTTTGCTGTCCATACACCTTATAAACACCGAACAAGATAGAATTGTGACATCACCCTAACCGGGCACAGCCGGCAACGTGAAACTAAACACACTCCCCTGCCCTATCTGGCTTTCGACCCCGACTTGTCCGCCAAGCTTTTCCACGATGCGTCGCACAATCGAAAGCCCCAACCCGTGACCTTTAACCTTCACGTGGTCGAGCCGCGTGAAAGGCGTAAACAGCCGGGCCTGGTCTTCCGGCGTGAGGCCCGGGCCATTATCGCGCACCCAAAAGCGCACCATCCCGTCCGGCTGCGTTTCCGCGCCCAACTCGATGCGCGGCGGCTGACCACCGTACTTGAGCGCATTGCCGAGATAGTTGACCCACACCTCTTCGATCCACGGCGCATAACCCAGCGTCATCGGCCACGCGGATGTGGCTGGCAAAGCGATCTGAGCCTGGCTTTGCTCGATCACATCGGACAGGCGCTGCCGGACTTCGGCTACGATACTTGCCATATCCAACGGCCCGAGATCCATGTCCTTGCTGCGCACTTCGGCCAGCAACAACAAGTCTCCGATGATATTGCTCATCTTGCGCGCATTCCGGACGATAGTCTGCAAAGACCGCCGCTGGTCGTCTGATATGACAGCACAATCATGCGCGAGCATCTCGGCGTGGCCCATGATCAGTCCTACCGGATTTTTGAGGTCGTGTGCCACGGTGTGGGCAAACGCATCCAGTTCCTCGTTGCGCGCCTGGAGTTCGATAGTCTGCCGGCGCAGCGCCTCGACCAGCCGAGCGTTCTCGACGGCAACGGCGGCCTGATCGGCAAACAGACTCAGCAGCCGGACTTGATCTTCGTCAAATGGGCCGACCTTTTGATCGTCGGCGACGTTGATCACCCCGATAACCCTATCGCCGACCTTGAGCGGCACGCCCAATACTCGGCGGGTTTGAATATCGGCATAGACACCCGCCCGCCCATCCCAGTGAAGGTGGTCATCCACCATCATTGGCTTGCCTGTCTGAGCAATGCGGCCCGAAAGTCCCTCGCCCAGGTGAAGTATAGTCCCCGTGTAATCGCGCGGCAGATTATGACTGACCACAAGTTCCAACGTCTGGTCATTTGGCCGCATCAAATACATCGCGCCCATCCGCGTCCCCAGCAGCTCGGCCGCTCGCCGGACAATGGCATGCAGCAAAGTCGGAACATCTGGCTGAGAGTTGATCTCTAACGATGTCTCGTACAGCGCCGCCATCGCCCGGTCATGTCGGGCCAGCGCCTCCTCCGCCTCCTTGCGCTCAGTGATGTCGCGGGCGGCGGCATAGATCAACTTGCCTTTGTAGGGCAAGGAGCGCCATTCGATCCAGCGATACGATCCATCTTGGCAGCGGTAGCGATTCACAAAGTTCAACACCGATTTTTTTGCTGCCAGATCAGTCACCGCGGCCACCGTGCTTGCAAGATCGTCGGGATGGACCAAGTCCAGGAATCTCTTACCCTCCAACGCCTCAAGGCTATAACCCAGTGTTGTTTCCCACGAGCGATTCAGTCGCCTGAAATAACCCTCCGTGTCGGCAATGCAGAGCAGATCGAGGGCGAGACTAAAGAAGCGATCCAGTTCTTCTGTTTTTTCCCGCAGCGCATCCTCCGCCTGCCTGCGCTCAGTGATGTCAAGTCCATAGATGCGTACACGCCGACTGGGCTTGGAGTAATATAATGCCTGTTGATACCATAGCCCGCCGATGGGCACTTCACGCAAGGCCAACTGGGTTCCCTGTCGGAACTGGTCGGCTATCGATTCCCAATCGGCAAGCCATGGATGCTGAAGGCCGGCTGCCTGCAATCCAGGCAGCAATTGCTGGGCGGCTGCGTTGAGATAATGAACTTGCCCGGCCAAATCTACTTCGACGACAGGACTGGGGTTCAACTCAGGGAAAGAGGCCAACCAGGCCATCGTTTCTTCGGCTCGTTTACGGTCGGTGATGTCGTGAGAGATGGAAACTATGAACCGGACTTGGCCGTTCTCGTCCAAGATTGGCGTCGCCTGGACGACTGACCACTTTTCCTCGCCGGTGGACTTGCTGCGGTAACACAAGGTTGTGGCCTGGGCCTTCTTCCCGTGACGCGCCAGGCGATTTGGGAGTTGAGCGATTGGAAATGGCTGACCCGACTCGTTGAGGATATCGAATCTTTCGAATAGCAGGCCGGTGCCGTGGGCTTGCAACATGGCCTGGGCCGATGGATAGCTGGCAGCGCGAGCGGCAGCCTCATTCACGTAGATGAGCCGGCCGGTCGCGTCTAACACATTGATCCCATCGGCAACACCCTGCAAGATCGCCTCCAGTTGATTTTTGGTCTCCTGCAGCTTGTTCTCAGTCCACTTGCGCTCGGTGACATCTTGCTTGATGGCGACGAAATGGGTGATCTCACCGCCGGTTGATCGCACCGGCGTAATCGTCATCTCTTCGATGTACAGACTGCCATCCTTGCGACGATTCATGATCTCATTGTGCCAGACCTGCCCACTCCGTATGGTTTGCCATAGAGACTGATAGAACGCCGGGCCATGCAGGCCTGATTTGAGAATACGCGGGTTCCGACCGATAGCCTCTTCGGTCATATAACCGGTCAGCGCGGTAAAGGCTGGGTTGGTCCACAAAATAGTACCAGCCTGATCGGTGATGACGATGCCGTTGGCCGCGGCTTCCAACGCGGCACTTTGCAAGCGCAGGCGTTCCTCAAGGCGCAGCGCGTCCTCTATCCGTTTGTGCCCGGCTTCCAGTGTTTCCAATTCAGCCACCCGCTGGCGCAATTCCCCCAATTCGCTTAAAAGCTGCTGTTTGGTCTTGTTCTTGTCTTGCATAGAGCCAAGCCTTTCTATACTGGTCGGAAATGAATCCAGTGCAATCGGAGTCAAGGCTTTAGCCGGTTTCCCGCCTGTACTCGTCCGGCTAAAGCCTCGACTCCGAGCAATTCTTAGTGACATTGGGCAAAGCCTTGATTCCAATGCACCCGGTTGATTTCCGCTCAGTATAAAAGCGTGCGCAATAGAACGGCGGGAGAATGATTCTCCCGCCTGAAAGTATAATCCCGTTGTCGCGGCCTGAAAAGGCTACTCGCTCGGCACGCCAAGGGCTGTGCCGAGCGGACTCGCTACGCCCGGCAGCGTGAAGCTAAAAATGCTCCCCTGCCCTATCTGGCTTTCGACCCCGACTTGCCCGCCAAGTTTCTCCACGATGCGTCGCACAATCGAAAGACCCAACCCGTGACCTTTGACCTGCACCTGGTCGAGCCGCGTGAAAGGCGTAAACAATCGGGCCTGGTCTTCCGGCGTGAGGCCCACGCCATTGTCGCGCACCCAGAAGCGCACCATGCCGTCCGGCTGAGCCTCTGCACCCAGTTCCAGCCGTGGCGGTCGCCCACCATATCTGAGCGCATTGCCAAGATAGTTGATCCATACCTCTTCCACCCACGGCGCATAGCCCACAGCCACGGGCCACGTGGACACGTCTAGTAACACCATCTCAGCATGGAATTGCTCAACCATATCTGCCAAACGCTGTTGGGCTTCAGACACGATGCTCGCCATGTTCAATGGCGCCGTCCCCACTTGAACCTGGCGCACCTCGGCCAGTAGGAGTAACTCGTCAATGATACTATTCATCTTACGCTCACTCCGAACGATAGCCTGCAAAGACTGCTGCTGGTCGTCTGACAGAGCAGCAGAATCTTGTGCGAGCATCTCGGCGTGGCCCATGATCAGTCCTACCGGATTTTTGAGGTCATGCGCCACCGTGTGGGCAAAAGCATCCAGGTCCTCGTTGCGCGTCTGGAGTTCATCGGTCCTTTGGCGCAGTGCTTCCTCCGCCTGTTTGCGCTCTGCGATCTCTTGCTGCGCCCGTTCATACAGTTGTGCGTTCACTATCGCGGTGGAGGCGGCGGCGGCCAGCGACTCGACCAATCCCAGGTCGGCGGTCGTGAAGCGGTTGACGTTTGGATCGGCCACCGTCAGCGCGCCCATCACACTTTGTTTGAACCACAGCGGCACACTCAGAATAGAGCGTACGGTCAGCCCGGTTTGCTGATAGAAGTGCATGGCGCGGCGCGGGTCGGTCAACGCGTCCTGCACGATCAGGCTCTTGCCCTGGCGAGCGACCCAGCCGGCAAATCCCACGCCCGGGGCCATCCGCCATCCGCGGACGAGTTCGCTTTTCTCGCCGGCACACTGTCGGCAAACCATTTCGTCGGTCTCCGGGTCAACCAGCCAGACGCGGCAGGCTTCCACATTCAGGAGATGGCGCACCTCTTCCAGGATGACGGCAAGCACATGGTCCAGGTCAAGCGTAGAGGCAACCGTTTGATTGGCGCTGTTGAGCAGCGCCAGCTCGCGATTGCGTTGTTGCACCGCCTCCTCCGCCCGCTTGCGCTCGGTAATCTCTGCTCGCAGGGCCGTGTTGGCTTGGGCGAGCTCTGCCGTCCGTTCTCGAACCCGCCGCTCCAGCTCGTCGCGCGCCTGGCGCAGCGATTGCTCCGCTCGATGGCGTTCCGTGATGTCAAAGGCCGTCCCGACCACGGCGGGCCTTCCATCGAACTGGACCACGCCCGCCGTGATATCCACCCAGCGTTCTTCGCCGGCCTTGGTCAGCAGCTTGAGTTCGTAACGCGAGGGGATCTGCTCAACCCCCTGGCTTGCCACGCCGCCCTGCTTGAGGGCAGCCTGATAGTCGGGGTGAGCCAACTCCCAAAAATTCATCCCGACCAATTCTTCGTGCGCATAGCCCGTGATGTCCGTGGCCGCAGAATTGGCATACTGAATCCGCATGTCCTGGAAGGTAAAGACGGCAGCCGAAGTCGTCTCCGTCAGGGTGCGGAACTTGGCTTCGCTCTCCCGCAACTCTGCCTCTGCCCGCTGGCGCTCGATGATCTCTCTTTGCAGTTGTTGATTGGTTCGCACCAGCTCGGCCGTGCGCTCTTGCACCAGCTCCTCAAGTTGATCGCGGTATCTCCCCAGTTCCTCCTCCACCTGCTTGCGGTCAGTGATGTCGCGGATCAGCCAACGCAAGCTCGCCAACTTGCCCGACGGGTCGCGCACGGCTGCAACGGTGATGGCAGCATCAATAGGAGGGCAGTCTTTCGGCTGCAGACGAACTTCCCACGCTTGAACTCTTGCCTCATCCCGCAATTGTGTCAATCGCGTTCGAAAGGCCCGACGATCTCCCTGAGCCACAAAGGTAGCCAACGGCTTGCCCACGATAAAGTCCTGCCGCACCCCGAGCAGCGCCGGGGCGGCACGGTTGGCTTCCTGGACAATCCCGGTGGGGTTGGTGACCAGATAGCCGTCAGGGGCAAAGTCGAACAGCGCCTGGTAACGCCCGCGCTCCGCTTCGACTATCTGGCGCGTGGCGACCAGCTCTTCGTTCTGCTGGTGCAATTCCTCTGCCGCCACTCCCAATTCTTCCAGGGCCGTAGAGAGTTCTTCCAATGCCCCTGCCAGCACGACGGGGGATTCAGGTGAGACGCCAGCGTGTTGGCTCAGCGACTGAAGGCGCTGGTGCGCGGCTTCGATGGCTTGCTCCAAGGGTTTACCCTTCATGGGCCCACCTCGTCCATCAATAGCACGACCCCACGACGCTCCCCGGTTGTGCCCAGGCGCAGGGTACAGGTGACACGACATCGAATAGACTTGCCCCGGCGGTTGACGGCATTCAGCACCAGTTCCTCATACTTGCCGTTCCCGGCCAGGAATGTGCTCACAGGCTCACGGAGTGTTTCGACCGGCAGGCCGATGTCCAGGTCCAAAAGGGACTGCCCCACGACCTCGTCGGCCTTCAATCCCCACAGGTCTTCCGCGCGGTCGTTCCACAAGTGAACCTCAAGATTCCGATCCACGACCACCACTCCGATGCGCACACTGGCGAGGATGGACTGCAAAAAGTTATTCATCTGATCGAGGTCCTCGCTGTTCCGGCGCAGCTCGGCGTTCATCGTCTGCAATTCCTCGTTGGTGGCCTGGAGCTCTTCGTTCATCGTCTCCATTTCTTCATTGCTGGATTGCAGTTCCTCGTTGGTGGTCTGCAGCTCTTCGACGGTGGACTGCAGTTCTTCGTTGGTCGTCTCCAATTCCTCGTTGGCGGACTGGAGTTCCTCATACGCGGTTTCCCGTTCCTGGTTGGAGCGCGCAAGCTCTTCCCGCAGCCCGTGCTCCTGCGTCACATCTCGGAAGGTGATGCTCACGCCCAACGCCCGGCCGCCGCTGCCCTGCGCAAGGCCCACCTGTACATCCAGGTGCTGGACCTCATCTCCCGGCAAATGGCGCGCTACATCGGTGACCTTGATGGGATGGCGTTCGGCGTAGGCTCTCTCAATCAGAGAGCGCAACTCGACCGGCCGGCAAGAGATTTCCAAGTCTTGCAAGGGCCGTCCCACATCTTGGGGAAGCAGCCCCAGCATGGATCGGGCCTGCTCATTGACTTGCGCCAGGTAGCCGTTAGGATCCACCACGATCTGGGCCAGAGGTATGACATCAAAAGCTGCTTCCCGCAAGCGCGCATACGGGTCTGACGGCTCGGTGGCCTCGGCGTCTCCCGCCTGGGCCAGAATGGCCATCCGGTCACGCAGGTTGACTTGCGGCACTTTGGCAAAGACACGATGCTTGAGATTCACCGGGGTAAAGAGTTTAGCGTGCAGCAGCAACATCTCGGCCTTGCCCAAGAACAGAAAGCCGGCGTCCACGAGCGCAAAATGAAAGCGGCTCAGGATACGGCCCTGGATCTCGGCGTTGAAATACATCAGGGCATTGCGGCACACCAGCAAGTCCATACGAGAGATAGGAGCATCCTGCACCAGGTCATGGCGGCCAAAGATGACGGACCGGCGCAGGTCGCCGCGAAAGACATAGCGAGTCCCGGCCGGCTCAAAATATTTGTCTCGCAGTCCGGCCGGGATGGCCTCGACCTGTTGGGCACTGTAACTGGCATGGCGCGCCTGGCCCAGGGCTTCCTCGTCCACATCCGTGCCATAGACTTTGACCCGTTGGCGAAAGGCTTCATCGCCCATGTTTTCGGCCAGCAGCATCGCCAGGGTATAGACTTCTTCGCCCGAAGCGCAGCCGGCGCTCCAAACCCGCACAGGTTCGATGGCCCGCTTGCGCGCCATGATCTGCGGGACGATCTCCTGGCTCACATACTCCCAGGCGGGGGGATCGCGGAAAAACGCAGTGACGTTGATCAGGATGGTGTTGAAGAGAAGGGGAAACTCTTCCGGGTGCACTTCGAGATAATCTACATAGTCGCTACAACTCTCGACGCGCACATCTTGCATGCGCTTGCCCACCCGTCGGAACAGGCTGGATCGCTTGTAGCCGGTAAAGTCAAAGCCGCGCGTCTGTCTGAGGTATTCGAGCAGCGCCTCAAACGCTTGGTCGCTGGGTGCGTCTGTCATCCGATCTCTCCTCCCATCACGAGCGTGACAAGGGCCGCGGCAATTTCGTTCAGGGGCAGGACGAAATCCACACTCTTGGTCTGGATGGCAGCGCCCGGCATCCCGAAAAACTCGGACGTCGCTTCGTCCTGGGCGATCACGGTGCCGCCCATCTTTTTGATCGCCTGCACGCCCATCGTGCCGTCGCTGCCGGTGCCGGTGAGCACCACCGCCACCGCGCGATCTTTGTAGCTGGCGGCGACTGATTCAAACAGCAAGTCGGCTGAGGGGCGCACAAAATGCACCAGTTCCGATTGTGAAAGGGAAAGAGTGCCGTCGGGATTGGCCAACAGATGGCGGTTGGGCGGGGCAATGTAGACGGTGGCCGGGCGCAAGGTATCGCCTTCTTCGGCTTGCTTGACCCGCAGCGGCGTGCGCCGGCTGAGGATTTCGGCCATCAGGCTGCGGTGGCGAGGGTCCAGGTGTTGCACCACGACAACGGTGGCCGGGAAATCGGCCGGCAAGCTGCTGATCACCTGGCTCAAGGCCGTCAGCCCGCCGGCCGAAGCCGCCAGCGCCACGACGTCAAAGGCCGCACGAGCGAAATGCGCTGAGGTCGCCTGGTCATTGAGCATGGTCTCACCCCCCGGCAGGCTGTCGGAGAACCCCTTGCAACACAGGGCCGTGCCGTAAGGCGTCGCCAGCGAAGGGCAAATTACTCTGACAGGCTGCCAGACTAGTATATACTCGTTTTACGAATATTTCCACTGAACCCAGGCAGGCCAAAACTAGATCAGGAAATATCCTCTCAAAAAGTGGGGGGGGGTTGAACCTTGCGAAGGTTTCCGCTCATGTCGCAGCGAACTCGGACTAGACCTTCGCAAGGTTCTTCCCCCGGATAATTGAGAGGATACTCAGGAACTAACTGGGCGTCCCGGCAAGGTAAAGCTGAACACACTTCCCTGTCCCACCTGGCTTTCCACGCCCACCTGCCCGCCGAGCTTTCCCACGATGCGCCGCACAATCGAAAGCCCCAGCCCGTGACCTTTGACCTGCACCTGGTCGAGCCGGGTGAAAGGGATGAACAGCCTGGTCTGCTCTTCCGGTGTGAGACCTGCGCCATTATCGCGCACCCAGAAACGCACCATCCCGTCGTCCTGTGCCGTTGCGCCCAGTTCGATGTGGGGTGGGCGTCCGCCATACTTGATTGCGTTGCTGATATAATTCGCCCACACCGCTTCCACCCACGGCGCGTAGCCCAGCGCCGCTGTCCAGTCGGGGGACGTGCGGATGTCGGCCTGATATTGCTCCACCATATTCGCCAAGCCTTGTAAAGCCTCGGCCACGACTCTTTCCATGTCCAGTGGCTCCCCCTCTACTTGCATCTTGCGCACTTGGGCCAACAGGAGCAGGTCGTCAATGATGTCGTTCATCTTGTGCCCCTGCTGCATCACAGCCTGCACACACCGCTTCCGCTCGTCATCGGACATGGCCGTGTAGCCTTGCGCCAATATCTCGGCAAAGCCAATGACCAGCCCTACTGGGTTTTTGAGGTCGTGCGCCACGGTGTGGGCAAAGGCATCCAATTCTTCGTTGCGCGCCTGCAAGTCCATTGCCTGCTGTTCGAGTTCTTCGGCGTAACGGCTGGCTTCGTTGTAAAGTCGCGCGTTCTCGATGGCAATGGCAGCCTGATCAGCAAAAGCCCGCAGGTGATCCGTATGGGCGGGTGTGAAAAAGCCTGGTGTGGCGCTCTCAAGGTTGAGAAAGCCTATCACTTGTCCTTTCAACCGAATGGGCATGCCTGCATAAGAGCGAACCCACATGAATTCTTCCCTTTTGATCCAAGCAGGGTCGGCATGTGTGTCGGGCATGAAGACGGGCTGGGCCGTCTCAGCCATTCTACGCAAGTTGGGTGTGGAGGCTGTCGGCAGGCGCAAAGATAGGATTTTTTCCAACGCTTGCTCTGCATACCCTCGTGCCCGGGCAATGCGTGCCTCGCCTCGCTCATCTATCAGCGTGATGTTGGCCGCGTCGTGCGGCACAACGCGCCCGACGTTGGCGAGCAGGAGGTCGAGGACTTTATCAAGCTCAAGTGTGCTGTTGAGCGCGGCGGCGGCGTCACGCAGGGCCTCGGCCAGGACGCGCTGTTCGCGCTCAGCTTCCTCCGCCCGCTCGCGCTCGGTAATCTCCTTGGAAGTGCAGATGACAGATATAACCTTGCCCTGGTCATTCAGGATTGGCTTGATAGTTGTAATGTAGTAGCGATCTCCATCCGGTCTGGGAACGCGCACTTCAATAACCTTGGTTTCGCCATTCTCGAATACCCACTTGACAGCCGCATATCGTTTATCTGCTTCATCTTTCGGGAATACATCCCAGATTTTTTTACCAATAATCTCTTCCCGCTTTTTACCCACGCCATCGGCAAATGCCTTGTTCACATAGCGGTATTGACCATCTGGATTAAAGGTAAAAATCGGGTCACTGGATTCTTCGAGGAGGATACGGTACTTTTCCTCGCTTTCGCGCAGAGCTTCCTCCGCCCGCTTGCGCTCGGCTTCGGCAGTTTCCAATTCGGCGACGCGCTGGCGCAACTCGGCCAGTTCGCTCAAGAGCTGTGCTTTGGTCCTGCGGTTGTCTTTCATCGTTTACCTCATCTCGTGCCCGACCCAACGTAGTTGATCCATCTCGCAAAAGACGTCAGGGGGATGACTTGCCGGTGGGCAGCGACACGGTGAACCGGCTGCCTTGGCCCACCTCACTCTCCACCGTCACGTGCCCTCCGTGCAGCCGCACGAGCCATTCCACCAGCGTCAGCCCCAACCCCGTGCCGCCATACCGCCGCGATAGCTTGCTGTCCAACTGCACAAACGGCTGGAACAACCGCCCGATATCCTCTGGCGCTATCCCAATGCCCGAATCCCACACCGTCAGATGCACCACCGGCTTCTCCGCATCCTTGACCACTTCCAGCCCAATCGCGCCGCCCTCCGGCGTGAACTTGACCGCGTTGCTCAACAGGTTCACCAACACCTGCCTCAGTCGCCGCCCATCCGCCTGAACCGTCGCCTCTGCATCGTCCACTTTCAAGGACACGCCAAGCTTCTTCTCCTGTGCGGCTCGCTGGATAGAGTGTAGGCTCATTTGGCAAATCTCTTCTACTCGCACCCGCTCCATTTGCAGTTCCACCTTGCCGGCCATGAGCCTGGATAGATCTAGAATGTTGTTGATCAACTCTAACAGGCGCCGTCCGCTCTCTTCGATTGTCCGCACCGATTTGAGTTGCTTCTCGTTCAATGGCCCATACGCCGCCTCCAACAGTGCTCCCGACATGCCCAGGACCGCGTTCAATGGCGTGCGCAGCTCGTGGGTCGTCGCCGCCAGAAATTCATCTTTCATCCGCGAGGCGCGCGCCAGTTCCACATTGGCCGCGCTCAGTTCGGCGGTGCGTTCCTGCACGCGCTGCTCCAGGAGAGTGGTGTGTTTGGCCAGCGCTGCATCCAGGCGCGCTTTTTCAAAGACTATGGCGAGCTGCCCAGCCAGCGTCGTCAGCAGGCGCAGATCGTCGCCCGAGAAAGCGTCCAAGCGAGGGCTTTCGACGTTGACGACGCCGAGGACGCGCTCGCCCGCCACCAGCGGCGCGGCCATCTCGGATCGGATACCGGGCATGGGACTGATAGTGTGCGGGTCAACCGTGACATCGCCCACCCGGATCGGCTGTCGTTCCCGCATGACCCGGCCTGTGATGCCCTGACCCAAGGAGAGGTGCAGGTGGGCGAGGGCCTCTGGCGTGAGGCCATAGTAAGAAGAGTGCGGGCGAAGCGATCCCTCTGCCTCATCCAGAAATAGAAAGCCGAGAGTTGCATCCGGCCACAGCCGGCTCAGGGCTTTGGTGGCATGCGTGACGGTCTCGTCGAAGGGACGCCCGGCCGCGCCCACGAGTGCTACGTTCGACACGACGGCCATCTCGTCAAGCCGGCGGCGTGCCTCTTCGAATAGCCGGGCGTTTTCCAACGCCATAGCGGCCTGATCGGCAAAGGCTTGCAGCCGTTCGGCGTGCGCCTCGGTGAAAAAGTCCGCGAGGGTGCTATTGAGGTTGAGAAAGCCGACGACTTGGCCCTTGATGCGAAGCGGCGCGCCGAGGTGCGAGCGGATCCAACCGGTCTCCGGTACTTCTGCCCAGCCTGGATAGGCTTCCACATCGGGAATCACCATCGGCCGCCCCGTGTCCATCATATAGCGCAGGTTTGACACATCGGCGACCCGAAAGTGGAGACCCAAAATCATGTCCTCCTGCCCGCGCTCCGCATACCCCCGGCACTTGACGATGCGGGCCACGCCCGATTCGACGAGCATCAGGGTGGCTGCGTCATGCGGCACCACGCGGCCGATCTGGTCCAGAATGCGATCCAGCACAGCGCCTGCGTCCAGCGTAGAGACCAGCACCGCGCCGACCTCACGCAGCGTCTCGGCGAATTCTCGCTGATCCTGCTCGGCCTCATACAGCCGCGCGTTCTCCAGCGCGACGGCGGCCTGGTCGGCAAACAGGCTGACCAGTCGGACCTCATCCTCGCTGAACACGCCCGGCTTGTTATCATCAATCATGATGACGCCGAGTATCCTATTGCCCACTTTGAGCGGCACGCCCAAGACACGACGGAACAGGGGATCAACATAGACTTTCGCCCGTCCTTCCCAGGCAAAATAGTCCTCGACCATGAGAGGTTGGCCGGTCTGCGCCACACGGCCGGCCAACCCTTCTCCCAGGTGGAGCGTGACGCCGATGTAATCCTTCGGCAGGTTGTGGCTGACGACCACTTCCAACGTCTCGCCGTCCGGCTTCATCAAGTACAACCCGCCCATCGGCACATTCAACAATCCGGTTGCCCGCTCGACAATGGTCCGAAGCAGTGTGGGGATATCTGGCTGCGCATTGATCTCTAACGAGGTCTCGTACAGCGCCTCCATCTCGCGGGCGTCGCGCTGGAGCGCCTCCTCGGCCCGCTTGCGCTCGGTGATGTCTTCGGCGGTTCCTTCGTAATACAAAATCGTCCCATCCACTCCCCGGACTGTTCTCGCGCTTTCACGAACAACAACCACCGAGTCATCACGCTTCGTCCATACACCTTCCAATCCCCTGGTTTCGCCTTCGTGTTCGATCAGTTCCTTGAAGTGGCTGCGCGGATAACTCGGCCCAAAGTCTTCCTCTTCCAAATTGCGCGCGGCTAATTCGTCGAAAGAAGAATAGCCCAATATCTCGATTAACGCGGGATTAGCCGACAAGATACGGCCATCCGGCGTTGTGCGGTAGATACCTATCGGGGCATTTTCAAAGAGCGTTCTATATCGCGCTTCGCTTTCCTGCAGCGCCTCTTCCGCTCGCTTGCGCTCGGTGATGTCGGCGATCAAGCCATCATAGCCCACCAGACAGCCTTGGTCATCGCGGCGCGGTACCGGCGTATTCTTCACCCACCGGGTGGAACCATCTTTATGAATCAGGCGGTGTTCGAGAGGCAACGCCGTTTCTCCTGAAAGCACCTTGGCCGCCTGTTCCGTTACAGCCGGCCGGTCTTCCTCGTAGACCATTCGATACCAGAGGTGAGGGTCGGCTGCGTATTCCTCCGGCGTATAGCCGGTCACCGCTACACAACCCAAACCGTGAGAAGTAGCAACCGGACGACCCGCCTCGATCTTTACGGTATAAATATAGTCGGTTGCCGACTCGACCAGTCGTCGGAAGTGCTCCTCACTTGCGCGCAGCGCCTCCTCCGCCCGCCGGCGCTCGGTGATGTCTCGTATGATGCCCTCGGTACCCAGGAGATTGCCGTGGTCGTCATGATAAAAGTGGGTGGTGAACGAGGCGCTAAAGGTGGCACCGTCTTTCCTCCTCAATACGGCTTCATAGTCTCTCACGCTGCCTGTCGCTTTGATCTGAGCAAGAAGCTGCTGGCGCTCCTTTGGATCCGGCCAGAACGAATCGAGCGGCACACCAATCATCTCGTCAACTGAATCGTATCCGAACATTCTGGCCCCTGAGGGGCTCCCCATGAGGAGCCGCCCCCCGAGGTCGGACCGGTAGAACACGTCCTGGATATTCTCGATCACGCTGCGATATTTCTTTTCGCTCTCCCGAAGCGCTTCCTCCGCCTGCTTGCGCTCGGCTTCGGCGGTTTCCAACTCGGTGACGCGCTGGCGCAACTCGGCCAGTTCGCTCAAGAGCTGTGCTTTAGTCTTGTTCTGGTCCTGCATGGGAACCCAACCTTTCTCAAAGCGCGGGCAAAGGAACAGCGGGAGAGAGAGTCTCCCGCTGAAAAGTATAGTCCTGTTGGCACGGCTTGAAAAGGCCGCTATCCCGACCCGCAGGGGGCTATGCCGAGCGGACTCGCGCCTGGCAATGTAAAGCAAAACACACTCCCTTGCCCCACCTGGCTCTCGACCCACACCTGCCCGCCGAGCTTTTCCACAATCCGCCGCACGATGGAAAGCCCCAGCCCATGCCCTCCGACGCGGGCCTGGCTGAGCCGCGTGAAGGGGACGAACAAGCGCGCCTGGTCCTCCGGCGTGATGCCAGGGCCGTTATCGCGTACCCAGAAGCGCACCATTCCCCCACCCTCGCCCTCGTCCGCAAGTGGGAGGTCCGCCCCCACTTGCACACGCGGCGGCCGCCCGCCGTACTTGAGTGCGTTGCTGAGATAGTTGACCCACACTTCTTCGACCCACGGAGCATAGCCCACCGCTGCCGGCCACACCGATGGCAAAACCACCTCCGCTTGATACTCGGCGATCATCGGGGCCAGGCGTTGTTGGACCTCGGCCAGTATGCCCGCCATGTCCAGCGGCTTTGCCCCTACCTCCACCTGGCGGACTTGCGCCAGCAGCAGTAACTCTTTCACGATGCTGTCCATCTTGTACGCAACACGCGCAATGCCCGCGTAACATGCCCGTTGATCCTCGTCCGTCATGGCGGCGCGAGCATCCCTCAGCAGGTCGGCAAAGCCGATGAGCATGGATAGAGGATTCTTGAGGTCGTGGGCTACCGTGTGAGCAAAGGCATCCAGTTCCTCGTTGCGGGCTGAGAGTTCATCAGTTTGCTGGAGCAGATTTTCGACCAGTCGCGCATTCTCAATGGCAATAGCCGCCGAGGAGGCCAGCGTCTCCAGAAGGGCGCCGTCGTGTGCATCAAAATCGCCGGACACTTTGTTAACAGCTTCCAACACGCCGATCACTTTATCATGCACCCGCAGCGGCACGGCGAGCACACAAACGGTATGGAAGCCCGACTGGGCATCAATGACGGGAGTAAAACGAGGATCGTCTGAAACACGGGGAACGATGGCGCACGTCCCATTATGCGCTACCCAGCCCGCAATGCCCTCTCCGGGGCTCAAGCGCAAGCCGATCAGGGAACGCTTCAGACCGGGATAGGCAGCGCCATGGCAAACCAGCCCACCAGGCTGTTCCTCGTCCCACATCCAGACTGAGCTACCTTCCGCGCCAATGGTTTGCGTGAGTGCCTTCATCAGCCGCTCAGTGACCTCTTGCGGATCGAGGGTCGCGGTGAGCGTCTGGCTCACCCGGTTGAGCAGGTCCAGGTCACGATTGCGCTCTTGCAATGTCTCCTCTGCCCGCTTGCGGTGGTCGAGCGATTCTTCCAATTCCTCAACCAGCCGCTCTAATTCTTGGTAAGCGCGCGCATTGGCGATAGCCAAGCCGCAAACCTGGACGACGGCGAGAGCAAGGTTCAGGTAGTGTTGTTTATGCTGTGGAAAAGCCAACCCCTCGATTTCCAGCACTCCGAGTGTTTCATTCTGGTGGCTGATCCGCAGCACGAAACCGTTCCCAGAGTCAGTCCAGGCATAGTCCTCACGAAAGCCGGCCAGGCGCGCCGGGATAGATTCGCCGACGCTCAGCTCTGCGGGGCGCGAAAGAGCGTTGCCGGGTTGACCGCCGTCGAAAGGAATATAGGCCAGGCGCGCCGGCGCGCACAGCATGTCAAATAGCTCAAAAACATTTTCAATTGCCTCTGCCTCGGTCATCGTTCCAGGCAGGCTGCCGATCAGGTCAAAGACCATGGCGTTGTCGGCCAATTGCCGATTCGCATTGGACAAAGCCACGGCTGACTTGATCCTCTCATTCTCCAATCGCCATTCCAGAACGATCTTCGCCAGGAACAACCGAGAGAAGTCCAACCCAACCGGCACACTTTTAAAGGGCAGCCCGACAAAATCGGCAAACTCTGCCAGGCAATCAGCACTGGCCGCGTCAACGCCGGTATCCAGCAGCACCAGCCGGGCGGCGGACTCGGCGAAAAACTCACGCGCCGTTGCCTGGTCAAACCCCCACTCACCGATGTGGCGCTTCCAATGCGCCAACCATCCCGGCGTCAGGAGGTAAGCGCCGGTTTTGAGGTACGCCTCGATCGTCTCCTTGCCAGCAAACATGCTGTAGCAGCCATCCATCTTGCGCAAACGGCAATGCTTCAATTCATCGGGGGGAGCCTGCAACCCGACGATGCAGGAACCGCCCAGCAAATAAACTTGACTGCAGTCTTGCTCGCCGGCCTGGATGATTCCGCGCCATGCGTCCCATCCCGTCTGCGGACGGCCACAATGAGCAGGGAAAGCACGAACCACCACATCGTCGAATTCCTCGGATTCGATGACTGCCTTCACCTCACGCTCCAGGCTCTCACAAACCAAGAGGCACAGCCTATCGGCCATAGTCTTTCACCCAATCCAGTGGATAGTTGCCCCATGTGTGGACAGCTTCCGATACAGCCAGCAGCACCTCCTCCGGCACTTGCCAGGGGATCTCACCATGATTGTCGGAGAGAATAAAACCGCCGCCCGGCCCTGCCTTGGCGATGGCAGTCTTTACGGCAGCTTCCGCCTGCTCAGGTGTCCAACGGCGCATTTCAATGCCGTTCAAGTTGCCCAGGACCGTAAGCCGGCCTCTACAAGCTGCTTTTACTTCGGCCAGGTCTTCAAGACCGCTGACGCCGATAATGGCTGTACCCGTGCGCGCCACATCATCCACAATGGGCACAAACAGCGGCCAGACGCCAGGTGTATCGCCGTCGGGCTATGGATGCGGGCAAGCGTTCGTTGGGCGACTTTTAACCCCGTCTCGAGATACTTTTCCCTGGGCACAATCGTAGGAGAAGAAACCGGGTCAAAATATGTAATCGCAGTCGCCCCGGCCTCCAGTTGGGCACTGGCCCATTCCACGCAGAACTCTTCATTCACTCTCATCAGACGCTCGAACCCTTCTGGCCGTTCGTACATCAACTCGATGTACTTGTCAAAGCCCATCTGCATCACCGGCAAAGAAAACGGAGACATCACCACTCCGATAATCGGAGCGTCATCGCCCACTCGGGCTTTGAGCAATTCGGTGGCCTTGAGCACCTCGACCAAGCCGGCGGCTTGCCGGACCTTGGGCGGCTCCAGGTTCTTGATGTCCTCTGGCCTGTGGATGATGGGCGCATCGGAATTGGGCGGGCCATCTTTTGAAAAAATGGTGTGGCCGCCCCAGGCCTCCATCTCAATCGCGGCATAAAAAAAGTTGCTGGCGCAATCGTGATGGTATTTGGCTCTCATACGAAGCTGGCCTTCTACGACATTTTCAGCCTTTGAAAAATATTCCTGGATGGACAGGCCCAACTCCCTCGCGCCGTGCATCGTCGGGAGCAGAAAGAAAGGCACACGGTCCGGCTCGGTGTGTCCCAGCGTCGTCACCACACGCTGCAAAGAGGTCAGTTTCGGCTGTGTCATGGCACATCTCCCATCATCTTGGCGATGATGTCTACGGCTTCCGAAGCCTCTCGGCCCATGGCATCCGCGCCCACTTCTTTCCAGAGTTGGTCGTCGAGCCGAAACGGCGCTCCTCCCACCACTATCTTTACGTCAGAGCCAATCGCTTGCAGCCTGGCCCGCACCTCCTTGACCCGCAAAGCGGAGGGAAGCATCAGCACCGAAATCAAGAGCACCTCGACGCCATCCTGCCTCACTCGACGGACGAGATCATCTACGTCCACCCGACCATAGTCCAACAGTTCGAACCCGCTGGCCCGAAGCACAGAATAGACGATGCGCTTGCCCAACACATGATAATCCTGCAATACGGCAATCGCCATCTTGGGCCGGTTCTTCCGGCCCAAGCCGTCTGGCGGGAGGAGGGTGTCCACCAACTCCTCGCAGATACGCCCGCTCATATAAACCTGGGAGAGGGCCACTTGGCCCTGTTCCCAGCCCGCGCCAATTCGCTCCAGCGCAGGAACGACCAATTTCTCCACGCGCTGGAGCGACGGCTCGGAATCCTCTGACTCGAGAAGTATATTCCTGGCGGCCAAGCGATCCAGCGATAGGAGCGCCTGTTCAAACTCGGATGCAACAGCGAGGGGTTCTATCATCAGTCGTATCCTCCTTCTTCTTCGACGGTGCGCACAGAGGACGATGTTGAGAGCAAAACCCAAAACCCTTGCGAAAGGGATCTCCCGCAAGGGTTGTCTGTTCGTTTCTCAGGCCGCAGCGCGCGCACGCGGAGCGTCAGACATTCGCTCGGCGGGCGCTTCACCAGCCAAATGCTCCTCGCGCTCGTAGCGGTCGAACAATTGGCCCCACTGTGTCTCGGCTCGCCATTTCATATAGAGGCCGCGTTCCTTCAACGGCCAGTGGACATAGTCGTGATTGAACTCGGACACAAAGATGGGGATGTTGACGATGGGGGTATGGAAGATGAGATTCTGCAAGACCCGGGTCGGCCCGTACCAACCCATCCAGGCCAGGAAGCGATGAAAATTCCAGCCGACCTGAAACTGCCAGTTTTCGTTCGCCACGTCGGCATCGCCGACGATTTCGATCTCGCGCACGTCGCCCACGCCCAGGCCCGCTTCGTGCGCCAACTTGATGTAGGGGATCGTGAGCGGGTCAAAGCCCATCAGCTTGGCCGCCACGGCGTCAATCGCCGTCTGGTCGGCGCTGGCGAGGATGACGTTCTTGACGACGGGTATCATCGTGCGCGGGCCGGGACCGTTGCCGGCCGTCGTGCCGTCCATCATGGCAAACAGGCCGGTGTGGATTTCCTTCTGGATCGTGAGCAGGTCAACCAGCGTTTCGTGAATCCAGGTGTGGGTATAATGCCGATGATGACTCAACAGCCCGCCAAAGGCGTTCTTCATCGCGCCGGTCGTCGTCGTGTAGATGTGGCACTTGGTCGTGGGCAAGTGAACAATGTTCTTGCCGATAAAGTAATCCGGGATATGGATGCCTTCGGGAAAGATTTTGTCCAACACCAAAATCTTGCCCTTGGGCTGATATTTGATCCACGTCATATCCTCCGGCCTAAAGTTGAACAGCACCGGGACGTCATAGTGCTGAAAGATCGGCACGTAATGGTTGAGGTCTTGGCCCTTGAAGGCGCTAACCACCACTGTCTTGTTCTGGACGGCGACCAGATCCTGAAACCCTGCATGGCGCAAGGCCAGGATGGCGCCTTCCAGTTGCCACGGCGTCGTGTTGGCGCTGGGGAAGGGAAAGTGCCACGAGATGTTGTCTTTGATGATGGTCGTCGCACCGGGATCGAGCACCGCCTTCATCCCGGCCAGTTCCGCCAGTCGTTCGTAATCCTGCAATATCGTTTCAGGCCGCGTCCGCAGCACAGCCACTTTAGATCGAGTTGACATGCTGGTTCCTCCCCGAGGGTCTCCAAACATTCCAGTAATAGTTTTGGATGATTATATCACAAACAAAAGTACGCGCCCTGCGAACACGCAATGGGGGAGAGCTAGAGAAGAAACCGTGTTTGTTGCGCAATCACCTTCGTGTTATACTCTGGCTCGGTTGATTTAGATTTCAAATGAAAGGGGTACCATGTACAAGTTCAAGAGTCTATTGTTGATCGGCCTGGTCATGGCCGTGGCCGCATGTGGAGGCCAGGCGCCGACCACGCCGGTCGCTCCGCCCACGGCGGTGGTCGCGGTTCCGCCGACAACCACAGCTGCCGCACCCGCCCAGCCGGGCGCCGGGCTATCCGTCACACCGGCGGGTGTATCCAGTCCGCCCACGCTGGACCCGGCGGGAATGTGCAAGGCGATCGGTGCGCCACAGCCGACCCCCAACTTTCCGGCGACGTTGCCGACGGATCAATCCAAGGGGTCAGCGAATGCACCTATGACGCTGTACGAGTACAGCGACTTTCAGTGACCTTACTGCGGCAAATTTGCCACTGAGATGGAATCTCAGCTTGAAGAAAAATACGTCAAGACCGGTCAGATCAAGTTCGTTTATCGTCACATGGCTTTTCTGGGAGACGAATCGCAATGGGCCGCCGAAGCGTCCGAGTGCGCCGGCGACCAAGGCAAGTTCTGGGAGTACCATGACAAGCTGTTCGCCAGCCAACAAGGCGAAAACCAGGGCGCGTTCAGCAAAGACAATCTCAAAAAGTTTGCTGCCGACCTAAAGCTGGATACGACCAAATTCAATCAATGCCTGGACAGCGGCCAGTTCACCGAAAAGACGAAGAAAGCCACCCAGGACGCGCAACAACTCGGTGTGCAAGGCACGCCGACGGTGTTCATCAACGGCATCAATATCCCCGGCCAGTTGTTCGGCGCGTTCGACGTGCTTATCCCCTGGCTGAGATGGCTCGGCTCGAACCCCAAGCAGTACGCCATGCCGGCCAAAGTGATTGACATGGCCAAAAAGTACACGGCCACCATCAAGACCGGCAAAGGTGATATTGTCCTGGAACTGTACGCCGACCGCACGCCGACGACGGTCAACAACTTTGTGTTTCTGGCCAAGAACAAGTTCTACGATGGTGTGACGTTCCACCGCGTGCTGACCGATCCAGCCGCATTGACGGCTCAGGCGGGTGATCCCAGCGGAACAGGTGTGGGCGGCCCCGGCTTTATGTGCAACGACGAACTGGATCCTACGTTGACATTCGGCCAGGCCGGCGTATTGGCCATGGCGAATTCCGGCTCGAACACTAACGGCAGCCAGTTCTTTATCACGCTCGGCCCGCGTCCCGACTTGAATGGCAAGCACACGATCTTTGGGCGTGTGGTGTCCGGGATGGACGTGGTGCAAAAGCTTACACCGCGCGATCCGCAGAAGGATCCCACTGCACCGCCTGGAGATGCAATTCAGTCGGTCGTGATCGAGGAAAAGTAAACTATGCTGCGTGAGGCGTGACCCTGCCTCACGTATCACGCAGCACATCACATGAACCTTCCACCTGCTCCACGACCTGAAGGACAGTCGAACAAACTCCCCTTCCAGAGCGGTTGGCAAACAGCCGGCCTGCTCTTGGCGCTTGCCGTGGGACTCGGTGCATGTCTCTGCGGCGGGACAGCGTCGGTGTTCGGGCTGGGCCTGACGCTGGTAGACAGCCGGCGGCTCACGCCGACCACGACGCTGCCGATTCTCTCACTGTTCATCCTCGGCATGTGTCTGGGTTTGCCGCTGGCGTGGCAGGCCGTGGCAGGGCTGAGAGGAAAAGCCTCCAAGCGATTTGTATTGCCTGCGGCCTGGGGGCTGGGGCTAATTATCCTTTACCTGGCGGCGCTCGCCGGGGGCCAAACTGTCTTGAGTCTGAAATTGGCTCCGGCTGTGACGTTGCCGCCGTTCCACATCTTGGCGCTGGCGCTCCCGCCGCTGCTGTGCCTGTGGGGAGTGGCGGCGCTCGCGAAGGAGCCACAGTTCACATGGCGGCGGCTGTGGGGCGGACTGGGTGGCGGCGCGTTCGGCGCAGTGGGGCTGGCCTTCGTCATCGAGATCACCTTGCTTGTCCTTGGCCTAGTGGCCGTCGTCATCATCCTGGGAGCGTCGCCCGATTGGGTCGAGCAACTCCGCCAGTCGCAACTCGCGCCGGGCGGGCTGGCCGACTCGCCGCTGGTTCGCTCGCTGATCCGCAATCCGCTCGTCATTTTCACCCTGCTCGTCAGCTTCTCACTCGCCGTGCCACTCATCGAAGAAACGACCAAGTCGCTCGTGCCGGCCTTGGCTGGCGTGTGGCAAAGACCATCGGTGACGCAGACGTTCCTATGGGGCGTGGCCGGTGGCGCAGGTTTTGCGGTCGTCGAAGGATTGCTCAATGGCAGCCTGAGCACCGAAGGCTGGGCGAGCGTAGCGCTGTTGCGCATTGGGGCATCGGCCATGCACTGCCTGACGGCCGGACTGACAGGTTGGGGCTGGGGGCAGGTATGGACGCAGCGCAGATGGTCGCACCTGCTCCTGGCATACCTGGTGGCGCTAGCCCTGCACGGTATATGGAATGCCGCCAGCATCGGAATGGCTGTCGCGGGCATCGCTTTGGGCCCAGGAACACTGCAAAGCGCACTCGTCGTCGGCGCAGTGGGATTGTTGATCCTGCTGACCCTCGGCGAAATCATCGCTTTGATGGCAATCGCGAAACGGCTGGGCGGATCAAACCTAACCAGGCAATCACCAGACTAGAAGACTCACAGACTACCCGACTGCCCTGGTTTGTTGTATAATCCTCTCATCACTTTCGCAAATGAATCGCTTAACCCAATCGGGTCATTCGGAACAATCATCAGGAGTCTGGCACTGTGTCCAAGACAACGCACCGAGTCTCAGCCGAAGATCAGCGCCGCGCCCTGGAACTCAACGCGCGCGGCCTCAAGCATTTTGAGTCGTGGGACCTGGCGGAAGCTGCGGATGATTTTGAGGCGGCGGCGCGTTTGGTCCCAAACCACGCCGATTACTACCTGAACCACGCAAGAGTCTTGGCTCGCAGCGGCGACTATGACCGCGCGCTCAAGGCGCTCGCCGAATTCATCCGCGTTGAAAAGGACCCGCAGTTAGTGGAACGCTACGAGCGGCTGTTTGCCAACGCGATGGATCCGGTGGAGACGCTGCTAACCCAGCGCATGACGGCGGAGGGCGAGCTTATGGAAGAAATCGGCGCGGCGATTCAAATGTGGCTGGAATACCGCATCACTATCGGGCGGCAGCCGTTGGTCATCCGCAAGCCGGAAACGTGGGCCGCCGCAATTGACTTTACCGTGCGCCGCGTGAACCTCAAGACCGTCCCCGCGCATAAAGTGGCCGAATTTTACAAGATCAGCGAGCAGACCCTCCGCGAGCGGCACCAGGCCATCGTCAAGGCGCTCGACATCATGCCGTGCGATTATCGCTACTTTGCCGGCAAAGAAAACCCCCTGGACAAGCTGCTCGAAGCCGCTGAGCTTTTGCAGCAGCTCGAAGACAAATTCCGGCAGCCATGAATCTGAAACGTGATGACGTTTCACGTTTTACGTCCAACAAACGGCTCCTTTACTGCCAAGGGAGGAGTTATGCAGAACAAGATCACGATCGTGGGAGCGGGAAATGTGGGCGCGTCGTGCGCGGCGTGGCTGGCCGAGCGCGATCTGGGCAACATCGTATTGGTGGACATCCCGCAAACGGAAGGGATGCCCAAAGGCAAAGCGCTGGACATTACGCAGGCCGGGCCGGTGCTGGGTTTTGACACGCGCGTCATCGGCACGACGAGTTACAGCGAAACGTCCAACTCGGATGTGGTCGTCATCACCGCCGGCGTCCCGCGCAAGCCCGGCATGACGCGCGAAGACCTCGTCGGCGTCAACCAGACCATCGTGACCGGCATCGTCAACAACGTCGTCAGCACCTCCCCCAACGCCATCCTCATCGTCGTCACCAACCCGCTCGACACCATGGTGTACCTGGCTTACCGGAAAGCCGGGCTGCCGCGCCACCGCGTCATGGGCCAGGCCGGCATCCTGGACAGCGCCCGCATGGCGACGTTCATTGCGATGGAACTCGACGTCAGCGTGCAGTGCGTCCAGGCCTCCGTGATGGGCGGCCACGGCGACGAGATGGTGCCGCTGGTGCGTTACTCCACCGTGTCCGGCATCCCCATCGCGCAACTGATGAGCGCCGAGCGCGTGGCGGCGATTGTGGATCGGACGCGCAAGGGTGGCGGCGAGATCGTGAGTCTCCTCAAGACCGGTTCCGCCTACTATGCGCCGGGCGCGGCCGCCGGACTGATGGTCGAAGCGATCCTGAAAGACAAGAAACTGGTCGTGCCCGTGTCGGCCTACCTGGACGGCGAATACGGATTGCGCGACATTTGCTTCGGCGTGCCCGTCAAGCTGGGCCGCGACGGCATCGAGCAAATCTTGCAGGTCGAGCTGAACGAAGAAGAACAGACGATGCTGGACAAGTCGGTTGAGTTGATTCGTGGGACGATGTCGGCGCTGCGACTGTAATGTATCGGCCCCTTGAGGCCTTGACCTCAAGGGTCTATAAAAGAAATGGAAACACAATACGCTTTTCCACCCGATTGGCGCGTCACCACCATCGAGGCGAATGTCTCCACCGCCTTGCCCGATTTGCGCGCCGCCGTAGAGGCCACGTTGGCCTCGCCGATCAACTCACTGCCGCTGCGCAAGACGGCGCGCCGCAACACAAACGTCTGCATCGTGTTTACCGATGCGACCCGCGCCTGCCCCGATGCCATTCTCATCCCGCCCCTTTTGCGTGAACTGGCTGCCGCCGGCGTGCCGAGCGAACACATCACCCTCTTGTGCGCCACCGGAATGCACCGCCCCAGTACCGGTACAGAAAAGATCGCCAAGGTGGGGATGGCCGTGGCGCAGCAGTACGCCGTGGTGGATCACCAGGCGCAGGACCCCACGGCGCTCGTCAACCTGGGCAGCCTGGGGCGACCGGACATGGACTTGCCGGCTGACGTGCCGACCTTTGTCAACCGGATCGCCGCCGAGGCCGACCTGCTCATCGCCACTGGCGTTGTCGAGCCGCACCAATACGCCGGCTACTCGGGCGGCGGCAAAACGGTCGCGGTGGGCTGCGGAGGCGAAGCGACGATTAGCGCAACGCACGGCGCGGCGTTCCTGGATGACAACCGCGTGCGATTGGGACGCGTGGCGTCCAACCCATTCCAGGCGGCGATGCGCGAGTGTGCGCGACGCGCGGGATTGAAATTCGTGGTCAACGTCGTGTTGGATGGCGACGGGCGAGCCGTGGCCGTGCAGGCGGGCGACCCAATCTCGGTGCACGACCAACTCGTCGCGTTCGCCAGGCAGATCTACGAAGTGCCCGTGCCGGGACAGTATGACGTGGTCGTCGCCGGCATCGGCGGCCCCAAGGACACGAACCTTTACCAGGCTTCGCGCGCGCCGACGTATGTGGGGCTGGCCTCGACACCGGTGGTGCGCGAAGGTGGCGTCATCATCACTCCGGCGCGCTGTCCCGAAGGTGCAGGCCAGGGGCCGGGCGAGCAGCGCTTTTACGAATTGCTTTCGAAAACCGGCGACCTGCGCGCCATGCTGGACGATTTGCGCCGGCGCGGCATACGAGCGGGCGAGCAGCGCGCGTTCATGCTGGCCCAGGTGCTCCTCAAGCACACCGTCATCATCGTGGGCAGCGAGCATCCCGACGTAGTGCGCGACTGCAAGATGACTCCCGCCGCCACGATGGACGAGGCCGTCACCCTCGCGCGCAGTATCGCCGGCGATCATGCGTCCGCGCTTGTCATTCCGCACGCGCTTCAGACGCTGCCGGTAGTCGAGAGTGTGTAGCAAGGCCACAATGTTTTCACCAGCAAGTTGTCACCGTTTTGTAGGTACTGGGTCAACCTTTTCGCGCCGTCTCCGTCTATGCTGATCCATGTCAAGGAATCCCGACTACGCAAAGGAGAATCACGATGCGCCCACGAATTCTGGTACATGGAGCTTTAGCCTTCGCGGCTGCGACTTGCCTGCTGACGCTGTTCTGGCTGCTGTTGCCATTAACCGGGCAAGCCAGTCCAATGTCAGAAGTGCCCACGTCGGTGACACCTCTCAAGCAATCGCCCCCTCCAACCCCTGACCCACGTTGGCTCGCCCTCATTCGAGCGCCACAACCGCATCGTCTGGCCGCTCAACAGATGACCCCACTGTCCATCAACGTTCATCTCACCGATGGATTCGTAGCAGGTCGTGTGGCCATAGCCGCGACGGTGGCAGTCAGTGTGACACGCGCCGGCAGTCAGGTGGCTCACGCGACGGTCGCCCCAGTTCCCATTGACGATGGATTTTTCTACCTGGCCTATCCAGACTGGAGTGGCATTTCGTATGCGGCGGGCGGCGGTGGAGGCTACTATGGCATTTTCCAGGCGGGGGATGTAGTGTGGGTTTCGCAGACCGGCACCGTGGTCAGCATGACCCTTCCGGCATTGAGCGCGTTGGCGACGTCGGATAACGACACAGTGTATGGCACGGCGCCGATCAGTGAACCGGTCACTGTTTATGTGTTTCCCTTTGCCACGCCGGAGGTCAGTTATACTCGCACCGTCACCGCCGACGGAGCAGGTAATTACCAGGCTGATTTCGCTCCGACTGACCTGCGCCCTCACGATAGCGGCTATGCCGTCTATGCGGCGGCTTCAGACCGGCGGGCGTACATCCGCTTTGTTGCGCCGCTGCTGCGTGTCCGGGTGAACGGGTGGGAAATGTCAGGGTTTGCTGCGCCGCGCAGCACGGTGCTGATCACAGTGACCGATGCGCAGGGAACCCCGTGGTACTGGTTAACCGCCAACACCGGTACCGAAGGCTCTTTCTGGATTCCAAGCTTCGGCTGGACAAGGCTGTTGCAGCCTGGCGACCACGTTACCGCTACGGCAGGCGGACAGAGTTTTTCGATGACCGTCCTGACGGTCACTGCACACGCCAACCTGACCAGCGGGCAGGTGTGGGGAGAAGCACCCCCCGCGCAATCCGTCGAGGTGATGCGCTTTGTTGGCCCACTTCAGTCAGGCTACGACAGTATCCAGTTAGATTTGCCTGCCGACCAGACGACGATCACTGCCACGCTGACCGGCCACTATACGGCCTCGCTGCCCCTGGCACCCGCCGACTATGGCGCGGCGGTGGTCACAGGGCCGGATGGGCATCAAACATACACCCGTTTTAACATTCCGTACCTGTGGATTCGCATGGGCGAAGGGGATGCTACCTGGCCGTACGGCTATTATGCCATCTGGGGGCAGGTAGAAGACTTGGCCGCACCGATCACCGTTGCCATTCAAGGGCCAAGCGGATACCTCAAGGACCTACGCCACCTCACCGCCGCCAGAAATGGCTACTTTTACGACGGCCCGTATTATCCAGACTATCTGGCACTGGACAGCGGGGACGTCATCACCATCACTACACCACGCAGTGTGCAGGCTGCGCTCACCTTGCCTCTGTTGACAGCGCAAGCCGATCCCATTTCCGATGCCGTCTCCGGCCTGGCTCCTCCCGGCGCGCGGTTAATCATCAGCGTTTACGGGTGGCCTCCTCAGCCACCTCCTTTTCCCACACCGACGCCCACCACGCCGCACACTGATCTCGGAACAGGGGGAGGCCCCGGCTATCCTCCGGTCACTTTGATCGTCACAGCAACGGCGCAGGGGGAATACGTCGCCGACTTCAGCGGCCTGGTAGACATCACCAACCAGTCGAGCGGCCAAGTGCAATGGACAACGCCGGAAGGCCACACAGTAGTACGCGGGTTTAGAGCAACTCAACGCTGCCTGCCGCGACTGGAGTATGTCCAGGTGGGCGGCAACTATCTGAGCGGCCAGTCGGACTATGGCTGTCCTGGCATCGCTCTTCGTCTGCGCGATGCTTCGGGACGGATCAAAGCCCAACAGTGGATCTACTATCCGAATTTCTACTTTTACCTCTATGATGGATCACGCCCTGTCCCGATTCTTCCGGGTGACATCATCGAGCTTGAATCTAGCAGTTCAATCGAGTTTCCGGTGGTGACACCCACACCGTCCCATGCCATCGCAGCGCCATCCGAAGGCCAGGTGATTACCACATCGGTCCCCGTGCTGACAGTGCTTCTCGACCCAGTTGCCAACACCATCGCCGGTCAAGCTCCACCCAGCACCGTTCTATCATTGGGTGTGTATCATGAGTATGGGTTCCGGCACTGGTTGACGACGACGGTGAGCACGCAGGGCACGTATTCGGTCAGCCTGGACGGTCTGTATACGCTGGCAGCGGGCGACCAAGTGCGGGCCAGCCTGAGTTTAGCCGGCGTGTCCTTTTACGCGGAAGAAGTGATCCCTTTGCTGAAAGCCAGCTTGTACGAAAGGCCAGCACTACAAGGCTGGTTATCGCCTCTCACGCCCTATACGGTCAGCCTGTCGTCTCCCCGCCCAATCACAGCCGAGGTCAGTGGTTACGCGGGTACAGAAGGTGAATTCCGTGCCTGGCTGGTTTCGTTGATGCCAGGTGACACCGTGTTCGTCACAACGCCTCAGCGGGTGCTCTCATTGACATTACCTTTCCTGTCGGCTCACATAGATCGAGCCGCTGCAACGGTCTCTGGACTCGCGCCTCCGAACGCCCGCTTGCAAGTGGACATCAACGCCAATTACTCCACGGTCTTTGGTTCGCAAGTGGTGACCGCTACGGCCAGCGGAGTCTACACTGCATCGTTCCCGGATATGGCTCCGCTGCGGAGCGCCCATGGCACACTGACTTATTTTGCCCAAGACGGCCAGGTTCGTCTTGACTTTGGCACGCCTCACTGGCAAATCACGCTGGACAATCCCTGCGTGAGCGGCGAGGGCCAAGTAGGCGGTGTGCCCATCACGGCGACGTTGCAAGCCGAGGATGGCACGCCTAAAGGCACGGTCACAACTACAGCCGCTGCCGGGTCAATCATGTTCGGCCTTTGCTTTACAATGTCGGTTCAGCCCGACGACCGTTTGGCGCTGGTCTACCCTGGTGGGCTGATGACATTCACGGTTCCCAACCTCACCGCCGAACATGACTATGCCCGGCAAACGGTTGAGGGCCAGGCGCCTCCCTTGAGCGCTATCGCGGCCACCGTTCCGAATGGAGGATATTACCAGTACTCGGTTACCCGTCACACCCAAGCCGATGGCACCGGTCACTATGGGCTGGACACCAGTGATCTGAATGTGCCACTGATGCGATCAGGTTATGTGGTGATGACAGATGAAGCCGGGAACACCGTCCAGAGGAATTTCACTATTCAAGGCTATCGTACCTTCCTGCCTGTCGTCGCTTATAACCGACCGAACTGATCCATGTGTCCACCCGAGTTCCTGGAATGTGCCGGAACCCGGCGACTTGAAAGTGAGCATCTGTCATGGCCGATAATCTTTTCCACTATGATCCTCCTCGCCCTGATTTCGAGCAATGGCTCGCCATCACGCGCCGCGCAGCGGCGGGCGGCTACACGCGCGACGCGATCCTCGGCGGGCTGCGCGCGCGCCTGTTCACGAACGATTTGCCGCTGGCCGACGCCTGGTCGGATAGGTTCTTTGGCCCGCAGGAATGGCAGCATCTCGTCCGGCAGACCCCGCCCCCCGATGCGGTGATGTCCGTGTACGCCGCCGTGATGAAAGATCACGAACCGCTGAGCGCCGTCAACCCGGCGACATCCACCGCCGTGATGATCAATCGAACCGATGACGATGCGCTGCTCGACACGGTGGTGGTGCTGGCGGCACACAAGCTGGGCGAACAAGCCGCCTGGCTCGCGCGCGGGACGTGCGTGACCGTCGGCGCTCGCGGCCTTATCGTGACTGGCCCAAGCCATGCTTCTGTCGCCGCCGACATTGCCGCCAGGGCCAGTGGGCAAATTGCCATCCACGATCCGGTGCTCGTGCGCATCACCCTCACGCGGCAGGTGGACGGCGTGCAGCTCGCGCCGACGCGCATCCTCACCGAGCGCGGGCGTGAGATCACGGGCACGCGTATCCTGCATTGGCTGCGCTACGACGCCTACCAGGAGCCGCGCGCCGACGTGTTCTGCCTGACGTTGGCCCAGCGTAATGAACCCGTTATGGCGCGCGACCTTGATCTGGATCGCTCCGCCGAGCTTTACCTCTACCCGCTCACGCGAACCAGTCCCCGACCGGCTGAGCCGCCGTTGCTCACCGATGTTGTCGGGTTAGTGGGTGAGTCGCAGCTCGCGGTGCTTTCGGTGGACGCCAAGACCTTTGTGACTCGCCTGATGGCCGATCAGCCCTGGACACGGGCCGACGTCGTGCAAGAGGTCGTGCGCGCCGTCGAATGTCACGTGGCGGGCATCACCTCGCCCCCCGACGAACAGTTGCAGATCTTTATCACCGATCTTGCCCGGCGACTACGAGAGACCAGACGTTAGCCAGTTGACCGACTGGTTGCGACAGCGCAAAGGCTGATGGATGAAGACGGAGGAATGAAGAAAATCTGACCTCTTGACGCATCACACCTTTCTGGTACAATCGTCTCGCACAGGTTCATCACCGTCCGCACCCCTCACAAGTGCGGACGTGTTTTTCTGTGCGATAGGCAATCCGCGATAGGCGAATAATGGTCAAACTCATATATCGAGACAAAAAATGGGAACTGTCCGCCGGGATGACTGTGCGGGACGCGATCCTCAAATGTGGGTTGAACCCGGAACAAGTGCTGGCCGTGCGGAGCGGCAAGCTCATCAACGAAGCGACGATTCTCAAAGACAATGATGAAATTAAACTGGTGGCGGTGATTTCAGGCGGTTCCAGTAGGCCGCCATCTCCGGCTTTAGCCGGATGGCGGCGGGCGGCGTGAGATGAAGTGTCGCAAGTGTGGCAGTGAAGCGGTGATCAACATGCGCCAGCACAAGCTGTCCCTGTGCGGCGAGCATTTCCTCGAATGGGTGCCGGAACAGACGCAGCGCTTTATCGAGAAATACAAAATGTTCACGCCCGGCGAGCGCATCCTGGTAGCGGTTTCCGGCGGCAAGGATTCGCTCAGCCTGTGGGATGTGCTGCTGCGCCTGGGTTACAAAGCTGACGGGATATACATCGGCCTGGGGATTAACGGCGGCGTGGATTATTCCAACCAATCGCACGAGATGTGCGTCAAATTTCTTTCCACTCTCCAATCTACACTCTCCAGTTGGCAACCAACGCTGCACGTGGTAGACATTGCAGAGGTCTATGGCGAATCCATCCCGCAAGTCGCGGCGCGGACGGCGCGTGGGCGTGGCAAGCCGTGCAGCTTGTGCGGTCTCATCAAGCGGCACGTGATGAACCGCATAGCGCGCGACGGCGGCTATGACGTGCTGGCGACCGGCCACAACCTGGACGACGAAGTGGCCGTGCTGTTCGGCAACACGCTCACCTGGAACGGCGGCTATTTAGTGCGACAAGCGCCCGTCCTGCCCGCCGACAAACCCGGACTCGCCCGTAAGGTCAAGCCGTTCTGCCGCCTGTACGAGCGCGAGACGGCGGCGTATGCGCTGGTGCGTGGCATCGAGTACATCTACGACGAGTGCCCGTTTGCGGAAGGCTCGACGAGCATCGCGCACAAGGAGATCCTGAACCGGATGGAAAAGGACAGCCCCGGCGTCAAGCTACAGTTCTACCTCAACTTTCTTCGCGCCCGCGAAGAAGGACTATTTGCCGAACAAGCCACACACGTCGAACTGAACGCCTGCGAAAAGTGCGGCCAGCCCACCAGCGCGCCGGGGCTGTGCGCGTTTTGCCGTCTTTGGGAGCGGCGGCATAGGGATGCCGCGCCTACGTTGTTGTCAAAGGAGACTGATGTCGTCGCGAACCAGTGAGCCTCATCGAGGCTACCGCTACCTCACCATCGTCACCGCCGTCTTTGTGACGTGCCTGATCACCGCCAATATCATCGCCGTCAAGCCGGTGATGATCGGGCCGCTGCTCTTTCCGGCGGCGGTCGTCATTTTTCCAATCAGCTACATCTTTGGCGACATCCTCACCGAAGTCTATGGCTACGCCCGGTCGAGGCAGGTCATCTGGATCGGCTTTGGCTGCAATTTGCTGGCCGTCGTCGCCATTGCGGTCGGCGGGTGGCTGCCCTCTGCCCCTTTCTGGTCCGAAGGAGGCAACCAGACTGCATACGCCGCCATCCTCGGAGGGACACCACGTGTGCTGGCCGCTTCGTTCATCGCCTATCTCGTCGGCGAGTTTCTCAATTCATTCGTGCTGGCGAAAATGAAAATCGCCACGCGCGGGCGTTGGCTGTGGACGCGCACCATCGGCAGCACACTCGTGGGCCAACTGGCTGACTCGGCAGTGTTCATGACAGCGGCTTTTGTCGGTCTCTGGCCGGGCGATCAGATGCTTGCCGCCATCGTGACGCAATGGCTGATGAAAAGTGGATACGAGACGCTGGTGACGCCACTCACGTATGCGGCCATCGCTTTCCTCAAACGCGTTGAAAACGAAGACTATTACGATTACCAGACCGACTTCAATCCGCTCAAGCTGGAAGCCTGACATGCCAAAATCTAAAGTTTCACCCTCCCTAAAGAGGGACAGTCGCAAATTACCAAAGGGCAAGAGCCTCAAGCCTACAGAACGCCGAAGGCAAGATGCCGGTCGCAGGGCACAATCCGCAATCAAGAATCCAAAATCCGAAATGCTTTCGGGTTTGACGCTGCTCGGCAAGGATGTGCGGCGGCCGACGCGCAAGCTAGAGACTTTTCCGAATCAACATCCCGGCCGACGTTACACCGTGACGCTCGTGTGTCCCGAGTTCACGTGCGTCTGCCCGGCCACCGGCCAACCGGACTTTGCGACCATCACGATCAAATATATCCCGGATCAACGCATCGTCGAAAGCAAATCGCTCAAGCTGTACCTGTGGTCGTTCCGCGACGAGGGTCACTTTCACGAGCACGTGACCAACACCATCCTCGACGACCTGGTGAAAGCACTCGACCCGATCTCATGTGAGGTGGTTGGCGCATTCAACGTGCGTGGCGGCATCTCGATCACGGTCGAAGCCAAATACCAGAAGGACGAAGGATGAAAGAGGAAAACGGCCAAAACCCTGTGCCCGCTCATGAAGCGACCGCGGCATCTTTTCGCTCTGGCTTTGTCGCCATCATCGGCAAGCCGAATGTGGGCAAGTCCACGCTGCTCAACGCTTACCTGGGGCAAAAAGTCGCTATCGTCAGCGACAAGCCGCAGACGACGCGCGTGCGTCAACTGGGCATCCTCACCCGCCCCGACGCTCAGGTGATCTTTGTGGACACGCCCGGCATTCACAAACCGCTTCACAAGCTGGGCGATTGGATGGTCGAGTCGGCCACGCAAGCCGCGAGCGACGCGGACGTGATCGTGTTCCTGTGCGACGTGTCCGAGCTGCCCGGCGGCGAAGATCGCCAGATCGCGGAACTGATTCACCGGCAAGCCGGCGAGCGGCCGGTGCTCTTGGCACTCAACAAGATGGATCGCCTGTTGCCGGAAAAGGTAAAGCAGCACACCGAGGCGTACTGGTCGCTGCTTTCGGGCGAGCCAAAATTAAACTGGGATTGGATGATGCTTTCGGCCACGACCGGCGACAACCGCGACAAGCTGCTGGAGATGATCACCACACGGTTGCCGGAAGGCCCGCAGTATTACCCGGAAGATCAAGTCACCGACCGCACCGAGCGTCAAGTCGTCGCCGACCTCATCCGCGAGCAGGTGTTGCACTTTGCCCGCCGAGAAGTGCCGCACGCGGTGGCCGTCGTCGTAGACGAGTGGAATGCGCGGCACAGCGGCGCGGTTCACATCGGCGCGACGATTTACGTGGAGCGAGACAGCCAGAAAGCCATCCTCATCGGCAAGGGCGGCGCGATGCTCAAAAAGATCGGCGCAGCCGCCCGCCACGAGATTGAGCGACTGGTTGACGCCAAAGTGTTTCTAGAGTTGTGGGTCAAGGTGCGCAAGGACTGGCGCGCGAAAGACAATGACTTGCGCGAGTTGGGGTACGTCGAGGAGTCAACTACCACCACCAGAGGCGGCGGCTTGTAACGATCCGTTGGGAGACTCTCCGACCGAAAAGACGTCCAAGTAACGCGCCGGCTGTACGAGTTTGGTAAGCAGAACCGCTACGTGCAGTTCTACGACAAGCGATAAGTTGCAGCGCGTCGCGGTGAGTTGGTGAGGAAAGTTCGGGGGTTAGATCACGCCCAACCTATGCCACCGCCCGTTCCGGCAGCGGCGGAACCTGAGGCGACAGAAACAATCCGACAGCCCAAAAATCGCTTACGGGCGGAGTTGTGACTACATCTAAAACTGCTTGCCAGAGGTCCTGAGGCAGACTGCGGAGGTTCGACAACGGCACGTTGAGCGGTCGGTCTCCATAATGCGCCATCATACGCGCGAAACTGATAAACGTCAATCCAACAGCTTTGGGCGGCGCGCCAGTCGCCTTGCCAGTATCCAAACGCAGCAAGATATTGTCCGCCAACTCTACGCCGGTAACGTGTTCACTCCCTCCGAAAGAAACATAGAGCACATCGGCTTCTTCATCATAGTTTACTTTTGTCTCGTTCATATCTTATTCCTCAAAACACCAAGTAAGCTGTCGTCACGAACTTTTCTCCCCTTCCAGAGCCTGCCAGCGGGCATATCCACTCTCTCCAATCCATCACACAATATCATAACGCGGCCCCCCGCCGCAACCCAACGGTTTTAACGCAAAGGTGCAAAGACGCAAAGAAAAAGTTAAAAACCTTTGCGCCCTGGCGTCTTTGCGTTAAAAATCTCGCGGACAGCGCAATTATTGCAGAGCAATACTATAGTGTCAATCCGGTGCCAACGTGATCAGCGTGACCTCAGGCCGGCAATTGAACCGGATCGGCGGCGCGATGACGCCGATGCCGCGATTGGTATAGAGCCACATTCCGCCCACGCGACGCAAACCATCGGGATATTTGGTTCCCAGATAGGGCAACTGGGGCGCACCGATGAACGGCAGTCGTACCTGCCCGCCGTGACTATGCCCCGAAAGTTGCAGCGACACACGCCCATCCGAAGTAACGTAATCGGCATAGTCCGGTTCGTGCGCCAGCAAGATTTTGTGGACATCTTGCGGCGCACCGGCCAGCGCCGCATCCAGATCGGCGTGCCGCTCCCACACGTCGTCAACGCCCGCCAGCCACAACGCCCCGCCATTCGACTCGATGAGACGCCCCGCGTTGCGTAGCACCGTCAACCCGGCGTCCAACAGCGCCCGCGTCACGACCTGCGCGTCCGTCCAGTGATCGTGATTGCCCAATATGGCGTACACGCCAAGTGGTGCGTGCAACCGCGCCAATTCCGCCGCACATGGCCGGGCGTTATCGGCGGTCAATGTCACATAGTCGCCTGTCACGACGACGAGCGAAGGCCGCAGGCCCAACACGACGTTGACTGCGCGCGCAACGTCCTGCGCGCTGACCAACATGCTCAAGTGCAGGTCACTGATCTGCGCGATGGTCAGGCCGCGCAGCCCACCGGGCATATTTGCCAGTCGAACCGTCACACGCTCGACGGATAGCCAGTGCGGCTCAACAAACGTGTACGCCCCACCAAGCGCGAACGCGCCCAACTCGATGCCCACCGTAGCCGCGAGCCGCAAGAATTTGCGTCGAGTCATGGCAGGATAAACCTCACGATGTGTTCTCGTCAGACCTGCTAGGTTTGCGAAACCTGGCAGGTCGTTTCAGGCTGCGCTCACGCCTCAAACATTGTTCTCCACCGACGCGACGATGGTTTCCAGCGTGGCGACCAAGGGCGGCAAATCTTCGACAACCGTTCTCCATAGTACACTCAGATTGATGTCGAAATACGCATGGATGAGCCGGTTCCTCATGGCGATGATGTCCGACCACGGAATTTCGGCAAGATCTTTCTGACACTCCTTTGTCGCTCTTGAGGCAGCTTCTCCAATGATGAGAATAGACTGAACGAGGGAGAGGGTCAACATTCGGTCCGTATCCAGATCGTTTCTGGTTTTATTTTGCGCAAAGGACATGGCCTCCTTCGCAGCATCCAGCATGTGACGCAAACGCACCAGATCATCCTTGCGCATATTGGACCTCCGCTGAAGCCAAAACATCCTGCCGGAAATAGCGGCTCAAATCCTCCGGCGTCCGTAAATCAACCTTGCGCCCCAAGATTTGACCCAGCTCATTTTCCATGCCCGCCAGCCGAATCAGGCCCGGCACATGCCCTGACTCGAATTCCACCAGTACGTCAATGTCGCTGTCTGAACGAAAATCTTGCCGCAAGATAGAACCAAAGAGTGAGAGCTTGCGAATGTGATGGCGGCGGCAGAAATCTGCTATTCTTTTGTGCGGCATTTCCAAGTTGTGGTAGATCATGTTTACCTCCTTGCAGCAGCGGATGGACGAATCGCATCCACTTATCCGCTCGACCGCGCAGCGGTCGCTGTATCCGTTGCGCCCAGAACCACGAGAGTCAGCGGGCGCACCGAAATCCCACAAAGTCGTTCCGAGTGCTAGGGGCGAACTTGCTCCGATACGCAGACCGCACATTCTGGGATCCATTATACCAAGAGCCGCCCCGCAAAACACAATACTGTCCCGTCTCTGGCCCTTTCGGATTGGGGTCCGTGGCGGAGGAACTAGCGTAATACTTTTCGCCGTACCAATCGGCCACCCATTCCCACACGTTGCCGGCCATGTCCAACGCGCCATCCCACATGTTGCCGGCCATGTCCAACACGCCAGGAGGGCCGGCACCTTTCGGCTTGCTGCCCACCGGCCACGCCGCATCACCTTTCGCACAGCCATGTCCTTTGCCCTCATCCATCACCGCATACTCACACGTCGCGACCTGGTTCCCCCACGGATATATTCTTCCGTCTGTTCCCCGCGCGGCCTTTTCCCATTCGGCCTCGGTGGGCAAGCGCCGCCCAGCCCATTCGCAATATGATTTGGCGTCGTTCCAGTCCACACCTACCACCGGTTGGTCGTCGCCATTGAACCTGGAATCACCGGCGTATAACGAGGCCTTGCACGCCGGTTTGGCTTGCACACATTTGTCATACTGCGCGTTGGTAACTTCGGTGCGGTCAATCCAAAACGCATCTACATTGACCCCATGCTGCGGCTTTTCGTCGCTATCCGCTTGCGTGTCTGAATCGGATGACCCCATCAGGAACTTGCCCGCCGGGACGTATACCATCACCATGCCGTCTTGTTCGGCAACGGGAGTTGCGCCTGGCAGCGGCGTTGGTGATGGCGTCAAGGTGAGCGCCGCGATAGCCGTGGGCGCTGGCGCTCGGGTCGGCGTTACCGTTACCGTCGGCGTGGGTGGAGGAAAGAGCGCCGAATGAATATCCGGCCAAAGCCACGCGCCAATAACGACCACCAACGCGGCTAACGCGACGATTGCGCCAATGCCTTGCCAGAGCGGGTCACGCAGTTTTTTCAGTATCCGTTCAAGTCGGGCGTTACGTTCTTGACGTTCGCGCTCCAGTCGTTCGGCTTCGGCTTTCTCTGCCGCAAGTTTAGCCTGCTGTTCTGCTTCACGTTGAGCAGTCTCCTCACGTGCTTTGCGCTCGGCCTCTGCTTTCTCTATGGCAAGTCTGGCTGGTCGGTCCGCTTCTTCGTTCGCCGCTTTCTCTTTCGCCTCGCGCGCCTTGCGTTCTCGCTCCAGTCGTTCGGCTTCGGCTTTTTCTGCGGCGAGTTGGGCTTGCCGTTCGCCCTTCCTGAGCGCCTTACGTTTGGCCTCCTCTTTCGCCGCAGGTTCCTGGCGCTCTCGTTCCAGTCGTTCGGCTTTCGCTTTTTCTGCCGCAAGTTTAGCCTGCCGTTCCACTTCGCGTCGTGCAGCTTCCTCACGAAGCTGGCGGTCTCGCTGTGCGGGGTCCAATGCAAAAACCAAGCTCCTCAGGCCACTCACATAATCACCACAGAACGAGACACGTTGATAGGCTCTCCACAGCGGCGGCACATCACAGTTCTCAACGTCCAGCGGCACAAACCGCACACGACCCTCGTGTTCCAATTCAATGGCAACGTTGGTCTCGTCTTTCACCCACCGCGACTTGATCGCCGCCGGCGTCAAGACGAGAGCAAACGCACCACTTTCTTCCAGCCCCCGATTGATCGCCTCCACCCACTTTTCGCCTGGACGGATGCTCTCGGGCGCAATCCACACGCGCCAGCCGCGTTTCTGCAAATCGCCTGCTAGCCGGTGGGCAAACTCGGCATCCTCGTGCGCGTGGCTGATGAACACTTGCCGGGGGTCGCGTTGGGACTTGGAGGCTTCAGGTAGAAGTTCTACTCGCGGCGCTGTCGGAAACTGCTTTTCGTATTGCTCTGGTCTGGCCTTTTGAATCGCCGCGAGCAGGTTAGGGATAACATCGTGGTATTGGCAATAGTCAAGCAAGAGCCGAATCTTTTGGCTCTTGACCATGCCGGACTCGAACTCTTCGTACACATCCCGAAAATAGTCGGCGCATAACGTCGAGAGTTCGTCGCTACTAAAGGCTTCGATCAGGAATCGGCGGATGTCGGCGGTGGGGTATTTCACAACGCTTTGGCCTTTGCGAGCAAATGTTGATACTCGGTCAATATCTCTGGCTTTTCCAACGCTTCGGCGAATTGGGCCAGCCAATCGGCAATATAGGCTTCGTCCAGTTTGCCGCGCTGCTCAACTGGTTCTGCCATGCCTGCGCCTCCAGGCTTCCAACCTGAACACGCAGGCGTACCAATGCTCCAGGTCAGCCAGATGTTGCACGCGCATCCAATCCACTGACTCTGGCAATGCGTCCCAATCAAAATCGGCCATCGCAACAAGGTACTCGTGCCACAGTTCCACAGGCGATGGTTTGTCCAAATTACGAGGCAAGTCGGCCAGGTCTTTTTCAATCCACTGCCAGTACTGCTCGTAAGCCTGGCGGTACAGTTCCTTGTCCAGCGTCACAGAAGACGTTCGAGTCATGGCATTGCCTCCACTACGGCTATTATACGTTAAAGTAACCGGCGCGCAAAACGTTTGACAGTCTCCCAAAAGCAGGGTATAACCACCACAACAACGAATTGAGGAAACAGCGAATTCGTTCCATCCTGAATTCGTTCTAGTGCTATCCGTTGACCGATTGACTATTTGACCCAACGACTACCCGACCACGCGACTGTTCGACCATGAAACTAAAACACCTCGAAACTTTGATCGTAATCCGATAACTTTAGCCGCTCACGCCGCTCGCCGGATGGGGTCAACGCAAATGAAGCGTATACAACCTTCTCGCCAGCCTCTACCGCCAGGATGCCCCGAACGTCAAGCAATTCGATGATTCGCCGCCGTTTCTCAAAGCTCTTGTCGGCCTCACCCAGTCCCTTCGACAAATCGTATGCAAACTGCATTAGCTCCGTGATGTCATCTTGTGAGAGTTCACCACTAAGAGCCTATCCTAAAATTGTCATTCGGTAAACAGTGAGGCAATTCGCGAAATGCCACAAAGCTTCCCAGTTCTCAGTCTTTTTCTCCCAGCGTGTACGCAACTTGTGCAGACAATTCTGCCAGGAGGGGGCACGCTCAACAACCCACCGACAGGCCGGATGACGTTTTTCGCCCGCCGGCACTTGGCTTGGGTCAGTCCCCTTGTGGGGAATATGCGGGAGGTAGCCGCGCGCCAGGGCTTGCTTACGGCATTCAGGATAATCGTAGCCTTTGTCTTCACACAAGTGCTGTGGGTTCTGGCGTGTCGGACGCGGACGTTTCACCACGCTGCCATCCAGCACAGCGGGGTTCGTTTTCATGTCCGGGGCGTTCGCGGCAGTGACCTCCGCGCCCATCGACCAGCTGATGCCGCTGACTGCCCGACTTGCCACGGTCGGTCGGGTTGGGTCCAGTGTCTTCACCGCTCAAGGGGGCCGGAACGCTTTTGCTATCCACGGCTGGCCAAGTCCACTGAATACCGCGCAATTCGTCGTAGCGGCGCAGCAGCAATTGCCAGATTTTCAGAAACACACCCCTCGCCTCCCACTCTTGAAAGCGCTGGTGACAGGTGCTGCCCGATCCGAATTCGTTCGAAACCATCTTCCACTGGCAGCCCGTACGCAAAACATACAGAATGCCATTCAGTACGGTGCGGAAGGGCACGATGGGTCGTCCAACCGTTCCGGCGGGTTTCTCCGGGGGCAACAGCGGCCGAATGAGTTTCCACACATCATCCGGTATACGCCGAAGGGTCGCCCAACGCCGCGGGCGGCGAACTTGTTTCTTGATCTTCTCTCGACGCGTGAGACGCTTCCGTTGTGGCGTGGACTTCGAACTTGGGATCGGCAATGCGAGCGCCGCTCTGTTTTCATTGGGGTGATTCTCCTCTTGGGAAAGTGTCACCCCCAGTTATACCAGCTCTTGGTTAATGTTCTATATGAGACCGCCTGTTGCCCAGATTATGACGGGCGAGGCCGGCCAAGCCTGGTTTTAGGATAGGCCCTAAACCAATCGAGCCTGCGCGGATGGACACGGTAGAGCGCTGCCCGCAGTTGGTTGCTCTGCCGGTGAATGGAACGCCGCAAGCTCTCAATCAGCCGTAATTGTACCGCCATCTGCTGCGTCAAAGGGTTGTTCGGTCGCCACACCCGATGGCTCGCGCGGTCGGTGCGCAAGATGCTGGCCAGCAGAGCAGCATCGCTATCGTTGTCGTGCGTGCCACTGCTGCGATGGAGAAGAATTGAAGATTCGTGGGCATATCTTGCTTTTGAAGTGTTGCCTTTTTTGGCATGACGACCTCATGGATTTCGGTTGGTTAAACGCGCAAGCCCCCTGGTGTCAAAGACACCAGGGGGCTTGCGATTCTTGTGCTTAAAGCAAAACCTGGGTTGACATCAGTCCAACCCAGGTTGCCCGTGAACGAGCTAGTTTACTTGAGGCGGGGACGACGGGATTCGGACCCGCGGTCTCGGCCTTGACAGGGCCGCGTGTTAGGCCAGCTACACCACGTCCCCCCAACGCGCGCGAACTATACCACGACCACCATAATCCGTCAAGTTTCCGAATGGACTCGTTATAAATGGGGGTGTTCATTCGAGAGTTTGAAAATATCTGTTTGCTTCTGTGGCTATTCCTTCTCCAGCCCATCCAGCAAATTGGGCACCATCGTCCAGATGCCGCTGGGACAGGCGGCAGCGCAAAAGCCGCAGCCGATGCACCGCTCTTCTTCCACGCGGAATTCGTACGCGCCGTTGGGATGTTCAAAACGGCTGATGGCATTTTGGCCGCAGATGTGAACGCAGATGTTGCAGTCACGGCAGGTGCCGCAAGAGATGCACCGTTCGGCCTCCGAGAGGGGATCGGTGGGACATTGATTCAGGCGCGGCGTGAAATAGATCAGGTTCAAGCGTTCCTGGGGAATGGCTTGTTTGTGGGGCAATTCGAATGCTTCGCCCATCACTTCCGCGTGAAGGGCCAGCGCCGCAATGCGGCCCTGGCCGATGGCTTCGGTGAGCAGGCCCGGTTTGACCACGTCGCCCACGGCAAAAACCCTGGGGTCGCGTGTGCGCCCAAATTCATCCACGGTCAGCCAATGGTCCTTGACGCGGGACAGGTTTTCGGGCAGCCAGTCGGTGATGGGGACTTCGCCGATCGAGACGATCACCCAATCAGCCGGCAGCGGCTCGCCGGCTTCAAACGAGACCTGGCCGTCCTTGAATTCGCGGACGACGCGCGGCCAGAGGATTTCGGTGCCCAGCGCGAGCGCGGCGGCGCGTTCGCGGCTGGCGCTGGCCGGCTCTCGAATGTCCACGGCGGTGACGCTCTGCGCCCCCAGCTTCCACGCCATGCAGCAAACGTCCATGCCCACATCGCCCGCGCCGATGACGACCACGCGTTTCCCCTCAGGCTGCACCATCGGCTGGCCGGCGTTGGCGCTGGTGAGAAAAGCCAGAGCCGAAACGGTGTGCTCGCTGCCAGGGAAAGACAACATGCGCGGGTTGTGGGCGCCAATGGCGACGATCACGCCATCGTAGGCCTGGCGCAAAGCGAGAAACTTTTCCCGCGTGACGTTGGCGTCGTATTCGATCTGGATGCCCAGGCTGAGGATGCGGCGAATTTCTGTTTGAACGATATCTCTTTCGAGACGCTCGTGGGGAATGGCGTTTGCCATTTTGCCGCCCAGCGAGTGGCCGCGCTCAAAGATGGTGACTTCGTGGCCGCGCAGGGCCAGTTGCCACGCCGCAGACAGGCCGCCGACCCCGGAACCGATGATGGCGAACTTTTTGTCGGTGGGCGAGGCGGGATGTGGCGCGGGCAAATCCATCGAGAATTTTCCCAGCGGCCCAGCCAGCACGGCAAAGTCAAGCGTCTGGCGAGTGCAGGCCGTCATGCAGGGATTAGGGCAAGCCGCGCCGCAGACAGAGCCGGGGAACGGGTTATAGCGCAAGACCAGTTCGAGCGCCTCGCGAATTTTTCCTCGGCGCAGCAAATTGACGCGGTCCTGGGTGGGAATGCCGCTGGGACAGGCGTACTCGCACGGAGCGGCAAAGACCGCATTGTTCCAGACGGCGGAATAGGCACGATAGTTGCCAAAAGGAACGAGGGGAACGATATCGCCGGGGTCGTTTACCACGTCGCCAAACAAGCCGCCGGACACCCATCGGTTGGCGTGAAAGGCCCCTAGCGATTCGCGCTGCCGACGCTGCTTGGTTTCGGCGTAACCTTTCGCGATGATCTTGCGCCACTGCCATCGAACGAGCAGCGTATCGAGCAGTTCCGGCCGGCCAATGGCTTCCAAGAATTTGGGCATCTCGGAGCAAAGCCAGTCCCAGTCTTCTTCGCCCAGCTCGTCAACCAGTTTGACGTTGCTGGCAAGGCCTGCGATGGGGCCGCGGACATAGACCGCGCCACCCACCATGCCCACGCAGGCGCGGTCGCCGAGAACCGAGTCCAGATGATCACATTCATAGCCGCAGACCACGGCGATGCCGCCGCCCATGAACTCGAACGGAAACGAGCCGGTGTTTTGGAGAATCCAGAGTTGCGGCGCTGCGTAAGCGGGATCGTGTTTCATCAAGGAGCCGGTGCGTGTCCCGGCGCGTCCGCCGATATAGATCACGCCGTCGGCGGCGCAGTGACCGGTGGTGTCGCCGCCATCGCCTTTGACGGTGATGGTTGCCCCGGCATTCAGCCAGCCCACGTCGGCGGGGGCGGGGCCTTCCACGACGATTTCGGTGCCGGGCATGCCCATCGAGCCAACGCGCTGGCCGGGGTTGCGGACGATGAACTTGAGCGGGCGGCCACTTGCGTTCCACAGCGGCCCGCCGATATCGTGCTGGCCGGAAGCGTCAATGACAAAATCCGTTTCGCCTTGCTCCATGGCGACATAGATTTGCTGGAGCAACTGCTGAGTAGAAACACGTTTGTTATCCGAATACGTCGTAAGCTGCTTCATCCTATACCCCCGCACTATCTTCTCTTTCCCTGACTCGCCCTTGCCAAGGTTTCAAATTGCAGACATTCGCAAAGGTGGACGACTAGACTGCCTTATCCAAGAAACATACGGCGCGGCGGCGTTGCGGATCGGCTACCACCTGAGCGAACGCGCCGCCCGTCGCTTGGGGCACGTCAATCAAACGCAGAACCGATTCATACTCCCCGGCGTGGGGCAATAATTCCAAGAGGACATTCGGCGCCACTTTGAAAAACTCGGCCTGAAATTGCGTGGCCTCGTGATCCGGATACATCGGCAGATAAATAATCTGAGCCTCCACCAAGTCCTGAAAAAAGTGCGTGCCATAAGACACTTCGGGCACGTGGCCGGCTTCCTCCAGGGCTATTTCCACCAGCACCGCCGCGTTATCAATATCGGCGTAACTCACGTTGACGCCCAAGTCAATATTGTTGCTTCCCCACCGTCCAGGCCCCATCATCACAATCTTGCCGTCTTTGATCGCCGGATGGCGGTTGATTTGTCCCACCAGGCGTCCCAAGGTCTTTTTCGAATCGGGGGAAGTCAAACTGTTATAACGTTGGGGATCGACGTAAAGAATGTAACGGATCCGCTCCACGAGGCCGCCACAGATCATGCGATGGGCGCGAAACAGAACCTGTTGGCTCTCCAAGTTGGCGGGCACCGACACATTCTCCGGAGAACCGGGCAAAAACAGCGGACGGCACTGCAGCAGATTGATGTGGACACACTCATCCTCATCCACGGAGGCCGTAAACTCCAAGTCCACCGGCTGCCCATACGCCGTTTCCAGTTTGCCCAAGATATTCTTCATGATCGGCACAAAGTCTGTGCGGTGGAGCAAGTTGTTAAAAGTGAGCACCAACTGCTCCGATCTGCCGTGGACCTGTTTGGAAATAGGGTCATAGGGGTATTCGTCGCGCATGACTGAAGCGAACAGGTAAAGATTGGGATAGTCGCCGTCGGCCAACACGTCGGCCAGGCAGCAGGTTTCGAACCGGTTAGCCTCCAGGTCGAGCAAGTCCACCTGGTGCTGAGAATACTTGGCGACCTTGGCGCCGACTTCCGGGCGCAAGTGGGGATGGCTGATGGCAATCATGCGGGGATAATCCGAACTGACCCGCTCCACTGCGCGCGTACCCAACCCATAGACCAGGCGGATGATGCCTTGCCGGGTGTCAATGCGATCATTCCAAGCATACAGATTGCGCGAGAAGGCGACGCCGGCCAGCGCAGGAAAGAAATAGTGCCGGTACGGCATGCCTGCGACGCGTTGCACCAGGATGGCCATTTGCTCGTCGTTTTCGCCCAGGCCCCGCCGGCTGCGATAAGACAGAGCATCTGGATTGAGGGCGCTGGCGTACACCATTTTGACCGCCTGCATAAAGGCGGCTAGACGGGCGTCGGGATCCCCCCGGTTGGGACAAAACACGCTGCGATATTTCCCGGCAAACGCATTGCCAAAACTGTCTTCCAACAAGCTGCTGGAGCGCACGATGATGGGCGCCTGCCCGTAATAGTCGAGCAGGGTACGAAACTGTTCTTGAATGGCCGCCGAGAAACCCCCGGCCAAAAAGCGCTGTTCCACCTCCTTGAACTCTTCGTGGGAGATGGACGAATTGCGCGTCATCTGCAAACGGAGCCGGAAAAGGTCGTTGTTGATCAGGAACGTGAAAAAGACATCCGAGCCGATGTAAAAAGAATCGTGGTCTTCTAACCGCTCGGCAAAGTCAATTCCTGTCTCGTCCTTTTCCGTCAGCAAGATGCGCCGCGCCAGCAACATGCCGGCTGCCTTGCCGCCGATGCGCCCGGCCCCGATGAGGCGGCTGCGAATCGCAAACAGATCATCCAGCGTAAAGTACCGATCCATGAGCCGATTAAAGACAGGCTGCTGGCCGATGAGCATGCGGCCCAGTTCTTGTTTTAAAGCGAACTGCTCCGGATCTGTTTCGTCAAAGCCGGACGGGGTCTCAGTGTAGTGAACGAGTTTTCGGTAGACACTTTCCCAAGGAGCCTGCGGTCGCGCCGTGCCCAGCAAGAGCGATTGGCGGGCCGAGACCATAACTTCTGCGGCTTCACGGCTGTGCGAGAGAGGCAGCCAGCTTTCTCCGGCGACGACGTGGGGCAAAAACATCTGCGGCGAATACCGATCCCAGACCTTGAGGGGGTGGATGTGCATTTGGCCCCGGGCGTGATACACATCCACGAGGATTTGTGTCGTGTCTCGAATGCGGGCCACTGCGTAGTGGGCATGCTGGCCGCGCGTTAGGGCAAAGTAGGCGACGGTTTCTAACTCGAATAAGAAAGGGCAAGTCGCTTGGAAAAAATTGGCGAGCAACTCGTCGGTGGCCCACTCCGCCACCAGGGCGGACAAGTTGTCAAAGACGTAAAAGACTTTACAGCCGCACGCTTCAATGAGACTATGGACTTGACGGGTAAAAGAGTCAAAGCCCTGGCCAGGGTCCAACTCGATCATCTCCAACTCCGGGCGAGGGGCCAGGACGGGCAGGTGAGATGCGAAGCGCAAATACACCAACCGCCGGCGTCCGGCAATAGCGGCCTCGGCGAACGGCTCGGCAAAGTAGCCGTAATCTTCTAGCCGGTCCACTTGCCAAACGACATTGTCGCCCAACCGGATTCCCTGCAAAACTTGATCCAGGGCTTCAATTCCGCTTTGAATCGTCGCTGTGTCTATTCCCATGTCCTGACGCTCCATTGAGAATGGATTAGAGCCTATCCGAAAACCCCATAGCCGACGCATCCCTACGCGGCAGCGGTCGGCGGCTGGCATAGGGATGCCAGCTGTACGGTTTTCGGATGGGTTCCTAGCACGCATACGCGATTTGCAGCCGGTCGGCGACCGGCTTGTTCAGCGATACCAGCGCGTCGCTGCGCCCGACGGGCAAGCTCGAATTGCCGATGGGCGCCATCAATTTCTTGAGTTCCATATCTGCAGCCAGGAAATAGTCCACCACGTTTTGGGCCACGGCGTCCACATCCAGCCGCGCCACGAGCCGGGGGTCTTGAGTCGTAATGCCCACCGGGCACTTGCCGGTGTTGCAGGCATTGCAGCGGCCCTTTTCGTTGCCCACGCATCCGGCCAGTTGCAAGAAAATCTTGGCGGCAAAGACGCCGTTGGCTCCCAGGCAGATGGCCTTAAAAGCGTCGGCGGCCAAGTCACCCGTGTCGCCAAAACCGCCGCCCACAAAGAGCGGGATGTGACCTTGCCGACCTTGCGTCACCGCATCCAGGTAGCAATCGCGCAGCTTGCTGAGAATGGGATGGCCGGTGTGATCCAGGCTCACCTCGTGAGCGGCGCCGGTGCCGCCCTGGATGCCGTCGAGGAAGAACCCGCCGACGATGTGGTACGGGTCGCGCACCAGGTTGTTGAAAACGGCCACGCTGGTGGAGCTGGCGGCCACTTTGACGGCGACCGGCACACGGAACTTCCAAGCGGCATTCATGCTGAGGAACATCTTTTGCACGCTCTCCTCGATGCTGTAAAGCCCCTGATGGTTAGGCGGGCTGAGGAGGTCGGCCTTGGGCACACCGCGAATGGCTTGAATGTGCGGCGCGACTTTTTCGGCGGGCAAGAGACCTCCATCGCCGGGCTTGGCGCCCTGACCGATCTTGATGAGGATGCCGGCCGGGTCGGTGACCATCTGGGGCATCGCTTTGATGATGCGGTTCCAGCCAAAGTGTCCGCTGGCGATCTGGATGATAAAGTACTTCAAGTATTCCGAAGTCAGTAGGCGCACCGGCATGCCGCCTTCGCCGGAGCTCATCACCACCGGCAGTCCACATTCCTCGTTGAGATAAGCCACGGCCAACGCCAGCGCTTCCCACATGCGCCACGAAAGCGCGCCGACGGACATGTCGCCGATGATGATGGGATAAATCCAGCGCACGGGCGGCATCCAGCCGCTTTCCACCAGCCGGCCGTTGTCAAGCTGTAGCGCCAGTTCCTCGGCCGGCAGGCCACGTCCGAGGGGAGTGAGCAGGTCAAAGGTGTGTCGAGCGGCGTCGAGTGAAGGGTCGGTCATCTGGCTGATGCGCCCGACTTTGATGTGGTCAAAAACGCGGGCGCGAATGTGTCCCCGACCACCGCGCTTGACGGGCGAGCCGCCCGCTCTAGCCACCAGCGGAAACCGGTTGTGCTCATTCTGCACCGGGTGGATCGAGTTGGTGGGGCACACTTTTTCGCACATGCCACAGCCACGGCAATAGTGCTTGGGGTCGTTCACCTGCTTGATCGCCATGATGACTTGCGTCGCCTCGACCGGCTTGGGAAAGCTGCCCGCGCTCAATGTCTGGCCTTGGCGCTGCAGGGAAGGCTGGATAGAGCCAAAGGTGCAAGTGGAGACGCACGAGCCGCAGCGGATGCAGGTTTCGGGATTCCACTCGATCTTCCAGGGAAAATCTATAGGGTGGGTGTCGCGCACGAAAGTGGGTTTGATGGTGTGCGCCCGTCCACTGCTCTGACCAGTACTCTGGCCATTGCCGCTGGCGCGGCTTGGGCTGGCGCCGTGGCCGTTGCGGCGATTCTCCGGATCGCTTTTGCCACTACCGTTGTCGCCGCCTTTCGCTTGTCCTTCGGCGCGGATGACGTTGGGGATGAGTTCGGGGAGAATTATTGTGGCCACTGCTGCACCTCCAGTTTGTTGTCAATGATCACGGTTTCCCGTTCGCCGGGATAGATGTCGGCGGCACAATCCCGGTCGGGGATGATCATGTTGAGGCCGCAGACTTCGGACGCAGCCACCACCATCCCGTTCTGATGGCCGATGACGAGCGGGCGCAGTTTTTTGGCGTCGGCCACAATACCCATGCGCCCATCGGGCAACACAAAGAGGACCGTGTTCGGCCCGTTGATCTCCAGGTGTTGGCACGCCTGGCGAATGCGCCGCAGGACCTCGGCATCTCGCCGCCGGCTCATTTCCTCAAAGGGCAGCGGCGTGACGACATGTTTGTAGTATTGCAGGGGCCAGCCGAGTTGCTCCACCACATAGTGCAACGTGTAGAGGAAACACTGGGTATCCGACTCAAAGCCAACGTAAGCCGGGTTCAAGTGCTGCTGGAATTCCTTGTTCTTTTGATAAAAGGTGTTTTCGCCGTTGCCCATCAGCGTATAGCCTTCCAAAAAGAAAGGATGGGCGGCGTAACGCACGATCTGATAGTTGGTGTTTTGGCGGCATTGAGCGGAGATGATGCGCGCTTCCAGCCAGTGATGCTCGTTCCACAACTGGAAATACGTGCCAATGTCGCGCGGGTCACCGATCTCTTTGAGCGTCAGCACATCGGGCCAGAAAGAATAGACGTAGCCTTGATCATCGCGGGCCAGCAACTCGCGGAGCTTGAGCCGGGTCTCTACCAGCAGCTTCTTTTGCTCGGGCGTGGGCTGGTCGTAAAGGACGTTGTAGGCTTCCGGGTAGCGATAGTTGCGAAAGACGTAATGCGGCATCCGCCGAAAGTTGAGCTTGGGCGAATAATCTACGTCCGGCTGATAGTCGAATTTGGGTGTAAAGCCCAGGCCTTCCAGCAGCTCGTCGGCGCGATCCAGACCCTCGGAAGTGCAGGCCATAGATAGCAATGGGAACCGTTTAAAATTCGCAAAAGCGCCGCCCATGTCTTGCATGACCATGGCAAAGCCCGAATTGTCGTGGCCTTTCTGCATTGCCTGCATCATGCGCAGCGCCAGAATCGGCGCGACAGGTGTTTTGGATTTGATAGCAGCCAACCGGCACATGTCTCCTCCTCTCAAGTTGAGACTGCGAACAAAAAAAGGCTGCCTGGTTAGGGCAGCCCTGTGGTGTTGGATGTCTTTTGCTCTCGGCCTATGGCCTGTTCACGGCTGCGGCTGCCCAACCACAAAAACGGGTGTCCGCCTCAGTAGCGGTAACCCGAGTGGTAATCGCAGCGATCATTGCGCAGGCGAAGGACATCATAACACTCAAACGCTCTCTCACACGATTGATTCCAGTTTACTCATGCCGGCGGCGTTTGTCTATTGGCAATCCACCCAAAATAAGTAAGATTACTTTTGTACATATTGCCCAATGTACACATTGCCCAATTTCCACCCTTGCGAGGGTGTTCAACTACTACCCCCGCATGTTTCCCATCATGCGATAAATGTGCAGGGCCAGTTGCACCGTCAGGCGGGTTTCGGGCTTATCCAGGTCCAGGTTGGTGATCTTGGCGATGCGTTCCATGCGATAGATCAAGGTATTGCGATGGACGAAAAGCGCCTCTGCCGTTTGCGTGAGGTTGCCATTGTGCTCAAAATAGGCTTTCAGGGTGTTGATCAGCTCCCGGCCTCCCTCATAAGCCAGCAGCGGCCCCAGAATCTCTTCCTGGAAAGCCATCAGTTCGGGGTTGTGCTCGAGCTGCAAGAGTAGACGGTACACGGAGAGATCGGGAAAGTAAAGCGCCCTGCGTTCTCCAAAACGGCGGGCCATCTCGAGTGCCTGACCCGCCTGGCGGAAAGAGGTCCCCCAATCACTCAAGTCCGAGGCCAGCGTTCCTACTCCGCACCGTGCCAGAGAGTCGGTGTATTCGCGCGCGCCCTGGTCCAGGACAGCCTGTCCCAACGCCAGGGCTAGTTCAGGACGGCTGGTAGTGGGCGGCACCTGGCAAAAGCAAATCACCTCGACCCCCATCGGGCTGACGAGCACGCTCAGGCCCTGGCGGCTGACTTCGCCGTTGACGAGTGTTTCCAGGCGACGGCGAGAAGGAGGTGACGACGCATCCCAGGCGAAACGCAGCGCCACGTGCGATTGAGTCAGGTCTAACCCCATCGCCTGCGCCCACA
>Ga0315279_10000704_pt1 | contig 62133 bp, 48 predicted proteins | sample YL17G06_20_MG_FD_203694 | JGI IMG/M metagenome (GOLD analysis project Ga0315279, IMG submission 203694) | Sediment microbial communities from Yellowstone Lake, YNP, Wyoming, USA - YL17G06_20 | ecosystem: Environmental > Aquatic > Freshwater > Lake > Sediment | place: USA: Wyoming | collected...
GAGCGTATCCCTGGCGTGACGGATATTGATATCAGCAGAAAGGAGAAGAAGCCGGAGCTTAAAGTTATCGTCGATCGTGAAAAGGCATCAAAACTCGGTCTTGACATACGAACCATCGGCAAAACGACAGAGACATTTTTTGCCGGCACGACGGCAACCAGGTACCGTGCAAAAGGCGATGGGCGCTTTGACGAAGTTTGAATAGCCTGGGTCTAAGGATAGGATTAAGAATAATGAATCGCAAACTGCAAAAGAAACCCCGCCTGCCGGACGGGCAGGGGTTTCGACAGATTATGTTAAATAAGGGCAGGGCATAGAAAATGAAGATAGTCAGGAGAGTTTTATACTGGATAGTGGCGATTGGGCTGGTGTTTGCTGCGTTCTGGTTCGGCTTTACTCGTAAATCGCCTCAAAAACAGGAGCAGAAGAGAGCCGTTCCAGTTGAGGTCGAGATGGTTAGCACTGGTTCGATAGAGAAGACCATAGAGCTGACCGGCTGGATAAAAGCAAACCAGGTTGTGGATATAGCGTCCAAAGTGGCCGGAAGGGTCGAATCTATGCGGATTGCATCTGAGCAGGGAAATTCCATCCCGGTAGAAGAGGGCGTAGTTGTTAAAAGAGGTCAGCAGCTTGCTGTTATCGACCACGATGTTTATGTTGCACAGGTGGCGGCTGCTCAAGCTACTGTTGATGCACGACAAGTTGAGCTTGCCGATGCCGAGCGCGAGAAGAAACGGATGGTCGCCTTATATGAGGGCGGCTCAGCAACCGAGCAAAATAGGGACAAAACCGTCACGGCAGCACAGTTGGCGGCGACAAGTCTGGATATGGCCAAAGCAAATTTGGAGCTGGCGCAAATAAACCTGCGCGAGTCAACGATTGTTTCGCCGATTGACGGTGTAGTTACGACTAAACATATCGATGAAGGCAATTTAATCCGGATAGGCGACCGGCTTGTTACGGTTGCTGATATGAAGACCGTAAAGATAATCGTGACTGTTGCGGAAAAATATGGAAGCGAGGTTGCTGTCGGGATGCCTGCCAGAATCAAGGTTGATGCATTTGCAGCAAAGATATTTGATGCGAACGTATATTCAGTTTATCCTGCACTGGACCCGCAGACGCATACTACGCAGATAGAGATTCGCCTTGATAATAGCGAAATGCTGCTTAAGCCCGGGATGTTTGCGAGAGTAACTTTGGTTACTCAGGCAAAAAAAGATGTGGTGATTGTTTCTCGTGATGTGGTGCTCGGCGGCAAGATAGATGAGCCTTATGTATATGTGGTGGAAGGCAGCGCTGCACACAAGCGGATTGTGAAACTCGGCATAGTTCAATCGGACAGGTGCGAGATAACCGATGGGTTAAAAGCCGGCGAAACATTGGTCGTCAACGGAATGCATTTTCTGGCCGAAGGCAGTAGTGTTGAGATTGTGCGTTTAGAGGACATAAAATGAAGCTTGCACAATTTTCTGTGGACAGGCCTGTAACTACGGTGATGATATTTATCGCCGGTATTGTTCTGGGTCTTGTGTCGTTGTTGAGTTTGGGAATCGATTTGATTCCGGACTTTGAGATACCGGCGGTAAGTGTTATGACTGCTTATGAGGGGGCCGGGCCGGAGGAGATTGAGACACTTATAACTGAGCCGCTCGAAGATGCTTTGAGCACCATTTCCGGCGTGGATGAGGTGATTTCGCTGTCAAAAGAGGGTCTGTCGGCGATAACGCTGAGGTTCAAGTGGGGTCAGCACATAGATGAGACCATTAACGATATTCGCGACAAAATAGACCAGGCCAAGGTGATTATGCCTGAAGAGGCGGATGAGCCGGCCGTCATTAAGTTTGATATTGCAATGTCGCCAATACTGATTATTGCTATTACGGCCCAGGAAAGTTATCCGAACTTGCGGACAATCATTAAAGACAATATTGTTGACCCGCTTAAGCGGGTTAAGGGTGTTGCATCGGCGTTTGAGCGAGGCGGACTCTTAAGGCAGATTCGAATCGATATTGACCATGATAGGCTGACAGCATTGAATTTGTCGGTTGCGCAGATAAATGCGGCACTTGCCGCTGCGAATATGAGCATACCCGGCGGCAACATCAAAAGCGGTTACAAGGATTATCTTTTGCGGACGCCCGAGGAATTCACAAGCGCCGAAGAAGCGGCAGAGCTGGTGATTGCACAGCGTAACGGCATAGCGATAAAGCTAAAAGATGTTGCCGATGTGAGGGACTTTTTCGAGGAGCGAACTTATGATGTGCGAATCAACGGAAAGAGGGGAATGGCAATATTTATCCAGAAGCAAAGCGGTGAAAATACCGTGGCGGTAACGCGAGCTGTAAGAGAGGAGCTTGAGCAGATAAAGAGGAATCTGCCGCCCGATGTTGAATACAGGGTTGTTATGGATAATTCCGAGTTTATTCTTTCTTCCGTGTATAATCTGCGCGACAACGTTTTCTGGGCGATTGTTTTTGTCGGCTTTGTTATTCTGTTTTTCCTTCGTAATCTGCGGGCAAGTATCATTGTTGCCTTTTCAATTCCGACCTCTCTCGTAATTACGTTTTTCTTGATGTATCTGGCCGGCTACACAATCAATACCACTACACTGGCAGCTCTGGCTGTGGCGGTGGGCGAGGTAGTGGATAACGCCATTGTTGTTGTTGATAACATTCATCGCCATCGCCAGAAAGGACAGAGACTGATAGAAAGTGCTATTTTCGGAACCAGTGAAGTTGGCGTGGCAGTGATGGCGTCAACGCTGACGACGATAGCGATATTTTTGCCTATCGTGTTTATCGGCGGCATCACGAAAATATTTTTCGGACAGTTTGCAATGATTATGGTGATGGCCCTGGGAGCATCGCTGTTCACAGCTATTATGCTGGTGCCGATGCTATGCTCAAAGTTTCTTAAAATGGAAGAGGAAGGCTCCCAGAAATTTGCGATTCGGCTCTTTTATAATGCGGGTGAGAAGGTCCTGAAGTGGATTGAAAACATCTATGTGAAATTTCTTAATTGGTCGCTGGTCAACCGCAAAACAGTTCTTATTTCTTGCGTAGTTATATTTGTTGGTTGTTTAGGTCTGGTGAAATTTGTCGGCAAGGAGTTTTTCCCGGAGGAAGACCAGAACAGGGTAATGGCAAATTTTGAGCTGCCTGTGGGAATGCGTTATGAAAGAACAGGACAGGTAGCAGCGCAGTTTGAAAAGATTGTTGAGAAGAACGTGCCTGAAAAAAGGGACGCTTTTGCACGCTGGGGTGTCTATGGTTCTGCAGCGGGCGGCTACTTTGCCACAACCGAAGAGACCTACAACGGCATTATGTTTATAGGCCTGGTGCCGAAACTGGAGCGCAAAGCCTCGCCCAGAGATGTAATAGAGCGGCTTCGCAAAATTACCGACAGGATGCCTGGCGCAACCGTGCGCTACAGTGCCGAGGACCCCCTGCAGGCAATGGTTTTTGGTGGTGGGGCAAAACTATCTATCGAGCTATATGGTCATAACCTGTCCGATGCGACTAATTATGCTAATGCGGTAAAAGCGGCGATAGAACGTATTGATGGCGTCAGCGATGTTGAAATCAGCAGAAAAGAAGAAAAGCCCGAGCTCAAGATTACCATTGACCGCCAGAAGGCCTCGAAGCTCGGGCTTGATATACGAACTATCGGCAAAACAATTGAGACATTCTTTGCGGGCACGACGGCGACCAGATACCGGGAGAAGGGAGATGAATATAACGTTGAGGTTCGGTTAAGACCTGAAGACCGCACCAAGCCGGAAGATTTGCGGGACGTTCTTGTAACCACGCCCGGCGGTGAGCAAATCAGCCTGGCTAATATCGCGACAATTGAGCAAGGTGAGGGGCTGACAAAGATTGAGCGTAAGGACCAGGCCCGTTATGTTACAGTTTCCGGCGATATTTCCGAGAGAGACCTCGGCTCTATTGTGGCGGATGCCAAGAAGGCGATAGACAAGATTCCAGCCCCGCCCGGATTTAGCTATAAGTTTGCAGGAGCCGAGAAGGAAAGGAAAGAAGCATTCCGGTGGCTGATTATAGCTACGGCTCTGGGGATGGTGCTGGTCTATATGGTGATGGCCTCTCAGTTTGAGTCATACCGCGACCCGTTCATTATATTTCTGTCGGTGCCGTTCGGCATTGTCGGAGTGGTTGTGGCTCTGGCGATTACCGGTTTTGCAATGAATATTGTAACGTTTATCGCATTGATTTTGCTTGTGGGCCTTGTGGTCAACAACGGGATTGTGCTAATTAGCTTTATCGGGATTCTTCGTCATAGGGGGTACGATACCTACAGAGCAATTATTGAAGGCGGGCGGAGCAGGCTGCGGCCAATCTTAAGCACTACTTTGACTACGCTGCTGGGTCTGGCGCCGCTTATGTTCATCCGAGGAGGAGGCTCTGAAATATGGGTGCCGTTTGCCGTAACCAGCATAGGAGGTATGGCGCTCAGCACGCTTATCACGCTGGTTCTGATGCCGACTCTTTACAGTGTGTTTGAAGGCGTTAAAATTCAAAAATAGCCACGAAGGCATAAGGGCACAAAGAAAAATGAAACTTGCCTGACGGCAGTCAAGGGTTAAAAAATATAAGTGAGTTTGAGAAACTATCTCAAAACTGTCACCCTGAGCGAAGCGAAGGGTCTGGCCTGTCAAAAAAAGAGATTCTTCGCTGCGCTCAGAATGACATTCTATCTTTTTAGATAGTTTCTTAGTGTCTTGGTGCCTTGGTGGCAAAGGATGATGGCTGATTATGAAGGCTGTTTTAATCGTATATAATGCTGCAATAGAAAGCGACGTAAATGAATCTCTGGAGTCCGCCGGGATAAGCTGTTACACGAAGGCAACCGGTGTTTTAGGCCGTGGCGAGCTAAGTGAGCCGCATTTGAACATAGAGGTCTGGCCGGAAACTAATACTGCCGCTTTTATTGTTACAGATGACCTTAAAGCCAGGCAGATAATGGAGTTAGTGCGGCAGATGCGGCAAAAATTGGGTTCGGAGGGTATTAAAGCATTTATGTGGCAGATAGAGGATGTTACCTGATTGATACTCGATGGCAGCGAACCACGTGGGGTTCGCCGCACCACATGGGGTTCGCGGCCATAAACCCGATGTGGTTTATGGATTTTTTCAGATTTTTGAGGAATTTTCTGGCCAAGGTCCGCCCGTAAACAGTATAATAATAGTATTGGATTTCAAATTTGAAATTTCAAGTTGGAGGTAGTTTATGGAAACTGCCACTGATTTCAAACCGAACATTGAGATTGTGACAGACCTTGAAGGTCTTGCACAAAGATGCGTTGAGCTTTTTGTCGCTGATGCACAAAAGGCGATAAAAGCAAGGAATGTTTTCTATGTTGCCATATCGGGGGGGCATACGCCGATGCGTTTTTTCCAATTGCTTGGTGAGATTCCAAGGGCAAAATCTCTGGCCTGGGAAAAGATACAATTGTTCTGGGTTGATGAGAGGTATGTGCCGCCGGACTCACCCTGGAGCAATTACAAGCTGGCTGCCGACACTTTTTTGAATAAGGTTGCCATCCCTCCGGAGAATGTTCACAGGATTGACACCACATACAGCGATTTGACGACTGCAGCGCGCTATTATGAGCAGACCATTCGCAAAGTTTTTGGTCTGGAAGAAAATCAAACTCCAGCGTTTGACCTGATTGTGCTGGGGATGGGTGCCCAGGGTTATGCCGGGTCACTATTTCCAAACTGTTTCGCACCCTTTGATACGGACGAGCTCGCCTGCGTTGTCTATGCTTTAGACCAGAAACTTAATCGAATAACGCTGACGCATCCGGTTTTATGTGCTGCGTCACATTTGGCGTTGTTGGTGTCGGGAAAAGAAAAGGCGGGCATCCTGAAAGAAGTCCTGACCAGCGAGCCAGATGAAGTCAGGTTCCCTATTCACACCCTCTGGTCTATCCTCGATAAAATCACCTGGCTGGTCGATGGCGAGGCAGCAAAAGCCATATAATTTGCAGAGGTTTGGGTCGGAGGTTAGAAAAACAACTTCCTTTTCTAACAGGGTTAGCCGGATACGAATCTCTGCCTGGCTTTTTCTTCTTTAGTTTTTGCTCCGAACAATAATATCGGAGCGGATATTGCGATAGATGAATAAGTGCCTTCAATGATGCCGAAGAGCATCGCAAAGTTGAAGCCTCGCAGCCCCTTGCCTCCGAAGATGTACATTACCGCCACGACCAGAAGCGTAGTAGTACCTGTCAGAAGGGTTCTTGAAAGGGTTTCGTTGATACTGTTATTGATAATCTGCGGCGTCAAGGCCACCCCCTTGCGGCGGTTCTCACGAATACGGTCGTATATGACGATTGTGTCGTTGATTGAATATCCAAGCAGTGTTAGAAAAGCGGCTATCATAGCGAGGTCGATTTTGAAATCCCCGATGAGAAGTTTTTGGCCGATTGTTGTTGCGGCGATGTAAGTGCAGGCGGTAACGACACCGACCGTAACACAAGTATCGTGAAATAATGTGACGATGGCACCGAAGCCGAAACGTAAATCTCCAAATCGAATCCAGATGTAAATCAGCATTGCAATTAGCGACAGGACAATTGCAATTAGTGCCTGTGTTTTTGCCACCTCGCCTACCGATGGGTCTATCTGTGTAACTCTTGGCAGTGACGTTTCCAGCTCGGCTGCGGCCAGAAGTTTGGTTTTCTCATTTTCCGAAAACCGCGTCCCCTCATCCTCGGTGAGCTGGCGGAAAGCGGCTTCCGGGTGGACACTGATATAGGCGAAGGACTTAACCGGCTGATTTGGCTCAATTGCTGTCAGGTCCGGATTCAATATCTTATAAGAATACCAATTCAGATTACGCATATCAGGTTTGAATCGCAGGTCGTTTATTCTTCGGTCGATTTCTTCGACTGTCGTAGCCCTTTCGATTTCGCAGGCGATTTTTATTCCGCCCACAAAATCCGCAAGCTCAGGATAAGAATCGACAAGCTGCTGGGTGATTTTCTCCTCCAGCGTAATTTTCGGTCGCAGACTCTGCTGGATTTGAAGCTCGTCTGGAAAGGCTGTCAATATCGCATCGGTAACGATTTCGTCAACCTTCGGCTCTGATATGTTGGCATCCGGGAAAGCGGCCTTCAAAATGTCTGCTACTAAAAACGTGTTCAACTGACTTGTTGTTACGGTAAATGCACTATAATTTGGGTCAATGGGTGTTATGACAACATTGCTTAGTCTGCTGCCTCTTTGTTCTTCGGCCGTATTGATTGCCGAGGTCAGTCGCTCGATTGCTTGACCTGCTTGCGGGAGGGTGACCGAGGCTTTAGTCTTATTTGTTTCCGTTGTGATTATCTCATATTCTTTGCCGGATGTTCCGATACTATAGACTGTCGCAGCAGCCAGAGCACGATTACCCGCATCGGCTCCCACCTTGCGGATTCTATCTTCTACATCACCTCTTGTGAGATTGGCCTGGTCTTTTAGATTTATTTGAACTGCTGTTCCGCCGGTAAATTCAATGTCGTATTTGTTATTTTTCGCATCATCCCTTGTCAGAAATATGGTCACGCCACCGATGGTAAGTATTGCCGAAAGTGTAAAGAAGACCGGCCTGTATTTCATCCAGTTTATATTTGGTTTGCGTATCAGGTGCAGCATAACCAGATGGTCTTTTATGATTCGTTTGTTCAAAAGAAAATCAAAGATTGCCCGCGTTACAAAAAGAGCGGTGAACAAGCTCGATGCAAGACCGAGCATAAGGACGATGGCAAAGCCCCTTATATCTTCCGAGCCGACCCAGTAGAGGATTGCAGCGGTAATAATTGTCGTGATGTTCGAATCGAAAATGGCACTGAACGCCCTTTCGTAGCCGTTTTTGATGGCGATTCTCAGCGATGAGCCTTTCTGCTGCTCTTCACGGATTCTTTCAAAGATAAGCACGTTGGCGTCAACGCTCATACCGATTGTAAGTATGGCACCTGCGATGCCGGGCAATGTAAAGGTCGCCCGAAGCAGGGCCATTATTGCCAGCGTGAGCAACAGGTTCATAAGCAGTGCCACATCTGCGATTGCACCGCCAAGCGTATAATAAATCGCCATACATGAGATGACCCCAGCAAGGCCAATTATGCCTGCCTTGATACCTTTGTCGCGGTTTTCTTCACCGATGGATGGACCGATGGTTCGAACGGAGATTGGCTGTTCGATAAGTCTGGCAGGTAAAGAGCCGGCACTTAGTTTGTTTATCATATCCTCCTGTGCTGTTTGGGTGTAACTGCCTGTTATTATGCCTTGTCTGCGAATTCTGGATTGGATTGTAGGCGCTGATATTGCGATTTCATCGAGCAGGATGCACAGCGGCCGGTCGATATTTTTGCCCGTAACATTAAAGAATAAGCTGCCTCCTTTATCATCCAGTGTAAAACCAATCGCTCGGCGGCCCATCTCATCCTGAGAGGGTCTGGCTCCTTCGAGCTTCCACGCCTTCTGTTTGTCAGGACTGTATAGCAGCGTCTCGTTTTCCCTGTTGCTTGCCAAAACATAAGACTTATCGCCAAATTGGGCAACAACAGAATTTTGTAAATTCCATTCTTTGATATTTTCTATTTCGCACCATAGGTATTTGTTATCTGAGGCATACCTTGGTCCCTTTTCTTTAAGGGTATCAACATATCTTTTCATTTCATCGGCATCGACTTGCGGATGGCCTATGGTCGGCAGTATCCTGAATTCCAGTATGCCGCTGCCTTTCAGCATTCGCTGTAAATCCTTGGGGTCGTCAAGTCTGCCTCTAAAAGGTCGATACTCGTCAAATGCTGCGATGAGATTATCAATTTTGTCCGCCCGGTCGGGAAAATCTGTTTTGAGTTTTTCGAGGGTCTCTCTACGGTCAGGTGACTTGGGAGGCATTTCGAGACAGTAGTCTAACTGGTCGGAAGTCAAATTTAGTTTGTCGATGGTTTTTAATGCGTTTTGATACTGGATGTTCTTGCCGGTCTCGGGGTCGGTCAACTGTTCAACAACTTTGGACCATTGAACATAAGTTTCCACATATTTTGTGAGCAACGGGAGGTTATTCTCGGAGCCGAGGAACTGCTTGAGCGATTCTGTTAGTTGTTGACCGTTAAGTTTGAGCCAATCGCTGATGCGAGACTTTACCTGCTCGAGGTTGATTCCTGCGGCGGATATCGTGTTGTCCATAGTTTGGAGTTCGGCATAGAGGCTATCTCTTTTATTTTGCAGCTCTTTATACTCGTCATAGACAAATGCTAAGTCACTGAGGATTTTCAGTCTGTCGGGTGAGTTTTTTGCAAATGTTTCAAAGTCTTTTGCACGCTCGTCCGCCGGCTTCTTGAGGGCGCGCATAATAACGGCACGGCTTACATTCTCTGCCAGCACATCGTTGAGAGACCTTTCGTAATTGTTGCGTTTTTGCCGCGCTTCTGCGCTTGCCAGGGGCATCTGTATTTCGAACCGCGTATTACCCAGCGGCCGCCATATAAGGTTTTGAATGTTGGCAGGGTCTATCCGTCTTCGCAAGATAGTTATCATATTTTCAGCTAATCTATTCGTTTCAGGTTCACTTAGGCCGTGTGTATCGATTTCGTAGATAAGGCTCGTTCCTCCTGCCAGGTCTATCCCGGGCTTTAAGGTTTTAGTTGGTGGGTATAAAGTCCACGCTGCCACGACCACCAAGGCAATAATTAACGCGAATTTCCAGACCAGATTTTTGCTCATAACTTTCCTCGTATAAATGGTTAATGGTTCAACTCTTTCGACTGCGCTCAAGACAGGTCTGCTCACCATCAGATTCGGCAAGCTCACTGCAAGCCTGAGCGAAGTCGAAGGATTGGTGGGTGGTTAATGGTTCGACTCTTTCGACTGCGCTCAAGACAGGTCTGCTCACCATCAGATTCGGCAAGCTCACTGCAAGCCTGAGCGAAGTCGAAGGATTGGTTAATTCCGCCATACGTATGGCAGACTCACTACTCACCAATTACCATACCACTTATCAATCACCAGCTACCAATCACGATTCATCTTTCGACAATTTCTTTCCGATTGCTGAAGCAATAACTTTTATTTTTGTATTGGTGTTCTCATCGACCTTCAAAGTGATTTCATCGTCCTTGATGTCAACAATGGTTCCGATAATTCCACCAATTGTTCGCACCTTGTCGTTTTTTTGTAGCGATTGAAGCATTTGCTTATGCTCCTGTTGTTTTTTCCGAGGAGCTCTAAAAAGCAGAAGGTACATTACCGCAAACATCAAGACAAGGACAAGGATATTTCCGTATTCACCAAAGAGTCCCTTTCTTTGCACCGCCTTAGAAGCATTAGGGTCTGCAGTGACCGTTTTTGTTGTAGTTTCCTCGGCAGTAATAGGTTTTGTTACGATGTCTGACGGTGTCTGGTTTGATTCTGCTTGAGCTAATATGAATACATTGGCCATCTTTACTTTCCTTTCATCATTGGGCAGATAAAAAATCGAACTGGTTAAATGGTGAATAGTTAATTGGTTAATCCCCGACAAGTCGGGACTCACCGCTCACCACTCACTTTTTTAGTGAGTCAAAGACTCCATATTTTCTTAATTGCTCATCTGCCCAATTAGCAAATTCGTCTGCTTTTATGGTCTGTCTGATTTTCGCCGTCAGCCGCTGGTAAAACCTTAAGTTGTGCAAAGATACCAGAATTGGGCCGAGCATTTCGTCCGAGTTAAAAAAGTGTCTGATGGTGCCGCGGCTAAAGTTCCTGCAGCAGCAGCAATCACAGCCACGCTCGATTGGCTCGGTAGCGTTTATATGTGCGGTGTTTCTCATCCGCACCGGGCCGTTTTCGGTAAAAGCGAAGGCATTTCGACCGTTTCTTGTCGGAAGGACGCAATCGAACATATCGACGCCGGCCATTACCGCAGAGATAATGTCCGCCGGCGTCCCCACACCCATAAGGTAGCGGGGCTTATCTACTGGCAAAAGCCCTGTCGTATGGACGACCGTCCTTATCATATTGTCATATCCTTCACCTACACTCAGTCCGCCAATAGCATAACCATCAAAATCCAATTTGACAAGTTCGGAGGCGCAGTAAGTTCGTAATTTTTGGTCAATTCCGCCCTGCACGATGCCAAACAACAACTGGCTGCTGTTGGAGTGCACTTGTCTGGCTTGTTTTGCCCACAGAATGGTTCTTTGCACAGCTCTTCTCAATTCAGTTGTCTCGACAGGAAAAGGCGTGCACTGGTCGAGGCAGGTTATGATATCGGCGGCAAGTCGGTTCTGGGCATTTATTACAGTATCGGCGGTCAAATATATCTTTGCCCCATCTATATGGCTGGCAAACTCGACACCTTTATCATCGACTCTGGTTAATGAGCTTAGAGAAAAGATTTGATACCCGCCGCTGTCGGTGATTATAGGTTTGTCCCAGGCCATAAATTTGTGCAGGCCGCCGAGCTTTTCCACTGCATCAATTCCAGGCCGCAGCAGCAGATGATAGGTATTAGCAAGGATGATACCGGCGCCGGTTTCTTTGAGCTGCCGGGGTGTGATTCCCTTTACAGCACCGCAGGTGCCGACCGGCATAAATGCAGGGGTTTCAACCTTTCCGTGGGCTGTCATCAACAATCCACACCGGGCTGGGCAGTTAATATCCTGATGGATAATTTGGAAATCAACCATTTTAATAAATGTTTACTATTGTTACGGCCTTTGTAGTGGATACTATTTGAGTGTGATATGAACAACATTTTCCTGTTATACGTTTGTGCTCTGGCTAATATCTCAATCAATGGTAATCTCTTTTATTAAAGGAAGGATATAAGGGATATGCTTTTCTATGGCTTGCCAGAGCATTTGCTTATCAATACCAAAATACTCATGAATTAATTTATCACGCATGCCCGCCATTTGTTTCCAGGGTATTTTGGGGTAATTGTCTCTGAAGGATGCAGGTAATTTTTTGGTTGCTTCGCCAATCACTTCAAGACTGCGAATAACTGCATTAACTGTTTTCTTATCATCAGCAAAATCAGAATATGATAATCCTTTTGTAAAGAAAAGGATATCTTCACAGGCTTCTATCAGGTCATTGATGTAATCTCGTAGCTCTCTATCTTTCATATCAACTGGACTTCATCTAAAATACGCTTACCGATATAAGGTTTGAGAGCGTTGCGCGATACAAGGTCAATTTTAACGTGCAGCAATTTTGAAAGCTCTTCTTCCAAATCAATGAATTCAAAAAGACTTATGGGGGCTGTAAAGTCAACAAGAATATCGAGGTCGCTGTTGCCGGCTTGTTCGCTCCGCACGAAGGAACCAAAGATACCAAGAGTATTTACATGATATTTTTCTTTAAGGACGGATTTATATTCTCTTAAAACCTTTTTAATCTCATCTAAACCCATAATTAGCCTTTGTAATTTTATCTAAACCCAAAATTCGCCTCGTTCAAATTATAGCATAAGTTATCACAGCGCAGGAAAATAATTTATTCGCTGGTTTTTGTTAGAGGCGCTTAATCTACAGGTCTGCTACCGGGCTTGCTATCAGCAAAATCGTCCGTTGGTTTTTCAATCGTCATTATTTTAGAGCCGGGGTAGTAATAGGCGAGTATTTGTTCTGCGGTTTTGCCCTGCCTTGCCATTCCTTGAGCGCCGCATTGGCACATTCCAACGCCGTGTCCATAGCCTCTGCCCGATAAAAATGCCCATTTACCACCTGATTTTACAATCTGGCAGATAGTGCTTTTGATTTTATTGCCCGTTGGGTTGATTGTTAGTCGCAGGTCTTCAGCTTTCAAAAAGTCGTTTTTGCCGGTCGAGCCAAGTAGTCTGACCTCTGTTAATCTTGAGAAATCCTGGTAGCTGCTTTGTTTTGTAGCAATGATGTCTGTAATTTCTCCGAGCTGCTTCAGGGTTGGGTATCTTTGGAATAATCTGGCTGTAACATCGTTGTTGTCGAAATGAACGTCAGGCCAAAAAAAAACGGCTGGTTTAGCTATGTTCTTGCAATAAGGACAGGGAACGCCGACAAGCGGTTCGAAAGAATCACCGAAGACGTGGTTGCTGTTTTCGGTGTGTCCGCCGCAGCTTGAGCTGTAGTAAGCGGGAAAGATGTCTTCATTGTCATTAACTTGTTTACAGACCAAGACCCGACCTTGTGTTTGATTAACCGCTTCCCAAACCTGAGCCGATTCGCCTCTAATCCCGAGGTAGAGCTGGTGCGCCTGGGTTTTCTTTACATCCCAGTTACGGTTGTTGCCGAACTGTCTTTTTACATACAGACAATATGTTCTCGCAGCTATTGCCTGGGCCTTAAGTGCCTCCGGTTCCCAGTAGCTTGGCATCTCAGCTCCCACTACGCCGGCTAAGTATGCCTCCATAGTGACAACGTTAATCACATCGAAACAGTTGCTATCCGGCTTGACTATAAGCCTCATATTACCGCGGTAGCTGTCGCCATTTAGGCCAAAAATGTGTGGATTATCGGGCGAAATTGTTATCTGGGTACTTGTGAAGAGCAGGTCAGCGATGGTAATTCTGCCGCCGGTTAACTGGATGCAAACACCGGATTCAGAATTTGAAATTTCAAATTTTAGGTTTTTTATGGCAGGGTTACCATCGGTGACAGTGCAGGGCGAGGTGGTCTTAAATGTGCAGGATGTAATGTTATCGAGCAGCAGAGCTCGAACCTGAAACTGAGGCTCGGTATCCATCTGTGGCGTAGGCATAGTGACCTTCCGCGGTTTGCAGCCGGCCGGCACATAACAGATGAACAGCAGTGCTGAAAAATCAAAAGTCAAAATGCAAAATGCAAAAATTTTCATATTTATCCGCCGCACGTCCGGCGGATTAACATTTTGATATTTGCATTTTGACATCTGGTCAGTCCAGACTTCGCAGAGATAATCCGAGGTTGGTGAGAGTTCTTTTGATTTCGTTTAAGCTTGTCACACCGAAATTTTTGCAGCCGAGAAGCTCGGCATCGGTTTTGTGTGTTAAATCACCGATTGTGTGAACGTTTAGCCTTTGCAGGCATTTTCGCGAGCGCACGCATAACTGGAGGTCATCCACAGGTTTGCTCAAGATTCCTTCGTCACCTGTGGGGGTGAGGCTGGGAGGCTCGGCCTCTGGAGGCGGAATTTCATCTGTTTCCGGAACCATACCGAGACGCAGTCCTTTAGGTTCGAGCAGGGCTCTGATTTCCCTAAGAGAAGTTTCACCGAAATTTTTGTAGGCTAATAGTTCTGTCTCGGTAGTGTTGATAAGGTCGCCGAGCGTCACAATATTCATTCTTTTAAGGCAATTTCTACTGCGAACAGACAGTTCAAAGTCGGAGATGGGCGTTTCAAAAATCTGATCTTTGTGGGTCTTTTTCTTTTCCTTTTCCTCGTCATAGAACATCGTTTTCGAGCTTTCGATGTCTTTATTAAAGAGGATTGCTCTTTGGTGATTTGGATGGGATTCCAGAACGAAGTCGATACATAGGGAGGCTTCGTCAAACTCGCCCCTATCTTCATAAAGAACAGCTAAATTCAACAGTGCGCTTACATAGATGGGGGAGGTTGACACAACTTGCTCATAGCAGCTGATGGCTTGCTCGTCATCACCAGACAGGTCGCAGCGATAGGCAAGGTGGAAAAGGGCCCTTTGATGATTTGGAGCTAATTCCAGAGTTTTTCTGTAATTTCCTACCGCCTGGTCATATAGACCTTGGGCTTCCTGAAGATGGGCAAGCTGATAATGATATTCGGCACTTACTTTACCGAAATTCGCACAATTTTCCAGTTCCCTGGTTGCAGCATCGAAATTTTTTGCATCACGATATGTAGCAACTTTTTCCAGAGTTACGCTTAATGAGTCGGCTCCGAAATCGAGACTTTTTTGAAGGTTCTCGATTGCCTCGTCGAATTTACCCATTCGCCGAAGTGTATAAGCCAGGTATATGTATTTTTCTTTGCAGTCGATTGCTTTTCGCAGCATCCCAATTGCCTGGTCAAATCTTGCGAGGATATAAAGGCCGATTCCTACTGCCAGAAGGGCTTTTGGCGAGGTTTTGCCTATATTTGCCTCTACTTGCTGGCTAAAAGATAATTCGTTGATTTCGCTGCAATGGACTAACTCCGAAAGCCTCTGGATTTGCCCTAAAGAAGGCAATTGCTCGGCAAACAAGTTTATTTCTAACTGCATTGTCGGTTCCATAGAACTTCCTCCCATAAGTTTTACGATACTTTTTTAACCAATCCTGCACATAGTCAGACATTGTAAGACAAGGCCGGAGATTTGCAATAGTTTTTTTAGCACCCAGCGGGCAGATTGAATCCGGCCCTATTCAGGTATTTCCTTGCTTTTGTGCCACAACCCGACAATAGGAAGACCTCTCCATTTTTTCGCCGGCATAGAGACTATTATTTCAACTTTATTAGAGCGACCCAGTCTTTATCCGCCGCACGTCTGGCGGATTTATCGCTGTCTGCGGGTGCGTAGCCAATCGTTTTAGCGCCCGGGCCGGTTATTTCTGCGATAGTCCCGGTCTGGAGGATGCCGCCGATACGCGGGTTATACCATTGGACAGAGAAGGTTGCGGAACTCTCGCCCAGCTCAACGTTTGTGGTGCCGCCGGTGGGTAAATACACTGCATAGACCTGGCCGGGTTTAGCTAAGCAATAATCATCTTTACTTGAGGTTAGCTCATCAGAGTGTGCCATTTCGGCAAAGGGCAGGTGTTGTTGGAAAAACTCCAGTGCATAGCGGGTCAGGTCCCATAAATGGTCGCGGCTGCGCCAGTCTTCGCAATTGAGGTCGTTATTAGGAAAATTGTAACCGAAATACCATTCGACACCTGCACCGCCGGCCATCAGATTGCCCCATAGATGTTTCTTGCGGACCTCATCGTGCCAGTAGTCGTCTTTGTCCGGCTTGACGCCTGTATTAGCTGGGCCGATTTCATCCAGGCAAACAAACCACTGCCGACCTTTGGAAGCCGAGCGGTCAATCCACTTGATGGTTTCTGCGTGGGTGTCGTTGGTTTGCAGCGACGGCCCTTCAAAATACTCGTATCCTAAAAGTGGAGTATATACCTCGTCATATTTGCCGGGAAATGTATGCACAACAATCGGATGGTCGTATGGGTCAAGGTCTTTGATATATCTTGCAAAGGCCTTACGCTGAGCATCGGTATTGGTGTTTTCCTCACCGAGGTTCCAGACCACTGCGAGATGATGAGCAAAACGGGCTACAAGCTCACGGTAATAGAGCTTACGCTGGATACCGAACCCGCCGGAGGCGGGCATGATCCGGTGCAGGGCTTCGCCCTGCCCACTATCAAGACCCTGGTCGTTTTCTGTTTCCTGGGTAATGATGTGCAGCATCAAGCCGAGTTTATCCATATACGAAAAGACAATCTCCCACTGGTCGAGCTTGCTGCAGTCGAAGCGATATTTTTCATCTGGATTTATCCAGGGCCAGACGTCTTTGCCGTCGCCGCCGTCGATATTGTAAGGGATAAAATAGACGCTGTTCATACCTTTGGATGCAAGGTAATTGAGTGCGCCAATGATGCCTTTGCCTTTGCCGTCCTTCCATGTTGGGTCGCCGGGCTTAAAGTCCTGTATGTGCGGCTCGTAACGGTGCAAAAACTTTTCACCGGCTGCTTCTCCTTCGCGTTTCAGCTCGGCGGTATCGTAAGTGCCGTCAAAGTCAGCATAAGCAAGAAAGTTCTCAGGGCTGTCAGCACCGCCTTTTAGAAAATACTCGCCGGTTTCAGCAAATTGAAGATATCGCTTACCAACATATTTGAGTAGTCCCTTGGCCCGGTGGTCTCGTCCGGTTTTATCAGTCGGGCCAACCGCAAAGGTTCCTTTAGCATCGTCGAAGACAAGTTGTGAGCCGGCTTTTGTGTCATCACTTATAGCAATGTCAGGGCCGGTGCGAAATGAAGCCTTAAAGTTCCATTGGCCCTCTTCGTCTGGGATAAAATGCACTCGCCATTTGTTGCCGGCGGAGGCGCTCGTTTCGGCGGCGTTGCCATCCGCGGCGTAATAACCTGGAACCACATATCGCTTATCACTCTTTTGAAAGGTAACATCCAAACGGTAATCGCGGAACGGATTTGGCTCGGCAGTTTCGCTTGTTTCAGGACCGGTGAAAGTAATTGTAACCTTGTGCCACTTTTTTAGCTCTCCGGTGACAACAGCGTTTTCAGCGGCAGCCGAAGTCCTGTATTCAGCAACAAATAATACAAAAAGCACGCATAGTAAAATTAGTTTATAGCTGTTCATTTCTCCGAAAACCTCAAAGTCTCTATCCCACAGTGCCGCTGTTTGTCTTTTTGTCGCTTTTTGCAAATATCTTGTCCCAATCAACCTTTCCTGTAAGCTGCATAACAACAAACAGTGTGCATATACATAGAATAGTAATTGCCAGGCCGGTATAGCCTCTAAAAAAGAAGGTGTATGAAAATACCACAAGATAGACAAGCTGTGACAATATAATCTCGGAGAAGGTAAAACGTGAACCTACTACAAGTCGCATATAAGAAACTACCAGCAGCACCGAGACCAGCGAGCAAATCCAGAAGGCAAGGTGGATTGATATGTGGTCAACAAGATACGCCAGAAGCAAATGGAAGCTGAAAAATGCAGTGCCGACAAAAAAATAGTTCATCGGATGGATTTTGATGTTCTTTATGGTCGTGAAGACAAACAGCAGGAAGAAAAATAAAAACAAAGACACCGGCGCTGCCGAAGTAACCCTGCTCACCCACGGGCCGGGATTGAGTTTTTGCGGCAGAATTACCCCTATCTTGGCGCCCGTGAGCAGATTTGAATATTGCCAGCTTAGCTTCCAGCCTTTGCCGCTGCGTTCTTTTTGGGTCGGCGAAATGCTTTGAGCCGGGAAGTCAATCTCTTCAAAGTCGGTTGTTACTACAAGCGAGAAATTCCTTATCGCCTTGACATCGATGCCCATATTGTATGACCATTCGTTCAGGCCTTGAGATTCGTAAGAGATTTCAACATTCTCGTTCTGGCCTGGGGCTAATCGAACCGGTGTCGTGATAATGCCGGACTGCGGTTCTATATCTTTAACTTCCACGCCGCCGATAGTGAGCTTGAAGTTGTCATAGACCGCGTTTTTGGCGGGAAGCATAAAATTCAAAAAGACCTCTCTTATCCCTTCGGAGCTGTTTGCAATTCTGTATTTGCCGGAAAACTTGACACGATAGGTCGAGTACCACAATAGGCCTTTCTTGCGGTGCTCGAGTTTCAGGTCAGCTTCGATGTCACTGGCATCAAGGAGGGTGTATTCGGCGGCCTTTGGGCTTACGCTTTTTGCCTCGGGCTTTGATAGCGAATAACAAAGCCACGGGGCTTGTTGGTTCTGCGCTGTGCCCCACAACTGGCTTACCGCCTCTCTTAACTTGAAATCCTGGGCTTTGGTCCGCAGCATCGTGGAGCCGGCAAGAATAATCCAGCCGACAGATGTGCAGATGTAAATAAAGGTGATTGCAAGAATTCGCTTACACATAGTCGTAGCTCCCTGCTTGGACATTCGGTAATTTCACATCTTATCTTTCTGAATAAATGCTGTAATACATCATATCAGAATATTATCAGAGCATAAAGTCTTTATCTAAAAATCGTTTGCCCCGTGCCACTCTCAAATCGAGGTTATTTCTTTGCCTGCTTAAGCGCTTCTTCGAGGGCTGCGTAGCCTTGTTGTCCTTCTCTGAGGTGAGTAATATTCTTTTTCTTTGCTATCTGCACGAAACGCTCGTAGGTCTCTTGGATTGAGCCAGGCATAGGCCAATCGGCACCGGCAGCCTGGGTGTTTTGGCGCATCTCGTCCCAGCGCATCATAAAGGTGTACATAACAGGCAACTGTGCGACCTGAACGCGAAAGAGCAGATTGGGGTCGTTCTGGACAGCGGCTTCGGCAGCCTTGAGATGTGTCCAGCCTTTGTTTAACGTTTCGAAGGAAAGGAATTTTGCCTTGTGCTCCGAGAAGCAGCCCAGCCAGTCGCCGCTCGCTTCGACTGCGTCGTGGGTTACATTAAGATATGCCCTGATATGCGGGGCTGCAGGGCCGTAGTAGCCCTCGATGAATTCGTCTATTAACTTTTGTCCGTCGAGGTTCGGATTCCATAACAACTTTGCCAGCACCCATGCGCGGAGCTCAGCCATTTCTGCGCCGTATGATTGATAAGCGCCTTGCTCAAAGATGCCTTTGACGTTGTGGTCCGCGAAGAACTTAACGTTCGGCCCTAAGACTCGCAGGTTTGGATGCGGCATTACGTAATGTCTGAAGTTGGTTGTGTAGTCCCAGATATAAAGCCGGTCGCAAATCTTTGACCAGCCAATAATATCGTCGCGAAATGCCTTGTTTCGTTCATCCGCTAACGGCTTACAGAAGGAACATTCGATGCTGCAAAGCTGCACAATGACATTGTATCGGGGTTTTGTTATTTTTGGCGGCTCGCGTGTGTATTGATATGCCAGCGTGCTGACTGCAACCTGTGGAAATTCCTGCTCGATGTCGGAAGCGATGGCGTTAAGGAATCGCAGCATCAATCCGGCGGGGCTGTCTTCTTCTTTTTCAATGGCAGCGCAATTAGCGCACTGGCAGTTGCCGTGCCAATCATTCTGGGAGACTGAGGCAATTGTAGCAGCAGGATTGTTGCGAAGCCGCTCTTTGAGATTTTTGACAAGTTCCTTTCGCATTTCTTCATTCGTTAAGCATAGTTGAGCGTGCTCGTATGTGCGTTTGCCGTTGATTTCGCTGAACCATTCGGGATGGTCTTTGAAATATTTTTCAGGCGAAATCAATGGATAGAAGGTGTGAACAAATCCTTCGTAGATATGTTTGCCGCCGCGTTTGGCATCAAGGCGGGCAGCATGCCCGTTGCACTTATTGCGGACCGCCCAGTCGCCGTCAAAGGCATCGAACCAGAATGACTCTCGATATTCCAGCGGCGGCACATAACGAATGTCAAGATTCTCTACCTTAATAGTCGGCTTCTTGGGTATGGTGCTTTCGGTGGAGGACCACCAACGGCAGCCCAGATGGTCTTCGAGAAAGGTATAAACAGCATAGAGTGTGCCGCGAGGCTGGCCGCCTGCTAAAATAAGGTCGTTTCCAACGGTTCGGATTACTATACTGTCTGTCTCAAGTCCATCGGTTGAAAAATCGGGACAGGCCAGTTTAGCAGCTTCTGGCCCAATGAGAATGCTTGCCTTTCCGGCAACAGGGGAATTAACAATCTCGAACTTTGCGCCGGTTATCTGTTGTAAAAAGTAGGCCAGCTCGGCAGCAGCATGCCGCTGGGTTTCGGGAGCATCAGGAGCAATGACTATGGCTGCTTTGGCCTCGCTGTCTTCGGCGACATTTATCCCCAGTGGTTTTACCTGAGGCCCGGCAAAACCTTCGCGCGCTTTCTGGCATCCGGCGAAGACCAACAGCATACAACCTAAATAAAAGGCAAAACCAAAAATGTAAAATTGTTTCGAGTTTTTGTCTGTTGAAGGCGGATTGTTGTGTTTTTGCGACATAGGTATTACCTCCTTAAAAAGACAGGTCGATAAAGCGAAACAAAAAAGCAATTATACGAATCTTTCGAAAGCGGGGGTGTGCTTCACGTTTGTAGGTAAAGAAAGTAGCACGGCCATCTTGGCCGTGTTTGCACGGGCTGGAAGCCCGTGCTACGTTGTGTGAAAATAATCTACCTATAAAGATGAATCGCACCCCGAAAGCGGCTCTAACTTCAATTTATCTATGCACATCATAAGATTGATATTATACTTAAAGTGATTTCCAATTTCGAGTTTAGTCTGACAAAAACAGATAAATTTTTGAACGATATGAGCGAACTTGGCAAAAGTCTTGTAATCGCCGTTTTTTTACTTTGCACTTTCTCGACGGTGATTGGGCTGGCGGCCTGTCTGATAATGAGCCGCGTTGAGAAGGCCGGAACGGTTCTATTCTGGGCCAGGCGGCTAATGTTTATTGCCGCAGCTCTTTCGGTAGTTGTGCTGATTTTGCTCATGGTTGCTTTTCTTACCGATGATTTTTCAATAGCCGCCGTTGCGCAGTATAGCTCTACAAAATTGCCTTTTTATTATAAGATAAGCGCTGTTTGGGCAGGCTCAGCGGGGTCGCTGCTATTGTGGTGGGTTTTCGTGCTGGTAGTCTTTGCCCTGTGGCAATCCCGACTTGTCGGCATTCAGAATTCAAGAGAAGCTCCGGCCTTTCAGGCAGTGGCGCTATCGGTCGGCTCCGGAATATGTCTGGGCTTTTCGGCACTTTTGGTATTTATAGCAAAGCCTTTTGCATCTGTAGAATTCTCAATTGATGAGGGAATGGGGCTTAATCCGCTCTTGCAGAATTTCTGGATGGTTATCCATCCGCCCATATTATTTATCGGCTATTCGGCTTTTCTTGTGCCGTTTGTGGCCACTTTAGCTTATGTGCTTTCCAATCGTGAAAATTCACCTTTGGGGAGTGGAATTTATAGGACAATTCGGCGATGGCTGTTGTTTGGAATATGTTTTTTAAGTGCGGGCATCGTTACCGGCGCCAGGTGGTCGTATGTTGAATTGGGGTGGGGGGGATATTGGGCCCACGACCCTGTAGAAAATGCTTCTATTCTGCCCTGGTTTGTGGCGGTGGCTGCCCTGCATAGTATCGCCGGTATGCGTGTGGCTGACAAATTTCGATTGTGGGCTATTGTGCTGGCGCCTGTGCCGTTTATCCTGTGTTTGGTTGGAACATTTATTACCAGAAGCGGCATTCTCTCATCTTTGCATTCTTTTGACCAGTCTGTTATGTCATCTGCGCTGTTGGTGTTCATTAGCTGCTGCCTTTTGTTGTGGTTTGCCGGTTCTATTCGGGCTTTTTTTGTGCCCGCTTATAAAAAAGCCACTTTGCCGAAAGGACAATTTTATCTGGATAAAAGCGAGATACTATTGTGGACAAATATAGTCCTTATTTTGGCAGCAGCGGTTATCGGGATAGCTACATTTTGGCCTGTGATTTCACGTGTTGTCGGCAGTTCGAGGTTGAGCTTTACGCCGACTGCTGTGTTTTATAATCGCGTATTTACTATCTTGGGGATTATTTTGGTCTTTCTACTGGGGCTTGTTTCGTTATCTGATTTGCCGAGAGGACGCAGCAGCTTCAGGATAATAGTGTTGCTATCTTGTATAGGATTATTGTGTTTTGGCTGTGTTCTTGTTATAAGTGGGCAGCTTGCGATAAGTTTAGCTTTGGGGATATGTGCCTTTAGCTACTCAAGTATTTTGGTGAAACTATTGCTTGGTTTGAAGCCCAAAGGCACAGTCGCCAGCCGGATTGCTCATCTGGGATTATTGCTTCTGGTGATTGCTGTGGGTTTTTCCTGGAACGAGCAAAGTGTTCAGGCGCAATTGACCAAGGGCGAAAAAATTACACTGGCAGGCTTCGAATTTGTTTACGACTCGTTTGAGCATAAAGTGGATGGTGAGGTAACTTGTGTTGGACCCCAAATCGTAGTAAAGAAAAAGGGACTGCAAAAAAGTCTCTGGCCTCACAGCAGTATATATCCGGGGATTCGAGATGAAGCCAGGAGCACATCTGAAGTGGCGGTTCATACGGGTCTAATCGAAGATGTTTACGTTTCGTTTGATGGCGTTAGCCCTGATGGAGGCGTGGTAATAACAGCCAAGATAAAGCCATTTATGCTTTGGTTGTGGCTTGCCTGTGCGTTAGTTATCTTCGGCATAGCTATTGCAGCTTTTGGAGGCAAACGGAACCACCTCCGGTCCCCAATCTCCGACCCCTGACCCCCGACCCCACTTCTCTATCTGAGCAGGGGTGTGCTTCACGTTTATAGGTAAAGAAAGTAGCACGGCCATCTTGGCCGTGTTTGCACGGGCTGGAAGCCCGTGCTACGTCGTGTGAAAATAATCTACCTACAAAGATGAATCGCGCCCTCCGAGCAGTTTTTAAGTTGAAATTTTTGACTGCCGCTTTTACAATATATTGTGCTCAAGATGTGTAAGGAAGGATAAAAGCTAAACTAATGAAGCTGGTATTGAATAGTTTGACTTATCACAATTGCCCTGTAGAGGTTCGTGAGAAGGTTGTCTTTACTCCGCAAGAGAGGCATTTTATGCTCAGGCGGATGCATGCCCAGCCGGCAATTAGCGAGGCGGTCATTCTCCAGACCTGTAATCGGCTTGAGCTCTATACTTATGCAAAAAAAAGTTTCGATTGTAAAAGATTTTTGACGGCCCTAATAGACCAGGTTAAGCCGGGCGCAGGCGATACGTGGAGCAAATATAGCCGGCAGAGCACCGGGATGGATGTGGCCGGTCATCTTTTTGAAGTGGCTGCCGGTCTTGACTCGCAAATGCTCGGTGAGAGTCAGGTTTTATCACAGGTAAAGACTGCCTATACGGAGTCGCTTGAGTGCCGGACAAGTAAAATGGTTTTTCACCGGCTCTTTCACAATGCCTTTCGTGCAGGAAAGGCCGTGCGAACGCAAACTAATATAAATTGCGGTGCGGTTTCGATTGGACTGGCTGCTGTGGAATTGGCCAGAAGAAGCATTGGCATAACGTCCGGCACGGCAATGGTGATTGGCGCCGGTGAAAATGCCGAGCTTGTTGCAAGGTATTTAGTGAAAGCGGGAATAAGGCGCTTGATTATTGCAAATCGTAATAGACAAAGGGCAAAAATTCTTACGTCCCGGCTAAAAAAAGGCGATGTTGTCGGTCTGGCGGATATACCCAAAAAATTAGCTGATGTTGATTTGTTGATTAGCTCAACGGCGGCAACGGAGCCGATAGTAACATACAAGGGTGCAAAAAAGAGTCTGTCCCGAAGAAAGAAACCATTGCTGATGATAGATATTGCTGTGCCTCGCGACATTGACCCGAAAGTTAAAAAGTTTGCGTGTGTGTCTCTCTATGACATCGATGATTTGAATGAGCAGATATGTTCCAATAGAGAAAAGCGCAGCAAAGAAATTCCCCAAGCCCGTTCTATCGTGAGGGATTTTACTAATAATTTTGAAAAATGGTATGATTCGTTAAATCTTGTGCCGGTGATTTCAAAATTGACGCAAAGGGGCCTTGATCTGGCCGACAGCGAGGCCCGGCGTTATGCAAAAAAATTTGGCAAAGGCAACGGTGATAAACTGAAGTCTTTTGCCGAATCGCTGGTTAAGAAGGTGCTGCACGGGCCGATTAGTTTTATTAAAAATGGCGGGGGCGGGCAATTAAGCAGCGAACAGCTCAAGGCAGTCGAGCTGATAAACAAGATGTTTTTTTCAAAAGACCAGGAAAGTGCTATCTGTGAAAGAAAACAAGCAACTTCTTTCGTCCGTAATACATTAGCCAGAAGTCGTTCATAGTAGGCCAGATTCACATGAGAAAGTTAAGGTTATATCTTGATTCATCAATACTGGGATGGTCATTAAATCGTAGTAATCCTATCCGTTTTGCTGAAGCTAACCTGCTTTTACAGCAAATTGCTGATGAAAGGTTTATCGGGGGTTACTCTTGGGTTAGTGTGCAGGAAATTGAAGCTGCACCCGAATATATAGCCAAAAAGCTGTGGCAAAAGGTGAGTCAAGCGAAATTAAAGCCTGTCACAATACATTTAAGAAAGCAGGCAGATGAGCTTGCACAAACATACTGCGATAAAAAGATTGTACCTTCTAATTTCAAAACCGATGCACTTCATATTGCTATCGCAACTCTCTGGAAAGCTGATGCGTTGGTGAGTTATAATTTTGAGCATATAGTCAGCCTTGAAGTTATGGTTGCGGTGAATGCCGTGAACAAAGCGCTTAATCTAAACGAGATTTTTCTCTGTCAGCCACAGGAGGTAATAATCGATGAAGGTTAAAGAAAAAGTATTTCCCTGTCTGAGTTGTGGTTCTGATACTGGTTGTCCGAATAAGCTAATCTGTGACAGGTGCAAAGAGTTGCAGAAACACAAGCCCGTTTTGGCTCGCAGTCACAGGATTAAGCAGGAAAAAAGCCGGTTTCGATTAAGGCCGCATATCTAATTGCGATTAACTACAATCATTATGAACCATTTTTTTTGTAAGCGATTCGCTATTGGAGGTTATTAGCTGTCTTGCCGTCAAAAAATGACCTGTATGAAGGTTCTTACTGTCGCAACTCGTGGGGGAGAATTGGCAATTGCTCAAACGCAGATTGTAACCGGCGCTCTAAAAAAGATTTATCCGCCATTCGTGAGGCGGATTTATCCTGATATACAATTCAAAATCAGAAAAATTACTACCGGAGGCGACCGTGACAGGCGCACCGCTTTGTGGGAGCTAAAAGACAGCGGATTTTTTACATCGCAGCTTGAGAATGCCCTGCTGGCAGGCGAAGCCGACTTTGCTGTTCATAGCTTTAAGGATTTACCAACCAAACAACAAGATGGGCTGACGATTGCAGCAGTATGTGATAGGCGGTTCGTTGAAGATTGTTTGATAGCAACTCATCCGGTTGGTTCGATTGAGCAGCTTCCGCACTCGGCAAAGGTTGGCACATCGAGTCTAAGGCGTATGGCTCAGCTAAAACGGCTGCGGGCAGACTTGAATGTGATGCCTGTTCGCGGTAATGTTAAGACTCGAATAAAAAAACTCGATAATGGCGATGTCGATGCAATTATCCTGGCGCGGGCGGGAGTAGAAAGACTTGGTCTGGGACACAGAATTGCATTTTGCTTTGACCCGACAGAGTTTATTCCCGCACCGGCACAGGGTGCGTTAGCTGTTCAAATAAGAAGCAATGATGTTCCCACACGAAAAATTGTTGCTGCGATAGACGACAAGGACGCCAGGATAACAACTTTTGCAGAAAGACAGGTGCTGGTAACAATGCAGTGCGGCTGCCACGCCCCCGTTGGGGCCTATGCAAAAATTACAGGAATCGATATAAAAATTTATGCCTTTATATCGGATTTGGAAGGCAGGAATTTTATCGAGAGGCAGATAGTCGGCCCCACAAAGAAATCCAACAAGCTGGCAGAACAAATTGCCAACGACCTTCTCTCCTCCGGCGGCAAAGAAATCCTGCAATCTCAAAATACTTAGAGATTATCTAAAAACTGTCACCCTGACCCTGAGCGAGCCGCAGGCGAGTCGAATGGGGAAGGGTCTGGCCTTTCAAAAAGAGAGATTCTTCGCGGAGTTTATCCTTGAGCGAAGCGAAGGGCTCAGAATGACACGCTATGTTTTGAGATAGTTTCATATCCCACCGGCTATAATGTAATGGCTAAATACTCAAACCGACCGTTTTGTTTGTGATTCTTTATATAAGTAATTATGAAACAAAAAATTAATACTCACAATCTCTGGCAAAAAATAAGAACTAAAAACAGTGTTAATCTGTGTAAATCCGTGTCTACTGAAAAATAAATAGTGTTAATCTGTGTCAAAAACCAGAATCGGTCACTTCGAGTAAATCCAAGATTGATTTCCGTCCGGCGAGTGCTATATTATGCTCATAGTTTACATTGATATTCCCACAGTCATAAGAAATGGATTACACACAAGACGAACCTTGTCTTGTATGGGTGACGCAATGGTATTTGGGATGTTATGTGGGTCAATATAAACGATGTTAGGTCTAAAAACTGATGAATGCAGTCGAACACATTGTCGAAGCCTACTATCGAATCTGCAAGAAATGCTTCACAATGCACGATGTGAAGATTCCTAGAGGAAACAACCGACAATTCGACCTGCTCGCGGTCAACCTGAATGACGGCTCACAATTTCACGTTGAGAGCAGTGTCACCCACGACCTAGGATGGTGCCCCCACGCTGCTGAATTGAAGGAGAGATTTGATCAGAAGTTCCTTGGCACCCCGGCAAAGCGTGAGGGACCGAACACAGACTTCGCCAAGAGAAAGAGCTACCGACAGCAGATATTGGACACTTACAGACTCTTCGGGATGAACCCAGACAAATTGCAGAGAGTCTGGGTTTTATGGGCGGTCAAGGATGCTGCCAATCTTAATTCATTCCTCGACACATACAAGAAGGACAACGGAATCGTGATTCAGGTCAAGTCACTCAGGGACGAGATCATTCCTGAACTTCAGAAGGCGGTTGGGACAGCCAATTACGATGATGAGATTCTCAGGGCATTGAGCCTCCTAAAACAAAAGGAAAATCAGACCCTATGAAATCTAAATCGGGAATTTGGGGACACCATACCTATTTTATTTGCATCCGTTTATTTTTTGGTAAAACTTTTTTTCTGTGAAAATCTGTGAAATCCATTCTCCGTCCCTTGGGGACTGCGAAGGATAAATCTGTGGTTAACAAAGGTTTTGTATATCTTGTCGGGGCTGGGCCGGGCAGGACGGATTTGATTACAATTCGCGGCGCAGAGGTTCTGCGGTCTGCCGACTGCGTAATTTACGATAGGTTGGTCAATCCTTCATTACTTAAACTGGCCCCTAAAAATGCAGAGATTATTCCTGTCCCCAAACGCACCGGCGGTGATTCGGTCACGCAGGAAAAAATCAATAAGCTGCTTGTTGAAAAGGCATCTGAGGGCAAAACGGTCGTGCGGCTTAAAGGCGGCGACCCTTCCATCTTTGGCAGATGCGCCGAAGAGGTTGCAGCTCTTGCCGATGCGGGGATTGACTTTGAAATGGTTCCGGGCGTAACAGCCGGCACCGCTGCTGCCGGCTATGCCGGTATTATCCTGACCGATAGAAATTTTAGCTCGCAGGTAGTCTTTGTTACAGGCCAGGAGGCAGAGGGAAAACAGCAGAGTAATATCGACTGGAAATGGCTGGCAAAATTTGGCGGCACAATAGTTTTTTATATGGGTATGGGTAATCTTGGTTTTATTGCGACGAGGTTAATTGAAAATGGTATGTCGCCGGATACCCCGGCAGCGGTGGTTGCCGATGCTACATTGCCGACTCAAAAAGTCGTCCAAGCACCACTTGGCCAGATAAACGAGAGATGCAAAGAGGAGAAAATCAAGCCGCCGGCTGTTGTGATTATTGGCGCTGCCGCAGATAGTGACACCAGACTGAGCTGGTTCACCAAAAAGCCTTTGTTCGGCAAGAATATCGTTGTAACACGAGATACAGAAGGTAATGTCGCTTTTGCGACTAAAATTATCAGCCGAGGCGGCAATCCGATAGAGTTTGTAACAATAAAAATTAAGCCGCTGACAGAAAAAAATTATTTTCTGCGAGCACTGGCAAAAATTTCCGATTTTGATTGGGTAATATTCACAAGCGCCAATGGAGTGAGGATGTTTTTTGAGGCTTTGCAGGCTTTAGGAAAAGACGCAAGGGTTTTTAGCTCTGCTAAAATTGCTGCAATAGGCAGACAAACCGCTACAAAGTTAAGCGAGTTTGGAATAAAAGCGGATTTTGTGCCGGACGTTTTTACAGGCAGGCAGCTCGGTAAGCAGCTTTTGTGCGTCGCAGATTTGCGAGGTAAAAAGATTTTGCTTTTGCGGTCACAGCGTGCTTCAGAAGAGCTTGTCGAGGTTTTGGAACAAGCCGGAGCCGAAGTTCTAAATGTGGCCATTTATACCGTTGTTACAGAGAAAAACAAAAGTGATTGGCTGATTGAAAAAATAAAGAAAAACCAGATTCACTGGCTGACGTTTGCAAGTCCATCTGCTGCTCAGGCGTTTTTTGAACAAATTCCCAGCAGGATAGTAAATTCGGCTAATGTAAAGATTGCATCGATTGGGCCAACGACATCCGAGCAATTGGCAAAACTCGCTGTCAAAGTAGATGTAACAGCCAAAGAACATACTATTGACGGTTTGCTTGATGCGATAGAGAAGACCTACGAATGATAAATATATCGAAACTGTATTGTGGGCTGGCTGGACAGTCGGATGATTTGCGGTATGGGGTAGGAAATTCGTTTGGTCCGGTTATTGCGTATAATTGCACTAAAAGATGCAACTTGCTTTGTTTGCATTGTTATAGTTCATCGGATGAACGGCGCAATAGTGATGAGCTGACTACAGACGAAGCGAAACGATTGCTCACGCAGATTGCTGAGGTTAATTGCCCGGTAGTGCTATTTAGCGGAGGCGAGCCATTGCTGCGGAAAGATTTATTTGAATTGCTGGCCCAAGCAAAGCGATTGAACCTGCGAACCGTTATCTCCACTAACGGGACACTGATTGATTTGCAGGCTGCCAAAAAACTTGCTGATGTTGGAGTAAGTTACGTGGGCATTTCCATTGATGGCACAGAAGAATTCCACGATGCCTTCAGGCAGGTAAAGGGGAGCTTCAAAGCGGCTTTGGCAGGAGTCGCAAATTGCAAAAAAGCCGGTATAAGAACAGGCTTGCGATTTACTATTACAAAAGCAAACGCCGGGCAAATCCCCGCTGTTTTTGACATCGCCGCTTCAAAGGGCATCAGGCGTATCTGCTTCTATCACCTCATCCGCACCGGTAGGGCAAAAGACCTTGATGAGCAGACCTTGTCTCCAGAACAAACTCGCGATGTCGTCGATGTTATTATCGAAAAAACAAGCCAGTTCGCTAAAAAAAAGCTCGTGGACGAAGTTCTCACTGTGGGTAATCACGCTGATGGCCCTTATCTTCTGGTAAAAATGCAAAAAGAGAAAAACGAAAATTTTCACAAAGCAATGAAATTTCTACTTATAAACGGCGGAAACCGCATCGGTGAAAAAATTGGCTGCGTCGGCTGGGATGGTAACGTCCATCCTGACCAGTTCTGGCGAAATTACTTGCTTGGCAATATAAAGGATAAAACCTTCAAACAAATCTGGGAAAGTTCAACGGAACCTGTCCTGAATAAGTTACGAAATAAAAGCATGTTTGCCGATAAAAGATGTCTTAAATGCAGGTGGTTTGTTTTATGCAAAGGAAACTTCAGGTTTCTGGGCGGCGAAACTAATGATAAATACTGGCTCAATGAGCCGGCCTGCTACCTGACAGATGAAGAAATAACTGGTGACAGAGAGCAATTTTTGCCACAAAGGCACGCTAACCAATTAACCACTAACCAATTAACCAATAGTGAGTGGTGAGTAGTGTCTTTGTGCCTTGGTGGCAGGAAGGAGTTTTTGATGGTTTTTCCGAAGATTCGTTTGCGACGGCTTCGCAGCAGTCCTGCTATGCGAAGATTGGTGCGTGAAACTACTTTGAGTGTGGATAATCTGGTATATCCATTGTTTGTCCGCGAAGGCAGAAAGCTAAAAGAGCCGATTAAGTCGATGATGGATTGTTTTCATTTTTCACCGGATACCATTGCTGCTGAAGCCGCAGAAGTCGCTGCATTAGGGATACCGGCTGTCCTTCTTTTCGGTTTGCCTAAAACCAAAGACCAAACGGGTTCGCAGGCCTGGGCGGAGGACGGCGTCGTGCAGCGCTCTATAAAGGAAATCAAAAAGCGTGTGCCGCAGTTACTGGTTATTACCGATGTCTGCCTTTGCGCTTATACTTCACACGGCCACTGCGGCATCATAAAAAAGAACACAGGAGCACAGGAGCACAAGAGCATAGTGGACAACGATGCCACCTGCGAATTATTGGCCAAAGTTGCATTGTCGCACGCCCAGGCCGGCGCGGATATTGTCGCCCCTTCGGATATGATGGATGGCCGGGTGCGCTATATCCGCGAGGCCCTTGAAGAAAACGGCTTCCACGAAGTAGCCATTATGTCTTATGCGGCAAAATATGCCTCTGCTTTTTATGGCCCATTCCGCGACGCCGCCGAATCCGCACCTGCCTTCGGCGACCGAAAGAGCTATCAGATGGATGTTGCAAATGCCCGTCAGGCGATGGCTGAGATTGCGCTCGACATTGAAGAAGGCGCCGACATTGTAATGGTTAAGCCCGCCCTTTGTTTTCTTGATATTATCTATCGCGCAAAGCAGCGTTTTGATTGCCCGATAGCTGCGTATAACGTCAGTGGCGAATATATGATGTTAAACTCCGCCGCCGAAAAGGGTCTATTGGATAAAGAAGCCGCAATGCTGGAGATGCTCACATCCATCAAACGCGCCGGCGCTGATATAATCATCACATACTTCGCCAAAGAAATGGCAAAAAAGTAGTTCGTGGGTCATAATCAGTAATAGATAGTCGTTGGTTGTTAGTGTTTAGCCCCGCAATTTATTGCGGGGTTTTTGTATTGTGAATGTTGAACGCAAAAAACACCCAGAAAGTTCTTGCCCTTTGGGCTATAATTGTTGTATAAATAATTGTTTTGGAGTGATGTGGACTGTAGGTCCTAAAATAAGCTTTTTGGAGATTTAGGAAGTGGTTGATACTAATGACATTCGCAATGTTGTTCTTTTGGGACACGGTGGTAGCGGTAAGACCTCTTTAACCGAGGCAATCCTGCACAAAACCGGCGTAACGAGCCGGCTTGGAAGCGTCGATGAGCAAACAAGTATCTGCGACTACTACGATGAAGAAAAAGAGCACCAGCATTCAATAAAATCAAGCGTGGTCTATACCAATTACAAAGGCAAGCTCATCAACATCATTGATACGCCCGGCTCGCCCGACTTTATAGGTCCTGCTATAACAGCGATACCAGCCGCAGAAACCGCAATAATCGTCATCAGCGCAGCAGCAGGAATAGAAACCAACACCCGCAAAATGTTTGAATTGGTCGCAAAAGCTGACAAGCCGCGACTTATCGTCGTAAATAAAATGGCCGCCGAAAATGTCTCCTTCTCAGACCTCTTGAAATACATTAAGGAGACTTTTGGGCCTCACTGCCGATGTGCCAATTTGCCCGCTGCAGATAGGTCCGCCGTTATTGATTGTATTGAAAATAAAACAGGCAATTCTCCCCTTATGGATGTCGGCAAGGCCCATACCGAGCTGATAGAAAGCGTCATCGAGGCGGATGACCAGCTTATGGAAAGTTACCTCGGCGGAGAAGAAATCCCAGCCGAAAAAATTACCTCCGTATTCGTAGAGGCTCTTAAAAGCGGCACACTTATTCCAATACTCTTCACCGATGCCCGCAAAGAAATCGGGATAAGTGAGCTTCTGGATATTATCGTAAAATATACCCCTTCACCTGTTCAGGCGAAAGCTGTTCAGCTCAAAGATGGGGACGCCGTAACAGAACTGAAGCCCGACCCTGCCGGCCCGTTGGCCGGATTGGTCTTCCGCGTTGGTTTTGACCCGCGGTCAAATATGAAATACTCTGCCATCCGCATCTTCAGCGGCACACTGAAGTCAGACACGTCTCTTTTACGTAACGATGAGAGAAAAACTATACGGCCAGGCCATATCCTGAAACCTCAGGCAGGCGAAAACGAAGAAATCGACACAGGTGCAGCAGGTAACATCGTGGCACTGGCTAAAATCGAAGAGCTTAAAATCGGCGACCTTGTGCACGATGGAAAAGTGGCCGGCAAGTTCAATCTCCCGTCAACGCCTGAACCGATGTTTTCTCTTGCTATCGAGCCGGCTGCCAGAGGCGATGAGCAGAAAATCGGCTCCGCACTTGAGAAACTATGTGACGAAGACCCCTGCTTTAAGGTAAAGCGCGAGCAGCAAACAAAAGAGCTGGTTATCAGCGGCCTCGGCGATTTGCATTTGCGAATAATGCTCGAAAAAATGAAAAATCGCTCCAAGCTGTCGATAGTTTCAAAAGAGCCGAAGATTCCTTATCGTGAGACGATTACCTCCAAAGCTGATGGTCATTACCGCCATAAAAAGCAAACCGGTGGAGCAGGACAATTCGGCGAGGTCTATCTGCGTGTCGAGCCGGCGGAGCGCAACTCCGACCCACCGCTGCAGTTTAGCTGGGATATTTTCGGCGCCTCAATTCCTGGACAATATGAGCCGGCTGTCTTCAAAGGGGTTAACGATGTAATGCAAAGCGGCATCGTCGCAGGATTCCCAATACAGGACATAAAAGTTTCCGTTTATGACGGTAAAAGCCATCCTGTGGATTCAAAGGAAATAGCATTTAGATTGGCAGGCAAGGGGGCATTTGCAGACGCCGTTGGAAAAGCAAAGCCCGTCCTGCTTGAGCCGATAGTGAATACAGAGATTACCGTGCCGGGAGAAAATGTCGGTGACATTGCCGGTGACCTTGCTTCAAAACGCGGAAGGGTGCTCGGGCAGGAAATGCTGCCGGGTAACTTTATCGTTATCAAAGCTCAGGTGCCGCTGGCGGAGGTTACACAATACAACAGCCAGCTGAAAAGTGTTACCGGCGGGCGCGGCAGCTACTCGATGACGTTCAGCCATTATGAAATTGTGCCGCCCAACATCCAGCAGCAAATCGTCGCCGCCTACGGCAAACAAAAAGAAAAGGAAAGCGAATAAGATTTCTCTGCCGCAGCGCAAGCGAAGTCGGAAGCTTCAGCGAAGGCGGAAGTATCCAGTCACCACTCACCAATTAACTAACTTTATCAGCGGGTCTCTGCACTTTTCCTTCGGTCCGAGCACTCAGGGTCGAGGACTGCGGTTAACGAGAAATGCAGGTTAGCGGAGCTTAGAGGCCAGAAGGATAGCCATAATTAAGAAAAAGACCGCCGACATCACGCTTAGCACCAATATCGCCATCCGATACTTTGCAATGGTCTCTTCCGTATAGACTTTTTCCTCCGTGACCTCGATAGCATCTCCTTTGCCTAACTGCTGGAGCATTGAGACATCAAACCGCTTGTGCGCTTGGAGCGGCGGCTGGCCGGTGCGAAGGGCCTGCAAATCCAGCAATAGCTCCTCCACGTTTTTGTAGCGGTTTTCTCTGCGCTTGGCCATCATAATCTCAATCACCTCAGAGACTCCCGCCGACAGCGATGTATTTAGATGGTCGGGCGGGACCAGCGGCTCCCTGAGGTGCTTTCTCATAACGTCGGCAGAATCATCAGCCATAAACGGCACGCGGCCTGTTACCATATGATAAAAAGTTGCACCCAGACCGTAGATGTCCGCCCTGCCGTCGATATCAAGTTTGCCGCGAATTTGCTCAGGTGAAATGTAGTATGGCGTCCCGTAAGCTTTACCTGCCTCGGTCTGGGCTGCTTCGATATCCGTCGTCTCGCGCGCCAAACCCATATCGGCAAGTTTAACAGCGCCGTCTTTACTTATCATTATATTTTTGGGCTTGACATCACGATGAATAAGGCCGCGGGCGTGGGCGTGAGCAAGTGCGTGAGCAACCTCAACGATTATATCGAGAGCCTCCTTCTCGTTGAACATCTTTCCTGCAGTCAAATCATCCGCCACAGTTTTACCATCGACAAACTCCATCACAAAATAATGATAGCCCCCCGCTTCTCCAACGTCGATGGCCTGCACAATATTTGGATGGTTTAGCTTGGCAGCGGCCTGGCCCTCTTTATAAAACCGCTCCACGTATTCAGGATTTTCGGTGAAGCGTTTCGGCAAAACCTTTATCGCAACCATCCGGTTGAGGCTCAATTGTCTGGCCCTATAAACTACCGCCATTGCACCGGCGCCGAGTCGGCCGAGTATCTTATAGCCGGGAATCTGGTGGTCCGCTGTCTTGCTTTCCTTTACATTTTTCTTTAATCTTTCGGCCTGGCCGGAGGTAATATACCCAAGCTCCACCATAAGCTCCTTAAGCGTCATAGGATTTATCCGGCGGCGGGATTCCAGCTCATCGAGCGAACGCTGGAGCTCCTCGTCTGTGCAGAAGCCCTGGTCAACCGCCATTTTACCGAATACCGTGTCGTAATTTGTCTCGTTTGCCATTAAAAATCCCTAAGCTGAACCATCGACCCCACTCTGAGGAACCATTCTACATCCTATAACAAAGCTATCTGTTGTCCATTATGAAATTATAAAAACTATTGTCAAAGAAAAATTTTGTTTCCGGACGCAAAAACATCACTTAAAAAATCGACTTTTTTGGTCTTTGAGTTTAGCTGTTTTTCCGGGAGCTTCTCGTCCCACCCAAAACCAGCTTGCTTTTACTATTGACTGGCACTCAAATCCCGCTAAACTAATTTTTTTCAAACATTGAGTTTATTTAGATAAATGAACTTCAAGGAGGTAACAGTTGCCTTACAACTGCGTAGTTCTTATTAAGCAAGTTCCTGACACCAAAAGGATTACGGGTCAGGTAATGAATGATGACGGCACAGTCAGGCGTTCTGCATTGCCGGCCATTTTCAATCCCGAAGACCTCAATGCCCTCGAGCTGGCTTTGCAGGTTAAGGACAAATTCGGCGGCCATATCACAGCCATCACTATGGGTCTGCCGGCGGCGAGCACAATCCTTCGCGATGCCCTGTTCCGCGGTGCTGACGATGCGATTATGATAACAGACGCCAGATGTGCCGGCAGCGATACGCTGGCAACCAGCTATATCCTGAGCTGTGCCGTCAAAAAAATCGATTACGACATCGTTCTTTGCGGCAGGCAGGCCATCGACGGCGATACCGCACAGGTCGGGCCGCAGTTGGGTGAGAAACTCGGCATCCCGCAAATTACCTACGTCGAGCAGCTTATTGAACTATTCGGCAGAACGATAACGGCCCGGCGAAATATCGGAAACGGCTGGCAGCAGGTCAGAACTAAATTGCCGGTCCTGCTGACCATAACCGGTGAGGCAAATGAGCCGAGAGTCGCCGCTGCAAAAAAAGTAATGAAGTATAAGAAGGCAATGACGCCGATTGAGGCGGAAAGAGTCATCAGGGGACAGGGGTCGGGGGTCAGCGAAGCGCAGATTAAAAAGCTGATAGATAAGAAATGTAGTGAATTGGAGGAAAGAGGCTTACTTATAAAACAGTGGGATTTAGCCTTTATCGGGGCGGACTTGAGCTGGTGCGGCTTAAGCGGCTCGCCGACCAAAGTCCATCGGATTCAAAGCGTCGTCCTCACCACAAAAGAAACCAAAAACATCGAACCAACACAGGATGGAATCACAAATTTGATACATGAGTTGATTGAAGACAAGATAATAGCATAGATTGTTTGATTTTTTATGACAGATGTTAATAGAAAAGGTGAGGTTTGGGTTTTTGCCGAGCAGCATAATGGGCAATTGGAGGATACCCCGATTGAGCTACTTGGTAAAGCCCGAAGACTGTCTGACACGCTTGGCGTCAAATTAGGTGCGACTCTTTTAGGTAGTAATGTTAAAGAGCTGGCAGCCAAACTTACGCATTATGGGGCTGATAAAGTATATCTGGTTGAGCATCCATTGCTGGCAGCTTATCAGGCAACCAGCTTTGCTAAAGTAATTTCCGGTCTAATAAATAAATATAGGCCTCAGATTGTGCTTTATGGAGCAACTGTCACCGGGCGTGATTTGGCGCCGCGAATTGCAAGTGCGATAAAGGCAGGTCTTACCGCCGACTGCACCGATTTGCAAATCGGCGACCACACGACGATAGCAGATAAAAAGTTGCATAAGAATCTATTGTTTCAGATAAGGCCCGCATTCGGCGGAAACATAATAGCAACAATCATAAACCCCCAGCGCTGGCCTCAAATGGCAACTGTTCGTGAAGGCGTAATGCCTCCTGTGGAGCCGGATGTAAAGCGGCGAGGCGAAGTCGTTGTAGAAAAGATAGAGCTGACGCAGCAGGATTTGCCTCTTGAAATCATCGAGGAGCATAAACGCCCTAAGAAGGTCAACCTTAAAGCCGCAAGGATTATCGTTGCAGGCGGAGCAGGCGTCGGCAGCAAGGAAAACTTCAAGCTTATCTGGGACCTGGCAAATTGTCTCGGTGCGGCGCTGGCAGGTTCCAGAGCGGCGGTTGACCTCGGTTTTATCGACAGCGACCATCAGGTCGGGCAGACCGGCACAACGGTCCGGCCTACACTTTACATAGCAATCGGTGTCAGCGGCGCGATTCAGCACCAGGCCGGAATGTCCCAGAGCCAAAAAATTATTGCAATCAATAATGACCCGGATGCTCCGATATTTAACATCGCACATTACAAGATAGTCGGTGACCTTAATCAAGTGGTGCCTATGATGATAAAGGTAATCAAAGCCGGTGCTCGTGGCTCGTAACTCGATGCCCGATACTCGTAAAAGGAAAACCTATGGCATATCAGAGTTATAGAGATTTGGACATTTACAAGAAGGCACATAAATTGGCTATAGAAATCCACGAGATGAGTTTGAAGCTGCCTCAGTTTGAACTGTATGAGGAAGGAAATCAAATAAGAAAATCGAGCAAATCAGCAAAAAGTAATATAGTCGAGGGATTTGGAAGACGCAGATATAAGCAAGAGTTCATTAGATTCCTCACTTATTCTATAGCATCTTGTGATGAAACCCGCGACCATTTAGACAACTTATACGAAACTAAATCACTGAGCGATACAGAGAAATACGAATATTTTTGCGAAGAATACGACCATCTTGGTAAGATGATATCCAATTTTATTAAATCTGTTGATGAAGGTCATAAAACGAGAATCTAATATCGAGCATCGAGTATCGAGCATCGAGAATCGAGTATCGAGTATGGCCAATTTTTACAAAGACAACATTGATATACAATTTTTACTGCGGCATATAGACGCAGGTAAATTAGCAGCAATCTGCGAAGAGAATTTTAGATTCGCCGGCGATTTTGACTATGCCCCAGCCAATGTTGATGAGGCGGTGCAGAATTATGATATGGTTCTGGATTCGCTGGGCCAATTGAGCGCGGATTTTATTGCCCCGCGTGCAGAGCAGGTTGACAAAGAAGGCAATACCCTCAACGAAAATGGCTCGGTAACATACTCAAAGGGAATCCGCGAGTCTATTGAGAAACTTATCCAGGCGGAGGTTATGGGCTTTACACTGCCCTATCGGTTCGGCGGCTTGAATTTCCCAAATCTTATTTACTCGATGGCCATCGAGATTGTCTCGCGGGCCGATGCCTCGCTTATGAACATATTCGGATTGCAAGGAATCGCCGAGACAATCAACGCCTTTGCATCGGAGGAAATAAAACAAAAATATCTATACGATTTTGCCGCCGGCAAATTAACGGGCGCAATGGTTCTCACCGAGCCGGACGCCGGCTCAGATTTGCAGGCAGTCAAGCTCCGAGCGTTCCAGGACCAGAATGGTCAGTGGTACCTTCACGGCGTAAAAAGATTTATAACCAACGGCTGCGGCGATGTGCTTCTGGTATTGGCCCGCAGCGAACCGGACAGGGCCGGAGGACTGGGATTGAGCTTGTTTGTCTGCGATAGAGGCCCAACCGTTCACATTCGCCGGCTGGAAGATAAGCTCGGCATCCACGGCTCGCCAACCTGTGAAATCTTCTTTGATAATACCCCCTGCCTGCTTATCGGCGAACGCCAGCGCGGACTTGTAACTTACGTTATGAGTCTGATGAACGGCGCGCGCATCGGCATCGCGGCCCAATCGGTCGGCATTGCGGAAGCCGCCTTTCGCGTAGCCCGCGATTACGCCGCGACAAGGCACCAGTTCGGCGTGGCGATTGAAAAGCTGCCGGCAGTCCGCGATATGCTGCTCGATACCAAAATTGCTATCGAAGCCGGCCGAGCTCTTTTGTATGAAACATCACGAGTCGTAGATATAGACATTGGATTCACCAAACGGCTCGAACTAAATCCGCCCGAAGATAAAGACCAGGCCAGACAGCTCAAAGAAGATGCACGAAAATACAAAAGATATGCGGGAATGCTGACGCCGATGAGTAAATATTACTGCTCAGAGATGTGCAACCGAGTCGCTTACGACTCTATTCAGGTCCTCGGCGGCAGCGGCTATATGCGGGATTATCCTGTTGAACGCCACGCCCGCGATGCGAGAATCACAACCATTTACGAAGGGACAAGCCAATTGCAAATAGTCGCTGCAGTCCGCGGCGTATGCAGCGGCTCAGCAGAAAAATTTATCACCGAGCTTGCCGAGCAAAATTATGATGACCGGGTGAAAGATTTGCTCGAAAAACTTGCTAAAGGAACGGAACAATTAAAAGAGGCGGTCGTCTTTGTAAAAGGGCAGGGCAATGAATATATGGACCTCTATGGCAGAGCATTAGTCGATATTGCAATCGATTTGATTAATGGGTATCTGCTCTGCGGCCAGGCCGGCACAAAAGTAGATATGCCTGTTGCCGCTGCTCAAGACATCTCCGGCAATAATCAACAGGCGATTCCTATTAAAGAGCGTAAGACAATGGTCGCCCATAGATACATTACCAGAAATGCCCCTAAGATTACGGCTTTATGTGAGCTGATTCGCACCGGCGACAAATCAACGTTTACAGATTATGGGGCGATAATAGGAAAACTAAGCGAATCAGGAAATTAGTGAATTAGAGATTAGTAAATTAAGCTGGTATTACAAAGTTTTTAGATAATCCTGACAGGTCGTGACTCTGTCATTCCCGCGCAGGCGGGAATTCACTGCTCGATTTGCTAACTGGATACCCGCTTTCGCGGGTATGACAATGAGGAACTGGTCAGTTTAACTAATTAACCAATTAACTAATGAACTAATTAACTCCTATGCTTCAAGCAGTCATATTTGATTTCGATGGCGTAATAACAGATTCGGAAATCCTGCACTTTCGAGCCTTCAATCGCGTATTAGCTCGGTTCGGCGTCGAGATAACAATGAGGGATTATTACAAGACATATCTCGGCCTGACGGACGTGGATTGTTTCAATCTGCTTATTAGTGAAGGTCAGCTTAAAACCACCAAAGATAAAATCGAAGACCTCTTAAAACAGAAAAACGAGGTATTCCAGGAGCTGGCAAAAACCGAAGGCAGAATAATCGAAGGCGTGCACGATTTTCTAAAGATGCTCGGCCAAAATAATATACCGATGGCGATATGTTCAGGAGCTCTGCTCCCGGAAATTGAGCTGATACTTGAGGAAGCCAGGCTCCGACATTTTTTTGAGGTGATAGTCTCAGCAGAACAGGTAAAAAAAGGTAAGCCCAGCCCCGAAGGGCTTGTGATAACGTTGCGGGAACTAAACCACAGTGTCATTCCCGCGAAAGCGGGAATCCAAAATCCTATTTTGCCAGACCAATGTATTGTTATTGAGGACTCACATTGGGGCTTGCAGGCAGCTAAAGCAGCAGGAATGCACACAATCGCCGTAACAAATTCTTACGACGCAGAACAATTGGCTCTTGCAGAAAAGATAGTTGCCCGCTTGAGTTTCCTGACGATGAACGATTTACAACTGCTTTGCATTTGATTGGTTTTACTGTTCGGCTTATTGTCGCCTGCTATTTATTTATCTTCAACGTGCCGGGGCCAACAACTTTAGCTTTGATTTTGCCGGTTTTCAGGTTGTATTCGATTCCATCAACAAGTGTGCCGTTGAAATAGCAGGATTGTCCACCCGGAACACCTGGCGGGTCGCCTGTAACCTTCATTATAGACTGGACGTGGTCGTAGAATAGCTTGCCGCCTGCGAATTGATTCTTTTCATCCTCGAAAGTAATTCCTCCTGAAGAGGTTACCGTTGAAAGTTCGGTCTGTCCGCCTTCGGCTGCCACAAGGTCGGCTTCTATATGATTGGCGGTGGCCACAATTTGCTCGCCATACTTGCCTTTAATTATGGGGATGAAATCAATGAGTAGTGTCCCCTGCGACCTGGCATCTGCAACCATCCGGTTCGAGGAGGCAAAGTATTTTAACGTATCAAAATTCTGCACGAATACATAACACGGGCGGCGCATACTAAACCCGCCATCCGTCTGGCGGGTAAATCCCCCCCGTTCAGCGACAGGTTCTGATACGCCGGAATTATCTATCTTTATTACCCCGGGCCCAATAGCCAAAAAGAGCTCTCTGTCGGCATCATAATCAACCCTTCGACACTTTAGCTCGATGCCGCCAAGCAGCTTCTTTCCCGACATCTTGACTGTTGCGAGCCGAACCACCCCGCCCGTAGCGGTCAGATACTTAACCCCGGAAGTAAGAGTAGAGGACTTATCATTTGCATCCTTGGGCAAATTCACCGTAAGAACAGGCGCTGTGAGGACGTATCTCTCCTGGACATTCGGGTCTTCCCGCAGCATCGCGCATACACAATCACCCTCGAAGATTACCTGATTTGGCGCTGCTAAAAACTTAGCTTGTTTTTGAGCGTTCAATTGTGCAGGCAGCACATCTTTCTTATTTCCTACCCCATTAAAATCATCCACATAAAAAGTCAGCTCCACGGGGCCGGCGGCAACAATATCCGGCGGGCCGCCTGACCTGCCGGATTCATCCTTCGGCAAATTCACCGTAAGCATCGGCGCGGAAAGTGTGTAATCCCGCTGCTCGTTTGGGTCACCCTGCGGCATTACGCACAGGCAATCACCCTCAAAGATGACTTGATTTAAGGCCGGCAGAAACTTGGTCTGTTTCTGAGCGGTTATCTTTACCGGGACAGCCCTTGTCTGGCTCTCGGCACCCGTTGCATTACTTGTATAGAACGTAAGTATCGACGAACCATCGGCTACGGCGCTTTCGGTAGATGCATCGTAATCGATTCTTCGAGCAATAAAAATGGTTCGTCGCCGACCATCATCAATGTCCCTCAGAACACTATCATTAACAGAAGCTGGTTTCACATCGCCCTTATCAGAATTTTCTTGCGTTCTAAGAGAATCCATTGGCGCAACAATAATACCGCCGTCACAGGTCACTACAATATCTACAACCCGTTCAGGCGGTTTATTTGGCTCGACTGTCCTCGCCTGCATGCTTTCTTGCCCGCTGCCCCGTCTTGCGACGGTAGCCGCAGGTGCAGGTGAAGGCGATAAGGGGGGGGTCTGCGTTCTAACATTATTTGTGTCGGCTGTTTTGGCCGCATCGGATTTCTCGGTTGAGGCCCTTGACCAGAAAATATTGTTAATGAAAAGTTTTTCCTCGGCAAAAATTAACTGCTCGGCGCTGTCAATAACAACGTTCTTGCTGCATACACATCTATAGTATTCGCCTTCATTGCGCTGGTTCTGCTGCTGTTTGGACGCCGGTAATGTCGCTGCCTTCTTCGAATCAGCACGCTGGCTTTTTGGGGATGCAGCCGCTCTATTAGCATCGCCTGGCCTGTCGGATTTTATAATTGGACTCGAAGGTGAAGCTGCCTGGGAGCTTTTAATATGCAACGTTTTCAAATCAACTATTCTGAGATACTCCAGCCGCTGCAACTGGTCATTATAGATAACCTCCAGGCCGGTCCCTAACATTTGCACATCTTCAGAGACAAATTTAACCGGCCCAGCCGTTGAAAATTGCGTCTTTTCACCTAAAAAAACAACATCATCAAGATAAAGCATACTTTCTTTAATGGTGCCTGACTCTTCCGGCAAAATGTACACAACTACATTTCCGGTAAATGTCGCATCCTTCGGAGTAGGTTTGCCGGCAGCGCTCTCAATTTCAACTTCGCCTTTGTCGGCCGTTACATAACAATTAAAGGTAGGCTGAAAAATTTTCAAATATGGCTTTTCAATCTCCCACCGGTCTTTTTCCTCGTGCAGAAGCTCCTCAAACCCAAATTCTCTGTCAACTTCCTTGTCTTTATTGCGATGTAGAAACTTCGGCCTCTTAAGTGTGCGGACCCCAACATCACCAATCTTGCCGATTTCGTCGTCGAACTTTCCGGCGTTGCTGTCGCCAGCTCTATCAAGAAATCGTTCCCCGGCATCGACATCGAGCGGAGGCGTCCTGCTAATGTAGCTATAAAGTAAATATATTCCAAGCACGCCCCCAAATGAAAGCGCTGCAATAAATAGTTTTCTAAACCCAAACTTCACAAAAACCTCATCTAACAACCACAATATAAAACTTTCTAAGAGAATGAGATTGCTTCGCTTCGCTCGCAATGACGATTGTGTGTCATTGCGTGGAGCCCCGATATTATCGGGGCGACGAAGCAATCCACCAAGACACTGAAGCGGCTCGCCAAATCATCAGAGAAAATTCACTATCCGAATACTTTTAGTGTTACGACATCCTGCACATCTATTAGACCGACGGGCCTGTCTTGCGCATCGACAACCGGCAGCTCATCTATTCTATACTTATGAAATATAGCGGTTGCCTGGGCAGCGAGAGCATCTGCCCTTATTTTCTTGCAATTCGCTGTCATAACACTACCGGCCTTGCACTCAAACATCCTGGACCCTCGTTTTACCATCAGTCGTCTTAAATCGCCATCGGTGATTATCCCTGCCAATCTGCCATCCTGGTCAACAATCATCACGGCCCCGTGACGTTTTATGGCTTTGGTTTTCCTGAGTATTTGTTTTATCGTGTCGCCAACACCGGCTATAGGCAGCTTCTCTCCCGGCTTGAACATCATTGACTGCTCGACTGTCATCAATTTTGCACCGAGCGAGCCGCCGGGGTGAAATCGGACGTAATCCTCAACGCTAAAATTACGGGCCTTCATAACGGTAAAGGCAAGGGCGTCGCCAACCGCCAGCATACAGGCGGTCGAGACGCTCGGAGCTATGCCGAGAGGACAGGCCTCGGACATCTTGCCCATACACAGCACGACGTCACTGTGTTTGCTCAGGGTCGAATCGCTGTCGCCGGTTATCGCTATCAACTGAATCCCAAGTTGCTTGACGAGGTTTATCAGCCGAATCACCTCGTCGGTTTCGCCGCCATAGCTTAACACAATCACGATATCATTTTTGCGTAACCGACCGAGGTCGCCATGCACAGCTTCAGCAGGATGTAGGAAGTGACTCGGCGTGCCGGTCGAAGCTAAAGTAGCGCTCAACTTTCGACCGATTATGCCTGCTTTGCCGATGCCGCTGACTATGCACGAGCCGCTGCAATTGTAAATCATTTCGGCAGCCCTGGCAAATGAGGCATCAATAATCGGCGTAATAGACCTTATCGCCTCGCCTTCCGCTTCGATTACCCTTCGTGCATAATCGAGGTCAAATTCCACTTATTGCCTCCGTAAGTAGATGTGTAGATTTGTAAATGCGTTAACTCATTCACTCATTTACCCATCCACTCCACCATCAATCTTAATTCTCACAACTTCACCACACTGCCCCGCTCATTATAACAGAGTAGCTGGTGTTTTCCGCCGGTATATTCCGGTGAGGAATGAATAATCACTCGTTTATCGTTAAGCTGCTCTACTTGCGCGATTGCCGTCCTTTTTTCATTTTGCAGATAGTCGGCGACCTCCGATGATACAAACAGCTCAATGCGTTTTATCTGCTCCTTGGATGCCGATAAATTCAGCAGCCGAATGACCTCGATAGCCATTGATTCCTGGCTTTTGACAATACCGGTGCCTCCGCAATTAGGACAGGCAGAATGGGTGCTGGATTGCAGCGAAGGCCGCATCCGCTGACGTGTCATCTCTATCACGCCGAACCTGCTCATCCCTAATATCCTCGTGCGAGAACGGTCGGTTTTAATAGCCAGGCGAAAAACTTTCTCCACCTCCTTACGATGTTTCGGATTACGCATATCAATAAAATCGCAAATTATCAGCCCGCCCAGGTCGCGTAGTCTAAGCTGACGGGCAATCTCGCGTGCGGCTTCTACGTTACTTTCATAAGCGGTTTCCTCCGCACTGCTCTGTTTGCCGGACCGTCCGCTATTGACATCTATTGATACCAGCGCCTCTGTCTGCTCAATCACGATTGAGCCGCCGCTCTTAAGTTCAACCCTGCGAGATTGTATCTTGGCTATTTCCTCTTCAATTTTATATTTATGAAAAAGAGGAACCTTGCCATCATAATATGTTGCTGTCCGCCTAAATCGCGGTATTGCTATGGAAAAGAAATCTCTGATTCTACGCACGACAGATTCCGAGTCGCATATTATCTTGCTTATCCTGCTGTTAAAGACATCTCTCATCGTCCTGATAACAAGGTCTGATTCCTGATATAGTTCGCCGGGTGCTTTTTCACCTTCTATCCGTTTTTCGATGGCCCACCATAATCGCATCAGATACCTCAAGTCGTTTTGTATGTCCCTTTTTGAGCATCCCTGACCCGCTGTTCTGATAATGAATCCCTGCGACTTGGGCGGATTGGCTTGCTCAAAAATCTGGCGCAACCTTTTCCGCTCATCTTCATCTTCAATCTTGTGTGAAACACCGTACTTGCGCATCCAGGGCATCATAATCAGATACTTGCCAGGCAAAGCGAGGTATGTGCTCAAAGTCGGCCCCTTGGTTTTCATGCCTTCTTTTGTTACCTGGACAACAATTTCCTCCCCTTTGCGAAGGCAATTCTGAATGGGCGGCCGAAGCTCCACAGACCTGCGCCGGCCTATTACTTCAGTCTGGTCATTGCCGGCAAAATAGCGCGGATGAACGTCACTAATATGAAGAAAACCATTTTTGCCAACGCCAATATCTACAAATGCCGCCTGTATGCCGGACTCTATGTTCACCACCCTGCCCTTATAAATATTGCCGACGTGGCTGCCAACACTGGCTCTTTCAACATATAACTCTTCAAGCGCCCCATCTTCGACTACTGCTACTCTACACTCCTCGCTCTCGGCCACATTGATAAGCATCTCTCTTGCCATTGTTCTATCTCCTTGTTCGTTTTTCGTCGCTAATCGTTCGTCCCTCGTCCATCTTCCGTCATCTGTCTTCCGTCATCCGTCGTCTGTCTTCCGCCATCTGTCCTCCGTCATCTGTCTCCTGCCATTGCACACTCGTGCGTCTAATCGGCCCAGCCAGCTTCTCCATATCCAAAGATAGCAATTTCAAAATCTCTTCGACTCGTATCGAACCACGCGGCGTGATTTTGCATTCAACGACTATACACGAATCATTTATCACAATCGATTTCAAAAACCCTCTAACATCTATATTTTTGAATTTCAAACCTTTAGCATCCAGTTGTCTGGTAACATTGATACTCTCGCTTGCCAACAGTTGTTTGGCCCTTTCCTTTAGCTGCTGCCCAATATACTCATCCCGCACCGGCAGCACATACATAACTAAACAGGGGTAAAATGCGGCGTCAGCCTGCGGATTAGTTACAGAAAGCAGCTCAAATCCTTCCGGTAGCTGCTGCGAAAGATTGGTTTTAATCGAATCGCAAAGTTCGCTTGTGCTCTCCCGTAAGGGATGGCTTACGCCATTATGCTCTTGTGCTCCTGTGCTCCTATCTACCCGAAGACACAGTAATTCATCATCGGATTCGACCCCGACACTCCTCGGCAAAGGCAAAGACATTTTCGGATGGGGATTGAAGCCCTGAGTATATTGTATTTCTATTCCAGCCCGAACACAGGCCCGCTGAAATACCCTGAGCGTTTCAGCGTGCGACAGAAATCTCGAGCTCCCTTCTATCCTGAATTTCACTACCAGCAAGATAGCTTCGTCCGTAACCGCTATGTGCATATCTCCTTACTAACATCTTGCATATACATTTACTACTCTAGTCCCTAAGGGACGCAGCACGAGTTAGATTATGCCCACCTTTGTCCGAAAAACAAGCATTTTCAATCAAATGCGCAGGCCGCAGCGAAGCAGAGGTCCTGAGTCTGCTTGTAGCAGACCAAAGAGCTGCCTCTCATAAGCCCAAAAATTCGTCAAAATTTGACGCTATATAGTACCCAAAAGTGGAAATTTCTAAAATTTTTGTTATTCCTTTTCACACAGCGACTTACGCAAATTCAGGTTCGAAAAAATAGCAGAATTTTCGTCAAATTCGCGCAGGTTCACGCCATTTATGGAGGCGCCTTGTGGTGCTGCCGGCGTGAACGGGGCCGAAGCGAAGCATAGGTCCCGAGCAACCTGTGGTGAGCGAACCTATCTTGAGCGTAATCGAAAGAGCCGAACCAAGTCAAATGGGTCGAGGGATTCTTACTCAGAAAACTCGTCTTTAGTTTCCCGGAGTCGTCCCGGAATTCACCGGAACGCGACGCTCAGTGAACCGCCGGCTCCGGCTGGTCCACTGAAGCGACTTGTTGGGTATCTTCTGATTCTGCTTCAACGAGTTCAACGAGAGTGATCCCGGGCTTATGCCCTTTCTTAATAATACAAGTTCCAAATATCTCGGGATTCACATCGATTAGTTCCTTGAGGAAATCATCTAAATAGGTTTCATTGACCTCATTTCTGATAGCCTCGAAACTTGCTCGATGGCCTCCTCTTTTCCTAAGCCTTGTCTCGACATGGTATCTTGCTCTCTTGAGTCTCTCCTTTTTCGTCTCTCCTTTTTTCTTCATATAGATGAGGCCACCAACATATAAGCATAAAAGGATGCATATAATAATAAGTTTCCAGCCATCATGTTGGTCAAGAAACTCGAGACTATTCAGAAAAACAGACCAAGCTCCGAGTAGGAGGGGAAGCAAGGGCAAGGAAACAATGATAAGTTCCTTGTTGTCTGCATCACGTATCATATCAACCATAGATCGTACTTCTTTGATATTCATAGGTCTCTCTTCGTCCAACAATGATTATACAGACTGCATAAACCGGGTCAAAGACCATCGACCGGCAGGTCGCCTGCATACGCGGGTTAGCCCGCACCCTTGATTTTACGGCAGCCGTACTGGCGAGGAACAGACTTCTTACTCGTAGTTAGAGGATTCTTTATCTTCGTTGTTCAAGCCAATCAAGCATTGCGCGTACACTGCCCGTGGCCAGGGCAATGCACGTATCCGCTGCGCCATAATACAGGTGAAGGGTGTCGCCATCTGGGGCAATGGTGTAGCCGCAAGGAAAGACGACGTTATCCACATCTCCGTGCCGCTCGTAGGGTTCTACCGGACCAAAGACCCACTCGTCACCTCGCTTCAGGCAATGCTCGGGTTTATGCAAATCAAACAACGCGAGACCGATTCGGTAAATCGAGCCGGCTACGTTCCGTCGCACGCCGTGGTAAATCACCAGCCAACCCTGCGGAGTTTCGATGGGTGGGGGTGAAAGTCCAATTCTGTCCGCATCCCACCACGCCCCCGGTCGGGCTTCCAATATCAACTTGTGGTCTCCCCAATGCCGCATATCGTGCGAATAGGATATCCACATGTGCGCACGAGAAAAACTGACCGGACGATGGATCAAAGCCCAAAGTCCGCCAATACGATGAGGAAGCAGAGCCGCATCTTTATCTTCCGCTGACATAATCAGTCCATAGCGCTCGAAATGGTGGAAATCTTCCGTCAACGCCAGGGCCACACCCGGGCCATCCTGGGTGAAGGCAGTATAGACGACGGCATACTGGCATAGTTCTGGGATGTAGGTGATGCGCGGGTCTTCAATGCCCCACAATTCCTCCGGATAGTGCTCGGGATCGGCCAATAGAGTGGGCTGGGGGTCAATCTGCCAGTCATCCACACCGTTGGCGGAACGGGCGGCGCACAAATGGGAATGCCCGCGCCGATCTTCCACGCGGCAAAGGAGCAGGGTCGTTCCATCGGGCAGCAGCGTCGCGCCGGGGTTAAACACCGTGTTCGTCGAATACGGCCAGTTGGCAGCGGTCAAGACGGGATTGAGCTCGTGACGGTGAAAGATTTCGGAACGGTGATTGTTCATCGCGATTGTGCCTCCACGGATAGAAGAGTGTTCTCAGCCAGGCGCAGTTCCAGCAAGGCTTGCAGAAAAGCCAGCGTGGACTCCGCGCCTTGATTCTCGTTCGGGCGGTCGGGATGCAGCCCATCCCGGCACCCACCCGTCGTCGGGTCGTAAACAGAGAGATTCAAGTCGTTACGCCCCAGAAACCACTCGAAGGCTCGTCGGGCTTCTTTGTGCCAGCGTTTGTCTGCCGTGTTCCGATAGGCTTCGAGGCAGGCGGAGACCATGGTTTGCACCTCTACCGGCTGTTGATCGAAGCGGGCCCGCTCACCACCCCGCTGATAAAAGCCGTTGGAGCCAATGGGGACAAAATGCCCTCCAGTCGCATCCGCCCGCTGCAAGTCGGCCAGCCAACAGAGCGACTCCAGCCCGGCTTCGGTCATGGCGTTATTCGGATTCCATTGACCGCACATGAGCATGGCTTGCGGCAGCACGGCGTTGCAATAGTTCAACCCTTCTTCATACCAGCACCATTCATCCGAGCGGCTGTTTTGATACAACGTGAGCAATCGCCCGGCCAATTCATCCCGGGCCTGGCTGGCCCGGCGATCACCGCCAAAACGCCGCAGATAATCGTGGATGCCGATGATGGTGAAGGCCCAGGCCCGGGGGCTGTTGGTTTTGAGAATGGCGGGCAAGGCCTGCTCAAACAGCCAGCCGGCCATACTCTGGAGGGCCGGCGTGTTAGAGCGGCCCAATACGGTGCCCAACGCCCACAAGGTGCGGCCGTGACTGTCCTCTGAGCCGCTTTCTTCCAGCCAGTTACGCCGGTAATCCATAAAGTTGCGAAAGCGGCCGGTCTCATTATTGAAGGCATACCCAATAAAAGCGAGATAACGAGAAGCCAGGGATAAGGCTTCCCTGTTGCCCAATTCCTCCAGGTGCGTGCTCACAATCAGGGCGCGGGCGTTGTCGTCGATGCTGTAGCCCTCGCGATAGTTGGGCACGGTGAATTTGGCGTGTTGAATAATACCGGTGCCGTCCGTCATGTGGTGTAAATGACTGAGTTTTAGGGGCGGCAATTCGCCTGGACGTTGGTCGAGCGGTTTGACCGCGAAGCCGGAAGAAATGAAATGCCGGCGTTCGGTACGAGCGCGTTCAAAACTCGCCATATAGCGATGCGCCACCTGTGGCCATATCATGGCCCGCCCAAACAGATAGGCCCGCTTGCGCATGGCATGGCGCTTGGATTCGTTGTCCAACAGATCAAGCACTTGCTCGGCCAACGCCGCCGGATCCCTGAACGGCACCAGCACGCCCCGCTCTTTGGCCAGCATCTCTTCCGCATACCAATATGGGGTTGAAATGATGGCCTTGCCTGCCCCCAGGGTGTAGGCCAGCGTACCAGAGGTAATCTGCTCTACGTTTAGATAGGGGGTGATATAAATATCCGCCGCGCTAATGAACTCAACCAGTTCCACCAAACTGACAAAGCGGTTGTAGAAGATCACGTGACTTTCCACGCCTTTCTCCTGGGCCAGCCATTGCAGGGACAACCGATACGATTCACCTTCCTGGCGCAAAACGTTGGCATGGGTCGCGCCGACAATGATGTACACCACGTTGGGATAGCGAGCCACAATGGCGGGCAGGGCGGCGATGACCGTTTCAATCCCTTTGTTGGCCGAAAGCAAGCCAAAGCTGAGCAAAACCATTTTGCCCTCGACGCCAAACAGGTCTTTGTGAAAGCTGGGATCGACAAAGGGCACATCGGGAATGCCGTGGGGGATTAGATCTATCTTCTCCGGAAGTACCCCATAGACCTTCTGTAAGAATTCCACGCCGCGCTCGCTCATAACCACTAACCGGTCCGACAGGGCCGCGACTTTTTCCAACACCTGTTTCTGCTCCGGGTTAGGGTTCTGCAGAATAGTGTGCAAAGTGGTGACAATAGGCATGCGCAATTCACGTAAGAGGGCCAGGATGTGGCTGCCCGCCGGGCCACCGTAGATGCCATACTCGTGTTGTAGGCACACCATGTCTACGCTGTTGATATTCAGGAAGTCGGCAGCGCGGCGATAGGAGTCAATATCTTTCTCCGTCAATTCAAATCGAACGTGGGGCGGATAGACGTAGCCAGCCTCAATGTCGTTGACGGGCAGGGCAATGCACGTTGTCTTACCATATTTGGCCGCAATGGCCTCACACAAGTCGGTGGTGAACGTAGCGATGCCGCACTGGCGCGGCAAGTAGTTGCCGATGAAGGCAATGCGATTGATCGTTGAAACGGTTGAGTCGTGTTCCATAAAACCACCTTTTCTCTTTCTGAGTTACCCTGTGGTCAATTAACGCAAAGAGGCGGTTGCCCTACGCCTCCGCCATGCCCGGCAAAGAATGGGACCGAGTGTTCTCGATATGGATGCTGGGCCGATAGTCATTGCGTCGTCAAACAATATACTATATCAGATGGTTAGGATTAGGGCAATCTGCGTTCTTCGCTTAATTTGCACGATGATTGCGAGTTTGCAGGCCGCCATAAATTGTGGCGAGCGGGCTAACAATGATTTTACAGTCTGTACCATAAACCGCGTAGGGTTTATGATGGTGAACCCTACGTGGTTCACTATAAAACGGGAAAAATTGTCCCCGCATGCCTCTGGCGGGGAACAGACTGTTTACTCCGTGAGATGATGCTGTCTCTCTATCTCACCGGGGTTTCTGCCTGCCAAGCCCAAACAAGCAGGCACCCTGCCTTACGCTTTCAAACTAAAAACCTGGTGAAAACCCCCATCCTTTCTAAAAATATCTATCTTTTATTTTCGCTCCAATAACCACAGCCAAAATCACAACAGCCACACCAATAATTATCCAAGTCACAGTGCTCATTAAAAGCATATTACAAGACTCCTTTCTCTGGCTTTCTGCTTTTGGCAGATAAAATAGGTGAAAAAAAGGCAAAAGTCAAGGAGAAAAGGTAGAACCCACGGCGGAGCAACCACCTGCAATGCAGGGGGCTAAGTGATTTGGGTACAAACCGCGTCAAAGCCCATCGACCGGCAGCTTGACAGCCGGTTAGTCGAGGGCTTCTCTTATGTACTGAAACCATTGGTCAGAGCTTTTTCAATAAGGCCGGGTTCAATGCAAAGGTTCAAGAGTGTGTGCGCAACAACGGCAGGCCATACGTTCCTTCGCCAGAGCACGGCAAGACCGAAGGTAAACCCGAGCACCGTGGTCCACCACATACCCCAAGGTCCCCAGAAACAATGACCCAGCCCAAAAGCAATTGACGCGATGACCAAGCGCGACCTCTTGCCTGCCCCGGCAGCGGCAAGCAGCCAAAAAAGGAAGCCCCGGCACAGGAATTCCTCACAGAAACCGGCGCTCAGTGATGTGGGGACCGACGCCAGCTTGGCTAAATCGAAAGTGAACATCTCCTGCCAGGACACAACGTCCGTCAAACCGTACCACGCAACCCACAAAGCTCCCAGACCAATCCCGATTGCGATGTCTGAGCATATAGTGCTGCTCCGCGTCAGGAAGAGTTCCCCGAATTTTGCCTTCTTCCTGTGGGTCCACCACCAAAGAGCAACCGCTGTCCAAATTGCCGGAGGATAACCGATGAACATGCTCTTGATAATGATATCGGGTGTCGGTGGACCCTGATGCTTGGTTTGGGCATACCATATACCGATGTAGCACCCGGAGATGAACAAGTAGAACAGCAATGGCCCTACTATCGTTGCAACAACCCATAGAGCTGCGCGTTTCTTGCTGACCTTGTATTCCATTTCTTTTTCCCCGATAATGATTATACAGTCAGTATCATAAACCGCGTATGGTTTATGATGGTGAACCCTGCGTGGTTCACTATAAAACGGGAAACAAGGACTGTTTCCGCCAGTATAAGAAGTTTCCGTTGCTTCTTCAATACCGGGTAAAGGTCATAAACGCATCATCTCATGCTGTTTATGCGGACAGGCCTGCTTTCTTCATTTTCTTCGCAAGCCGTTTCTCTTTTAACGTTCTTTGTGGTTTCTTCTTTACATCTCTTCTGGTATCACGACTTTTGGCCATACATTATCCTTTCCTGAATACCTCGTATTCTACATACCATAATTTCTATTTTCTTTTTGTCCCCCAATTCTACCCCTAAAGTTCAACAAACAAAACCAAAAAGTTATTACCGGCGTTAAGCAAATCAGTTTCAATCTGTGCAATCCATTCTCCGTAGCAGTGTTGCTGTTACTGCGAAGGATGAATCTGTGGTTAAACAAGTGCAATAAAAAACCCCAAAACCACTAATTTTCGCCACTCCTGCCAAGCATCGAGCATCGATTGTCCGCCGACTTGTCCAGCGTAGCGCAAGCGAAGTCGGAAGCTTCAGCGAAGGTGGAAGTATCGAGCATCCCTCACCACTCACAACTCACCAATTAGAATGCCTCCGGTAGAATCTTCCTCGCCATTTTATTTCTCCCCTTTATCTCAAATTTCAAACCATCTTTTCAAAACCCAAGCTCCGCTTGTTTATGTCTTTTGCCTTCGGCTTTGACCGCTTTCTTAACCGTAACATCTGTAAAGTCTGTGGAACAGATGAGTCTGTCTTATGTCGCCTTAACTTTTATTTTTTGCTGTCAAATTCTTAATTGTATAACTTATTGTTCTTTAACAAATTTTAATTTACGCTTTTCAAAAAACTCATAAAGGTCTATGGATTTAACCCTATAATGCAAAGCAACCATTGGTATTCTATTAGGAAGGTCTTTTCTTTCTTGAGTAATAATAGTGGCACCTTCTGATTTGGCCAAAGCAATCAGGAAGGGGTCAGCATCGGGTTCGCCTGTTTGTAGTTTCTTTTTATTAAGTAAATCTGGAAAATCTTTTGCGACGTCTTGAGCAAGTTTAAATACTTCTGAATTGGTTGGAATAAAAAAGCGTTTTTTATGTGATATTGCCCATTTCTTTAGCTGGTCGTTTTTGCCCAATATTTTATTATTTCTTTATACACAACAGTTGTGGAAAAGATATTTTTCTGCTTAACAAGGGATTCTATCTCATCCCAGATGGCCTGGTAGGCCGGCTTATCCGGAGGATGATGCGCCATCATGGTTATCAAAACATTGGTATCAACAACATAAATATCCCCAAAGGGTAATTTCATAACCTATATTGCCTCTTTAACTTTGGGTATCTTATCAGATGTTACACCCAGATAATCAGCCACCCTCATCTCATCAATCTTCTTGCGTTCATAAGCATCAAAAACCATAGAAATATATTTCTTGCCTCTTTCCTTAAGGCAAATCTTGATTTCGTCTTTTTTGCCCCTGCCAAATGGTTTATATTTACTCTTCCATTCTCTGTGTTTTTTGAGGTAATAGCTCTTGGTGGTCAAACCTAATATCAATAATCGCCTTAAGATAACTTCTTTGCTAACATTGAAATCTCGCGCAATATCTCTCAGAAAATTCTCGGGCCATTCTCTTGTTTCCGCGTTTGCTCTTACAATAGAGTGATTTAGTAATTTATCTTTCGGTACCAGAAATGCCCCGGCAAAGTGGTTACAGAATGTTTCGTGAGAGATATTAGATTCCTCCAAATCACAGATACCGCCTTCTCGTAAGAGCAAATGTGCTAACTCGTGGAAGAGCGTAAAAATCTTGGCTGATGTCTCGTCAGACCTTCTCAGGACAATCACTGGAACATCTTCATCAATCAGAGAAAACCCTCTTATTTCCTTATTCATTGTAATGCCAATCTGAAATACTAATATCCCGTTGTTTTCTAATATTTTTATCCACTCATCCAAAGCGGTCTCTTTAGTAAAAGAGGCGGGGCGGGGAAATCCCTTAATTCCAAACTGTATTCTCACCTTTTCTGCCAGCGTCTCCAGATTGTCTGATGGATTTGCCTTTATGGACAGTTTCTTACTCTCTTCACCTAATTCTTTAATTAACTCAATGGCAGAGTATTGAAAACGTCTGGCTTTTCGGATAGCTAAATATGTTTTAGGATTGAGCGATTGTTTCTCCTCAGATGGAAGTGTCCGGAAATCCTTAGGGAAAGGGGGTTCCTTGGGTGGGGCAGGTAGTAAAAATGCACTTAGCGGCCTTCTGTAAACCGTCGATAACTTTTCAACCTGAGCGAAGGTAGGTTTTACAGCACCATCTTTTTTCTCCCACTCTTTTATGGTATTTATTGTTATCCCTTTTATCTTCTTGACTACCGCATCTATACTCATCCCAATACTTTCTCTTGCCCATATAAGTACAGCCGGTTCTACCGAAACATTAAATGATTTACTGGACATAGTTATTTTCTCCGTGTCTGAAATTCCGCCCCTCGGCTCAAAAAGCTTCAGGCAGAATCTTCCTGGTGGTGCTTCGCAAAAAACTTGAAATTTGCCTTTCAGAATTCATACCAAGCACCTTCCTCGCAATGCTGTTGCACTGTTCAATCGTAACAGACCGAATAATCTGTTTTATCTCCGGCAGCATAGGCGGCGCAAGAGAAAATGTTCTAATCCCCATCCCCAGCAGCAGCATAATAAACTCCGGGTCAGACGCAACCTCACCGCAAACAGCTACGTCTATTTGTGCCTTATACGCATCCTGGCAAACCATCCTGATAAGTCGCAACACCGCCGGGTCCGCAGATGAATACAATGTAGAGACCAATTCGTTGCCTCTATCTACAGCCAGCGTATATTGCGTAAGGTCGTTTGTCCCGATACTGAAGAAATCGACATCCCTGGCAAGGGTATAGGCTGTTAGAGCTGCCGATGGCGTTTCTATCATAATCCCCAACTGAATATTTCTATTATATGCTATAGAGCCTTCATCGAGGTCCTCCATAACATCGCGTAAAACAAACTTGGCTTGCTTTAGCTCCTGCACACTTGTAATCAACGGAAACATTATCTTCACATCACCTTGAACCGAAGCCCGTAGAATCGCACGCAGTTGCGTTTCAAACATCGTAAGGTGTTGCAGACAAAATCTGATTGACCTTAGCCCCAAAAAAGGATTTGGTTCAGGAGCGAAACGCTTGCTTTGAGTGTATTTATCCGCCCCAAGGTCTATGGTCCTTATGACCACAGGCCTGTCTTTCATTATCGCCATTGTTGCAGCATAAGCTTGATAATGCTCTTCTTCGGTTGGCTCGGTTTGTCGGTTTAGATATAAAAACTCCGTGCGATATAAACCGATTCCATCCCCACCTCTTTCCAAAACGCTCTGGGCCTCTTCTGGAAATTCAATGTTGCCCAGCAATGTAATTTTCACACCATCGCGTGTCTGTGCCGGCTCTCCCCTTATAGCATCAAGCCTGTGCTCAAGCTCTTCAAATTCTTGGGCATACTGTTGATACTGCCGGACGGTCTGGTCGTCGGGGTCAACGATGACAATCCCACGGTTACCATCAACAATAACGGTATCGTCGGGGCCGACAATATCGGTAAGGTCTTCAAGTGCTACAACGGCTGGAATCCCAAGAGCCCGAGCAACGATAGCAGTGTGGCTTGTTCGTCCACCTGCATCCGTAGCCATTCCTTTGACAAATCGCTTATCAAAGCCGGCGGTCTGAGTAGGGCTAAGCTCCCGGGCAACTATAACAACCTGCTCATTGAGATGGCCAACATCTTCATGCTTTTTGCCGACAAGCTGTTTCAGTAAACGTCTTTCAATATCGTAAATATCTGCAGCTCGCTCGCTTATGTAGATATCTTTTACCGCACTAAAATCCGACGCAATTTTTTTCAACACGCCGGATACTGCATACTCTGCCGTTACCAATTCGCAGCGAATTAAATCCGCTATCTTTCTCTGCAATTTCCTGTCATGCAAGAAACGCAAATGAACGGCAAAAATATCTTTTATCTTACCTTGCGGTCTCTTGTCATACGCCGCTGCAAGAGCGGTCAACTGGTCAATTGCCCCTTTAAAGGCATTCTTAACGCGTTCAATCTCCGTTCGTCGCTGTGAGGGCTTTATTGAGCGGCGAGGAATTCGATAATCTTCAGAATCAATAGTCAGTGACCTGGCAATGGAAATGCCGGGCGAAACTGCTATCCCCTTTTTTATCTCCATCGCACACTTCTGCCAAATTCTAACATTTTTTCCGCCCGGTGGGCGGAGGTTCGCCAAACATCTTTTCCTCCACAAGCTCTCGCAAGGCTTTAACTACCTTGTGGGCATCCGCGCCTTCAGCTTTTATTTTCAGTTTCGTCCCACATGTAGCGGCCAGCATGCTCATCTGCATGATACTCTTGCCATCCGCGGTGTTCTGGCCACTGCTGACGGTAACGTCACTATTAAACTGGCTGGCAATATCAACAAATTGCATCGCCGGACGCATATGAAGGCCCTCTGCGTTCTTAATCTCAACTTCGATCTGACAAGCTGTTTTGCCCGCCGAATCTTCTATCCGCATCTTCAAGCCTCAGCCCTCCACCTTACATTTTTCCAGCTATAAAAATGGATTTTCATCGGCCTCCTTGAGAAGGTCTTCAATCTGGTCGGCTTTCTGACATCGCCTCAGGAACTTGCGAAACTTCTCCTGCTGCAAATGCCTGAATACTTTTTCCATGGCCTGCAAATGTTTGTCAGGGCTGTCAAGAGGGCTAATCAAAAGTATTATCGTGTAAACCGGTTGTTTGTCGAGAGCTGAAAAGTCAATGCCGGCACTACTTTGCCCAACCACAGCAACCACATTCTTGACCGCGTTATGTTTGACGTGAGGGACGGCAACTCCCTTGCCCATCCCCGTGCTTGCTTCCTTTTCCCTTTTAATCACTGCTTTGATAATCTCTTCACGGTTGCCCTTGCCGAGCCTGCCGGCTTTATCGAGCGCCGAAATAAGCTCTTTTATTACACCGTCACGGTCCCGTGCTTGCAGTTCGGGAATCGTTACCTCAAAACAAACAAAATCTGCAAAATTCATTTTATCTATCCAGAACTACTCCCTTAGCTTCGCTTATCTAACCAAACCCAAATACACCGACCACAGTGGGATACCCCACGTGGTATCCTATACTAAAGCTACTGTAATTTCACACCACCTTTATATTTGTTGTCTCGCTCCTTACCCTTTATTCTCATAAGCTGCCTTTCAAGCTTATGGACAGCCAGGTCAATGCAGCGATAAACATCCTGGTCTGTCTGGCTAACAACAAAGACCTTGCGATGCTTGGCTCGCGCAATTATTTCGACATTGGCACTGCCGTCTTTGCTGCCGCCGACAATCACTTCGACCCGGTTAATACTGTCGTAATACCTGGGAAGCTTAGAAGTTTTCTCTCGTGCGTGCTCTATAACGTCTTCCGGCAGGTCGATATGTTTGCCACTAATTGTAAATCGCAAGTTCTTTCTCCTTATCCGTTCTCGTTCAAAGGCCCGGTCTATTTATCCATTACCTTCTGCAACTAACTAATTCGGCCACAGGGGAAACAAAACCACATCTTTTTCAGAGCAATATAGGTTAATTTACAGACTTATTATAGTCAATAAAAAATGTCTAAAAGTTAGGGTTTTTTAATTTATAGCCACGAAGCACAAATACACAAAGGTAACCACGAATTAACACCAAATAGACACGAATGGGTTTTGGCCACAGAGGGCACCCTTCGACTCTGCTCAGGGCAGGCAGAGAACGCAGAGAATAGAGATTGGTTAATGTTTCGACTCTTTCGACTATGCTCAAGACAGGTCTGCTCACCATCAGATTCGACAAGGGCTTCGACTGAGCTCAGCCGAATGTCCTCACTACAGGCCTGAGTAAAATCGAGGGATTAGTTAATTGGTAATTGGTTAAATGAAGGCAAAAGAGATAAAAGGCAAATGAAACAAGGGGTTTTTTACTTTATGGCCCCTTGTTTTTGGGGGATTGGGTTAGACGCAGAATTTGATTTGAAGATGAAGGGATTAGCAGGATTTTTCGCGCAGGTCGTCATAGAAATGGAAGATGCGAGCAGTGGTGGTAGAACCGGCGAAAATGTCGGTGGATTCTTTCTGAAGACCCTGAAAGGTAGAGAGGATATATTCAACATTGTTTCGTTCAATTGCATAAAGCAAAAAGAAGGCGGCGTCGAGTTCGGCCATAAGGTCGAGGCGTTCTGCAAGGTCCCATTTGTGAACGGTGGGTTTGAAGCCGGCGGATTCAGCAAGGGGACCCATATCGTTGCTCGTGCAGGTCAATTTCAAAACACGGGCAGAAATCCATTTTTCAAGCGTCTGTTTTTTGTCCCAAGGACATCTCTGCTTGTAGAAGTCGGGATGGAAAGTCGGGATTTGTTCAATAATAAAATAGCTTAGGTTTATGCCGCCAATTTTTTGACGGCAGATATAGTCATAGGCAAAGGCATTGAGATTGCCGAGTAAGCAAGCGGTAAGTCGGGCGCTAATATCGGAGCCGGTGAAAATCAGCGGTGCGGAGTGAACTACGCCAGAGTATGGGATAAATGCGGCAATCATTGTGCGCTCATTTGTGGGACTGGTGACATTTTTAAAAGCGATAATCCTCGTGGTATCACGGTCGCCGAGGACACGATGAACTTCATCCTCATTAACCCACCATCGTGGTTCGATGGTGAATTCGGGGTTTTGGTGCTGGACGAGAGAGGTTTGGTCTGTTTGTCCCTGTCGCATCCACTTCGATTCGTCAACAATGACACTTGCGGCTCTATGGTCGAACATCTGGAGCATTTTTGCTTCATAGAGAGGAAGGAATGTTTGTCTGCGTCTTCTCCAGATAGGGCCATCACGTTTGAATTCATCGGCTTTTAGTTGTTCGGCAGTGTGGAACAATTCGGCGTTGCTGCTTTGGTCGAACATTCGCAGAAAATCAATACCCCAGGGATTGCCGCCTTCCTTTCGGGTTTCGTTGATAAGAATAGGGACATGCTTGTAGATATATTTGGTGAGGTTTGCATCGCGTTTGGAACGGAAAACAGGGCAGGTCCGGGTGTTGGGATTAAGGAGTTTGAAGTCATTGGCGGATAGCGTGATATGACGTTTTTCATCTTTGAGGTCATCCATTACGTGGGCGAAAAAGACAAAGTCGGCGGATTTGGATTTATTTTTTGAACCGCCGAAAAGCAGGACGGAGAATTTGTATCTACCGTCAACATCCGGGAAGATTTTCTTTCGGTTTTCGAAATCGTATAGGCCGGAGAGCGTTTGTGAATTGACGAGTTTAGCAAAGAAGTCCTCGTTGGTTTTATCGGTGGCGATTCCGGTGGGGACAAGGAGGCCGACGCGGCCAGTGGGTGAAACGATGGAGTGGGCAAGTTCAACGAAGATGGCGTAGGTATTTATGTCGCCTTTGCCGGTGAGGGGGTAGTGGTTGCACTGACGAATGTAGGTCATTGTTTTTTCGGTAGAATCTTTTGCCTGGATATAGCGATTATAAAGGGGTGGGTTTTGTGTTTTAAGTTTTTCGATAAGCCGTCGGCTTTCAGCAGCAGTCGGAGCTTCAAGTATGTGAGGGGCGAAGGTGTCGAAAAATTCACGGTTCTTGAGTGTAAATCGTTCCCAGGGTGGGTTTCCGATGACGGCGTCGAAGCCGGGGTTTTGGCGGGAGAAGACATCGGGGAATTTTTTTTGCCAATCGAGTGCGTTGGAGTCAATTTGCGGGTCAGAGATTAGGGAATTGCCGCAGACGATATTTTTAGAGAGGTCTGCGAGGGTTTTCTGTTTGTGTGCGGTGTAGAGCCAAAGGGCCAGTTGGGTGATTTCGACAGCTTCGGGAGAGAGGTCAACACCAAAGAGGTTGTCGTGGAGAATGATGTCGGAAACCTTATTACGAAGGTCGTCGGAGAGTTTCGGTTCGTGGATTTCCAAGACATCAACAATGTCATAGTATTTGTCTTTGAGAATGTCGTAGGCACGAATTAGAAAGGCACCGCTGCCACAGGCGGGGTCAACGACTTTTATTTCGCGGAGTTCCTCAATAGATCTTTCGGCAAAGGCGGAGACCCTGTTTTTCTCAGTTTTTGCATCTATTTGGTCGAGTCGTATGCCGAAGTCTCTTTCGAGAAGTTTTATTTTTTCATCGGCGATTTTTCCGACGGTGTTTTCGGTGATGAACCTGGTGAATTCGCGGGGAGTGTAGTAAATACCGCCTTTTTTTCGTTCGGCGGATTTGAGCATTTTGGGTTTTTCTTTTTTGGCGACCTCAATCCCCGGAAGTCCGGTCTGGCGAATACGTTCGATGTCATTTATGGATTTTTCAAAGATGTGGCCGAGGACATCGACATTAATTTCGTGGGCGAAGTCGTAGTCGCCGACGGCTTTGAAGAAATCGGTCCAGTCGTCGTCGAGCGAGAGATTATCAACATCAGGGTCTTCACGGAAGAGACCGCCGTCATAAGGGGGGATGTTGCGGTCGGGATTACCCTTGTCGATACTTCGAAACAGCTCGAGGAAGTTTTGCCATTTAGGGTTGGTGACTCTGGCAAAGGGAGCGATTTGCTCCCAAGCCCGTTTAAGCGACTTTCCGGGGAGAAGGTCGCGGTCCTGGCAGAATGCGACGAATATTATGCGGTCGATTAGTTTTTGTGCGGTGCGGATTGCGGTATCGAGAGATTTGTTGTATGGCTGGCCGAGAAGGTGCCGAATAAGCGCAAGGCGATTATTTTGATAATAGTCGTATAACTCGTCACCGACCTGACGCTGGCGTGTGGTGCATTTTTCGAGGAGGGAGTCAGCCTGTGGAGGTTGAAATGGCGAATGGGGGAGAAATCCATCTCGGTGAAAGAGATAAAAGAACCGGTCAAAGACTTCTCTTTTCTTTAATTCCTGGAGGACAAATAGTTCATAGACGCGTGGTGTTTGGTTGCGGTGGTAGAGGCGGAAACTGACGTAGTTGCAGACAATACCCCAAGGACAATCTGGAATGGCATTTAGATAGTCCCAGCACTGTTGGACGGGGGTGCGGCCAGCAGTACGGTCTTTATCGACATTGACCGTTGGACCTTTAAGCTCTATTACGGCACGGATTTGCGGCTTTTTATGAGAGCCGAAGATACCAATGGCAGCATCTGCGTAACCTCCATTGACGAAGTATTTTTGCTGGAAGTTCCACTGGTCTTTATCCTCGGAGAAGAGAGTGTAACCGAGGGCATCGCCGAAGATATCCTTGCAGAATTCACCTTCGAGGTTAGTTTCCTTCATAGGGTCAAGTTTGCCTTTGGATTCAATGTCTGCCCACTTGCAGATTATTTCGTATGCGCGATCCTGGTCGGGGCCTTTGAGGCGTTGGTCGTGTGATTCTCTTTCCAATAAGGCAGGCAGGAACAATGGATGCAGACGGCGGGATTCGCCGTAGCGGGCTTTGTTAAATTCCTGGAATAGATGTTCGCCTTTTGGTGTCATTTTAGCTTTCTATAAACATAGTCTTAACTTTAACCGTTACCAAAAATATATTATATTGTAAGCAAACAAAATCACAATTGTAAAAGGGCGTCGCCGTCCGCCTTTGCGTGCGCTACGGCGGATAAATGCCGGCGGCGGCTAAACAATTCGCGCAATAATCCTCCAACACCCTTGGGGCTATGGAGGGCAAGAATAGTTCGAGATGATGACTATAAAAAGTCGGCCCTGAAAAAGTCGGTTAAAATCGTTTGTCAGTCATAATCGTCAGGGCACCTCGATGACAAAAACGTCCAAACAATAGCACTCTCCAGAGCCAAAAAATAAAAGCCCGCAGCAGCCTGCGG
>Ga0315279_10000705_pt1 | contig 62080 bp, 78 predicted proteins | sample YL17G06_20_MG_FD_203694 | JGI IMG/M metagenome (GOLD analysis project Ga0315279, IMG submission 203694) | Sediment microbial communities from Yellowstone Lake, YNP, Wyoming, USA - YL17G06_20 | ecosystem: Environmental > Aquatic > Freshwater > Lake > Sediment | place: USA: Wyoming | collected...
AGGCATCTTTTCTCAACATAAAAGGCAAAGACGCGCTGATAGTTGCTGTGCAGCAGTGTTGGGCGTCTCTATTTACCGCCAGAGCAATTTACTACAGGGAGAAAAATAATTTCTCGCACATGAAAATTGCCATAGCCGTTGTAATACAAAAACAAATCAATTCTGAAAAATCAGGCGTTATGTTTTCCATAAATCCAGCTACAAATGATACCAAACAAGTAATGATAGAATCCGCATGGGGTTTGGGAGAAGCGGTTGTATCTGGAGCAGTAAATCCAAACACCTACATTTTGGATAAAGAAAGCGGCAAAGTTCTGGAGAAAGACATACCCGGTCAAACCTGGATGTTTACGCGCGACGAATATACGGGCCACACAGTAAAGAAAAATATTCCTTCTGAAAAACAAAAAGCGCAGGTTCTTTTGCCGAAAGAACTGGACCAATTATGGGAGCTCGCGCTTGCTGTCGAAAAGCATTACGATTTCCCACAAGACATGGAGTGGGCAGTTGAGAAAAGCAAGATTTTCCTGGTTCAGACAAGGCCCGTAACAACAATAAAGCCGCAGGAAGAGAGAGCTGACATCAAAGCTGAACCTCTGCTTAAAGGTCTGGGTGCAAGCCCCGGACATGCTTCAGGCGCCGTAAAAATAGTCTTATCTATGAGTCATCTGGATAAAGTGCAGAAAGGTGACATTCTCGTAACCAAAATGACAACTCCCGATTTTGTACCTGCGATGCAAAGAGCCGCAGCCATAATTACGGATGAAGGCGGAATAACAGCACATGCAGCAATTGTCAGCAGGGAAATGGGCGTGCCATGTGTTGTTGGGACTGAAAAAGCAACTCATATTTTGAAAGATGGGGATATCGTTACTGTTGATGGTTCAGCAGGCATGGTTTACAGGGGCGCATTAACTGTTGAGGCTGCAGCACCCGCGGTTATGCCGTCTGCGGGACAGATAATGACCAAAATAAAAGTAAAAGTCATAATGGATTTGCCTGAATTTGCCGAAAGAGCAGCAGCAACCGGTGCCGATGGGATTGGTTTGTTGAGACTCGAAGGCATAATAGCTTCAGGAAAAATCCATCCAGCAAAATATCTGCGCGATGGAAAATTAGACGATTACACAAATCTAATTTACGAAGGCGTGAAAAAGATTGCAACACCATTCAAAAACAAGCCAGTCTGGATTCGCACCTCTGATATAAGGACTGACGAGTACAGAGGATTAGAGGGCGGTGAAGACGAACCTCTAGAAGCGAACCCGATGATTGGCTGGCATGGAATAAGACGCAGTCTGGCTCAGCCTGAACTGATGAAAGCAGAATTTAAGGCTTTGAAAAAACTAGTGGATGAAGGGTTCACAAATCTAGGCATAATGATTCCTTTCGTGATTTCAGTTGATGAGGTTGTAAGAGCAAAATTGCTTGCTGAAGAGTCAGGCCTGAAACCGAGAAGGGACATAAAGTTTGGAATAATGGTGGAAACTCCTGCAGCAGCATTGATTATAGAAGGACTTTGCGAAACAGGAATAGATTTTGCGAGCATAGGTTCAAATGATTTGACACAAACAATCCTCGGGGTTGACAGAGGCAATACAAATATAGCCTCTCTGTACAGCGAATTCCATCCCGCAGTCCTGAAAGCGATAGAGCACGTTATCAAAACCTGCAAAAGGTTTGGTGTTGAAAGCTCGATTTGCGGTCAAATAGGTTCCGACCCGAAGATGGCGAAGATGCTAGCTGAATTCGGAATAGAGTCCATATCTGCAAATCCTGATGCAGTGCAGCAAATCAGGCAAGTAGTTGCTGAAGTGGAAAAATAATTTTATTAAAATTTTTAATCGTATGCTTTGCAGAAAATAAATCTTTATAAATGAAAATCTATTTTATAGTTATACACTTTGGAGCGTGTGAGATTGGCCAGAAATATTTGTGCAGTGTGTGATGAACAAATCTACAAGCCTGTGTGTGCTCTCTGCCTGACTGATGAAGTGCAGGCCTGGCTCGAGAAGAATAAAATTTCTTTAGTCAAGGAATTCAGACTTGAAGTCAGATTATTTTTGGATAGAGTCAGACGCTATAACAGAATGACCTGCCAGCTTTGCAGGATCGAGACTGAAACAGCGGTTTGCCCGACTTGTTTCAAAGAACGCATTCTGACCTGGTTAAACAAGAAAGACAAAGTGCTTGCAGAAAGTTTCATACGCGAGTTCAACGCGCCGAAATTCGAAGAAGCAAAGCTAAAGTACGCTTAAGTCAAACTTTAGTCTAGTTATGACAATATCAAAGCCACATTTTTTGTAAAATGAAACTAATTTTTCTTGCTGTTTGCTATCCGCAACTAAGTGAATGGAATTCAAGCCTTCTTTTTTGGCTTCCTTAATCAAAGCGAAGACGAGTTTTCTACCAATTCTTAGCTTTCTGTACGGCTTCAAAACATACAGCGAATCGAAATTTAACCACTTCTCGCCTTTTTTCAGATAAAATAATTTCTTTTTCTTGTTATAGACTAGTTTTTTGCCGCATGCATAGCCAATAATTTTGTTGTTTTGTTCAGCAACAAAACAAATTTCCTTCCTCTGATTTTTAATAAAGTCTTTTGCTTTTCTCGGAGTCATACCCAGAGAACTTCCTTCGTTTTTCCAAATTTTATCTAGCTTAGCCAACGCTTCAGCATCTTTTTCTTCATATTTCCTGATTATGATGGCCATAGGATGTAGTCTAAGTCAATGTATTTAAAACTTGCAAGTCAAACACGCAATGTCTTTTGCTTGGTGAATATTCCTTTACTTCTCGCACGCCAACTATCTTTACTTTATGTTTCCAGATTTCTTTCGTCAGCTTTTTTACATCTGATGTAAGCTCATGCAGATGTATTATCGTGCCTTTCTTTGAAATTTTCAGAGCCGCAGGCAAGAATTTCAAAGTGTTTGGGAAATAGCCCAGGATTATTCGGTCTGCCTTTGGCAGATTTTTTACTTTTCTGCAATCTCCCAAGAGTGCGGTGACGTTTGTCAGATAATTTGCCCTGATATTTTGCTCCAAATAATCAAAAGCAGTTTTGTTTTTCTCAATTGCGTAAATTCTTGCCGCTTTCGTGTGTTTTGCAATAGGAATTGTCCAGTAACCAATGCCGGCAAACATGTCAACTATAATTTCACAAGGCTTGACAACAGAAATCATCCTTTTCCTTTCGAAATGGTTTCCCTTAGACCACATCACTTTTGCAACATCTAATTTGAAAATACAATTTAACTCGTGGTGTATTGTTTCAGTTTCTTTGCCTGCTATTATCTCAACTTTCGGTTTTCTGAATTCACCAGAAATCTCGTTTCGGATGCAGACAGTTTTGAATTGCGGATAGTTTTCAAGTATTGTTTTACCGATTTCGCGCTTTTTGTTTCTGAGCTTTTTGTTTAAATAAATCAGGCAGATATTGCCAATCTGCTGATAGCCAGCAGGCAAAAGTTCTGCCAAGCTAGATTTTAGCCTTAATCTGGCTTTTAACAGGGTTTTTAGTTCCATGAAAAGGGTAAGACATTTAAAATTAAAAACTAACCTATTTGCAGGTAATATGGCCATACATAGCAAGAAGGCTTCAGAACTGCCTCTATTAATGATACTTAGCACAATCGTAGCTATCGCTTTTATTTTTGCTTATCTACACGGAGGGGTTACTGGTGCTGGAACTTCTTGCACAGATTCTGATAATGATACTTACAGCCCTGATGGCGGAGCCTGCGGCCTTGTTGATTGCAATGATAGCGATCCAACAGTGTGGCAGAGTTTGACAGCATACGTTGATTTAGACGGAGATAGTTATGGTTCTGGCAGTCCTATAACAATTTGTTCTGGTGCGGATTTGCCAATTGGCTACGTAAACAACTCGCTTGATTGCAATGATACAAATCCTGACATTCATCCTGGTGCCACAGAGGTTTGCAATGGAATCGATGATAACTGCGATGGCGTCATTGATGAAGGCTGTAATTGCGCCGAAGGTCAAACTGAGCCGTTTTACACAGGCCAAAATGGAACCGAAGGAATAGGCACATGTCATTCTGGAACAAGAACTTGTGTTTCCGGAGACTGGAACATAACCGTGCCTGAAGTCACGCCACAAACAGAAGTTTGTGATGGAATAGACAATGACTGTGACGGCGTCGTAAATGAAGGCTGCAATTGTACAAACGGGCAAAATGAGACATTCTATACCGGACCAAGCGGAACGCAAGATATAGGTATTTGTCACGAAGGAACAAAAGTATGCGCGAACGGACAATGGAACACAACATCGTCGGAAATTATACCACAGACTGAAGTCTGTGGAGATAGCAGAGATAATAATTGTGATGGGCAAGTCGACGAATATTGCGGAAGGGTGTTGGGAACTGTTGACGATATAGATTCAAATGCCAATCTGAAAGTCTATGTGGGTTCAGAATCCAATCTTTCGAAGTCTTTTGGCGGAGTGCAGATAGTAAAATTCAAGACAACAAATAACAAGCTACTAATACAATTCAGCTACAACTTTACTAGCACTACCCTCGATCTGACAGATGTCAAAATAGATATTAATGAATTAAGCGGCAGAGGCTCGCTCCTTGTATCAGGTCTGCCATCAGTGAATAAAACAATTTTTGTTGATGCGATAGCTGATTCAGGGAAAGTTTGTGTCAAAGACGCTGAAGTTCTTAACATTTCCAGCTTCACAACAAATTGCACGTCATTGAGCGAAGTGAAATTGAGTTGTCCAGGCACAAGTGGAAATATCAGTTGCGAAATATCTGATTCACGCTATGAAATCTCAGGATTAACGCATTCTGCCGCATTGGAGTTGCCTGCGAATCAAACAACGAGTGTGGCAAATACAACAAACAAAACAATACCTAAATACATACCACCGAACGCAACAGCAACCGCTACACCCGTAACGGATACAAGCACTTTGCCCGGAGCCGGCGCGACAGTAACATCAACATCGTCAACAAAAAAAATAAGTGCAACGCAGATTGTTGCGATAATGACCGCAGCAATAGCCGCAGTTATGTTCTTAGCAACAAGAGTTAGAGCAAAACCAAAACAGCCGCAACGAAAACAACCTCAATATCAAAGGTACTACAATTATTACACCGGACAATGGCAGTACTACTATCCGCAGCAACAATACCCGCAACAGCCTCAGCAGTATCCGCAATATCCAAATTATCCTCAATACCCTCAACAACAGAATCCTCAGCAATACCCGCAACAATACCCGCAGCAACCACAAAAACCTCAATGGCCGCAACAATATCCCCAGAATAATCAGCAATATTATTGGCCGTACTAAGCCGCTGTGAAAATCTTCTTAAGCTCTTTTGGCACTTCAAACCACTTTAATTTAAGTCCGAAATCGATGTAAGCCCATGCTATCACCGCAGCCTCAAAAGCTTCGAGGTATTTTTCTTTTTCAAAGAAATACTTGCCATCCTTGAAGTAAGTTTCCGCAAATTTGTAGTACTCTTCGCCGCCCCTGACCTTAATCTTGTCAAAGACAGGTTCCATGCGTTTCAATTCTTTGTCAGCGTTATCTTTTATGTTTGTCATTTTATTTTCTTTAACCTCGTATCACCATACAGCTCTTTAAACACTTTTTCAGCTATGGCCTGAGCTTTTGGCTCCTCTGTTTTTTCTTCCCATTTTACATTGCCATGCCTAAAGTTTCTATGTGCTAGCTCATGGAATAGAATTAAAAGGAATTTATCAAAAGCATAATTCCAACGTATCATCAAAGGATAATGTCTGCCGCCAACAGGAAAGTTTTCTGAAGCAAGGTAAAGAGTTATTTCTGCTTCACCCCAAGGAATGTCGGTTATTTTTGGAATCAATTTATCAACTTTAGGCCAGTCTGTTTTTATGAATTTCAAAATCTTATTTTTGATAGAAACAAATTCTTTTTCCGATATTTGTCCGCCAAGCCTCATTATAAAATTCATATTAAACGGGTCTGGACACAGTTGGAGCTTCATAACCCTTAAAAAACCAATTGTAGCTTTAAAACCTATGGATTACGATCTCGAGCTGCCGAAGATTGCTGAAGAAGTCAAAAAGCTGGCTAGCACCAAACCCAAAGTTAAAGTGTGCCTGCAATTTCCTGATGGATTGAAACCAAAGGCAACAGAAGTTGTTGCAGAGCTGGAAAAGCTGACAGAAGGCAAAGCTTCATTTCAAATCTGGGCAGGCTCAAATTTCGGAGCATGTGATTATCCCTGGTATCTAAAAGACCTGAATTTTGACTTGCTTGTAAACTTTGGGCACTCGGTTTTCAAAAAAACAAATTAAAAAGAAAATCTAGAACAGTCTTTAGGACAATTGCACCAGTTTTCTCCGTCGCCACAAACGCCGTTACCGCAGTAAGTACAGACAGAGCCGCACTCAGCTATCATGCATTTAAACGGACCTTCTACAGATGCACAAGGTATTTGTGTCATATTTGGATTGCAACAGGCATTTAGACCATATGTTCCTTCGTTTGTGCAGCTCGTCGCGTTAGTCATTCCGTTAATCCTTCTATTGTTGTCGGGTGTTTTGACGCTAAATGCTACAATAACGAGGATCACTAGCACTGCAATTGCAATGCCGATTGTATAGTTCTTTTTGACCATTTTACCTCTTCGCTAATTAAGGAATGCTACTTTTTAAATTATTGCTCAAGAAATAGTTAGATACTCATCTAATTTTAGAAGCAAATCTTCAGGAGTTTCATATTTGATTATTGTTAATTTGGGGTTTCCTTCAATCATAGTTGACAATCTCTTGCCTTCTTGGTGTCTGTAAAGACAGATAATTGGTTTGCCAAGTTCTTCAGCAGCTCTTATTTCGTAGCCAACACCAATAGATGGCGTCGATAATTCAGCTATGACAATATCTGCTTCTGCAAGCAACTTTAAGTCTCTCAAATAAATTTCTTTCTCAGGCAAAGACTCTCCCTGTGAAGTTAAATTTGGGTTGCCAATATGTTCTGTCAGGACGGGACCAAATTTTTGTAAATGGCCAATTATCTTGGAATAGGTAGCGGCATTTTCCCGCCCAGCGCGAATAGAACCTGCAAAATAGATTTTCATTTTTGCCTTTTTTTAGAAAGTAAAGTATAAAAATACTGTTAGCATCTTATTAGCATAATAAAGGAGGTATGTAATGGCATTTTTGGAAGGAATGATCGGAACTGCTGTTGGACTGGGTATTGTCCTTGTACTGCTGAGATACAGCGGACATGGCGATGCAATCAGAAAAGCAACAGGATTTATTGCAGCAGGTATTTTGTTCTACGTTGTTGACGTGGCATGGAGTACTGGAACTTTTGCAACGATGATTTCAAGCGCAGCAGTAGGATGGCTGACTTTCATATGGGAGCTCATAGCGTTTATCTTGATAGTGATCGGAGCTCTGTGGGGCGCAGCCAATTTGATAACAAAACCAAAGTAGAGATTTCTTTTTGTAATTTTTTTCTGGTTTACTCGCCGGTGGCTAAAATTTTGCGGAAAGACTTATAAACATCTTGGGGCCTTTTAGATTCTATCCAAAACTCGGGAAACCGAGGAATACGGAGGAAAAACAATGGCCTTTTTGGAAGGAGTAATAGGAACAGGCGTCGGTATTTTGCTAGGCTTAGCCTTGCTAAAATACAGCGGATATGTTGAAGCATTAAGAAAAGAGTTAGGCTACATCGCATCAGGTGCAGTATTCTTAATTCTTGCCGCGACACTCGAACCAGTAGGCACAGCAGTTCCAACAATTGCAACAGCAATTGGATGGGTTAACATAATCTTTTTAGTAATTGCATTTATACTGGTATTGATAGGCGCCATCGCAATGGCTATACAAATCTTCAGTAAACTGAAGTAAGTCTTTGCGAATTTTTTTCTTTTTTTCAATCTTTTTATTAACAGCTTAACCAGAGAATGCTATCCGTGATAGCATAAGCCCGAGATTAACTCCTTGCTAGGGCATACTAATTTTTATATGATATTATAATAAGAAAAAGAGTAATGGTCACTAAAGCTTCTATGGCATCAGTAGCAGTTCTAGCACTGTTGATGATAGCAGTGGCTATTGGCGGCTTGAAGCTTTTAGGTCACGATTTTACTGGCGCAGCCGCAACGGATTGCGCTTCAAGTTTACCTGCATGCAATGGGGCTTGCCCTGCAGGACAAACATGTGGAACCAAAACGTCCTTCGGCGGCGTCGTTACGTGCGTATGCCAGGCTGGAGGCGGAGGTTTAAACTGCTCACAAATTGATCCGACCAAAGGTACGCCATGCTCTACTGGAACATGTCCTGTGAGCGGACAACTATGTGTCGAATCCAAATGGGGTCCAGATGGCACTCCTCTAAAATGCAGCTGCAAGGAAAATTGTCCGGCCGTTACAAGTTCCGCTAATTGTTCTCAGGCAGTTTGCCTCAATTTAACTGGCCAGGCAAATCCAAATCAGAATTGTGTGAAATCAACTGCTGTGGCCAAAATTTGCGAATGTCAAAACAAAACTTGCGAAACATGTATTCCGCCCTGCCCAAAAGACAGCTGCGATAAATGCGAGGGCCCGAAATTAAGACAAGGCGGTTTTATTTATTGCGACCAAAACGCAAGCAACCAGTGTTCCTGTCATGGCATCCAGAACCTGACATGTAATGTTCCTACTTGCAAAGCTGAATGCGCCATAGATGCAGATTGTGACATAGCTGGCGTAGGAAATTTAGTTTGTGGTGGTGATAATAATCAATCAATTTATCAGTTAACAGGTACGTGTAATACAAATAATTGTACTTGTTATCTGAACGCATCTAAAAAGACTGTTACGTGTGATGGTGATGCAGAAAATGATTGGTGCTCAGGCCCGTCCAACTCCTTAGATTGTGATGCTTGCGATGTTACGGGCGACCAGGATGGCGACCAAGGTGGATGGACTGATGCAATTGCAGATAAGTGCGATTCTGACTGCGCGGGAGTATGTTCTGGAATGTCATATCCTTGCGGAGTATTTCCTTATAATTCATCTTGTACAAAACAAGTAGGTTGTTCTCTGATGGATTATGGTGAATGCGATGGTACAGCTACCGCTTGTGATAAATTCACAAGTATATCCACTTGTTCAGATCAAATTGGTTGTTCTTGGACATCAAAGGGAGCGGGCGTAAATGGCACAACAATCAATGCAACAACCTATGAGAAAACAGAGACATCTTGTTCTGACAGGCTTGATAACGATTGTGATGGCTCTACAGACTGTGCAGACAACGATTGCGTGAATGACACTGCATGCAAGCCACTGTGCACGCCAGGTCAAAACCAGACTTGCGGTTCTAATGTAGGAGAATGCAAGCAAGGAAAACAAACCTGCCAGCAAAATAAAACTTGGGGAGCTTGCATTGGCGAAGTAAAGCCAACAACAGAGGTCTGTAATAGCAAAGATGATGATTGTAATGGCAAAACTGATGACGGGACTTGTAATACAGTTGATAATTGTGGGAGCCCCGGACACAAATGCACCGCGAGTTCAAATAAAACAGTATCTTGCGTAGACGGGCAATGTGTAGTAGGAGTCTGCGCTTCAGGCCAAAAAAGTTCTTGCTATACTGGCCCTAAAAATACATCGGGCGTTGGCGCTTGTGTGAACGGCACACAAACCTGCACAGCCAGCGGAGCATGGGGTTCATGTAATGGCCAAGTGCTTCCAAGCGTGGAAATCTGTATTGATAGAATCGACAACAATTGTAACGGTTTGATAGATTCTGCAAAAGAAGGTTGCAATGCAACAAATCTTACAAACAGCCTAGTACCTAAATTCACAATAGGAAATGGAAAATGCGAGCCACCCGGTGAGACGCAGCAAAACGCACCAATTGATTGTGGCTGTCCAAAAGGCTTGGATTTAATTGGAAATACTTGCAAACAACCCGCATTAAATCAAACATGCGGAAATAACGTGCAGGAAGTGCCAGAACAATGTGACGGTTCAGACAGTGCTTTGTGTCTGGGATTATGTAATTCTGATTGTACGTGTCCTTTTGTTATTGGCGACGGTGTTTGTTCAAAGAGTGCCGGCGAAACTCACAAAAACAGCCCGCAGGATTGCCCGCTAATCAGCAAAACAGTTTTGATAGGAATTATTGCATTGATAGCACTTCTAATATCCATCGGAGTAGGCTACTATTTCACACACAGAAAGAAACAGCTAGCAGACCTGACTGAAGTCCATCAGGTTGATGTTCCTTCAACAGCTGCAGAACCGAATATTGATGCTTACATCAACAACACAATAAGTCTGGGCTTCAAACCAGAACAGGTTCGCGATACATTAATCAAAGCTGGCTGGGATGCGGACACTGTTGATTCTGCTCTGATGGATGCGAATACGGACCTGCAGAAACTGGGTGAGTCTGCTGAAAGATATGGCGTGGAATTCGAGCACGAAGATGTAGAAAAAGTTGACGGTTACGTTAAAGATATGCTCGCACAAAATTATACTGCAACCCAGATCAAAACAAGTTTGGAGTCGGCAGGCTGGCCCGCAAACACAGTCGAAGCCGAACTAGGCAAGACAACTCAGCCCGAACTGCAAAAATCAGCAGAGAAAGCAGGTGCGGCAAAGCCTTCAAAAGATTCGAAGGCAGCAGAAGAATGGGCTTCTGATGCTTTAAACAAAGGTCATACTGCAGAGCAGGTAAGAACCACATTAGAGACTGCTGGCTGGCCTCCAGGCGCGGTAAATACGGCAGTTAAAGTATAGGGAAGTTTTAAGAATATTAATATCTGCGTTTTTTCCATGAAGATAATGTTTGTTGAAGCCAAAAGCAATGTGGAAATTCAATCTGACAGAGTTATAGTTGCATTAAAAAATTTCCAAAAAGTTGGCTTGGTCTCGACAGTACAATTTTTAGACCAGTTGCCAGCACTTATCAAAACGCTGGAAAGAGTGGGCAAGCAAGTCTTTATCGCAAAGCCCAGATTGCATGCCGTCAAAGATGGCCAGGTTCTTGGCTGCGACGTTTCAGCAGCAGTTGATTTGGATAAAAAAGTCGAATGTATCTTATATGTGGGCACGGGCTGGTTCCATCCTTTGGGCGCAGGTTATCAGATAGACAAGCCAATTTTCATACTGAATCCTTTCACAGGAGATACAGAAAGCGTATCTGAAAAACAAATCAAAAAATGGCAATTGCAGCAGCAAGCCAGGATTTTGAAAGCCAAAGAAGCAAGAGTTTATGGAATTCTGATTACAACAAAGCCAGGTCAAATGTATCTCGAAAAAGGCCAGGAATTGAAAAGCAAGATTGAAAGTCAGGGTAAAAAAGCATACATATTCATTGCAGATACTGTAAACCCGAATGAATTGCAGAATTTCCCTAAAATTGAGGCTTGGATAAACACGGCCTGCCCGAGAATGATTGATGACCAAGAGCTTTACAATAGGCCAATTGTAAATCCTTATGAGTTAGGTTTTTAAATAGGGAAACAAGGTTTTAGATATGCAACTCGAGATTCTCAAGGATGAAAAAGACGAGCTTAGGCTTAGGTTTGACACCAGAGATCAAGGTTTCCTTAATCTGATAAAAGAGGCTGCCTGGAAACAATCTGGCGTTGAAATGGCCGGCTTTAAAATTGAACATCCCGAAATAGGTATGCCTGAATTTGTATTGAAAACCAAAGGCAAGAAAGCAAAAGATGTCTGGAACGCAGCTCTGGAAACAATTTCAGACGACTTGGACAAGTTCGGCGCTAGTCTAAAAAAGCTCAAATAAGTTCTATTGGCGCAGCCGATAGGACAGCACTCCAGGTTTGCGAAGCTGAAAGGCTTTTATAGTTCTTTTCCTATTTTTGTTTGAAGCAAAATGGTAAACTTTGTAGAAGCAATTAAAAGACCTTTCAAGGATGCAAAAAAGCTGATCATTGGAATTGTTCTTTCAATTATACCAATAGTTAATTTGATAGCACTTGGCTACGTGCTTGAAAACACAAAATCTGTAATGAAGAAGAGCTACAAACTGACTGAGTGGAATCACTGGGGAGACCTCTTTGTTAAAGGCCTTCTGTTCGCAGTTATAAGTATGATTTATTTCATACCAGCATTTGTAGTATTTTTACTTGCGCTAGGCAATGTATTGCTCGCTGCCCTGATGGGTGGTGCAACAACACCGATGAGCCTATTGGCTAATCTACCTGCTGTGGGAATTGGGATGCTGGCGTTTATTATTCTGGCATTACTTGCAAGCTATGTAATCCCTGCTGCAACACTAAATTACATAGTAAAGAACAAATTTAGTGCTGCCTTTGATTTTGCTGAAATCAAAAAGAGAGCTTTCAAAGGAGAGTATTTGGTGGCTTGGCTTATCGGCGGCGTTTACTCGCTAGTACTAGCGGCTATCTTCGTGTGGATTCCTATCGTAGGTGCAAGCCTAGCGACTTTCATAACGAGTATGACCACTTACACGATGATTGCGGAAGCTTACGCAAGCAAGTAATTTAAAGCCCAAAATTTTCTTTTGTTTTCATATTTAAATCAAAAGGCCGAGCATGAAAGAAGAAGATATTTTGGAAAAAGCTAAAGCAAAAGGCTTGCCCACAGAAAAAAATCAGCTAACTTGGAAAGCGGCCGCAATTTATCTGGCTTCTAAATACTCCGGCGAACAAACAAGCATAAGAGCGCTCGCAGACAAATTTGGGCTAACTGAGGTAACAATTAAAAATAGAGTTAAAGAACTGGTTAGCGCATTAAGGTTGTAAAATGAAATTCCACTGGCGACATTTGTTCAAAAAGAAACAGCATCATGGTTATGATGCGCACAAGACCAGATTAGGAAAAATTTGGCACTTCCTTGCGCACGAAGAGTCGATGGCATCTTTCATTGTTGATGCTATTTTGATAATTTTGATTGGAAAATACCTATTATTCCCTGGTCTCAGCATGGCGTTGGGGACTCCGTACCCCGTTGTGGCCGTGGTCAGTGGCTCAATGGATCATCACGGACAGGGTTTTGATGCTTGGTGGACACAAAATGGCGCGTGGTATGAACAACACAACATAACGAAGGTACAATTCGAAACATTCTACAGGTCAAATGGTTTTGCAAAAGGAGATGTTTTTGTTGTCAGAGGAATTAACTCAGACATCAAAGTTGGAGATATTTTGGTTTATAGAGTATCAGAACGGAGCGAACCGATAATACATAGGGTTGTCGCAATAAACCCAGATGGTACGCTTCAGACAAAAGGTGATGCAAATCAAGCTCAGCTGTCATTTGAGGAATCTGTGAGCGAAAGCCAGGTAGCTGGCAGAGCCGTGGCCTGGGCACCTTTGATAGGTTGGGTCAAGGTCGGCCTGCTTGAATTGATGGGCCGCGCCTAGAAAAGTATAAAAACATTATATCTCTCGGATAAGAGGTTCAGTTGTATTGGCACAGCCGATACGGCACGTCAACGTTGTGAGGTTGGAATGAAGTTTTGTAAATGCGGTAGCATACTTGTACATGCAGGAAACGAGTTAGTTTGTAAATCCTGCGGACACAAAGAGGCAGCCGGAGAAAGTAAGATGTTCAAAGAGGACATCAAAAAAGAGAAACCTCGAGCTGTTAAAGAAGAGGTCACAGAAACGCTGCCGACTATGAAGAGAACATGTCCAAAATGCGGACATGACGAAGCCTTTTACTGGACACAACAAACCAGAGGCGGCGATGAACCAGAAACACAATTTTTCAAGTGCAAGAAATGCAATTATAGTTGGAGGAAGTACTGATGGAATTTTGTCCTAAAGATGGAACATTAATGTTGCCAGGCAAAACTGGCAAGACAGCAGTCTGCCCAAGATGCGGAACCCGAGCAAAGGTCAGTGCAGGTGCAGTCCTTAAAGAAAAAGTCGAGAAGAAAAAAGCAGGATTAAAGCGAAGGCCACAGGAGATAACCGAAACCATGCCAACAGTGGACGCTGAATGTCCAAAATGCGGAAACAAAAAGGCATATTGGTGGGTTACTCAGACCGGTTCAGGTCTGGCAGGCTCTGAAGACCAGCCGGATACAGAGTTTTTCCGTTGCACAAGGTGCAGAAATACTTGGAGGCGAACAGTTTAAGATGGTAGAAGCTCCTGGAGAAGAGAAGAAAATAATCAGGCGCGCGCCAGCAATCCAGCTTCCCATTTCAAAGTTGCAGGAAAACATTGGCCGCGTAGCTTTACTTGGCACTGTTGTCAGCAAAAATCCTGAGCTAAGCTCTTTTGCGCTTGATGATGGAAAATCATCAATCTTAGTACTTGCAAACGACCCGCAGCAATTCGAATTAGTAAAAGAGGGACAGACGGTCCGTGTTTTAGGTAAAGTCTGGGGTTCTGGAAATGAGCTTGAAATACAGGCAGAGATTGTGCAAGACTTCAGCAAAATAAATAGGGAACTATACAACAAAGTTTTTGGCTAGATAAACTACTGCAAATAAAATCAAGAAAATGAGTATTGTTTCTGCAGTGTATTTTATAGCCATAGTCTTATTGCTGTCAGAGATTGCGAAACTGCCAAATGCTATTCCGGCAATCATTGAAATCAGGCTGATGATTTCAAAGTTCTGCGTTCCTGAAGCAAAGGCTTGAATCGCGCCAAGTATTCCAGCCAAGAAAGGCACGAATTTTTTTGAAGGACTTTTGAATTGATATCTTTTTTTTACCCACTCGATTTCTTCTTTTGCTCCGAAATAGAGTGCCTGGCCAATTGCAAAGGATGCCGCTACAATCAACGCAATCAGGATATCTTCAAGCATATACAAACATTTATACGAGATTTAATAAGTCTTATGAGCATGCAGTATCTTGATGCTGAACTAAAGGACATACCCGAAATAGTTGAGCTTTGTAAATCTGGTTTCTCATTGAAAGATTCAAAACTGCTTGCAAGGCTGTTTGAACTTTATGTCAAACGCGGCATACTCATAGTGGCTTGCACAAACAAAATAATAGGGTATATCGCTGCCAGGCCAAACATGACGTTCTTCCGGGATGCTTTCGAACTCTCGCCATCGCTTCTCATTCCAGGAAGATTAGGACTTATTGCTCCGTGGCATCTCCGACTTTTATTTACAAAAGGTGCTTATCTCGCCAGCATGGTCGTGAAACCTGAATTTCGCGGGCAAGGCATTGCAAATAGCCTAATGCAGCAAGCCATAAACAGATTGGGTGGAAAACAGATATTTGTTGAGACCGAAGGATCTAATGATCCGATGTACAAAATTGTGCAAAAACTCGATTTTAAACAGCTAAACATGTTCTCGCAAAAATTAACTCGAAAGCAACTGTGGAGTAAGAGCTAAAGATTTATATATACTCGGGCAGATTTTGATTTAAAGCTTAGGGAGGTCAATAGAATGTCGTTTTTAGGTAAAAAGGGCTCGATGCACACAGCTAGCCCAGTGGATGGTGTTATCATGCTAGTGGGCGTGATAATAGGAATAGCTTTAATCTGGTATGGCGCATCGCAAGGCTGGGGATTTATCAGCAGCATTTGTTCATGTCCTGTGGCAGTAACTCCGTAAAATGGCTGCAAAAAAAGAGTTTAACATTAAAGAAATTATTGGAATAGAGGAATTTGGCTTGCTAGTCATGGGCCTTATATTCGGTTGGATTGCCGGCAAAGGCGGAATGCAAATATTGTTTGCAATTCCAATAGCCTTTTTCGCACTATGGGTAATTTTATATTTGCACAGGAAAACAGTCTACTAAAATGAAAAAAGGAATGAAGGATCAGGAAGTTGACTTTTACCGTTGGGTTATCTACGGTTTACTTTTGCTGTTGTTAGCCATTTTAGCAATTAGGTTCCCCGTAGTAATATGGGTATTCGCAATTCTGCTTGCCATTACGGTGATAGACATAGCATATTGCAAAAAGTACAAATATTCTCACCTGCGCTGAGCGCAAGAAATATATAGTTATTGTTTTTTACTCCTTGCTTAGGGATACTCATGTTTAGTTTAAAATTGAGCGAGCCAAGAATTCTAATCGGCTGCGTATCAATACTATCCGATTTTATAACAGAAGCCAATTTTTCAGTGCAGAAAGAAGGTATAAAGCTAATAGCAATGGACCCTGCAAATATTTCGATGGTGGTTCTGAATCTATTGCCTTCCACATTCACTGAATACAAAGTTGAAACTCCTGTTGAAATGACAGTTAATTTAGAGAATCTAAAACAGGCTTTGAAGCGCGCAAAACCTACTGATACTCTAGCTTTGACGCTTGACAAAAACAAGCTGAAACTGACAATTAGTGGACGCTCTACGAAGAAGTTCTACATTCCATTATTGGAAAGAGAAAGCAAGGAGCGCAAAGTTCCTGCTCTCGAATTCATGGCAACAGTTGAAGTTGACGCTAATGAGTTTAGAGATTACATTGATGATGCTTCAGTTGCCGGCGACGCGGTTGCCTTCGAAGCTGACAAAAACCTGTTCACGATTTCAGCAGGAGATGCCGGCTCAAAAGTTGAAATTGAATTGGTGAAAGGAAATGATGCTTTATTACAATTAGCGGCAGCTCAACAAGTCAGAGCAATCTATTCTGCGGAATACCTGAGAAAAATGGCAAGAGCGGCATCACTTGCTGACACGGCAACGATACAGTTTGCAAAAGATTACCCGCTGAAGCTTGATTTCAAATCTCTGAATAAGATGCAAATGTCGTTCATACTTGCACCAAGAATAGAGAACAAATAATTACTTGATTCTTTTGATGCGCCTTAGGTGTCTTTTCCTTCTCATGTTGTTTTCTCTGCGTCCCATAGAAATTTAAATAAAAACCAGTTATAAAAGGCTATGGTTGAGCGCTCACACGTCATCAGGCACAGAATCCTCCCCATTATTGCTGCAGCCATAATAATAGCAATTGCTCTCACGCTGCTATTCTCGTACACATCATTAACGGGCCCTTTCCAGACTTCCGAAAGCACCTATGTTGGAAAACTAAGCACGGTAATTAATGAGATGCGCACAATAGACTTCAATGAAAGGCAAACTCTACAAAACTGGCAAAGCGATAAATTAACATCTGATGAAGTGGTTAGCGAATTGACAAGTTTGCAGGCAGAGAGATTACAAGTGCGGTCCAATCTGAATTCACTCACGCCGCAGGAAACTTTCAGAGAAATCCATCAGGATATTTCTGATGCGAATGAATTGTGGATGACTGCGAATGATGGTTACCTGCAGGGAATTATTCAAAATAACAGTAACATAATAGCTGACGCCGATACAAAAGAAAAATCTGCCAATCAAACATTTAATTCGGCAATTGAAAAATTAGGTATTCTTGGATATGATATTTAATTCACTAAAATCAGCTTACAGCGAAGCATTTATATACTAGTACTAAAAGCAAAGAATTAACACTAATTGGAGGTGTTTCATGGCAAAAAGAGAACAAAAATATTTTGTTTTGATGCAAGGTGGCAAAGACACTGAACACGTGTTTACGGGAAGCCAGCCACGAAGAGCCGCATTGAAGGCCGCAACACGCGGGTTTACAGACATTAAACTGAGAGAAAGAGGAACTGACAGAGTCCACATGTTCAAAGGTGGCAGAAAGAGAGTTGCCGCACCATCGGATAGACCAAGTTGGTTGCCATCACAAGTCTGGAAGCCAACCGTAGCAAAAAATAGCTTACTGCACTTAAAAGCCGGCAAGAAGAAAAAGAAGTAAAAGCTCGAACACCTGAAGAAGCGCTAAGCCTCTAATTCCTTATTACTTCGTCGTGGCGTATCTTTTAATAGAGCCACGGCAATCTTCATTTTGAAATGAAATACGGTTTTTTCAGTAGGTTAATGTCGCTCTCTTACATACTCAAGGCATCAGTTATTTCTTTTATTGCGATAATTGCATTGGGAATTTACGATTTTACCCTGCCCATTTTTACTGAAAGCCAGGCAGAGAGCTTTGCAATAGTTGGTTTAGTATTTTCATTAGTCTATGTCGCTTCTTTTCTGGCAGAGATTCCAACAGGTCTTGCTGTTGATAAATATGGCCGCATTAAAGTGCTATTATTTGCTATATCTGCCATAGCAGTTTTAGGCATCGTATACTATTTTATACAAAATATAGTACTGTTAGCGGTTCTTTCACTAATTTTTGGGGCTTTTTCGGTTGGTTTTTGGATACCCTCAGCAGTTTTGGTTCGTGATTATAGCCCTAGAAATATGCTAAGCCAGGCAGAAGCATTATACTTGGATATAACCCAATTAGGTAAAATTTTTGGCCCAATGATTGCAGGCCTTGTCGCAGCTATCTTTTTGGCCAGATTCAACTTTTTGCTAGTTTCAATTTTCATGTTTGTTGCAGTTATAGTTGGCTTAATTATTTTTAGAAAACATAAACATAAAAAAACTAAAGAAAAGGCTAAAGGTCATAGACATAAAGCCAATATTTCGCTGTTTGCTATACTGTTTAAAGAATTTATTAGCGTTCACAAGCATGCCGCTCCTTTGTACGCTTTGACATTTCTTGTTTATATTTGGATGGCAGTGGAATGGGCTTTTGTGCCATTGGCAGGAATAATCCGCTTTGGTTTTACTGATGTTGGCGCAGGTATAATTTTAGGTGCAATGATGGCTATTGAAGGCGCTCTTTATTATTTCTCAGGTTATTTCATGGATAAAATAGGCAAGAGATACATAATCACTGCAGGTTTCTTCCTGCTTTTCAGCTCAACCTACTTTATGTTCCTTGCAACAAGTCCTGCAGTTTTCATTTTCGCAGCTCTAATAGCTGCGGCATCAGTTTCCTGGATATTGCCAGGTACAGAATCTTTACTCACAGAAATAGTTCCAACAAATCTTTATGGAGAAATGTCTGGTGTATTTGATACATCCAAGGACGTAGGATTGATTATTGGCCCGCTTGCTAGTGGACTAATAGCAACATATTTAGCAAATCCTCTAGCACCATTCTTGTTTGTAGCAGTAACAGCTGGTGCTGCCGCACTTATTTCGGGCTGGGTTTTCTGGCCTGCAAAAACAAAGAAATAATTATAGACAGGTGTGCTCAGTGTTTTTATTTTTAACTCTAATTTCGGGATTGTAGCTTAAGATTTTCAAGCCGGTTTTTTGTTTTTTGAAAACAAACTCTTGAACCCTCATATTCTCAAATACGTACGACTTGAAATGAGTGTTGAATAAATCCTCGGGAAAGTATACTCCTTTGCTTAAGTTGTCGTATAGCAGCACAAATAATGCTGCAAAAACACCAATGACTGTTTGTAGATAAGTGGCGCTGGTTCCCATAACGGTGTTGTTTGGAATTGTATTGAAATAATAGACATCTTTATCTTTGTATCTGAGTATGACGCCTATATTATCCGAACCATCCAATATTACGTTCGTATTGTCGCCTTTGATAAGATCTTTCGCTGTAACTTTTTTCCTTTTTTGATAAATTTTTATCAAATTTTCCATTGTTTGCAGGTTTATTGCATAAATAAATTTGGAAGGAACATTATATTTTTGGGCAATTGTTAAATTTTCTTCGTGAAGAACCACGAATCCTCTAGGATATTTGTCTAATTTAAGAATTGGCTGAAGAATTGACTTCATATTTACCCTGTACTTTAAGGCATTTGGAAAAAGTTGTTTTACTTCGCCTCTGCCAAGCGCTACACCAGAGGGGTCACGTACATTTTCTACTAAAAATTCTTTTATTGACCAAGTCATCATGGGTTTCCATTTTTTTGCTATTTTTGCGGTGTCATATTCAAAATGAATAATTTCTTTAGGAACACCGAATTTTTCAATGCCATATCTTACCCACATATTGACGACGCCAGGATTCATCCCTGCGCAGAGAATGTGGCGTGCTTTGTTAATTTTATTTCTTCTTGGGTAGACATCATAAATGAGTTCAACAATATTTTTTTTATCATCATTCATAGCAGTATTAATGTAATTTATGCCTGCCCGGTTCGTCGCTTCGATTAAGGGAATAGAATCTGCATCCGTGACGTCTAAAACTACATTTATCTTATTTTTTTTAAGTAATTTTTGATAATACTCTTCATCTCGTGGAAATTTTAATTCTTTATGAATGAACGAATAATTCAAATCTTTGTGGCATATATACGGATCGGATAATACATTTTTTCTTTTATCAAGAAGGATTAATTTGTTAAAAAGTGGTCTATAATGAACCAAATAATGCAGGAAAGAATTTGCTACGCCGCCTGAAGCTCCAAGCACTATTAAATTTGGTTTCCGCATATTATTTACTTAATTTTAGCAGTAATAAACATTTCTCTTATCCAAGAGTGGCGGTAAAAACTTATAAATCACATTCAAAATAAGAAATTAGATGGCCATTAAAAAGAGAATAAAAGAACTTTCTTTTGACTTAAAGGACGCAATAAGAGATATAGTTTTTGGAATGGAGGACGGATTAATATCCAATCTCGGCCTTGTTTTAGGAGTCGCAGCATCTGGCGCCCCTAACGTTGACGTACTTATAGCAGGATTTGCATCGCTGTTTGCTGGTGCAGTCTCTATGACAGCCGGCGATTATCTTTCAACAAAATCGCAAAGAGAAGCTTTGGATGCGCAGCTTGCGACTGAAGAGCAAAAACTCTGCACCACGAAAAACGAATGCCAAATATTGGGAAGAATTTACAGGCAGGCCAGATTTACAGATAAAGAGCTTAGACATTTTGTGAGGCATCTCAATACGCACAAAAAACTCGCTTTGAAGGTTCTTGCAGAGGAAGAGCTCGGAATAGTACCTGAGAAATTTGAAAATCCCGTCCGTGGGGCGGTAACGATATTTATTGCATATCTCCTGGGCGCCATATTACCCATAATGCCTTTCTTTTTCGAGAACACAAAATTCGCTAGTGCGGTATCTTTGGCGGCAACAGGTCTCACACTTTTTACTATCGGAGCTTACAAGACCAAAATTACAAAAAGGAACTGGGTGAAATCCGGCCTGGAAATGCTGACAGTTGCTTTGCTGGCAGCCGTTGCAGGCTATGTAATAGGCTACCTATTTGGCGTACAACTGTCCTAAAAGGTAATCTATGGTTGCACTAATTATTTTTGCGTTTTCTATGTACCCTAAATTTACTTTCTCCTTTATAACAATCGGTTTGTAGGCGAAATTCCTTCCAACAAAACCGCCTTTCTTTCCGATTTCATCAATCAAAATGTCTCCAGTCCAGCCGATCCAAGCTTCGTTTTTCTTCAGTAAAATTTTTTCAAAAACTGCTGCGATTTTCCTTGTCCTTTCCCTGCCCGTTCCGGGCTTTAATTGCCTCATTTTTGCAGCAGAAGTTCCAGGCCTAGGCCAGAACAAATTCAGATTCAAAACATCGGGCTCCAGCCATTTTATCAAATCTAAGGAATCCTGAAATTGCTTTTCTGTTTCTGAAGGGAAACCACAAATCAGGTCTGTTGAAATTGTAATTTCAGGTATTTCACTCTTGAATCTAGAGATTATTTTTTTGAAATCCTCAACTTCGTATGGCCTATTCATCAGTTTTAGAATTTGATTATTACCGGATTGTACTGGGAGATGCAGGAATTTGAAGACTTTTGGGTTTTTGTAAAGTTCAACAAGCTTGTCGAGATTTCTGATTATGTGGTTTGGGTTTGACATGCCAATCCGCACAAAAAAATCTCCATCCAAGGCGACCACTTTTTCCAGCAGGTTAACGAGATTTGTTCTGATATCTATGCCGTAGGCGGCACAGTCCTGAGAAGTCAGCCATATCTCTTTGCAGCCTTCCTTCAAGGCCGTTTTTATCTCATTAATGATCATATTCTCTGGGTACGAAAATAGTTCACCTTTTGCAAGTTTGACAATGCAATAAGTGCAATGACCTAGGCAGCCAGATGAAATAACCACTACGGCGATTGCAGGATTCTTCCTGAGTCTTGGAAAGCATAGCTTTTCATTTCTATTGGTGCTGAGCCATGAAATCCTTTTACCAGACAAAACAGCTTTTACAGCATCAGCAATTCGTTCAGTTTCAAACACACCAAGAACCGAAATATCCTTTAATTTATCCGCATAAGCTTTGGTCTGAGGCATGCAGCCAGCAACAATTATTTTTTTCTTAAGTTTCTTGAGGCGAGCAACTTCCTTGAGCACGTGCGTTTCTGTCTTTCCCTTTACGACGCAGCTGTTAACAATAACCAAATCAGCACTTTCTGCAGATTCAACTAGCTCGTAGCCTGCTTTCTTAAGCAAGCCAGCCATTATTTCAGAATCAGCCTGATTAGCGGAGCAGCCGAATGTTTGGATGTTTATGTTCATTTTACAGGTTTGCCAAACCAGGACTCTTTTTTAGCTTTTCTCAGAACAAGCCAGAAAGAAGCTGCGCCCGTAGCAATAAAGAAATAAGACAACAAGGCTTGACCAAGGAATGTTGCAACAAATCCCAGCGCGACAACAATCAGGCTCAGTACTCCGCAAATAAGAAATGTTTGCCTTTTCATGCTAAACACCTCATGTTTAGCAGGCTGTTAAAACTTTGTTTTAACATCATATTTCCATCTCGATGGGGCAATGGTCTGAGCCCATAACGTCTTTCAATACACTGCTGCTCTCAATCTTGCTTTTCAATTTATCTGAAACAATAAAATAATCTATTCGCCAGCCGATGTTCCTTTTTCTCGCGTTAAATCTGTAAGTCCACCAAGTATAGTGTCCGCCTTCTTTCACAAATTCCCTGAAGGTATCTACGTATCCGGATTTCAGAAATTCATCAAACCATAAACGCTCTTGAGGTGTGAAGCCAGCGTTCTTCACGTTTTGCTTCGGATTTGCTAGATCAATATCGCGATGAGCAACATTAAAGTCGCCTGCGAGAACAAGCGGTTTTTTCTTCTCAAGTTTCTTGCAGAACTCTTCAAATGTCTTATCGAAGCGCAATTTGAAATTTAATCTTGACAAATCCCTGCTTGAATGCGGAAAATATGCATTAATCAAAAAGAAATGCTCAAATTCAAGGACAATAACTCTGCCTTCGTCGTCAAAATCCTTTTCTCCCAAGCCGTAGCTTACCGAAACGGGTTTGTGCTTCGAATAAATCAGAGTTCCGCTGTATCCCTTTTTCTTTGCAGGGAAGTTGAAAACTTCATAGCCTTCAATAAAAGGTACGTCTTCAGATTTAACTTCCTGAAAGCAATACGCGTCAGCCTTTTCTTTTTTAATGAAATCCAGACAACCTTTGCTTATACATGACCTAAAACCAGCAACATTCCATGAAACTATCTTCATTTCATCTCAGATAAGACTTTGATTCTTTTTAACATATTTGATTGTAGGGTATAAACTGTCAAGCTCTTTTATGATATATTTGGGCAGCTTGACATATGCTGACTTTATGTTTTCAAGAAGATGTTCTTTGCTGCTTGTTCCAACTATGGGTATTGTAATAGGCCATTTATTTATTACCCATGCAATAGCTGCCTGCGAAGGAGTTATTCCAAGCTCTTTTGCAATTTCCCCAAGCCTTGGATTGTCGCGGACCTTTGGCTTGTTTGGCTTTCCGCTTCCAACAGCATAGAATGCAATGTAAGCAATTCCTGCCTTGGTAAGATATGGCAGAAGTTCGCGCTCATCCTGCTTTAATTCTAAGTTATACCTGTTTTGAACGCTGGCAATGTCAACAACCTTCCGCGCCTCAATAACCTGCTCGAGCGTGAAATTGCAAACGCCGATGCTGTCGATCAAGCCCTGCTTTTGCAGTTCTTTGAAAGCGAGCATCGATTCCTGAACAGGCACGTTAGGGTCTGGCGCATGCAGCTGGTAGAGTTTGATTTTTTTAAGCCCTAGGCGTTCCAGGCTGCCTCTTACAGACTCATAAATATGCTTTGGGCTGCCGTCCTTTATCTCCCAATTATGCGTTCCGCCGACTTTGGTTGATATGACTATATTTTCTTTCTGTTCAGGAGTTAGCGCCTTTCCAATAAGCTTTTCATTTCTGTAGTCATCGCCATAAATATCTGCTGTATCAATTAATGTAACGCCATTTTTAACTGCGAATTGTATAAGTTCAATTGCTTCTTTTTCAGGCAATAAATTATATTTATCAAAAGCCAGGCCACCAAAGCCTATCATACTGACATTAAACCTCCCTATTTTTCTGGTTTCCATTTTTATTTTAGTTCAGAGAGTGCTTTGATTCTTTTTAACATATTTGGATGTGTTGACATTAATTCCATCATTTTGTCCAAAGCCGAGAGTTTTAGATGTGTGCCTTTCATCTGTGCAAGCTCATGCTCGTCAATGTGGCCTGACTTATCCAGATCTAAGTCAGCAATTTGAACAATTTCGTCGTGAGCTTTGCTAACATCATTTAAGAAGAAAGCTTTGGCACCTTGTATTTGTTTCATAGCTAGAGGGTTTGCTTTTGCAGAACCTCGAACTAGTTTGTACAGGGCCGATGCCAAATAATGGGGAGCATTTCCCAAGGCAACAGAGCCGGCATCTGCATAATATTCTCTTATTCTGCTGCCATAAAGAACAAGAAGATTTGTTACAAAATAAAGAATGAAAGCTATAATACCAATATATGCTGCGCCGCCTTTTCTGTCGCTGCTTGAGTATAAAGTTCCCTGCGCCAAAAACCAGCAAATCAGGGGTATGACTGAAATCATAGTTATTACAACAACATCTCTGTGTTTCAAGTGCGATAATTCGTGCCCTATAACCGCTTCCAATTCTTTCTTGTCTAATAAATCTAAGATTCCCTGCGTAACACAGACTCTGCTGTCAGATAGCCAGCGACCAAAAGCAAATGCGTTTGGAATTGCTATCTGAGAAATGCCTATCTTCGGTTTTGGAATGCCAGCTTTTTTGGCTAGTCTTTCAACGATTTCATGCAGTTCAGGCTCTTCTTTTTCCGAAACATACTTTACTTTCATCGACCATTCGATTATTTTCGGGCCCAGCATATATTGCAAGACTGTGAAGCCGATTGCAATTATACCATAAAAAAAGAAGTTTGATATTCCGAAAAGGAAACTAATAGCTGCGACGAGAGCATAAACTATTCCAAATAATACCGTAACCAGAAGCCACATTCTCAGCTTCAGCCACCAAGTTTTTGGAACTACCATAAAATCACAGCAATTTGAAATCTTTTAAGACTTGTGCAGTTCGATTTTCTTGATTTTGTGCTTTGAGTATTTTTGTATGAGTTTTTTTGCTTCAGCAACATATTTTTTGTCTTTAACGAATGCGGAAGGCCCTGGTTCTTTGGGCTCTAATAACAATCCAAGGCCATATTTCTTGAAAATCTTCTCCAAAAGTTTGTTTTCTTTTTGTTTTCTTCCCAAAATAATATTACTTTTCTTGAAATGCCTGCCAAATTTTAACAATTCAATGTCCATTTCAGAAATTGCTAGTTTCAGCAATGGCTCGAGTTTTTCGCAGAACTTTTCTTCGCACAATAAACAGCCGCCGGCAGGCGATGGGTAAGAGATTTTGTATTTTTTTGCCAGCGCAATCTGTTGTTCGCGCCTTCTGCCAACTATGCCGAGAAGTTTTTTCCTGTTTACGAGTTTCTTTTTCTCATAAACAGTTTCCGGCAGAGCTTTTGCAGATAAAGGTCTTAGAATTTTGTTTTGCAATCCAGATTCCCGTTCAATTATTTCAAAGGCTCTTGTGTGCTGGCTCATTGGCCTCTGCCCCAAAACTTCTCCAGTTGCGATTATGTCAAAATTGTTCTCGTGAGCAAATTCCTTTGCTTTTTTCAGAAGGAATATCTTGCAGTCAACGCAAGGGTTAAGGGCGGTTCCTCTTTTGAATTTTGGTTTCCGGATAACATCAAGATATTCTTGCAGTAATTTGCCTTTGGTGCAATCAATCACATTCAATTTCACTTTTTGTTGCTTGCAAAATTTCTTGATTTCTTCAAAACTTTTGCTACATGCAGGGCCAAAAGGTAGTTTGAAGTAAATGGCTTCAGTCGGCATCTGCTCTTGAAGGAGCTTTACAGTTAGTCGAGAATCAAGGCCTCCCGATAACAAAACTAAGGCTTTTGGTTTCATAGCTAGTGTTAAAAACCAATTTCGCTTTTTTAAATCATGCTCCCAGAACTTGACAAGAAGATTTCACTTAGACAGAAAGTTATGAAGCCATTCTTGATCAACGTAAATCCGAATATTATTACAGTAATAGCATTGCTTACAGCATTTGCAGCAGGCTACTTTATCTGGAAGAACTTTCTGATACTTGCAGCGGGTTTTGTTTTGCTAAACGGATTCTTTGACATTCTTGACGGCGAAATAGCAAAGAAATTCAAGCGCGAAACAAAGCTTGGAGACTTTCTGGACCACAGCTTTGACAGGATTGCGGATGTTGCGATTCTGTTAGGTTTAACTTTAAACCAGGCAGTTCCAGCTTATCTCGGGTTTAGTGCAATAATTTCTGTTCTTTTAGTATCCTATTTAGGGACAGAAGCTCAAGCTCTTACGAAACACAGGCTCTATTCGGGATGGCTTGGAAGAGCAGATAGATTGGTCATAATCGCAGTTGCCTGCTTAGTTCAGTTATGGTTCATACAAGCGCTATACTGGGCAACAATCCTGATTCTGGTGTTGTCAGCAATATCTTTTCTCCAGAGGTTTTATATTATAACAAAAGCGCTTAAGGGAAGGTAAATGGTCTACATATTAGCTTTCGGAGACAGCGCAGTTTATGGAGCATGGGATTTTGAAGGTAGCGGATGGGTACAGCGACTTAGGCATTTTGCTGAAAAGAGAATAGATAAGGCGTCCGGCGAAATTAACGTAGTCTATAACTGCGGCATCGGTGGCCACACAACTCGCGATTTGTTGAAACATTTTGAAGCTGAATGTCAAGCAAGAGTCATGGATGCTACCATATCAAAAAGCGTCATAGCAATCTCGTTAGGCGTAAACGATTCTGCCTACGTGCAAAGTGAAAAGGCAAATTGGGTTCCAAAGGAAGAATTTGCAAAAAACTTGAAGAAACTGTTTAAAATCTCTAGAAAATATACAAATTCAATATTTTTTATTAGTCTTCAGCCCATAGACGACTCTAAAACAAATCCGTTCACGGGAGATAAAGATCTTTTTTACACAAATAAAAATATCAAAGAATACGATGAAATTGCAAAATTAATTTGCAAGCAGGAAAAAATAGAGTTCATAGATATTTATGACAGGCTAAAAGATTCTAAAAGACTTACGGCTGAGGACGGCTTGCACCTTAATTCGAAAGGACATGAGTTAATATTTGAAACCGTTAAGGATTTCTTAGTTAAGAAGAAAATTATCTAATTCTTCAAAGTTCAAGCTCGGCGTAAAGCGGCAGGTGATCAGAAAACTGGCAAGGTGTGATGTGAGCAGATTTGACGTGTGTGCTTTTGTTTACAAAGATATAATCAAACTGTCTGTCTGGTTTCCACGACGGGAAAGTTTTCAGAGTGCCGCAACTCTTTAGGTTAGGTATAGCCAAATGCTCCTGGTTGAAATCTCCGAGCAAAATAACTTTCCGCTTTATTTTGCTGATTATGCCAGTAAGTTCTTTTATCTGTATTTTTCTGGTTTTTGCACCAAAACGGTAGGGGCTTAGATGCGTTAAAATTACCGAGACTTTGTTTTTTCCAACCTGCAGAATAGCTTCTAAGGCCATACGATTGAAGCCTACGGAAAACCAGTGCTCTTTAGTTTCAAGAATGGGGTATCTTGTCAAGATGGCAAGCTGTTGATGCCAAAGTACCTGGAACTTTGAAGTCCAATCACGCTTATTGGTAGAAATATGGTTGTAACTGAGTTTTTCAGCTATGTACTTTGCCTGGTCTTTACTCCTAAATGAGCCGGTGTCAACTTCCACCAAGCCAATAATGTCTGCTTTAGATTTTGCAAGCATACTAGCTATCTGCGAAATTTTGGATGGTTTAAAGTAATTCAAAAACGAAAAAAGGCCGCCGCTTATTCCAACTCCAGCTTTTATGTTATAACAAAGGACCTTCATTTTAACCGATGTAATCTGGCGTATCTTGGCTTAAGGATGCAGCAATTTCTTCTTCAGTTTCTTTGATTTGCTGCTTTAGCTTTACTATCTTGATATGCTCGCTATCGTGCACAACATCGACCTTGTCCTTCAGAAAGGTGTTAAGGTAGTTAGCAACAGTCGATTTGCTCAGGCCAGTCTTCTTAGCTATGTCTCTAACCCAAGAACCATGCGGGTTTGTCCGCAACACATACAGTATTAACTCCAGCTTCACACTATCAGGACCTTTCTTGCGTGTCATTTCAGCAGGTATTAGGCCAATTGTCCAATATATACTTGACTTCTCACGAAATAAGAGTAAATTAATTTAGTGGTACGAAACTGGTTAATTGTCCAGCATAAACGCCTATCACAATATTGCAACGTTGGACAATTGGGCAATAAATCCTTATAAAACCCGGACTTAGGCCAAAAGTTATGCTACATCATGTGACATACGTGAGGAAAGAGGATGAACTGATAGCAAAACAGATTGCTGGCTATCTTGGAGTTAAGGAAAGTTTGTTTGATAGCAAGGTTTCTCCTGGCAAGCTAGTTATAGGCCCGAATTGGCTCCACCAATTGGCAGGCCACCTAACAGATAGAAATGTTCCCATTGTCGTGTTTGACAGGCATACAGACATGTATTGCACGGCCGGCCTGCCGGAAACAGAAGACTCTGCGAATTGGATTTATTTTGCATTGAAGGCTGGAAGAGGGATTCATCTTGCATTAACAAGCGCACCACACTCTTACAACAGTAGTTCAAGGTTGCCTAGGAACTGTAATCTTACAGTCTATTCGCCAAGAGGCGCAAGCGAGATTAAACTAAACCGGGAAGCAAAGAACGGCTGCCTGGAAATTAATCCTGTGGGAAAAATTGTCAAGCCAATAAGCGATTTAAGCAAGCTGAAATCTATAAGGAAGCAAATTAGTTTTGATGAGGATTTCTTTGGCAAAGAGTGGAAAGCAAGCGAGCTAGAGGCCCTGCTCGCGCCAATTGTGAATAAAGGCGATACAATAGATTTCTGGATAGAAGAGATATATTACACTCGCCCCCAAACGATTGCAGCGGGCTTGGAAGTCGCCTGCTCAATTTTGTAAAAACGAAAGCAAGTTTCTTTGTATATTTAGATTTTTTAGTAAAGTTGATTCTTGCTTGAATCTGTCAACACCAAGATGCAGCTTTGTGTTGATGTAATTCAGGGATTCCTGCAAGTTATTGAAGCGCTTAGGCTCCTGTTTCAGCGCGTTTCTTGAAATTTCCCTGCAAGCAAAAACTCCCAAAGGTATGTACCCTGGATAGGCTTCCCTGAAAACAATTGCTCCTGACTGCAGGCCAAGCTGTGCAAGCTTTTCTGCAACAGCGAATCTTACAGAGTAGAAGCATCCGCCGACTGAAGAATATTCCTTTTTTCCGAAATTGCTTTCCCAGTCCGCAAAAATTAGTTCCTCAGAACCCATTATGTGGATAAAAGCCTCCATCCATTCGTATTGCCAGACTGTTGGTATCAGCAAGACCGCAAAATAATTGTTCAAAGCTGTGAATTCATAGACTTGATAGCAATCTAAGAGCGGATTTTCTTTTACTTTTTTAACAAGAAACTTTCCCAAGGTGTCATCAACAGCTGTTATAGACCAGCGTGTTGGCACCAGTCTCCTGTTTTTTGCTAATCCGAAAGCTCCTGTTGAAAATGCTTTCTGAATTTGTGAGAATTCCAGGCCTTTTTCATATAACTCGATGACTGCGGGAGCTGATTTCAAATCAACATCATAGAATGCTTTCTCCATCTGCGGCTCAAATTTCACATTGTCTTTTTCAAAACTCAGAAGTCTTGCGGATGGGCCAAAAGGTTGGTGCGAATCATCAAAGCTAAACTCAACTCCTCTTGGTTTGCTTGCAAATTCGGCATTTGAGTAGACAGATTTCTTGGCCAGAGCAACTTCCTGCATCTGCTGCACTAATTTGTTGTCAAAATCCTTTATACCTGCAAGCTCCTTTCCTCTGACTAACTGCAGTCTCATTTTTGCGATTTGCTGCGTATTCAAACCCGCAGGAATCCATTCTTCAGGCGCATCAAGCAGAGAAGTGTCTCCAGTCTCTGGAGCCATCATGGGGCCTATGTAGACTTTTGGATAACCATATTTTCCAATAAAAACAGAAGGAGGACTGCTGCCCTCGAGCTCTTTTCCGACATCAGCTGACTGCAATCGTAATTTAGCTGTTAGTCTGTTGAGGTAAGCTGCTTTGCCTAAGGCCATATGCAAATTGTTGCAGTTATTCTTTTAAGACTTAGTATGCACGTGCGAACAATGGACCCGATAGCCGAATACAACAGACTGACAGATGAAGGGAACAGATTGGCTTTGAGCATCAGGGAAATTGCGGCAAGGAAGAAGCAGTTGAGAGAAGATACTCGGCTAAGAGATAGAATTGAATTTATTGTTGCCAAAGCAGATGTGGATTATAAGATATCAACCGATGCATTATTAGTAAATCAGCCAAACCTTACTATGCGTCTCTCGGAAGACGGCAGTTTGATTCTCATACCGAAAAAGGAGGCAGAAGCGCTCATACTCGCTTCTATTGAGCCAGCATTAAATAGCTACGCGGCAGAATGCGTACTCACGCAATATAAATTTTTTAAAAAGGAAAAAGAAGTAGGGGATTTTGATAAGAAGATCAAAGAACTAATGCATGAAATCACAGATTCGCAAAATGTGAAAAATGTGATGGATATAACAACCTTGTCCAAAAAATTGTACGAATATATTGATAATTTCAATGCTTTATTGAAGCAATTCAAAGTAAACGAAGATGAGTTCAAAGCACTGACAATTGAAGGCAAAAGTAAGCTTCGGGAAATTAAAAGGCTTGAAGAGCGCAGAAAGACATTTGAGCCGGAAGTAAGGGAGTATCAAGAGTGTTTGCAAACGTATGGCAATCCTGAAATTTATGGCGCAGCTCGTGCAAAAGCTCTGGGCTTCGTAAAAATTCTGGATGAAAACAGGACAAAACTGCTTTCCTCAGTAACGAGTGAGCTGAATGCTCTGCAGCCCAAATATGATGCTTTGCAGTTCAGCACGAAAACTGCTCTGGGCAAGGATTACGAGCAGATGTTTCAGGCATACATTATGCTGAAAAGCGTAGCAGGGTCTAGCAATTATGTGGATGTATTATCTGCGAAGAAAGATTTGCTGGATTCTTGCAGAAACGATAATCCTGAGAAAGCAGTTGGCTTGTTTAGGAAAAGAGTTACGGAATCTGGCTATGGCTTAGATAGAGATGATGCTGCAGAAGCGCTTGCAGCAGTCAGGCGCCTTAATGAAATTACCGCAATGAGCTTACAAAATCTAGTTGAACTTGATTACAAAGTTTCTGAACTAGCAGAGAAAAAGAGTGCTTTGAGCGGAAAAATTTGCTAATCTATTATGCATGGATAAATCATATCGTGCAGAACAGGCCGCTTTCTGATTTCTTTTGTGAGCTCTTCCTGCATGTGCGGAAAGTTATATTGGAGCCTGCGAATGAATTTTTTCATGATTGTGCCATTTGAAACGTGCCTTATGTAATGCTCATCAAAGTCCTTGCCAGCTCCGGAATCAGGGCCGAAACGCCCTTCCCAAAGTTCATTGAAAATCATTTTAGACAAATCAGCCTGGTTTTCAAATAACCGGTAAATATCCTGATGAAGCTTGCTGTAATGGATAATTTTTTTCAATTTCAGGTATGCGCAGCAGGTTTTGTAATCTGTCATAGGTCTGCAGCAACATGAAGTTTTTTAAATATGGTTGCGTAGTTTGAACATGTTATCGCAAATACCAACTGACTTTACAAAAGTCAAGAAGGAAGAACTGGACAAGGAAATCTGCCGTGTTGGAATGATTGCAGAGCTTGATGCCATCAGTCTGTATGAACAGATGGCTGCGCTTGCAAAAGATCCGGCAATAAGGAAAATTCTGCTGGATATTGCAAAAGAAGAGAAAACACACGCAGGAGAGTTTCAGACATTGCTCTTGAAATGGGATAGAGAACAGGCGAGAGAACTTGTCCGGGGAAAGAAAGAAGTTGAAGAAAAGACTTAGAGCTCGCTGCCATGGTTGCTGTTCGGACTCTCGTAAGGTCTTGATGCAGGTACATACTTTTTTTTGGATTTGTGCCGTACAACATTCTGCATTTTTTCTGGGAGCCCGTTGTATTTGTTATTAGCACTACTTTCCGGCGCCGCGCAATACCGAGAAGCGATTATCTTCAGGCAGTCTAGGCAATCCATTGCACTGTAGTCTTCAACCCATTTTTGAAAGAGCGCTTTTACTTGTTTATCAGGTAAAGGATCTTCGTTGTCACCGCAATAAATTCCTGTGCTAGCGAGGTAATAGTTCTCGCCGCCTTCTTCGAACAGATGAGTATCGCTGCTGTCATGGTCTAAAGGACCTATTGTGGGTGGCAAAAACTTGCGGATTTCATTTGCAAGAGAATTTAATTTCTTTGCGAGTTCTTTGTCTTTCAAGTCGCCGTTTGTTATTATTTCTTCTAAACTGAAAATCTCTGAAAGAATAGTTGCCATTATGTCTTGCTCTTCGTTATCTCCAGATAATTTTTAGCAAATACTTGATGAATATCAGTTATGTGCACAGAATATTGTTGCGCTCCCTGCTCGCAATCATAAGGAGGGAAAAATTCTATATTGCCCCACAAAGGTTCTGTTGAGGCGTCAGCCCATGGTCCGCACTTAAATTCTGTTACGGCGTGGAGTTTTCCCGGGAGTCTTAACATACCCGATAGTTTCTCACAGCGAGCACCACTCACCAAATTATTATGTGCGTAACCGTGCTCGAAATACCATTCGCCATCCAGACCTAATTCTATTGCCGAATCCAAAATAATTTTCTGAAGCTGGCTTTCTGTAACAGGAACTTTAAATTCCATTTTTCTTGGCGTTAGGTCTTTTTCGAGCATATCTAATAACACAAAAGAAAAGCCATAAAAATCTGTTGATTTGCAGTTTTTACTTTACTTTTTCAGCTATTTTTCCAATCCAGACTGTTGCAACGACCGCTATTACTGTTATAAGAATTGCATATGCCCAGACTCCATACTTTGCCAGGAAGAACAAAGGTCCGCCTTCCGCAAATAAACTGCGTATTGCATCGTTCCAAGCAAGCGCCGCTACCAATCCGAATGCTGCAGTCATCAAAGCAGCTATTTTTTCTATAACTCCGCCTTTCATAGCAGTTAGGATTATGCTCTGGTATTTAATATCCGTTGTATCTTGTAAAATTGTAAAAGTCGATATTAGGCTGCTTTTATGGTTTTTATTCAGCGGAATGCATGCGTTTATCCGCGTTTTGAAACATTGATAATTCTAAATGCCTCTTTTTGTCATACTCTTTTTTCTCACAATAATAATATTCTATTACGTCAAGAGCGGCAGATTCCGTAGTTACGGCGCCAATTTTCTTGCCAGCATAGCCAACATCTTCACGGCTTATGTAGCTTTTACAGCCGATTCGTTGTAGCTGTGCATATAGATTCAGTTGATCTTGGTATTGAGTATTTTTGATGTCAGAAAATATGTCCGCCAATGTTTGCTTTATTTTATCATGGTTTTGAACAATTATTACATAGAGTTCATCTGAAGGAAGGCCATCAAATATGGCTGAAATTTCTTTTTTAGTGGCTTCGCCATCTTTACTAACCGCTAATTTCTCCAGCAAATTCTCAAGTAGTACCATATTTATTGAAATATTGCAAATAATACTTTTTTAAGGGTTTCTGATAGCTCCGAGAAAGAGTTTATATATTCCATTTTCAGGTTATGTGTGTTATGGCAAAAGCTCCCTTTGTATCGGAGAAAGATAAAGAAGCATTCTGGCATTCTACTTCGCACATACTTGCTGATGCCGTAAAGAGATTGTGGCCTGATGTCAAGCTAGGCATTGGCCCTGCAATTGACGAAGGATTCTATTATGATTTTGACAAGAAAGTTCCTTTCACGGAAGCGGACCTGATTAAGATAGAAGCTGAGATGAAGAAAATTGCCAAGGAAGATAAATTATTCAAACAGGTCTTCATGACAAGAAAAGAGGCAGAAAAACTTCTGGCAAAGGAGACTTTCAAATTAGAACTGTTAAAAGAGATAAAAGATAAGAAAATAGAATTTCACCAGCACGGCAATTTCATTGATTTATGCAACAATACTTTGGTAAAATCAGCAGGACAGATCAAAGCCTTCAAATTACTTAATACCGCTGCTGCTTACTGGAGAGGTGACTCCAAAAAGCCAGTTCTGCAGAGAATTTACGGAATCTCGTTCCCTGAAAAGGAACAGTTAGGCGAATTTTTGAAAGTAAAAGCAGAAGCAGAAAAAAGAGACCATAGGGTCATTGGCAAGCAATTGAAATTATTCGCGGCAGTTGAGCAGATAGGAACAGGTCTCCCGTTATTGTTGCCGCATGGTGCTACAATAAGAAGAGTTCTGGAAAGGTATATCGTAGATTTGGAGCTTGCAAATGGCTACCAACATGTTTACACCCCTGTTTTAGCAAGAACTGATTTGTACAAGACTTCAGGGCACTGGCAACATTACCGCGAAAGCATGTATCCGCCAATGAAAGTTGACACCGAAGAGCTTGTTTTGAGACCAATGAACTGCCCGCATCACATACACATATTCAAACACGAAGTGCGCAGTTACAAAGAATTGCCTATGCGTATTGCTGAGATTGGTGCCATGTTTAGGTATGAAGCTTCAGGAGCACTTACAGGTTTAGCTCGCGTGAGGCAGATGAACTTGGATGATTCGCATATTTTCTGTACAGAAAAACAAATCAAATCAGAAATAGAAAACGCAATAAACCTAAATAAAAGAGCATATGCCGATTTGGGATTGAGCGATAAAATAAGTTATCGTCTTTCTTTGCGCGATCCGAAAGATAAAGTAAAGTATGTACAAAATGAATCTATGTGGAATCTTGCAGAAGACATTTTGCGCAAAATAATGAAGGAACTTAAATTAAAATTCGTTGAAGCTATTGGCGAAGCAGCATTCTATGGGCCAAAGATTGATGTTCAATTGAGGAACGTTCTCGGTCACGAAGAGTCTGTAGCAACTGTCCAGCTTGATTTCCACTTGCCAGAGAAGTTTGATTTAACTTATACCGGGGAAGATAACAAGCAGCACAGAGTTGTCATGATACACCGTGGCGGTATCAGCACGATGGAGCGCATGATGAGCTTCTTGATAGAACATTATGCTGGCGCTTTCCCTGTGTGGCTCGCGCCTGTTCAGGTCAAATTACTTACGTTTACGGATAGAAACCAGAAATATGCTGAGAATATTGAAGCTGAACTGAAGAAAGCTGGCTTGCGAGTAGAAACTGATTACGAAAACAACACAGTCGAATATAAGGTAAGGGCTGCAGAGATGGAAAAAATAAATTATATTTTAGTTGTGGGTGACAAAGAAGAGAAAGCAGGCACGATTGCAGTCAGGCCAAGAGGCCAGAAAGTAAAGTTTGGCATAAAAATTGATGATTTCATCAAAGATATTAAAAAGGAAATAGAAAATAAAGCTTAGATGGCGATGAAAGAAGCCGCAAAGCATTTCCGAAGGACAGATCCAATTCTTTATAGTTTAACGAAAAAGATTGGGCCGATAGAACCGATCAAGCCAAGAAAATCTGCGGATTATTTCCAAAGTCTTTGCAGAGAGATTATTGGGCAACAATTAAATGGCAAAGTTGCTCGAGTTATTTTTGATAGATTTACGAAGCTCTTTCCTGAGCAAAATATTACGCCAGAGCATACCCTCAAATTACCTGACGCAAATATTAGAGCTGCGGGCATGGCGTGGTCCAAAGTCGAAGCAATCAGAGATTTAGCCAAAAACGTAGTAGAAGAGGAAATAAATCTAAAGAGCCTGAAAGACTTAGACGATGAGCAAGTAATGAACGAGCTGGTAAAAGTCAAAGGTATTGGGCCCTGGACTGCGCAGATGTTTCTGATGTTTACACTAGGGCGCGAAGATGTATTCTCAAACAAAGATTTAGGCTTGCAAAAAGCAATCAGAAAGCTGTATAAAGTAGAACCAACGCCAGAGAGTCTGGAAATGATAACAAGAAAATGGTCTCCTTACAAAACATATGCTGCGCGAGTTTTGTGGAAGAGCCAGGATAAAGATTAAAATGGATTTAAAGCAAGTCACAGACAAGATTTTTTGTTATACCGAGCCAGATTATAAGGCAAATATCTATTACATCGATGACGGCAAGAAAGTTCAGATTGATGCCGGTGCTATTCTTGACAAGCCAGTTGACATTTTATTTCTGACGCATTGCCATTTTGACCACATTCTAAAAGCCGCAGAAATCAAAAAGAAAAATCCGAATTGCACTATAGCCGCATCAGAAGAAGCAGCAGCTCACATAAGAAACATGGATGAAGTCACTGCCGCGCAAATGGCAGGTGTAAATATAGAGCGATTTAGAGTTGACTTAGTATTAGGAGAGGGTGCAAAATTATTTTCAGGTCAATACAAATTCAAAGTTCTCAAAGTGCCAGGGCATTCTTCGGGCGACATAGTACTGTATGATCCAATACAAGAGATTCTGTTTTCAGGAGATTGCTGGTTTGGCGGAGACGACACGGGCAGATGGGATTTCCCGACAGGAAATCTCAGAGAATTAAGGCAGTCTGTTGCAAGATTGAAAGAATTGAAAGTCAAGATTCTTTGTCCGGGGCACGCATATTAACCGCGCATAGTGAAATAGAAATGCTTTAAACATTATGTAAAGCCGGTGTTACTATGATAGGCACAAAACCTTATCGAGATCCACAGTCTGAACGCAATGAAGTAGAGGAACTACTTGATAGATATTTTAAATTAAATAATTTGGACGTATATTATGTTCTAGCAAGCCAAGATGGCGTTTCGCGCGCGAAGTCATTAGACGTAACCATGCATGAAGATATTCTTGCACCAATGGCTGCAGCTTTGTATGGGGCGGCGCGCACGGCACACCGCGAAATAAATAAGTCGGCACCAAAATATGTTAGATTAGAGTCAGAAGATATGACTGGTTTGATTGTACCTGTGGGAGAAAATTACGTACTGCTAGTATCTGAAAAACCCGGAGAACAAGGATTAGAGTCAAAAATAAATGAAATACGGGGTATTGCCAGGGAATTAGCTACAAAAGTTTGATTACCTTCTTCCTGCCCGTAAAACCCCTGATTATTTTTACTTCTTTGCCAAATTTCTTTGAAAGAAATTTAACTAACTCGAGATTAGCTTTTCCGCCTTCTGGCGGGGCAGCGACAGCTAATTTAATTTCAGATTCGGTTTCAGAAATTATTTTGGTTTTGGGAGCATTTGGTTTTACAATTACGGTTTTGATTTCAGGCATTCTTCTACCTTACTGGCCAGATTATTATACTCATCTATGGTTTCCCCATAGCCCAATCCTCTTATTCCAGATATTATGTCGGACTTCGCAAGAGCAATTTCTTTTTTTGCAACGTCTACCAGTTGGCAAATTATGCCGGGGGCATCCTTTGTTAGATCAATTTTATCGCAAAGAGAAACAACGCCTTTGTCAAATGGCTGAACAATCGCGTAATAGCAAACCTTTTTTTGGCCCCAAGTTAGCTGTCCGTATTCGCCTTCAAAGGTCTTCGCCCCAGAAACGTATTTCTTCAAGCCTTTCGTGTCAAAGAACTTGGCATAATACCAGCCAACTTTTTCGTCCCACTTAAACAACTTAATAGTTTCTGGAAAGTATTGTTTGGCCCTGTCCTTAGTTAGGAAAAGGTCAGTGTGAATATAGGTGGTTTTGCTTTGCAACAATATTTGTGCAATTGTTGCACAATCACAAATATTTTCACGATTTGAAGCGCCCATATCAAAATAGAAAAAGATATATTCTAAAGACTTCGCATGAGTTTATGCGCTGGCCAATATTGTTTTTAGCATTAGTACTTGTGAGCGGGTGCTTAAGCGGTCACGAAACGCAAGTAGCTCCTGAGAAAACTTGCGAGCAGGCAATATCCGAAATACCGCAGATAATTGAAGATGCACAAAATTCTCCGACAGCAGAAGTCACAAGAGTCGTAGATGGCGATACAGTTGAGCTAGCAGACGGCAATAAAGTCAGGTTTAACGGAATAAACACGCCAGAGCATAACGAAAACCATTTTCTGGAAGCAACGCAAAACATGGAACTTTTAGTTTTGAACAAAACTGTCCATTTGCAGAAAGATATTTCTGACAAGGATAAGTATGGCAGAGAACTGAGATATGTTTTCACAGCCGACAAATTCACTAACGCAGAGCAGGTTTCTGCAGGCCTGGCATCGAGTTTTGTTTATCCGCCAGACACAAAATACAGTTTCCTGTTTAATTGTTTGGAGGAAAAGGCCAAAGAGCAAGGCCTCGGCATGTGGCAGGGCATCGGGGAATATAATTTTTCAATAACAGTACATCAAAATCCCGATGATGTGCAAGATCCCAATCTGGAATATGTTGTTTTGACAAATCTAGGCTCAGATTTGGACATGAATGGCTGGCAAATGAAGGATGAAGCCACACACATTTACACTTTTGGAAACATAAGTTTGGAAAAAGGTGAGTCAGTTACTGTTTACAGCAGTAAAGGCACAGATTCCGCGAGTACGTTGTATTGGAACCTAAAAACAACAGTCTGGAACAATGATGGCGATACGGTATTTCTAAGAGACGCAGAAGGCAATGTAGCAGCCATTTACGCTTACTAATTGACAAATTTTAAATGACTTTGCTCATAAAAATACCCATGGTAGTAGATTCCTATCCAGGCTTAAACGAAACATGTCTTAAGTCGGATGACAAAACAGTTCTAAGAAAAATAATACAGAAAACAGAAGAGTATAATAAGGAAAATAAGAAAGGCATCAAAATTTTTATTACTGGAAGTTCTTTGGCGAACTCATATTATCACGATATTGATTTGGTTGTAATTTCAAAAAGCCATGAGCCTAAGAATTTAGCCTTATTAGTTGGTAAATGGGTAGAAGGCGTAGTTTTTCCAGAAGAACCATATCCTGCAATTCGCGAAGATGAAGCTTATCACGGGCCTCACCCGCAAAACTGTTACAGAATATCAGTTTCGCGTCATAACATTATAGAAAACGCAGGTTATTCCCAATTTGACCACAAAAATAGGATAAAAGCAGATGTCAGAACACCTGATTTTGATATAACCGCAGGCAAAACATTAGATGATGCTTTAGCAGACCACAATCGCAAATACGTTAAAATTACTCATAAGCGAATCTTTGATTTTTCTTTAAAGTAAGGATACCTATTGACGTGCTTGCAATCCAGGCAAGTCATTTCAACTGCTTTCGTCTTTGGATTTATTCTGACCCTAACATTTTTGCCAGGTAAAAGATAATGATAGCAGTTGTGGCAGAACTTTCTTCTCTGCTCTCTTTCAAAGCGCAAATTGAATTTCATTGCCAAACGGCGAGCCAGATAAACATACCTATTGGCCCTGTCAAGGCGCCCAGATTTTGCGGCAGCTAACGCTTCCCTAAACAGAATTTCGATTCTCTCTTGTGCAAGCTCCTGTTGCCACTCTGGCTTATCCCTTCGTTCCATATGTTTATTAGTAACTTGACGTTTAAAAGATTTACAACAAAATTTATTAGCCATCAGATTAGTATGTTTTTATGGATATAGAACATGATTTTCGCGAGCTAGGAGTGGCCGCATCAAAGTTCCTCAGCTCTATGTCTATGCCCTTTAAGATTTCTAAAGACACAGCGAGGTTTGATGAGCTTAAATCTCTAATTAAAGAAATGAAGACAGGCCGGCCGATATTTGTTGCGGGTATGTATCGAATTGGAAAAACAAGCATCATGAAAGCAGCGATAAGTTATTTTCCAGGTTCCATACAGCTGCATTCAGGAGACGACCTGCGCACGTCGATTGGTTGGGTGCCTGGTGACAAAGAACTTGAATCGATTAAGGACCACGAAAAGCGAATTGAGCGATATTTCGAGAAATACAAACGCGCGTATGTGATGCTTGATGAATGGAATTATTTTCGCGGGCAAGAAGCAGAGTTGATTAGACTCGTTTCAAAATACAAACGCTTCATCATTGGTTTTGCTGGAGCATCTTATTATCATTACATAGGAGCTTTGTTGAAGGACTTTAGAGAAATTGGTCCAGTATATGTTAGACCACCATCTCACTCTGATGCTGAAAAAGTAATCAAAGCAATATTTTATGGCAAGAATGTGGCCATAGAAGATTCTGCAAGAGAGTATTTGTTGAAGGAAACAAATTATCTTCCTTTTCTTTTCGTACCGCTTATTGATGTAATTGCGGAATTAGTCGTGGAAAATCCTACAGATTCCAAATTACGCGAATTAAGTATAGAAAGCAAGAACAAATATGTCATAACAGAAAATGCTGTTAGAAATAGGATTGTTTGGGCCATTACAAAATCGCGCACCAAGATATTTATTGTAGACTACACAGATCAGTATCCCATTATGCGTGCAGATACATTTCAATTAGAAAATCCATTAGCCCAACATTTCTTAAGTATTGGTTTGATTGAGAAAGTAGAATTGATGGGAGACATTTACAGATTAAAAGGCGAATTTGTTAGATTCGTTGCAAAATAATGAAAAGAATGAGTGCCAGCAGTTCTCTGCTTTTCCCACGTATGACGTAGTACACGGCAAAACGTTACCGGGCTTCACTTCTGGGATCGAAACGAGTCCAGGTATTGCCCCGATACTTTGACCGCTAGCATTCTTTCTGCTGAAATTTCGGCTTATAAATCTAACGATAGTCACAAATCTATTTAAAGAACCCAATTCTAGGACTAAATATGGCCCCTGAAGACCCGCAAACCAATGATACGCATCCTTTTCATTGCATGAGTGTTGAATTGCTAGAGCGGCCTAAAACAAATCCAATCATAATAGAGGGCTTTCCCGGCTTTGGATTTGTAGCAACAATCGCAGTCGAGTATTTAATGGATCACTTAAAGATGCGCTCAATCGGACGAATCTGGAGTCCAGAATTAGCTCCGATGGCTTTGGTGCATAATAAGAGAATAATTCAGCCACTGGAAATTTTTTACAGCGACAAACTTAACATAATAATTTTGGAAGCAGTTGCCGGAGTCGCGGGCATGGAATGGGAAGTTGCAGAAGCCATCAGGGTTTTGGCCAAAGAACTCAATGCAAAAGAGGTCGTTGGCATTGAAGGCATAGGTGCTGCAGTTGAAAGGGAAGAAGCAATCGCTTATTACTACACGAACCAGGAAGAAAAAAAGAAAATATTTGAAAAGGCTGGCGCAAAGTCTCTGGTCGAAGGCATAATTTTTGGAGTTTCAGGCGCTTTAATGGTCAGATTGCCGAAAGAAGTGAAGGCTTCATTCATTTTTGCAGAAACACATTCTAATCTGCCAGATAGCAGGGCGGCAGCAAAAATAATAGAAATACTTGATAGATATTTGAAGTTAGACATAGATTACAAACCATTGCTGAAAAAAGCAACAGAGTTTGAAGAACGCTTGAAGGGCATTCTTGAGCAAACAAGAGAAGCAGTAGACCTCAAAAGAAGAAAAGAAACTCCGCAGGAATACATAGGTTAAATTCTAAATAATTCTTTTACGTTCTTGTTTGTAATTTCAATCACTTTCTCTTCAGGAATATTCTTGATCTTTGCAATTTCCTTTACGACCAAAGAAATATTTGTTGGAACATTTCTTTCTCCTTTTACGGGACTTAATGCAGGAGAGTCCGTTTCTAAAACAAAAGTTGAGAGTGGAAAGGTCCCCAAATAGTGTAATGACTCTTTGTTGTCTTTCCGGAGCAGGCTAGTGCCCATTGTTAGTTTGTAGCCAAGAGCCACAGCTTTTTTTGCCTCTTCAGGCGTGCCAGAAAAGCCGTGCAAAACAACTTTCCTTGCATCTTGCTCCTTGAGAGTCTCTATTACTGCGCCAGTTGAACGGCGTGAATGAACATTAAGCGGCAAGTTCAGATTTTTAGCCAGTGCAATATGTTTTATGAAAACGTCTCTTTGCCTCCGCTTTGATTTTTCAGGCTCTTCGCCTTCCTCCCATTTGTAATCGAGGCCACACTCTCCGATACAAACCAGGTTTTTTTGCTTTAGGATAAAATTTATTTCATCGTCTATTTGTTTGTCAGTTAGTTTCCAAACTTGGTCTGGATGAATGGCTAAACCAGGAAATAGGAATTTAGGATGTTTTTTGCAAAGCGCAAGTACTTGCCTATTAGTTTCGGGATCCTCGCCCACAACAATAAGTCCGGCCAAAACCTTTTTGGCATTTGAGAGTATTGGGTCTAAATCTGATTCAAAACGTTCATCATACATGTGTGTATGGACATCAAATGGTTTCATGTGAATGCCCCCGGCAGGAGTTGAACCTGCGGCCTATAGTTTACGAAACTATCGCTCTACCGGGCTGAGCTACAGGGGCTTAAGCTAAAATCCCAAGTTTTATGTTAAAAGTCTTATGTTTGCAATAAAAAAAGGATTTATAGTTAAGCATCCTTGATTTTGCCATGTCTGAAAGACATACAGAACTTCTGCAGCGTGCTAAAAAGGAAATTGAGCTTGCTGACCATATGCTCTATGTTACGCTGCCAATGATTCGAGAAGTCAAATTCCTGCTGGTAATTGTTGAGCACGTCGTAATTGCGGCCCAATGCGCCCTTGAGGCCCTATTAGAATATGAGAAACACTGGAAAAGATTAGATGCATTTCATTATAGCTTCGCTGTTGAAATCAACGTTTACAGGCAGAAAGGTCTTGAAACAAGGTATAGTTTTGATTCAAAATTTTATAGATTATTGCAAAAGCTCCTCGAAATACAGCATTTTGACAAAGAAAGCATGGTACGTTTCAAGCGCGGAGATAAATATATATTGACTTCGAACGAGTACAGCATGTCTGTATTGGATTTGGACAGCATCAAGCGCTATTCAAATCTAACAAAAAAATTCGTTGAACAAATTGGTAACGTAGTGGTGAAACCTGATGTCCAAGCTGGATGAAGCCGAGCAGAAACTAAGATTCGCAGATTATCTTCTTCAAAGAGAAAGTAGCGGAGCTTTTCTTGACGGTGCAATGAAACATATTCTGCAGGCCGCAAACAAGGCGGTTGCAGAACTTCTATGTTTAGATGATAAAAGCGTCATCAGCCCATTGCTAGTGAGAAAAAAACTGCTTGAAGGCTCTGAGAAGGAAAAAGAATTTTCAACTTATTATTTAGAGGTTTGGAAGTTGACTACTAGACCCGCAACGCTCATAGATGTCACAAATGCTTATAAACGCGTAAGAACTTTTGTAAATTACGTAAGAGAGGCGCGCAGACTATAAGAGGAAAAGGAGCAAAGCTTGCGGGCTTGCTAAGATTTTACCGAAGTACTCTTTCTGCGTGTTTTGAAATGAAAAAAGAAACATACGTGGTAGATACGTCTATAGTAATAGAAAAAAAAGTAACAGAACTGATAAGAGAAAAGAAGATTTCAGGGAAAATAATAATTCCAAACGCAGTTCTAGCTGAATTAGAGCATCAGGCAAATGGGAATCAGTCAGAAGGTTTCATTGGGCTGGATGAAATAAAGGAACTCCGAGTCTTAGCAGAGAAGAAAGAGATAGAATTGGAATACGTGGGCAAAAAACCCACAGAAGCCTACATAAAAGGCGCCAGAGGCGGCGCCGTAGATGATTTGATCAGAGACACAGCAGCAGAAAGAAATGCAATTCTTTTGACAGGCGACAGAGTGCAGGCATTAGTCGCAGAAGCAACAGGCATCCAGACAATGCTGATTCTACCAGTCTCAGTAAAAGAAGTTGGCGCATTGAACGTAGAAAAGTTCTTTGATGAGCATACCATGTCAATACATCTTAAGGAAAACGTGATTCCTTTGGCTAAAAGAGGACAGCCAGGCGCTTGGTCTTTTACGAACCTGCAAGATAGCGTGCTTTCTGCGCACGAAATCAGAAATTTTGCTTCAGATATTATTGAAAAAACAAGATTATCGGAAGGAGCCTTTGTTGAAATCTCGGGGCCCGGACTGACAGTTGTGCAGTTCAAGAATTACAGAATTGTCATTGCAAAGCCGCCTTTTTCAGATGGCTGGGAATTGACTGCTGTAAGGCCAGTAGCTTCTCTGGAAATTGATAACTACAAATTATCTCAAAAATTGCTGCAGAGACTGAAAACATCTGCCGCGGGAATTCTTATTGCGGGAGCCCCTGGCTCAGGTAAAACAACTTTTGCAGCAGCTCTGGCAAAATACTACTTGAAACAAGGAAAAATAGTCAAAACAATTGAAAGCCCAAGAGATTTGCAAGTTCCTGATGCTATTACGCAATATTCGAAGAATCTCGGAACGAGGGATGACATACACAACGTGATGCTTCTAACAAGACCGGACTACACCATATTTGATGAGATGCGAACAACAGAGGATTTCAAACTCTACGCAGACTTGAGACTCGCAGGAATAGGACTTGCGGGAGTTGTTCACGCTACTGGCCCGATTGATGCGGCACAAAGATTTGTTGGTCGAGTGGAACTAGGAATGATTCCGCAGGTTGTCGATACGATTGTTTTCATAAAAGACGGACAGGTAAATGAAGTTCTTGATTTGGTTATGAAAGTTAAAATGCCAACAGGAATGATGGAAGCAGACTTAGCAAGGCCCGTTGTTGAAGTCAGGGATTTCGAAACAGGAGAATTGCAATTTGAGATGTATGTCTACGGAGAACAGACTGTTGTAATTCCCGTAAAGAAGAGAGTGAAAACAAAATCTGACATCGCGTCTGAAGCGAATATTGCTGAAAATTTAAGGAAAAAGTTAGGCTTTCCAATAAAAGTAGAGCAATTAGATGAAGGCCACTATGCTTTGTACGTGCCCCCCGGAAATGAAGCGAAAGTCATAGGCAGGAAAGGCGAGAGGATATCAAAATTAGAACAGGACACTGGAGTGCACATCGATGTAAGAACTTTAGAAGAAGTTTCGGGTGTGAAACTGGATTTCAAAGCAAAGGAAGAGAAAAAGTTCATCAGCTTCTATTTTGCAGAGCCGGCAAAATCAGTGGCACTTCAGATTGAAGGGAAAGAACTTGCAACGCTGCCTGTCGACAGAGCAGGCCAAATAAAATTGCACAAGAAAAGCAAGCTTGGCAGACAAGTTGCAGATGCCCTGCGCGAAGGCTTGCAGTTAAATTTCGTAGCTGCTGGTTAAAATGAAACAAAAACTTGCAGTTTATCTTGCAATGATATCAACAACTGTGATTTTTGTATTGTTTTTTATTTTCTTCGTTTTAAGAAAACCATTGTGACTTCAATTTGAATTGAAATTACAGAATTATTTATATACTCTTTTTACTTATTTGAGTTATGGAAAAAGCAAATTTCATATCATTGATTTTGGTGCTAGTGCTAGCACTTGGTTTGGTGGCAGTGGCTTTTGTAAAACCGCAAGTCATCACAGTTAGCCCTAACGCTGAAAAAGACACACTTGATGTCTCTGCTGATGGCTCAGCTTCTGCAGATCCAGATATTGCAGACATCTTTGTAACCGTGGAGACAAGAGCAGATACGGCAGCCAAAGCTCAGGACCAGAATGCAGCAACAGTAAGTTCTCTGAGGATGGCCTTGCAGGGCTCGGGTCTCATAAAAGAAGTTACAACAAATTCTTACAATATTTATCCAGACATAAGCTATGATCCAGAAACTGGAAGGTCATTTGTAAACGGCTACATTGTTAGTCACAGCTTGAAAATAGATACACAAAGCATGACTGGCGTTGGAAAAATCCTAGATGTGGCAGTTGCAAATGGCGCAAGCACAGTCGATTATGTAAGCTTCAGTCTATCAGATGCCAAAGCAGAATCACTGAAACAACAGGCGTTAGCATCTGCGGCGAGCAAGGCAAGAGATAAAGCAAAGAATCTTGCAATTGCGAGCGGAGTGACTTTAGGCAAAACTTTGAAAGTTACTGAAAGCAGCGGCTTCCAGACTCCAATCTACTATGGTGCTGAAAGGTCTGCAATGGCGGGCGCAGCAGTTCCTACACAAGTAGTGCCAGGCGAAATAGAAGTCACAGCTACTGTTGCAATCAGCTACGAAATCTCTTAAAAGCCTGAATTTTTTCTTTTTATTTATAGTTTCGTGCGCTCGTAGCTCAGTTTGGACAGAGCGGCTCACTCCTAATGAGCAGGTCGGGAGTTCAAATCTTCCCGGGCGCGCTTAGACTTTATAGAAAACTTCCGCATAGTGGGTCTTTGCTTTGAAGCCCGATAGCCAATTCGATACTCTTGTGATTGCAGAATTAAATGTTAGCAGGGGTTGCTGGCTCTTGAAAATTTCAAGCGCTCTTTTTTTAACAGAAATTGTTTCACTCACATCAATGTAAAATCTAGGCCTCTCCCTGTATGCAAATTTTATCGGAATAGTAACGAGGAATTCAAACAGGCCCGGCTTTTGCTGCAATTTGTTTATGTAATCTCTTACGAAAGCAGAAACTGCACTATGAGCTGAATGAGGATCATCAATGCTGTTAGTGTAGATTTGTGTTGGGTTGTATCTTGAAAAAATGTCTTCAAATTTCTTTGTTGTTGATGGCTCTTTTATCTCAGCAACAAATTTGAAGTCTGAAAGGCTCAAAAAGATAGTATCCCTGACTCCGAGAGTGTCAAACGAACGCTTAGCTTCTTTTATTCTTTGTATCGTTGCGAATTCTGGGTCTTTTAGCGGGTCAGAGCCCTCTCCGTAGGAGAAGACGACTACGACTACTTTCTTTCCTTCTTTTACTAGCTTGGCTATGGTTCCGCCAGCGCCAATCACGCCGTCATCCGGGTGTGCAGTACAAAACAGTATTGTCATTTTAGTAAATGCGCCGGCTGGGATTTGAACCCAGGCAATTCGCTTGGAAGGCGAAGGTCCTACCAGGCTAGACTACCGGCGCACTAAATAGAGCTTAACAAATAATGATTTAAAAGCTATTACTTTCAATATTGAAAGTAATCAAGATTTATATACTTTACCCTATAAGTCATTTTTCTATGAAAATAGCAGCACTTTTTTCAGGCGGAAAAGACAGCACTTTTGCCCTACACAGAGCAATAGGGCAGGGCAGAGAAGTCGCTTGCCTAATAACATTGAAATCAGCAAATCCTGCTTCTTACATGTTCCATGTACCAAACGTGGATATGGTCAAATTGCAGGCAAAGGCTTTAGGCATACCCTTGATTTTCAAAAAGACACCAGGGATTAAAGAAGAGGAATTGAAAGACCTCAAGGCCGCTTTGACAGCTGCAAAAAGACAGTACAAAATAGAAGGCGTTGTGTCAGGAGCGATAGCTTCTGAATATCAGAGATACAGAGTAGAAGCTGTTTGTGCAGATTTAGGTTTGAAATCAATTGCGCCTCTGTGGCACTTGGATCCTGAGCGGTATTTGATTGAATTAATCAAAGAAGGCTTTGAAGCGATAATAGTTTCAGTTGCGGCAGGTGGTTTTGACGCTAGCTGGCTTGGAAGAAAATTAGATTTGCAAACTTTGGAAGACCTGAAAAGAGTTAGAGACAAATTCGGAGTACACCTCGGCGGCGAAGGTGGTGAGTATGAAACTTTAGTTATTGATGGTCCTATTTTCAACAAGAGAATTGAAATCTTAGAGTCTGAAAAAATCTGGAAGGAAGATTCCGGACTCTTTATTGTTAAGAAAGCGAAATTAGCAAAAAAGAAGAAATAGCTTTTATGGTTCTAGTTCCAAAAGAGATTATGGACAAAATTCTATCTTAAAGCGCGCTGAAATTGCCTGTTAATTTGTCAATCTTTTTCTCTTCATCAGGACCCAAACCAAGAGCTGTTTTTGTCCCCGGAGGGACTTCTGTTAGGCCCGCATCCGATATAAGTGCATTTTTGATGCCAGCTCTTACGGCAGCATCTCTCAATTTAATCAAAGCACCTTCGGATTCTGCTTTTACAACAATCTTTTTTGCGCCTTCCGCGCGCCAGTCTTTGAAAATAGTGCTCTGGAAGATTTTGTCTGATTGCATCACTTTAAGAGCAGCCTCGAGACTAGCATGCGCTGTTTGGGCACATAGTTTTCCCCTAGACATCTCTAAATCAGTTCTAACCACAATCACTTGCTTATACTTATCCATACTTTTTTCTATGTTTTCTTAATTTTAAATGCTTATCGAATCTAAGTTTCTTCCTAATTAGATACAAGTCCTTAGACTTTTTGTTTAAGCCTTTATATTACTTAAGTCCTTAAGAGTTCTGTCCAGCACAGCTTCTATTCGCTTGATGCGCACTAGCTGCTCTAGATCTCCTAACAGTCTTTTTGGAATATCTTTAGCCATGACAATTATTGAATTTCGTAAAATATAAGCTTTTGGATATAAAATTGATATGGATTGGAAATAGAATTAATATAATTTCCATAAATTTACCTTTACATGGCTACGGTTAACATAGAAGATTATTCTTGGATTGCGAGAGGTAAACAGAGGCGAAAAATTATTGCGGTTATGTATAAGCTGCGAACTCCAACCGAACTTAAAGAGGAGGTTAAGCTTACATTAGCAAATGTGAGCAGAGTTCTCAGAGACTTAGAGAAACGAAAGCTAGCAATGTGCTTAAATCCTAAAGCGATAACAGGAAGAGTTTATGAGCTAACTCCGCAAGGCAAAATTATAAGGGACAAATTGCTTGAGAGAGAAAAGCGATCATGACAGAAGCCCCTCTTCTCTAAAACTCATAAACTCATTTGAGCCAATAATTATATGGTCCACGACCTCTATACCTAACAGCTTGCCCGCAGCAGCTAATTCTTTAGTTATTAAAACATCATCTTCGCTGGCTGCAGGATCACCAGATGGGTGATTGTGAACAAAAATAATTGCGGCAGCAGATTCTACTGCTGCGGTTTTGAAAATCTCTCTAGGGTGAATAGTGCTAGCATCTAAACTTCCAATAAAAATCGTTTCTTTTTTTATTAGCCGCTTCCTCGCATCTAAACATAGCAAGATAAAATGCTCTTGTTTCAGGTCTCGAAGTTCAGGAGTAATTAATCTCGCGACATCATGCGGAGTTTTAATTACGGGCCGCTCTTCTTCCGTGTAAGCTCCAAGCCTGCGAGCTAGTTCAAAGCAAGCCAAAATTTGACAAGCTTTGGCTTGTCCAACTCCAAACACTCTACACAATTCAGAGATATTTGTTTGCGATAACGCCCTTAAATTGTATTTTTGCAATAATTTTTGTGATAAATCTAAAACATTTTCCTGTTTTGATCCAGTCCTAAGAATTATAGCCAGCAACTCAGAATCCGATAAAGCTTTAACACCAAATCGCACCAGTCGTTCTCTGGGTCTTTCTGACGTTGGCAGCTCTTTTATTTTCATTTATCAAGTTTTCTCTGTTAAATCAAATTCAGTGCCACAATTAAAGCATTTTAATCGAACGTAATTGCCATACATTTTTGATGTTGGAATCTTTGTTTTTGCAGCACCAAACGCTGAACTGCCGCATTTAGGACAGTCTACTCTCTTATCGCCTTCTGCCATAAAATCTTCCTCCTTTTGTGTTCATGTTCTCGGCACAACTTATTGATGCTTATAACTTTTTCTTTACTCGTGTTAATAACTATGTATTCTGCCTTTCTTTCTTTGTCGACAACGCATTTTCGGGGCATATTAATTGCTTTATAGAGTTTAGTAATTAGCTTTGGAACTTCTTCATATGTAATTACTACGTGGCCCATTATAGTCTCTCAAACACTGCCGCAAGCATCAAAGGCAGCAATACCGTAGCGTCGCCTTCAATAGTTATATGTTTTGCCTTCTCTTTTAGCTTGCCCCAGCTTATGGCTTCGCGAGTTTGAGCTCCGGACAGGCTGCCGTCATATTCAACGGCAGTTGTTATGTAAACTGCATATTCCAGACCGCCGCCAAATTGCGCCCACCAGATAGTGTGGTGTTTTGAAATGCCGCCTCCAATCATCAGGGCGCCCATTTTCTTGGCGTCAAAAACGATTGATGCCAATTCTTGTTCATCTGCTATGATATCAAATTTGAAATCTGAATGTTTTTGGGAGAATAGCCAGACCTGACTACCGACAGCACCATCAGTCGGACCCGGTACGAAAATAGGAATCTGATTTTTCCAGGCCCAGTAGATTATGGAATCTTCCTTGTTCTTTTCTTTCTGCATTGATTCGCCAATCGCCCAGATAAATTCTTTTGTAGAGATTTGCTTTTTGCCTTCCTTGTACATTTTTTCCAGAACAGGTATTATCTTGTCTTCAATAATTTCACCGTATGACTCTTTGGGAACCAGAATATTTCCGAGCCTATAGATGCCTTTCTTGTGTAATTCGACATCATCCATCATGAAATCCCCATGATAGTAGTCTTTCCATAATCTTGCTACGTCGTGGTCAAGCAATCCGCAAGTTGTGATTACGACGTCAACCTGCTTGTTTTTTACCAGATCCTTGATAACGCCGCGCATGCCTGTTGAAATAGGCGCGCCGGGTAAAGACAGAAAGCGTGTGCAGTCCTTGTCTTTGAACATCTCTTCAATAATGTTAACACCGACAGCCAGTTTTTTGGCTGAGAATCCGCCAGCATCATAGAATTGTCTAACAAGACCATCAGCAGTTATTTTTTTCTCTAATCTTATGTCGCGAACCTTTTGCATTATCTAAGCACTTTCTCTATGTCTTTTAAATTTTTAGAAAGCTGGGATTTGAGCTTTTTGGCCTCTTTTAGCTTAGGTTTTACCTCTGTTTTGATTTCAGGCAAAGGTTTTGGAGCAGGTTTAGGGGCCGCAAATGTCCTTATCGGTTTGGGTGCTTCTGGCTTTGCAGGAGACAGCTCTTCTAGACTCTTTCTTACTGAAGCTAATCTCTCTTGTATATCTCTTTCTTCTGGCAGTTTTCTCAGAGCGTGTTTAGGAGCCAATCTCGGAGATACTTCAGGCATTTCAAATTGTAAAACAGTTTTTGATGGCTTTGGAGCTGTAGTTCTGTATATTCTGTAGCCAACTCCAATGACTAGAAGCAGTGTTAGCAGAATTGCTGCTATTGTGAAAAAGTATGCTGGTATGAATTGCGCCACTTTAAGGCAATCTGAAGGGCAGGTTAAGAAGTTCTCACCGTTTTCACAGACGTTATTTCCACAAACGAATGTCGGTTTTGCGGGAGCTAAAGTTGGTGGTGCCGGTGGTTGTTCTGGCGGTGTTACGTTTTGTGGTGTGCCAAACCCAGTGATTTCTTTAGGTGCTCCACCGCCGCCTCCCGGAACTGCCGGACAATCAGCAGGGCAAGTAGTGTGAGTTTCCCCTGTGTCGCAAACACTGTTTCCGCAATCATAAGTCTGGCAAGTTTCGCTTTGTCTATCACAAATCAATCCAGTAGCGCAGCTATCTTGCAGACCGTAACAATCAGAGCAGGCACAGCCTTCTCCAACATCACAAACAGCATTTGCAGCGCCTATGCAGCCAGCTGAACCGGTATCCGTTGATGCGCAGTTAGCGCTGCATGTGCCATCCTGGCAAAGCGTTTGCCCGGTTGGACATTTTGTCTGACCTATTACCATGCCATTTACATTGAAGGAAAAGCTTGCAGGCTGGTCCATAAGAACAGAGTCACCTAAGTTTACTAGAGTCTCATTGAAAACAGAGCCCGTGGAGTTTCTCACTCCAATGATTATGAAATACCTGTTTAATGCTATAGTTGCGCCGGTCTCAGTAACGGCTTTGGTAACTGTAACATTAAGATTTCCGCCGTCATCAAAATAGCGAACAGTAAAATTACCTTTCAGAAAACCCGTGGTTTCTGTGAAATCAGTAAAGTCAGGAGAAGCCATTCCCGAATTGTCATCCAACCCTACAGATGGAATTGCAGGATAGAGCGCCTTGAAAATAGAAAAATCTAAGTCTACTTTTGAGCAGTTGTTATCATCTACAGAAACTAGTTGTGCAGGTAAAATGTCAATTTCTTTTGAAGCAGTTCCGACTTTGTAAAAAAAGCCAGCAAAGTTATTCTGCAGGTCAGCGGGATTATCAGCACATATTTTTAAGAAAACATTGGGGTTTTTTATTGAGCCGTCAGCATACGATTGTGTAAAGGTATCATAGCCAAGCGGTGCGGCTGTGCTGTTATCTGAAAGCACCAGTTGTGCGGAAGTTACAGTGGCTTGTGCTGGATAGATGAGCACAAGTGCGCTCAATACTAATAAGCAAATTAAGCAGGCTCTCATGGCACGCCAAAAGTCCACTTCTTTATGCTCGAGTAGACTGTATTTGCTAAATCTATTATTTGTTCTACAAATGAATAATGATTGTATACAACAATTGAGTTCTCCTGACCAGCAGTTGGATTAACAGCAGTCATGCTGCCGAGAGTGAAATCCAGTTCATTGATTAAAGTTCCATTATAGAGCTGCAACTTGCTGCCAGATGTTTTGTCAAATATCTCCAGATAAAGCTGGTAATTTCCTACGTAACTTGAAATGTTCGTCCAATTATATTCAGGGTTGTATAATTTGTTTCCAGTTGGAATCAAAGCAATGTTTGCATCTCCACCGGCATCTGTTTCAAATTGGGCCACAGCCAAAGGAGAAACGCCCTTGCCTGCGCTTAAATTCTGGATTGGTGCAAATAAGTTTATTCCGTTCTTTTCAGTAATTTTTACAAGAGCTGCAACATTACCTCCATCAGAATCGTTTACATGGATTGATACGTTATATGGCCTGCCAGGTATCGGGAAGTTTGTTGATGCATTTCCATTGATTAGAACTAAGACCTGATATGTTTTCCCTATGTTGAGGGCTGCTGTCGAGTTGTCATTTGCGTTGTTACAATCACCGATGGAAGCGTCGTCAACTCTTGCCAAAATTGTTTTTGAACCCGATGAAAGTCCGACCGTATCGTACAAAATGCTCGGATATTCTGTGCTTCCGGCATTCAATCCGGCTACGGTTACGTATCCTATTGGATTTCCATCCCTGAAGAACGATACATTGAAGCTTTGTGTGACATCAACATTATTTACATTAGTGACTGTTGCAGTAATGTTAACGGTCTGGCCTTGCGGGACAGAACTTGGATTTACATTGACGTTAGTTACAGTCAAGTCAGGACCTATGCAGAAACTGCTGCCAATTCCATTGACAACAGCATATCTTGTGTAATTAGTGTTATCAGCGGGGCTTGTAATTCCTGTTGACAAAGATACTGAACTGGCATTCATGGCTGTTCTCGCGCTGCTCGTACAGTTAACACCTTGTGAATCTGTACAAATTCCAACAAGCAGTACGTTCTTGCCCTCTAAACTTGAAGGCAGTGCCTGGTCCACGTCATCAGTTCTCGTTACAGTTACAGCAGTTACATCTAAATTAACATTTCCAGTTACTTGATTGTACGTTGATTCAACAGTATTTATTGTAAAAGAACCCTTAAGTCTGCCACTTGCGGCAGGTATTGCTATTATAGAATCAATTCCGTAATCAAATGTTTCACCAGAATTATTCCCGTTAGTATCAACAACAGCAAAAACATTTGCAGGGTATGGGCCTCTTCCAGTGTAAAATACAAAGTCAGCTTCTGAACAATTATATCCGCCAGATACAAATGGTGTGCCCAGAGGAATAAATTTCGCAGAATCTGTAGCCCCACCGAGAATGTCATATAAGAGCTTGCCGCTATCGTTTGCAGCAATCAAGTAAAATACAGCGATGTTCTTGCTCGCATTTACTTCTTCAGCAGTATCTGCGCAAACACGAACTTTAACGTCTGGTTTGCCTCCGACATTATCTTTGTAACCAGGGCCAGCAGCGTAAAAAAAGACATCAGACGTTCCATTAGTAGCGGTATTCAACAAAGATGCTGATTGGTATGCGGCCTGAACTGCTGAAATAAAGCAGATCAGACTAAGCAACGCTACTAAGCCTAGTAATATTTTTTTGGCCATTTAACCTCCCAAGTACCTTGACACTCTATCGAACAATACCAATATCGCTTCATTAAAGCCCTCGATGTTCGAAGCACTTGGAACCGATTCTGTTGGTGAGGGTTCTGGTAATGTTCTATCTACGGTTATAGTATTATTAAATATTAATGTCCCATTCGGAAGCACTACTTGCAGTCTTACAGAGTAGTTGCCAATAGCGGTATCAACTGTTGGTGATATAACGCCCCCCGTTGGAACAATCGTGAAGCGGACATTTCCATTGTTATTTGTCTTAGTTGTTCCAGTAACTTCGCTTGATACATTTGATTCTGTTATTTGAATTAGTGCCCAATGATTTAACCCAGATTTTTCTATGGCTTTGATAGTTACATTTGCTATTCCAACATCAGATGCATTCAGTATTGTGATGTTAAGACCTGTTGGCCTGCCAGATGTTATTGTTGCTGGCATTCCAACCGCAGTTCCATTATCATAAATAGTTACATCAAATGTTTCTCCGGCAACAGCTCCAGATAATCTTGATCTTGAAATTCTATCAAATATAACAAGTATCTGTTCATTAATACCTTCAACATTGGCTTTGTTTGGAATAGCTGATTTTGGTCCAGCAGGTTCTGGAGGAGATCTGTTGATTACGGTGAAATTCTTTTCGTCACAAACAGTTCCATTACTCAAAGCCCGTATCGTAACATTGTAAGTTCCAGCTATATCAGAACCTCCTGTTGGTACGTCTGTCCAAGACACGATACCGTCAGAGCCAGTTTCTATTGTGGCATCATCACAGTTTGAAAACATAGAATCAATTGCCTGTATCAACGCAAATTGATTCAAACCGCTGCATTCGACAGCATTGATTGTTGCAGCAAGCGGACTTCCTCCAGTATCTGTGACATTTACAGTTACATTGTAAGGCTCGCCAGCATTTGTGAAACTCGTTGTGTTTACGCCGTCTATCAGCACAGATAGATTGCAAGCCATACTAGGTAATACGTTAAAGTAAGTCGTTTCCGTATCATTAATATTGTTTGAAGTATCGTTTGCAATTATTGTAACATTATATCTGCCTACAAGTGAAGTACTAGAAAATGTTGTGTTGTATATGCTACCCGAAGCATTGAACATTTGCAGCATTTGAGAAGTACTATCCGGCAAAGTAATGTTCGCTAGCACAGTGTCTACCGCAACATTATCCGTAACGTTTGCGGTTATGTTAACAAAGTCATTTGCTGTAAAGTTAGTATCCGCTAAAGGAGTAATGTTTGTAACACTTGGTGGCATCACATCAACGACATTAAAGTAAGTTGTCTCGGTATTGTTTATGTTGTTTGAAGTATCGTTTGCTATTATTGTGACATTATATCTGCCCGCAAGCGAAGTGTTCGAAAATGTTGCATTGTATGTACTGCTAGAAGCGTTTAACATTTGCAATATTTGAGAGGCGCCATTTGGTAGGGTTATGTTTGCCAGCACAGTATCTACGGCAACATCATCTGTAACATTTGCAGTTATGTTTACAGGATTGTTTACTGTAAAGTTTGTGTCTGCCAGCGGAGTAACGTTTGTAACGCTTGGTGGCATAGCATCAGTAACATTTACGGTAGTTGTTATGTTATTGTTATTTTCATTTGTTTCATCATTCTCTGCGTTGTCAGGGTCAACAGCAATAGTGATATTGTGCAAGCCAAACACAGCAGTCCAGTTGAATATGTAGTTTTGTGTCATGCCAAAGTCGAGCTCTGTTTCCTGCCTGCTTTGTTCAACATTATCAACGAGGAGCGAGATGTTGAAGAAACCAGAACCAAGACTGCCATTGTTCTTTACAGATACGTTTATTGTTGCAAGCTGCCCAACAGTCAGGTTTGCTGGTGTAACATTAAGCTGCAGCGGAACAAGGTCTATTGTTCCGAATGCCAATATGGAATTATTAAATCCAACAACCATTATTGAAGAGCCCGGCGTGATCGCAGGGGATGAAGGAGCGAGACCATCTCCAGCATATTTCCAAATCAAATTACCGTTAGTAGCATTAAGAGCAAAAATCGCACTCGCATATGTAACTGTATAATTACTTGTAATCTTTTCAGCTTTGAAATAAACAATGCCTGCAGCTACAGCAGGCGTGCTACGTACGCTTTCATAACCTGTTACAGTAAAGTTCCAAATCTGTGAGCCATCTGTTTTGTTAAATGCATAGAATTTAGCAGTACCGACACCAGATTGGAATTCGTCTCCCGCATATACCATGCCATAAGCAATCGCGGGTCCGGTTTGCTGCTCTTCTGAACCTGCACTCATAGAGGCATTCCAGATTGTGGTTCCATTAAAGCGGTTAGACGCGTAAACTTTGTCTAAGTCAATACTATAGATTACATCACCATCAATGGCGGCAGAAAATCCGCTGCCGTATTTTACATTTGCGACAAAACTTCCATCTTTAATATTTCGGATTTGCAGTCCATTACAGTTATTTGAAGCGTAGATTAAATTATCTATCACCGATGCAGCGTTTTCGATATATAAGTTTCCGCCGCCACATCCATTCTTATAGGTCCAGATTTGTGTACCATTTGAAGCATATAATGCGCGCAAGGTGCCATCATGGCCACCCATATACAAAATACCATCAGAGATTACCGGCGAAGATAACCCGAGATTATCGCCAGTTGTATAACTCCAGCGCAAACTGCCGTTCGTGTAAATGGCATATATCTTTTTTTCGCCTTGAGGCCATTGACCAGAACCAACATATATTGTACCATTGTAGTATGCGGGTGTTGACATAACCCAGCCGCTGGTTGTATAATTCCAAATCTTTGAGCCACTTGTTAGATTAATGGCATAGATATTTTTGTCGTTAGAGCCGATATAGACTACATCATCAACTATTATCGGCGATGAGAATATGTACCCTGAAGTATTGAAAATCCATTTTGTCCTGTTTGTAATTGGGGCCGTATCAACAGATGAAAATCCTTGGCGGTCATTGCCCTGGTGGAACGTGGACCAATCAACATCCACTGTCCTAGCTAAATTATTATTTGTCTCATCAGATTCAGCTATATCGTTATCAGAATCAGCAACAACTTTCAGATCGTGAGGGCCGTCTCCATTTACAGTTGCATTAAAGCCCAAAGTAACGGTATAGCCTGAGTTTATGGTGTCTGTCACAAGCTGTTTTGACTGGAAAACGCCGTCTAGATAAAAGCTAACATTGAAATCTGCGAATAACGCCGCAGAGCCTTGATTCTGTATAGTATAGTTAATGTAAACTGTTTCTCCACCAAGCAAGCCGTATGGCGCATAGTTAGATTTGATTGGTTTCAAATCGAATGTGCCCAAAATTTGGACTTTTCCTGCAGGACCCGATATGCCGCCGTAACCAAGACTTCCAGGCGTTGGAGCTGAATATCCAGTTATAGACGGATCTGGCCAATCTATGCTTGTAATAGCATCTCCATGTATTCCGTAGGTTGCAAAAGTGTCTTGACAATAAAGCATGTCATTGACTGTTGCCAAAGAGCAGGCTTTGCCTAGCACACCAGTTGAACTTGTGTTTTGAGTAATGTTGCCAGTAGCAGCATCGAGCATAAAGAGTCGTAGAGCACCATTACATTGAGCATATATTCTAGAACCATCTACGGTTAGTGAAGCTTGCATAACTCCTGGTACATCTGCAAATCCGCTGCAGCCAGTTAGTGATGTTGGTGCCCAGACATCAAGTCTTGTATTTTTGTTTACAGCATAAACCTGTACGGGCGTACTATTGTCTTGGAAGTACAAATTGTTGCCAACAATTGCAATTGCTGAACGAACAGAACTGTTGGCAGAATATGGAAAGTTTGGATCAATACCACCAGTTAGAGCATTAACTTTGTATACATTTCCGGCATCTGTTCCGAAGTAAATGAATCCATCATCATAACCTATTGAAGAATAAATTGGTTCTCCACCGAAAGGCGGTGGCCCGAAAGTTCCACCATTAGTTGCATTAACAAAATAAACTTGACCATTACCAATGCTATCTACTCCTGCTATGTAAACTACATCATCAACAACAACCGGCGAAGTTTCTGTGTTTCCTGGTGGCGGAGATAAAGCTACTGGAAAACCAGTAAGATTTGTACCTGTTGCAGCATCAAAACCATACAATATACCATTATCTGAACCTATGAAAACGCGTCCTTGCGCGTCTATTGCGGGAACTGATTCGACACCAAAACCACCAAGTCCAGAACCGCCAATTGGTTGATTCCAAATAGGAGTGCAGTTTTTGTCAATAGCATAAAGTGCACTTGAACTCATACCCGAATCGTATCCAACAAAATAGTATTGATTACCATCAAATATTGCTGATTTGAATATGCTGACGCCCGGCGATGTGAATGAACATAACGTTGATGCAGTATCAACAGGTCCGCCGATGTGAGCGACGCCTCGTCTCTGCTCGCCCTGCTGGAAGCCAGACCACGCAGAACTTACGGCATCAGTCAAATTATTATTAGTTTTATCAGTTTCGTTAACATTATTTTCAAGATCAACAACAACTTTTACAGTTTGCATTCCGCTGCCAATTTGCCAGTCGCAGCTTGTTGTCAGATTAGTGTTATTCTCTAACGTTAGATTTTGTTCGACACATTCAACATTGTTTTCAACAAAAAATGTAACATTAAATTCTCCAGACGAGCTTGTTCCATTATTTAGTATCACAGCACTTGTTGTTACGCCATCCTCAACTTCAGGACCGTAAGGTGTTGTGTCTATGGAGATAGGTAGCAAATCCGCACCAAAACCAGGGGTTGGAGTGATTAACACCGTATCATTTGTAGTTAAAGTATCAAAACCTGTTTTATTGCAAGTTACATTCCAATCAAATGTTCCCGCACTAATGAAACTTCTATTATATTCATACAGATAACTACTCGCATTCCAATTCATAGGATTATCTAGAGAATCTGCAAAACTAACATTGCAATCAGCACCATCTATCGGGCCTGTTGCATTTGTATAATTAGCAAAGAAAATTACTTGGTCGCCAGGATATTTTGTCTGGCTTCCACCTTCTGGGTCAGTCTCATCAAAAATTGTCAAGGTCGAGTTCGTTCCAATAGCATAGCCAGTAAAGTGCGAAACATCAAATTCGAGAGTATTTGATGAACAAGTTTTGTTGGTGCAAATGCCTGCGAATTCGCAGTCGCTTCCCCCGCTTAAGATGGCACTAGCAGTTGAGAAATGCCCGTCTTGATAATATATTGTTGCCACAGGACAGCTCACGCCATAGATCCAGATATGAGCTGATGAGTTGAAGCTAGAGTTCAAACCTGTTGGGTCAACAGAAACAAATCCCTGGCCAATATTTACATTAGTATCAAAATCAGCGCCAGCTGCATTTACATAGTTGTCCCAGACTATTTTTCCGTACGCTGCAATTTCAAGGGCGCAACTTGATACGTCTGTTAAATCCGGAATATTTGCAAAGTCAGTTGTGTTGCCATCGAATTTTGAATAAAGCGGGGCGCAAGCAGGATTTAGATTACAATCGTTATCTGCGCAGTCGATTTTACCATCACTATCATCATCGATGCTATTATTGCAAATTTCTGAAGGGGCTTCCTCTTCAATTATATTAGTATAATAATCTTCAGTCTCGCCATCTTCATAACAAGCCAATGGTCCCGAGCCATCGGCATATGTAACGTTAGCATCTGTTAACTGAACTCTTAGCCAGGCATCGCTTGGGGAAGGAACGTAACCAGTGAAATTAACAGTAATATTAATTGTTCCTAAACCAGATGGTGGAACTGCAATTTGATAATTTTGAACAACCCATTCAGATATTGTGCCATTTGGGCAAGCAACAACATCTGAAGTGCCGGTCATACCCCAGTCGCCGTCTCTGTTATAGTCAATCCATATATTTACATAAGCGGTCCACGGCATTATGGCTCCACCCAAAAGAGTGAGCTCAATAGGAATAGAGCTCGTATTACAATTATTTAATGTCAGATTATTTGTAGTGAGATCGATAGGTGCGTATTTCAGACCATCGTCCATTCCAAAAGGCTGCGCTACAGAATCGTTGTCAGCTGTGTCTACTACGGGGTCTATATTGTTCACAACATCTTGGTCCGGACCCGTATCTGATTCGTTTTCTAAACTGATTTCAGTCCCTAATTGTGCGTAGAAATTATTATGGCAAGGGCCATAGGGCGGAGAACCATTCACGTAAACTGTTGGAAAGTTTGCTTGCACGCCAGAATATGCGGTCATGTTAACGCCAAAATCATTTGTGCTGTCAGGAGCATCACCTAAATCAACGGTTTCATTTGCTGGTGGCGGGCCCATTGCACAGAAATTGTCACCAGTGCATTCTCCAGGTCCAGTCAGATACATGCAGCCATCTGTAGCTTCACAACTAATTTGATTTCCGTTATATGCTGAGCAAGATACGCAAGAGGTAGAGTTCCAACCACACCATACTTGCGGTAGCACCTCTGTAGCTAGTTGTTCACCAAAATAGGGTGGAGGACCTGCACAGTCTATAGGGTTAGTTATGAAGATACACTGGGTATAATGTATATTTACGCACTGGGACAGTCCAGGCATCCAGTAGCATTCACCCGAAGGTTCAGATCCGCAGGAAGAACTATCGCAATACCATGAACAAGGTGGACCTCCGCCAGCCTCAGTTTTTAGTTTCTCGGAGTTTCCGCTAGGACTAAGCCCATAATAAACATCATAGACGTTAGTACCTGAATTGACAATAACGATATCTGTTTCAGTACATTGACTGTTGCTATCGTACATTTCATTTTCAGTTTTGAATTGAACTACTGCACCGCTGTTTTCAACATAAATACCGTTTTTACAAACATATGGCTTATTGTCTCCGAAGATAACATGTGCGCGCACTTCAGGCGTGCTGTTGTCAGCATTTATTTGAACAGAATTTTCCCATTCTTGGTTGCCTGCCGAAAATGCGCCAGTAATATTGATTATTTGATATGCCAAAAGAACGCTAGATATGACTATGGTTGCTATCAGAACATATCGCAGTACCGCAATATTCTTTTTGTTTATCTTTTTAGCACCCATAGATTTACTCCAGTTTTTTTGATTCTTTCAATTTGATTTTCTATGAATAGTTCTGTAAGATATTTTTCCGCAGTGTTCCAAGAAAGTTTGAATTCTTTTGCAATTTCAATTGTAGTAACAACTCCAGAACTCTTTTTGATATGAGAAAGAATTCTATCTCTGACCTTACTAAACTCCCCGTTCTTCATGTGGCCCTGAATTTTTAATATATTATATTATATATAAATGTTTCTACGCAGGAAACAGCGTTCTAAATATATAACGCTTTTTCATAAGAAATAACGTATGAAAGAACATAGTTCCACGAACAAAACGCTTAGTCAATCATAATTTCTTTTACAAGAATTCCCGTGTAGCCGCATTTGTCACATTTCCAACTCTCGGGCAGGAGCCAGCCCGAAATCGAAGTTTCTTGCCTGATATCGGGGCTATTGCATTTGGGACATATTGTTATGGTCTTTTTCATCTCTTGTCAAAATCACGACTCTGCTTACAGAGTCCTTATGCTTGATTTTGTAGCCTGTAAGCTTTATGAGCTTGTCTGCAAAGGCTTCCAGCTCGGGCATTCTTGGAACCGCCTTTTGTTCTAATCTTTTTCTGGATTCACCAAGCCAGGCATAGCCTTTGACCTCAGCAAACATCGGCTTTGCTAATTTGATCAAAGAAGCAAATTTCTCAGGATTTTTTAGAGTCAAGTCTTTGACTGCCGTAATTCTGAAAACAGTTCTGCAGCCTTTTTTTTCGAATTTCGGGAATAATTTCAAAGACGCGAGAACTTTTTTCCAAAGTCCTGGTGTTTTACAGCAAGTTCCCTCGTAGAAAGTTTCTTCATCAGGGCCATAAACGCTGATATACAGATTAGTTGGAACAACATTCTTTTTCAGCATCTCTTTCAGTTTATTTGGAGTTGTGCCATTTGTGACTAAAAATGCAGTAAAACCTCTAGATTTTATTT
>Ga0315279_10000706_pt1 | contig 62010 bp, 52 predicted proteins | sample YL17G06_20_MG_FD_203694 | JGI IMG/M metagenome (GOLD analysis project Ga0315279, IMG submission 203694) | Sediment microbial communities from Yellowstone Lake, YNP, Wyoming, USA - YL17G06_20 | ecosystem: Environmental > Aquatic > Freshwater > Lake > Sediment | place: USA: Wyoming | collected...
TTTGTCCTATCCGCTAACATGTCAAACACTTGACAGAACGCTATTGGCGTTTCATCCAAGCTGGATTCGTGCATTTGCCGACGTGCGGCAGGCCGGTGGACTGTTCAAGATGTTAGCGGACACCACATTTTGGCCCCTTTTTAGTTCACAACCCCATGTAAAGTTGTACTTTGTCCAGCTACCGTGCCGACCTCCAATTCTGCCTTGACGGCCAGCGCGGTGCGCGTTCAGGACCTCGCTATCATATAGAATTCTTCCTTCTCTGCTTCACCAACTACATGCGATCACGATTCGATCCCCAACGCGGACGCTGCGTCAATATGGCGCGCCATCGCTTTGTAAATGGCCCCGGGCCAGCATTGAATATGTCTCCGCCGCATCGGTAGGATCGTCGGGCATGTGAGCCACTCGACCCGTTGCGCGACTCTAAAGAAGAGCCGTGCTAAAGTACCTTTCTGCCCGGTCTGGCAATACCGTCACCACTCGATTCCGTCCATTGTCCATCTGGAGAGCGGCAAAAACGTTCGCACCCGAAGAAGTTCCGACAAGCAGCCCTTCTTCCTGGGCAAGCCGGCGAGTGGTGTCAATCGCCTCGTCGTCAGAGACCGTAAACACCGAATCCACCAGGTTCACGTCCAGCACATCGGGGACAAAGCCATCGCCGATGCCCTGAATCACGTGCAGCCCCGGCTCTCGGCCCAACAAAGCAGCACAGTTCTGAGGTTCCACCGCAACGATTTTGACGCGAGGGTTCTTTTCCTTCAAGAACTTGCCTATGCCCTGAAGGGTCCCACCGCTTCCAACTCCCGCGATAAAGATATCTATCCCCCCGTTCGTGTCACGCCAGATTTCAGGTCCCGTCTGCTGATAATGAATCTCTGGGTTGCGTGGATTCGCGAACTGGTTGACCACGAAATACTTGCCAGGTTCTGCTTGAGCGATTTCCTGCATCCGTTTCAGACATCCCGGCAGGCTTGCTTCGGCAGGGGTAAAAACGGTTTTTCCTCCAAAAGCCTGAATGATCTTTTTCCGTTCCTCACTCACGTTTTCGGGCATCACGCAGATGACCTGGTACCCCATCTGCACTCCCACCAGACTCAATCCGATCCCTGTGTTCCCGGATGTGGCTTCGATGATGGTCATCCCCGGCCTCAGTGTGCCATCTCTTTGCGCGGATTCGAGGATGTGCTTGGCCACTCGGTCTTTGATGCTTCCGCCGGGATTCAGAAACTCGGCCTTGGCGAACACGTTGCCAGAAGAAAGTTTTTTCAACCGAATCAGCGGCACATTCCCCACCGCTTCCAGAATAGAGTTCATCATCATGCCAACCTCCTTGCGCCGAGCGTATTTCGGCGTGGGGTGTTCGATTGTACTGGTCAACCAATCTTTTCCAGCCATTCCTCTCGCCAAAACAAGTGACAGCACCGGTCACAGCCTCCAGGGACCAGAGTCCCATGACAGATGACGCCCTCCAGGATAACGATGCCGTTACACTTTTTGACGCGATAGTCACGTTCGTCAAGATATCTCTCCATCGGCTGCAGAACCCGCTGGGTCGTATCGCAGTATCGCCACATATACTCTAGGAACGCGCAACTCTTAAGTTCCTTCCAGTTATCGAGGGTAGCTTCTATTTCCTGCCTGGATCGTACGCGAACCAGGTCACCGGCCTTCAAGCTCGTGGTGGCAGCATTAGCTACAGGCCCTTGACTTTTATTTAGCCCCATCATTAGCTCCTCCTCGCAGGTGTTCTGCTCGGATCGTTAGAACCGAGCGTCCGATCCATTGTGAGTGAACGACCCGCCTGTCGCACCGCGCCTGGCTCGTTAGGGCTAGGACTTGGCAAGTTCAGTGATTGAAGCAGTTCCTTCTTGCGGTCGGTCAAACACTCTGGCCAGTCTTGCGTATCTGCCGGACGCTTCCCTTGCAGGTAGAAACAGAGCATACCTTCGGCCTTGGCAAGCATGGAATTATCTGGATAACGATGCAGCAGCCGCTTGATGACGGCACGGCCGGCGCTGTTGCACACGGGCGTCACCAATGGGTTAAAGACCACACGCTGGCGCACCGGTTTCGGTGTGAAACCCATACGGAACTTGAACTCATCCACACTTTCGGGAGCGTCTAACGAATGCAGACAGTAAAAAACCATGTTTACCCCTGGGCGTGATAAAAGCTCGCGACTGAAAGTGTAAAACAGAGCGTTGTTGACATACGTGTTAAGGTACTTGCGGAGACTCTGAGCATAAGGCACGCAGTATATGTCATCAATACGAGCCGTCAGAACAGATGCAGCCAGCTCGCCTGCAACGATCGCGCCCCAGGCTTCGAAACCGGCCAAGTCCTTGGCAGCGAGACAGATCCGGTGCCATTCGGCCTGACTCATGCTGTGGCTGCGTCCCTGGCGGTCAAGCGTATCCTGCTGCAGGTGCCAGCCTTCCTCCGCCAGCCGCTCAACCTGGATGCGCTCGACCTGGCAAACACTCAGGCCACGCCGAACACCATTACGCGCCTGGGCACGCAGCGTCTCCAGGTTGTAAGGAGTACCACTTGCCAATACCACGTGATAACTGACTTTGCCGTCCGCTGCGTCAAAGGGGGTGGAGTAACGCAAGGCCGCCGCGCCCTTGCCGATCAGCAGCTCGCGCAGTTCACGTGCCGAAGGCTGAATCAGCCAGTGGTAAGGAAATGCCTGGTAAACCCGCGGCCCCGCGTCATACCAATAGCTGCTGGCAGTACGCACGACGTGATGGCCCTGCCGACGCAACCATTCTGCAAAGACTTCAGAGTTCATGGGAATATCCTTTGCGATCTAATCCCACTGTCTTGTTTTCTCATCCATCAGTCAGCAGCAACTGCCTCCGTATCCCCCTCATTGATCTTTTCCAACCACTCCTCTCTCCAAAAGTAGTAGCATGCACGGTCACAGCGTCCATAGTGCGAGGTTCCGTGACAGTTTAGCCCTACCAGAAGGATAATGCCTTGACATTTCCTGACCTGGTAGTCGCGCTCGTCGACGAACCGCTCCATCCGTTTCAGGACGCGCTGGGTGGTACCACAGTATGGCAACATCTCGGGCATAAACGTGCAACCCTTGAGCTGTTTCCAGGGATTGAGAGTGGCCTGTATACCCTCTCTAGATCGCACTCGAACCCAATCGCCAGCCTTCAAGCTCGAGCTTGTAGCACCGGTCTCCGAAGCAGATGACCTATTGCTCCTACCAGTCAGCTTGAGAAACCAGTCAATGACACGGCTCGACCTCATCTTGAATACCCGCACCTGACGAGCGTTCAAGCTTCTTCTGAGTGCGAGTCTCAGCCGTCTTGCAAGTGACTCAGGTGGCACCTCGGCGTAGCCTTCAGAAAAGTTGGGTAGACAAGGGAGTTGACAATCGATTTGAGTTTCTTGAGGTTCCATTTTCGACTCCTCGTTTGCTCGATATCAATTTCCACCGGGCGAATGAAGCAATTCATACGATCAACGCATACTCGCTGGATACTTTTTTGCCACACGACAAATATATTGGGCTTGCTCTTCCGTAAGTGTCGGATAAGTGGGAAGGCCCAGGACGGTCTTGGCAGCTCTTTGAGCATTGGGAAAGCCATCCAGACCATAACTGTCGGCGCAAGAGTACCGGTAAGTCCAGGTTATGTCCACGCGATTGCGCTGCATATGTTTGTAAAACGCTTTCTTATCATCCACCTGGATAGGGAACTGAATCCACGCAGGAGAACACCCCTCTGGAAGGACGGGGAGCTTCAGCCCAGGGTGTTTAGACAGCTCATCCTGGTAGATTTGAGCGAGTTTCCTTCTCCGACTCAGATTCCAATCCAGCCGATCTAACTGCCTCAAGACGAGAGCACTCGAGAAACGTGAACATAGGGTCAAGAATCCCGACGGGATTTCAGTGCGTGGAGCAACCACCTCAAACATTCGCTCATCACGCAGGATCCGGTAACCAAAATGCGTAGCTGAGTAGACCCATGAACTCGTCGCCGTCCTCCTAGCGAGGGCTTTCGCAAATGCTCGCAAGTGACCATCTGGGACAACATCTGTCTGCAAGAGACGCTCTACCTTGTCAGCTAACTCATCATTGTTGGTGAGTAAAGCTCCACCAGTTTCCCCCGAGATCACTTTGGTAGACTGAAAGCTAATGATGGCAGCCTCGCCCAAACTGCCCGCAAGTGTTCCTCGAAATTCGGCACCAAGGGCAGGGGCAGCATCTTCAACAATGGGAACTTCATACTGCTGCAGCACGCGCATGATTTCCGCAACATCGCAAGGTATACCAAACAGGTGAGTCGCCAGAACCACCGAAATGTCAGATGACATAGACTTTTTCAGGATGCCTGCTGTCATGCTCAGAGAATTGCAGTCAACATCCACAAACACCGGGTAATAGCCTGCGAAGTGCACAGCCTCGGGGACAACGATGCAGTTATAGGCTGGCATCAGAACACCGCCAGGGCGGTTGTATGCCCTTAACAACGCGTATAGGGCTACTCTCGCACTTTCCAAAAGGAAGACGTGCTTTATCTTGTATAGTGTTGCCAGACGAGAACGCAGATTCTCATCAACATCTCTGCGAAAGCACCTACCAAGACTTTGCAGCAAGTCAGAAAATGTATATGTTGGCGCATACCGTGGAATCATTAGCAACCCTTATCCACAAATCGCTGAATCAATGTGTTATATTGGTTCGAAGCCACCTGCCTCGAATAGTGCTCTACTACAAAGCCCCTGCCACGGCTTCCCATATCATTCCGTAGAGCATCATCGTTGAATAGCCTCAAAATCGCCTGAGCCAGAGCATCTGCATTCTCAGGCTCGATGCACAAGCCACATTGAGCCTGGGCGAGAAGGCAACCTACCTCCGTGTTCCGATCTACTGTCGCTATGATCGGACGACCGCTAGACATAATGGTATATGTTTTGGACGGAACTGACTCAACAATGATGTCACGCTTGAGTGACACCAGGCATACATCCGCCAGTGCGTAGATAAGTGGTACATTCTCGCGCGGTTGAAAAGAGAAAAACCTTACGTTGCCCAAACCATTCTCTGCTGCCTTAGCCTGCAAGGCTGACTTGGTAGCACCTTCACCAACCAGAGCAAACACAATTTCTGGATAGTGAATCAGCAACTTGGCTGCTTCAAGCACGATATCTAACCCCTGCGAGAAACCAATGTTCCCGGCATACAGGACCACGAACTTGCCTGCTAGCTCCCATCGTTCACGAAGCTCGTTTTCCGGTGGAAGGGGCCTAATAAACTCAACATCTATACATGCAGGTATAATGGCAATTTTGTCTTCCGGAACGCCTTTTCGGACAAGGTTCGCTTTGAACCCGTCTGAGAGAACTGACACCTGAGCACATCGGTCATAGAAAAAACGCTCGATTCTTTCAATCAGATTGACCAGCCTTGGATTCGTGAGAACTCCCAGCCGGATAAGCACATCGGGATAGATGTCGTGCACTATATAGATAAACGGCACTCTTGGGAAAATGGCTGTCACCAGCAAAGGCAATCCACTCCATAGTGTTGGAGCATCTGCCAGCACAATATCCGGTTTTCCGACTCGCAACGCCGCCAGCGTGGAAAATATGTTAAAAGACGCGTGGTAAAGCAATCGTCGCCAGAGCGAACTCTTCGGCACTGTATATACGTACGTACGCACAATGCGCACACCATTAAGCCTATCCTCCTCGAAAAGCCTTCGTGAGTGTTGATACCACGCATCAGATCCAGCGTAATGTGGAAATCCTGTAACCACGGTGACATCATGCCCCATTTGCTGAAGATCCTCGCAAAAAGCTGTATAGATCGGCGCGCTCGGCCCAAAGTCAGGAGTGTATTGGGGAGTGATGACCAAAACCCTGGTATGTCGCATCTTTGACCTCCGGGATCCCTTACTATTCGTGTTGTGATTTGGTCCGTATCTTTCCATATCACTGCGCAGTGCGTCGGAAGCTCTCCTCAAAATGCTCTTTGGCTTTGAATCCAAAGATCAATGCCAAACCATTAGTGTTAGCGCTCGACCTTCTCGCACCACGCTCGCTGTGCCTTGACCTGCGCCTCGATCCAGGGGTATGTGAGGGAAATCCCTTCTTTGAGAAAAACCTTGCCAACCGATCGAGTAAGCCCGGGCGTTGCTAAAGTTCCGTGATCGCACGCCAACGGGTCCGGGAACGTGCCTAATGTTGACCTTTTTACCTGCCACCTGAGCTACTGTGGCAACCAGTTCATCTACAGTTACATACTGAGGGCAACCAATGTTGACCGGCACATCAAGGTCGGAATGCATCAGCACATAAATGCCGTTTATCATGTCACCAACGTAGGTGTAGGAACGAATCGCTGACCCATCGCCCCATACCTCAATTGTGTCGCCATCTTCTACTTCGGCCACTTTACGGTAAATCGCCGCCGGAGCTTTTTCCCGACCTCCTGCCCAGGTACCTTCGGGGCCGTAGCAATTCTGGAACCTGGCGATCCTTACCTTCATTCCATAGCGGCGGGCGTATGCCATGGCTACGCGCTCGGCATGTAGCTTTTCCCAGCCATATTCATTGTCTGGATTCGCTGGGATAGCTTCATCTTCTGTCATCTCAGGTTCATCGGGCTTCATGTCCCGGTACACGCAAACGGAAGAAGAAAAGAAATAGCGGGGGATTCCCATTTGGGCAGCCGAATGCGTCATATGGACATTGATCAAACTGTTGTCATGCATGATCTCGCATTCAGCGAAGGGGATAAACCCCATACCCCCATATCGGCAGCTAACTGAAAAACCTCGTCAAATCCTCCATCCACACGTAGTGCCGCTTTACAGTTTTCCTCTTCTCTCAAATCAAGAAGCAAAAACTCATCAGCGGCAGTCGGTGCAAACTCGTGCTCTCTTAAATCGACTCCACGAACCCAATAACCTTCTTTTTTTGGTAGTGGTAGAGTTTGACTGATAAGGCTCTATCCGGTAATATCTGCTTCCCCATTACGAAAAGGAGAAGCAGAATGATCCAGCTTATTGTCACAAAGAACTGCCCTGAGTGTGAAAGCGATAACATCATCAAGAATGGCAAAGACTACAAGGGCGATCAAAAGTTTCGCTGTCATACCTGCGGCGCCTATGGGACACTCGACGCCACAGGTCGGTACACGCCGGAACGCAAGGAAGAAATCCTGCGGGCTTACCAGGAACGTCCCAGTATGCGCGGCATCAGTCGCATCTTTGGCGTGGCCCGGCAGACCTTGGCCGGTTGGTTGAAGGAAAAAGCCAAGACCTTGCCCAAGGTGGCAGATACCTTAGCCGCTGTTCGCCGAGGCGATGTGTTAGAGCTCGACGAATTGTGGTCTTTCGTGTACTCCAAAGATAACCAACGCTGGGTGTGGATCGCCCTGTGCCGTCGGACTCGGCAGATTGTGGCCTTTTACATTGGCGATCGCAGTGAAGCCAGTTGCCGTGAGCTATGGGACCGGATTCCTAAAGCTTACCGAGGCTGCCACACCTTTAGCGACTTCTGGGATGCTTACCAGAAGGTCTTTGCGACTGGCAAACATCACTCCGTCGGCAAGGAGAGTGGCGAGACGGCCCATGTCGAGCGATGGAACCTGACCCTCCGCCAGCGCATTGCTCGCTTTGTGCGAAAGACCTTATCCTTTTCCAAGCTAGACTTTTATCACGAGTTGGTATTGCGGATATTCATCGTCGTCTACAATGTAGGGTGTATCAGTTGAAATGTTACCACTACCCTTTTTTTGAGCTTTTTGACGAGATGTCCTCCTATGAAACCACCGGCACCACAAACCAATGCCTTTTTCATGCACACTACCTCCTTGTTTTCTTTGGCTCTAACGTGTTTACGATGCTGAAGACGACGCACACACAACCAAAACGAGTGCGACTGGTTCGTTCCGGGAAAATGATCTTCAGCATTTGTGCCACGACCACTTCAGCGCAAAACTCCTATCCCCTGCGATAATTCGTCTGGCCCGTTCGTTCCCCAGCGAGTTTTGCGGCATTACAGGTTTTTCATAATAAGTGGCAAGTATGTGACACTAGCCAACACCCGATAGATGTGGACATCGGCCTCAGCGAAGCTATCACGAAATGAGCCACCCAAGACCGGGATTCTCCTTCCCTCATACAGGACATCGACAGAAACTGCATCCGGAGAGAGGCCGCTAAATTCTGCAACTACTGTGTCTGTGGCCAGATTGCTGGCAAAGAGATATGCTCCAGGCTCTTCCTTCTGTAGAATCTGTATCGAATCGTAGACGTAGCCATGATTGTTAGGGCTTTGAGCTGGCCCGGAGATGACCCTCACCCTGACCGTTTGCGGGCCGTCAGGCGACAGGATCACTGGACTCAGTTCATGTAGCTCCCTGACGATCTCTTGCAGACCTGCCCACAGCTCTGTCAAACGCGCGCCGTTCTGATAGGAGAACCAATTCAACCCCGAGGCTCCGCCTATGAGAGCAGTGTAGGCATCAAATCTTGCTTCGTGGGGTGTGGGGTGGCCTCCAGAACGCCCAAAATCGCTGGTATCGAAGAACGGCGGGACGCCTATCACCGTTCGAGAGGGGCAGTCCTGTCTGGCCGTGTCAATCCATGTTTTCATACAGGCCCTTGGCTCCCCTTCATACTCTGGATAGCAACCGGCCATAATGATGTCTACAACATCGCACCAGTCATTCAAGGGACCTTCGATACCAAAGTACGTAGCCGCAGGGCGGTGTTTGGGATCGTATTGGTGGATGATTCCGTACAAGCGGGCTATATCAGCGTGAGAGACTCCCTGCAAGGTCGGCTCTTCGGGGAGATACCACCAGGCCAGGGCGTCGTAGGCGGACAGCGTGGTAACCCATTGGATCCAGAATTCATCGTCTGCATTGAGGTAATCCCTGGGCATGTTTTGGAGCACCCTTAAGCCAGCCGCTTCAGCCGCTTCCAGATAGGCTTGGGCCTCGGCCAGGCTCTGGGTATCGTGGTATACCTGAACCATGTTAAATCCTGCTGCCTTAACCTTAGGGAAGTCATCAAGAAAAATAACGGTGTAAAGGCCCAGCGGCAAGAAATCGAGGTTCGCTTTCTCATTGTCAAGGACAATCCGTGGCGAGACACTTGACGTGCAATTCGATATAAGAACAATGGACAAGATGATCATGAGCCTAAGCAATCTCATCGCGCATCTCCCCTCTTATGGAGAAGGTCTGTAAGCTTACGATCCACCTCTCCGACAATGCTTGTCCAACTGTATTGCTGTTCCACAAGCCGCCGTGCTTCTCCTCCCATCTGAACGGCTTTATTACGATCCTCAAGTAACTCAATGACGTAGGCGGCAAAAACTTTAGGGTTGTCGGCAATGTAGAGATGTCGCCCCGACTCAACATCTAATCCTTGTGCGCCTACGGTTGTGCTGACTATAGGAAGACCCATCGCCATAGCCTCCAAGGTTTTCAGCTTGGTTCCACCACCGGCTCGTAAAGGCACCACGAACACCGCCGCCTGCCGATAGTAATCCCGTACGTCGGGCACGGTGCCAGTAACCGTTATTCCCTCCCTTTCAGCGAGGCTCCGAACTGTCGCGGGCGGATCTCTGCCTACAATCCAGAACTGAACGTCCGGTACCTGCTGTTTGATACGAGGCAAGATGCTTGCAGCGAACCAATGAACCGCATCTTGGTTCATTGCCACATCCATAGAGGCGCCAAAGACGAGTGTAAGCGTCCGCTCCTGAGGATCTGGCTGTGAGACCGGCCGGAAGTAATCAATGTCCACGCCATTCGGCACCAACCAGAGACTAGTGCGCGAATCAACATACTCTGCAGTCTTTTGAAGGTCCTCTGAGGCTACGCAAAGGATAGCATCAAACCGGGGAAACCACCGCTTCTGCAGATACTTGGCTTTCAACATTTCCAACATTGCATACATTCTCCAAGTAGCATTTGCTTTGCTGTTTACAAAGCTCCGATAATACAGCTCGTCAACATTGTGCTGATCGAGAACAAATTCAGGCCTTGATCGGCTCTGCCAAGATTGGTTTCCAGGGAAGCATTGCTCTATATAAGGGGCCATATTGAGAGTATGGACCCATATGCAATCAAAAGGCTGTGTCTCAAGCAGTTTTTCGGTCATCGACAAAAAGTTATGATTCCAGTATTTGACCTGTCCATACGAACGTCTTGAAAAACAAGACCTTACGGCTGTTCGCCAGCGACTCTTGTCGGGTAGACCGACGACATAGTCTTGCCACGGCACCTCATATGTTGTCTCAGTCGGTAATGCCGCCGATGGATTGTGCTCCCGTAATGAAACCAGCGTTAGGTCATGACGTTGAGACAGATAGCTGGCAGTAGCCAGGATCCGCCGTCTTGCTCCATTGATTGCGGGAAGCGGATATGCTCCCGACAACATCAAGATCCGCATAATCAACTCACGCTTGACGAGGTCCGCCGGGCAATGAGATATCTATTCTCGAGATATCCTTTTCTTCAACCACAGATAATCTTGATTTCGCTTGAATAAAAACCAGATTAGCCAACGCCAGGTTGAACCAACGTTGCAGATCTACCCAGTTATAGGTGAATATGCCATTAACAATGTCAGAAACCAACACAAAGATCAGGGCAAGGCTAATAACCGACCAAAACGAGGTCAAGCGAGTCTCTTTGGACAGCTTGACCAGACCTTGCAACAGAGACCAGAACACCAGGATAAGAGCAGCAGTACCCAGCAATCCCTGATCCGCCACAAGTTGGCTCCAGCCGAGAGAATACTCGCATATATCTGTGTGAAACGACATGTTATTCAGGCCCACGCCCAGAAAAGGATGTGACATCCCTACGCCAAGCGCAGCACGAGTGCACTCAGAGCGGACTCGATAGGAAGAGATCTCGACAGTTTCTAATGGGTGCATCATGTTCAGGATAAGGTATTTGAACCTCAATGCGATAGCACCAAAGAAGCCAATATCAAACAAAGCGAGTAACACTCCACAGAGGATAAGAAAGAGTAAAAACGCCATAACAAGCTTGGTTGTTCCGATACGGTCAATCTGGTCGGTGGCATACAGGGAGCCTACGGTAGCAAGCAACGAAAGATAGGCCCCCTGGGAGCTCGTTAGTAACAACGCTAAGAACAGTATAGCCAGGATCATCCAATTTATGAGTAAAGACTTTGATAGGAGTAGATGACCGCTGCCTTTTAGTAAGAACACACCGGAAATAACTATAGGGCCAAGGAGATAAGCGCCAAGGTAGCTTGGTTCCCGAAAAAAGCTCGAAACCTGTGCAAATCCGTCAATGACCCGTGCTTCCCCACCACCTGTGGCGACTGATGGATTTGTTAGTTCTATAGATGCAAGAGGCCAGCCGTAAACCCGCGCAAATACCTGATATATGGCATAAAGTGAAATCACAAGAGCGACAAAGATCCACAGTCTTAGGCTGGATTTAAGCTCTTTTTCACCCAGTGGGATACTGGAAATAACAAAGAAAAAGGCGACAGCAAGAAGTAATTGGGCCGCTTTTGTACCAAAATTGACGAATTGTGCACTTGAAGTATTAGAATTGAAAAGGTTGATAATGCTCAAGAGACCAGTATAAACAAACAAAACCACATACCCATTCATAGGGCTACGGCGCAGTGGCCAGCGATTAGCAATGAAACCCAGAAAGAATACGCCCAGTATTGTCCCTGCTACGAGCCAATCTACTCTGGCGAGACCCCGTCCGGCTATGTTTGCAAACGAAAAGCCAAAAAAGGGACTGGAAATGATGTACACATAGAACAACCACAGGATCAAGGATGGTGCCTGACTCGCGACACCAGTTTCTTGCCCTTTCTCAGTTGTGAAAGCGACTTTAGGCATCTGATTTGATATATTCGTTTGCTTTCCAGTATCTATGATCATCTCGATCTAACCAATACCGAAATTCGTGCAGCCGCTTGTTGCCATGTAGTTTGGATGATGTGCCATTCTTCCCGCCCTGTATTTCCGCCAACGAGTATGGCCGCAGTGAATCCAATATAAAATACGAGTCTGATTAGGAAATGATGGGGAAGTACTGCACTGATTACTATCCCACAAATCGAGCACAAGACGTTCCGACCATAGCTATCTCTGAAGGCTGTATTCCAAGGAATATCTAGTAGACGTTGAACATACCACGGCAACACCACGAATGTACCCATACCAATCATTGCGCCAGTAGCTCCACCTATCAGCCCAAAACTGTTTAGACCTACAGAAAGACATGAAATCACGCAAAGTGTGACGAGCATATTTAGCATCGCTAACTCTCGCGGATGCCCCATTCCCAAAAGAATATGATAAGGAGTAATGCTCAAAGCAAGCGCAAGGTAGCCTAAGGATGTGAGAATCAAAATCGGTGCAGACACTGCGGCAAAATCGGAGCCGATCCACAAAGTCAGGATTTCGTGTGCAAATGTCCCCAGAAAGACCATGGCCAAACCATCAACCAACGTAATACCCCGGGTGCTATAAAGGTATATTTTTCTCAAGGTGGCTTTGTCCCCGATAGATTGGACTTCTGAAGTTAAGGGGAATATGAACGAAACAAATACAGCAAATCCATTATGAATTTTGAGGGCAATTTGACCAGGAACCGCGTAGTAGGTGACACTCTCAGGTCCCAATACCCGTCCAATAATGACTTTATCCACATTGAAGAGAATCGTTCCTGCTACATTAATCAGCATCATGTACATGCCAAAAGAGAACAAGACACGTATAAAATAACTATTAGGGAAGCGAACCAGTCGAACCCCAGGTATCAGGTGATGAATAGCCAGTATGAAACCTATCAGGCTTGCTGCCGTCACGGTGATATTTCCCAGCATTAGCGCTATCACTTGGCCGCCCCTTAAGGCAATGGCTCCTTGGGCCAAGGCCAGGGCAACAGCATAGCTTACTTGGATTGCATTATATGTGTCGTATCGTTGAAGCCCCATTAGTACAGAAGATAGAGCGTTTCGCAACAAGGTGAAGGTGAGAACGATGCCAACCAGTCTTACTATCAGAGCAAGCTCCTTTTGGTTCATGCCCGAGTCACGAAACATTAAGGGAGCTAAGTAGGGGGCAAAGATAAAGCACAATAACGTTACTACACCGCCAATCCCAATGTAGAGAGACAGATTGCTAGATATAATCCCCTCTAATTTCTCCGTGTCACTTCGGATGTCCACTTCCGCAACATATTTTGTAGCCGCCGAGGTCAATCCGAGTTCAAGGAACCCAAGCACTCCGGCAAAAGAGATGGCAATTGTATAAACGCCATACCCTTGTCCTCCCAAACGATGAACCAGAACAGGAACTACCATTACCCAAGCTAAAGCAGGTGCAACCGCTCCAATAGCATTGCTTATCGCATTGCGCCGAAGTCGTCTTATGCCAGTAGTCTTCATTGGCAGATTACTCACCCTCTCTATTCTCAGTCCCGATCAAAGGAAGCCAGCCACTCCCTCACGGGCCCCCAACTAAGTTGATATCTTGCGTAGTAGTACAATATTTTCAGGTACTCATCTCTCACCATGTTTCGCGACTCCTCACTGATCCACCAGCTACGCTGATACTGGGACAACTCGAACGGGACAGGCGCCATCTGCAATCTGATCTCACCACCCAACACCTTCCGATAGGCCCAGCGCGCCCGCCGCATGTAGTAAGGGTCGCTGACCACGATCACCGAATGGATAGGAACCGGGCTCTTTGCGATGAATTCTTTCAGCCTGACCGTCTCCGAGTAGGTGCTGGTGACATCAGAATCGTCAATGGCAATAGCTCCTGATGACACGCCTTGATCAAGCGCCTGTCGTCTCCCCCACTCCCCATGGTATAACATATGAATGGAACACCAACCTCCGGTGAAAAAGTTCTGCCTTCCGTAGCCCTGCTTGTATAACCGAATGCCATAGTCGGCTCGGGGGTCCGGGCCGGCAATGACGTGGATCACATTGACCGGGTGAAGATCATCCTTCACAACCAAGAAGTCACCAATGGCCAGCAGAATACGCTCATGGAGTGCAACTAATACCGCCCCCAGGCAGAGCACGGCAATAGTGACAACCAAGGCCTGTTTGATTTCAAATTGCTCATGCTGACTTGCGACCTACTGCCTTTTCCCGAATATTCTTTGCGCTGACGCCATAGGATGCGTCTACCGGCGGTGTCGGCGTTTTCGCTGCTCACCTCCGTCCTGATAATACCTTTGGTAATCATAGTAACCACCCTTGTCGGGGGATACCGCATTGAGAACCACCCCTATCAGATTGGCTCCCACCTGGCGCAAGCTCTGGGCTGCACGTTGCGCGGGTCCACGCGGGGTGCGGCTGGCCTGCACGACCAACAGGACGCCGTCAACCGCCGGCGCCAATGCCACCACATCAGACACAGCCAGCACCGGCGGGCTGTCTATCACCACAATGTCCACCTGTTGCGCCAGATCACCCAGTAGCTTGCGCATACGCTGAGAGCCCATCATCTCGACCGGATTAGGCGGCAGTTCCCCGCTTGGCAGAACCATCAGGCCCTCTGTCTGGGTGGAACATAGTTTGCCGTCGGTGCATCCCGTCAGCAGTGATCCCGTCAGCCCCCACGGTGCGCTTTTCCCATTGTCGTCTGTCGGCACATCAAGGCCGAACAACTGATGCAAACGCGGGCAATGCAAATCTGCGTCCACCGTCGCCACCCTGAGTCCCGTCTGGGCCATGGCCGCCGCCAAATTGGCGGCGGCGAAGGATTTGCCTTCTCGAGGGCCGGGACTAGTCACCAGAAGGACCCGCAGTGGCTTGTCCATACTAAGGAAGCGGATGTTGGCGCACAGCATACGGAAAGTTTCTGCGATCGGTGAACGGGGCTTGGCCACTATGACCAACTCCTCTTGCCCTTTCGCAAGCCGACCGATGGTGCCGACGGTGGACAGACCGAGCACTCGGCTAACATCGTCAGATGACTTGATCGTATCGTCTAGAGATTCCAATAGAAAGGCCGCGCCCAGCGCAAGTATAGCGCTGACTAGTGCAGTGAGCGTCGTGTATAGTGTGCGGCGAGGAATTGGCTTCTCCGGCACCCGCGCCTCTTCCGCGATCGTCACCTTGACATTGCCCTGCTCGCGGGCCTGCTTCAACGCCTGGATTTGGGCTATAAAAGTCTCCGCCATGGTATTGGCAATAAGTGCAGCCCTGTCGGGGTCAGTGTGCTCCACGTTCAGCCGGATCAGTTGGGTATTGTTGACCGGTATAACCTCTACTCTTTTCGCTAATTCATCCGGCGTCTCTGCCAGTCCCAGTCGCGCGATAACGGCCTCTAGCACCAACCGCCCGTTTAGCATCTGACTATAAGTGAGTACTAGACGTTCGCTGGCAAATATAGCGTTATAGTCACTGGCTGTAGCACCCGAGGCCGCGCTAACCAACAGGGTTGCAGAAGCACTGTAGACAGGGGGCATTAAGGAAGTTATCACGAATGCGCCAACTGTCCCCAACAGCACGCAACCGACGATGAGCCACAGCCAGCGACGAATGACCGACAAGATCCAGCGGAGTTCTACAGTATCTTCCTTGTGCATGGGTAGTCTCTCCAGTGCATTCAAATGTCCGGAATGGTCTCGACTAGTTGAGCCGGAATGACAACGACAGCTCCAACGACCGCCTCCAGGATAGCAGCGACAGAATTGGCTATGATGACCTTGTAAGAGAGCAGAACATGCATCATCTGCCGGATCAGCCCCGGGCCTCGACTCGTCACTCGTGTCTCATCCTGCTGATGTGTCATTTCCGCCGTCGCCTGCGCCGGACTTGTTTTGCGCCGACTCTGGACTATTTGCAGCACACGCCAGATCGCCGGCAACAATTCGGTGCTGATCACGGCCTTGGACACAAACTCGTCCGCGCCGGCCTCTAGCGCGGCTTGGCGATAGGAATCAATGTCCCATACAGACATGGCAATGATTCCGATTTCCGGCCTTTCCGCACGCAGGCACGCAATGATCTGCCACCCTGTCACCCCAGGCATGACCAGATCGAGCAGAACAACATCTGGGTCTAAATCATGGACTCGATCTAGTGCTTCCTGGCCGGCTGTCACTGCGCCCACGACTATCATCTCGCCAGATTGCTCCAGAAAGAATGTGGCGGTGCGCAGAAAAGCAAGGTTATCATCTACAAGCAGGACGGAAACGGGTTTTGCCATCATTCAGTCATCCATCGGCAAAATGCCATGCCGGAGGGCATAACGGATCAGGTCAGTCTGGGTACGCAAGCCAAGCTTGCGCATCACGTTGGCACGGTACGTCTCAACCGTTCGCGGACTGATGGACAGCCGGCTGGCAATGTCCGCATTGCTGCAACTCTGAGCAGCCAACTGCAAGACCTCCCGCTCACGCGTCGTCAGGGTCTCGTACAAGTCCAATGAACTGCCTTGGGCTTTCTGGACGTAGAGTTCGATAGCCCGTTCTGAAAGGGGGGGACTGAGATAACGCCGCCCTTGGGCGACCTCCCGGATGGCTTGAATCAGTTCGGTTGCGCCTGAGCCTTTGAGTACATAGCCGGCAGCCCCGCTCTTGAGCGCCCTGAGCACGTAGGCCTCATTCGTGTGCATGGACAATACGACAATACGGGTTGCGGGCACTCGCCGGCTGACTTGGCACGCGACTTCGTGCCCGTTCAGCCCAGGCATCATCAGGTCCAGCACCAATACGTTGGGCTGCAACCGCTCGACCAGTTGGATGGCTTCCAGCCCATCGCCGGCCTCGCCGACCACCTGCAGGTCAGGCTCTCCTGCTAGCAATGCCCGCAATCCCTCTCGAAAGATGAGATGATCGTCAACGAGGACTAGGGTGACCATGTGTGCATCGTTTCGCCCAGTCATTCGTGCACCTTGAGTGAGTAAAGGCGCTGGCGGATCGAGTTGCCCGGGGAACACACTGCTTATGCTACGCTTATATACTAACGTTTGTCTATACGGTAACTCACGTGATTAACGCGAAAAAGCCTCGTAGTTTTCGACTACGGGGCTTTGAAATCCAACTAGATTCTAACCTGTCACATTGGGTCAGTCATCTACCTGCAAGATGCCATGCCGGAGGGCATACCGGATCAGGTCAGTCTGGGTACGCAAGCCGAGCTTACGCATCACGTTGGTACGGTACGTCTCAACCGTTCGCGGACTGATGGACAACCGCCCGGCAATGTCCGCAGTCCTGCAGCTCTGAGCAGCCAACTGCAAGACCTCCCGCTCACGCGTCGTCAGGGTCTCGTACAAGTCCAATGAACTGCCTTGGGCTTTCTGGATATAAGCCTCGATCGCACACTCCGACAGCGGTGGACTGAGATAACGCCGCCCTTGGGCGACCTCCCGAATCGCCTGCACCAACTCAGTTGAACTCGATCCCTTTAGAACGTACCCCACCGCTCCACTCCTCAACGCCTTCAGCACATACGCCTCACTCGTGTGCATGGACAATACGACTATCCGTGTCTTGCGCACATGCTGGCTGACTTGGCGTGCTACTTCGTCGCCGTTCAGCCCAGGCATCATCAGATCAAGCACGAGCACATCTGGCTGTAGACGCTCCACCAGTTGCACCGCCTTCAGCCCGTCCCCCGCCTCGCCAACTATACGTAGGTCCGGCTCCGCCGACAGCAGCGCCCGCAAGCCTTCACGGAAGATGAGATGATCATCAGCAAGCACTACAGTGATCAAACCGGCCTCCCTATTTTGGCTGTCCTGGCACGAGAATGCTGTAAACCAGAAGCCGTTTTTTCACCACAACCACGGAAGATGCTACAGCACTCACGCCGGGTGATCCAATGGCAATTCAGCCGTCACACGAGTACCCGCACCGGAGGATGACTCGATCTCCAATTTGCCGCCCAACATATCGGCGCGTTCGCGCATATTGGACAGACCTGAGGATGTGCCAGGGATCAATACCCTCTCAGGGCTAAAGCCGGCTCCATCATCCTCCACCTGTACGCCGAGAGTGTCTGGCGTGACCCAGAGCCGTACTGTGACTGTGCTCGCGCTGGCGTGGCGGGCAATGTTGGTCAGTGCCTCTTGCACGATGCGGTAAGCAGCCGTTTCAACTTCCGATGAAAAGCGTCTATGCTCCATCCCGCTGTGTTTGAAGGCCACGCCCACATCAGCTTGAGCGGTAAAACGCTCGAAAAGCCATAATAATGCTGGCAATAGACCCAGATCATCCAGCATGGCTGGGCGTAGATCGAGCGAAAGTTCGCGGACGCGCTCCAAGAGCTCATGCACCAAGTCCTTTGCTTCGCCCAAGCTATCTCTGAGTGCATCATCTGGCAACCGTGAGCTCATTTCCAATCTGAGCTTGAGGCCCGTGACAATTTGACCGATCTCGTCGTGGAGTTCTCGTGCAATCTGGCGACGCTCTGTTTCTTGAACTTCTACCAGCCGGAGCGACAGAGCTTGCAAGCGACCCGCAGTGTCCCGAACTTGCTCAAAGAGCCGTGCATTTTCCAAAGCGATAGCCGCCTGATCGGCAAATGCGCGCAGCCGCTCGGCGTGCAGTTGTCCAAAGGCACCCGGCTGGGTGCTAGCAACGTCTAGAAAACCAATCGCTTCGCCTCGCACACAAATGGGAGTGCCAGCATAAGAGCGCAGCCATCCCATACTTGGAACGTGACCCCAATTGGGGTCGGCGTGTGTGTCGGAAACGAACACGGGCCCACACGTCTGGATCATTTGTTGCAGGTGAGGTCTGTCTGCAATCGGAAAAGCCACATGGGCCAAGTCCCGAATGCCAAACCGCTCGTAGCCACGCCAACGAACAAAGTGGGCATGGTCTCCCTCGACCAGCATGATGTCTGCTGCCTCATTCGGTACTATGCGGCTGACATTGGCAAGCAGGCGATCCAGCACAATATCCATGTCCAATGTGGAAGCTAACGCCGCGCTAATCTCGCGCATGGTCTCTGCCAACTCACGCTGTTTCCTCTCGGCCTGATATAGTCGAGCATTTTCCAACGCAATGGCCGCCTGGTCGGCAAATGCTCGCAGCCGCTCAGCGTCCCGCCACTCAAAGCAGCCCGGCGTGACACTACACACGGCAAGAAAACCAATCGTCTCTCCACGCACACGAATGGGCACACCAGCGTAAGAACAGAGCCGTTCTGTCCCTGGCACAGGGAACCAATCCAGGTCGGCGTGTACGTCGGGGATGACCACAGGCTCGCCCGTCTCGACCATTTGCTGCAGGTTGCGCGTGCCAGCAACCAGTAAAGTGACGCTGGTCAGGTCCACAATGCCGAATCGCTCATAGCCGCGCCAACCGGCAAAGTGAGCACGGTCGCCCTCGATGAGCAGGATGTCGGCCGCATCGTTGGGCACCACGCGGCTGACCTGCTCCAGAATGCCATCCAACACGGTATTGGCGTCCAGCGTGGAAACCAGTGTCGCGCCGACCTCACGCAACGTTTCTGCTAGTTCGCGCTGCTCCCGTTCGGCCTGATACAGTCTGGCATTCTCGATCGCGATGGCCGCCTGGTCGGCAAACAGGCTCACCAGCCGGATTTCATCCTCGCCAAACGGGCCGACCGTTTTGTCGTCAACCACGTCAATCACCCCAATGACGGTGTCTCTCACTCTGAGTGGCACCCCCAGCACGCGGCGGAAGGGGGCATTAGCATACGCGGCCGCCCGCTCCTCCCAGTGAATATAATCCTCTATCGCCATCGGTTTCCCCGTCTGGGCGACACAGCCGGCAAGTCCCTCCCCCAGGTGAAGCGTAACGCCAAGATAGTCGCCCGGCAGGTTATGGCTGACCACGAGTTCCAATGTCTGACCGTCCGGCTTTATCAAGTATAGCCCACCCATCTGTGTCCCAACCAAGCTGGCTGCCCGCTGCACGATGGCCTGAAGCAGGACGGGAACATCTGGCTGGGAATTGATCTCTAATGACGTGTTGTACAGCGCCTCCATCTCTTGTGCGTGGCGCACCAGCAAGTCTCTCATCTGCCTCTGCTCGGTGATGTCGGCGTGCGTGCCGCTCATCCGGAGAGGCCGGCCTTGAGGGTCGCGCTTCACGATCCCGCCCCGGTCAAGTATCCACCTATACTGTCCATCCTTGGTGAGCATCCGGATTTCGATTTCGTGCACTGGCGTCCGGCCTTCCAGATGATCCTGGATTGACTGCCAGGCAGCCGCCCGGTCGTCTGGATGAATGAGATCCGTCCACTGCTTGACGGTGAATTCGATCTCTGGGAGAGTGTAGCCGAGCATTTCCGCCCAGCGTTCGTTCCGGCGCACCTCGCCCACTTCGAGGTTCCAGTCCCAGAATCCCAGTTGACTGCCCTCCAGCACGAACCTGAGGCGCTCTTCGTTCTCGCGCTGCGATTCCTCCGCCTGCTTGCGCTCGGTGATATCACGCACTACTGTCATCAGGAACTGGGGCTGGCCGTCTATGTTCGTGATGGTCGAGCCACTTATCTCTGCGGCAAAACGTGTGCCATCCTTCTTTAGCAAGGTGAGCTCAACGTTTCGAATGCTCCCAGTTTCACGGCCTTGGCGTACATAGCCCATCGCGCGCGGCAGGTCCTCGGGCGCAACAAGATCGAGGGCATTTCTCCCGATCATCTCTTCAGTGCTCTCGTACCCGTGCAACACTGCATCCTGCCGGTTACACAGGAGACGGCGGAAATCCAGGTCGACGAGCACGATTGCATCCGGGGAGGTTTCAACCAGGCTGCGATATCGCAGCTCGCTCTCTTGCAGCGTCATCTCTATCCGTTTACGCTCGGTGATGTCGAGCATGACGCCCTGAAGAAAGAGAGGCCGACCATCCACGTTACGCACCAGCACCGCTTCATCGTGGAACCAGACGACGTGTCCATCGCGTGCCAACATTCGGTAATCGGAAACCAACGGCTCACCCATGACATGGCTGCGGGCAACCTCGGCTAGCACTCGCTCGCGGTCGTCGGGATGGAGCCGTTCTCTCCACATGTCCGGATTGGCTTGATATTCGGCCGGGGAGAAGCCGAGGATGGTTTCGATCTGAGGGCTGTTATAGAGCGTGGTACTGGCTTCATCCAATGCGGCGATGTAGGTGATCGCGGGGATTTGCTCTACCAGCGTGCGGTATCTGGTCTCGGCCTCGTAGAGTTTCGCCTCGACCTGCTTGCGTTCGGTGACATCCCGCCCCACTGACTGAAACTCGATCAAGCAACCTTGCTCGTCAAAGATCGCTCGGCTAGTCCATTGCTGCCAGCGAATCTGTCCATCGGGCATGACTGTGCGAGCCTCTATCGTCGCCACAGGGTTTTCTCGGCCCAGGGAAGCCAGGTGCTTGTCTACCCTCGCACGATCATCATCCAGAAACACCCGCATAAAGTCGTCCCCCATCAACTCCTCCGGCCTCGCTCCGAAATAGCGGCTGTAAGCCTCGTTGACAAAGGTGAGGGCTCCACCCGGCGAGAAGCGACCGATTAATTCTGTTTGATCCTCGACGATGGCGCGATAGAGCGCTTCGTTCTTCCGCAACGCCTCCTCGGCTTGGAGACGCTCGGCGATCAGTGGTTGGCGGATTTGTTCCTGTTCAGCACGGAGCATTTCAATGGCCTCGGCAGAAAAGCCGGCGGCTAGTTCGTTGAGCAGTGTGGTTAGCTGGGGATACAGTCTCATGGCTGTCTCAGCCGGCAGCTCTACGATCAAGTGCTGCGCCAGTGCTTGTAGAGTTGCTGCCAGGCATTCAGGCTGAGCGTGACAGAGGTGCGCCAGCGCGACACCCATGCTGCGTGCTGTGTCACGATCAAAGCGCTCGGCGAGCAAAAGTGTGATGACCTGTTGTGTCAGATCATCCAGGCGCTGACGGACTTGCCCTGATTCGAGGGGTGTGAAACTGATTGGCGCAACGGCGCGGTACCACTGGTCAGCAATGGCACTCCGGCGGTTATGCAAGATCTGCGCCAGTTGAGCCAGCTCTGCTAGTGGCATGTGCGCCTCCCTCAAACATCAATCAGTCAATCTCAAAACTGAGCATCGTTTCATGATCGGCATGCCAGGGCTGAGATCGCGTTGCACTTTGAAGCAGTGCAGTGGCCACGCCTGTTCACAGGCAACCTGCAATGCCAGAGGTGTCGTACAGCGCCACACGCATCTCTATCTGCTTGGCTTGCATGGAGCCTGATACAGGTATGATGACGCGGAGGTCTATATCGCGGTCCGACCTTCAACTGGTCATGGTCTGGATCAGTATAGGCGTATAAGGATGAATTGGGAAGGGTACAAGGTCTGGATTTCGGGTGCCATGCTTAGTGGAGAATAACGGAGAAGAAAATCTATCGGCTCCGTAGTGACTACGGAGTGGATAGAATGGAACTAACTTATTATGGTCAAGTCCCAGTCGAGATTGAGCAGGCCTCTGCCTTCAAGCCATAGCGAGGGGGCGGGGGAAAGACGTTCGCTCCTGCACTTCCACCAGCCGGCGGGAAAGAAGTTGCAGACGCTCTGCGGACTTTTGAGCTTCTTCAAAGAGCCGGACATTCTCCAGTGCGACAGCCGCCTGGTCGGCAAACGCATGCAGTCGCATGGCCTGCTTTGGCCCCAAAAAGCCCGGCGTGGCGCTGGCAGCGTTGAGGAAGCCAATCACCTCGCCATGCATTCGAATGGGAACAGCAGCAAAAGAGCGCAGCCACTCGATCCCTGGCAGGTGGACCCCGTTCGGGTCAGCATCTGTATCGGGACCGACTACAGGCTCACCAGTCATAAGCATTTGCTTCAGATACCGCGTGCTGGTTATCTGAAAAGTGGTCTGGGCCAAATCCTTAATGCCAAATTGCTCATGGCCGCGCCAGTGGACGATGCTAGCGCCCTCATCGCCGATGAGCATGATGCCAATCGCATCGTTGAGCACAACGCGGCCGACCTGCTCCAACAGGCGCTCCAATACCATGTGCATATCTGATGCAGAGGTCAGGGTCGCGCCGAAGTCACACAGTGCCTCCGCCAGCTCGCGCTGCTCCCGTTCGCCCTGATACAGTCCGGCATTCTCGATAGCGATAGCTGCCTGATCAGCAAATGCGCGCAGCCGCTCGGCGTAGAGATAGTCCACCAATCTACTTGCCCCGGGACGCCTGTCGTCAACCGTACGGTTGACGTGGTAACGTACGGCAATTCTGTCTCCATAAGAACGCGGACAAAGTATGGAAAATGAAAGAATGAAAAGCCCCAGCCTCCTCACGAGGCTGGGGTTTTGTGTGATGATGGGGATTTTGGCTTGACTAGGCCAGATAGACTTCCCCCCCACCGGACGGGCGCACCCAGCCTTCGTTACCAGACGCGGCGCGGACACGCAGCCACGTTTCGCCGCCGTCTGCGATTGGCCCTTCAAGGACGGTGACTTGCACGCCGGCCGGCAGTGCTTCCACGAAATCGGCTTCCACGTTGTGTGCCACGCGCACCTTTAACCCATTGTGAGGAGTGACGGCTGGCTGAACCGTTAAGGTTGCCGGTTGTGATGCGGGAGGAGGGGGCAGTGGTGGTGACGGAGGTGGCGTAGGGGGAGCGGCGGCTTTGAGTTGCAGGATGTACTCGGTCAGCAGAGGCGCGCAGCCGTTATCGCCGGTCACATCAAAAGCGGCCCAGGCTCCGCCAAAGTTGCCGAAGGTGAAAATGGTCGCGCCGATGACGTATGGATCCTTGCGCATTTCACGGTCAATCCATTTGAGTTGCTCGGCGTAAAACTGGGCATTGTTGACGTGCTGTGGCACATCGGCTGGCTGCGGGTATTTGGATGCCTTATAGTCGAACGCTGCATCGTTCTTGTGCCTGCGCCAGTAACCGCCCAGGTTACGCCAGGCTCCTCCTGATCCATCGCTGGGACGCGGTCCCACGCCAGGATCAAGCCCGAACTCGGTGATCACGAGCGGCACATTACCCAGCCCGGCCGGCTCCAGGAATTGGCGGTAGACCTTTCGATACCGCAGCGTGGTCCAACCTTCGATGCGGTTCGGGTCGCGTGGGTCAACACAGTTTTCGTCTTCTATCTGATAGCGCCCGGTCATCCACCACATCCAGGGACAACTGTATTCGTGCAGGCCGAGGATCGCGCCGTATTGCAGAGCCGCTTGCACGGCCGGCAGGAACGCGGGCCACAAGTTCTCCGGCGGCGTGCCGGTGGCATAGTTGCCGATGACACATTTGAGGCCGAGCTTTTCCATCTGTTGCATTCGCTCGATCTCAAAGTCGGCATACCATTTCATGCCATCCTCGTCCACCCACACCGGCTCATTGTGTCCCTCCCAATACTTGATGGCGGGGTTGGACTGGTAGGTCAGAATCTGGTTTTCTTTGCCGAAGATGAAATCGTGTACGCCTTGTTGCGGCGAGAGACCACGCGCGCGTATCTGCTGGGCGTCGTCGTCTGTGGATAGAACCTTGCGCCCGATGACGAACGTCCCTTGCGGCACGGCCGGCGCATAGCCCCAGTCGCCCGCGAACTTGACCACGCCGGGACCGGCCGCGATGAACTTGGCCGTGTCGTCGTTCATGCGCAGGACGTGCGCGCCAAGCTTGCTGAGCGCCGATGAAGCTGTTGGCAAGGGTTGAGGCTGCGGCTGAGGTTGTGGCTGTGGCGCAGGTTGTGGCTGCGGAGCGGGTTGCGGCTGCGGTTGTGGTTGTGGCGCGGGTTGTGGTTGAGGTGGTGGCTGTGGTTCAAGTTCCCCCACGGCTTCGAGAACCGGATCGTCCCAATAGGCATCGTTGTGCATGAGCCCCCACAAATTTCTGGTCCTTAGGAAAACGGTCACGGTATTACCCGTTGCAGTGACTTGTACAGGCGGCACTGGCTGATACACATTATAGATATGAATACCCGGTCCCCAAATGACCGAAGACGAGAAAGCATCCGACCCGCCGCTTGGATCGATGCCGACCTGAAAAACCATGTTGCGTCCTGCGTCGTCCAATGTGCTGTTGCCCCTGGACGGCCAAGCGGGATCGGCAAGCTGGGAGAAGGCGTTATAGCCTACGTCCTTGCCGTCACTCCACTTGGGATCATGGGCGTGGCCACTGGAGGCTGCCCGGTCGCCGCTGTTGCTCCAGCCGTGCGCCCATGCGGAGAGGCGTAGCTTTTGACCGGGCGAGACTTGAACTTGTTGGTAGAGTCCTGCATCAATGACCTTCCAGGTGCCGAACCAACCGGCTGCCCATTGTCCCGAATGAACGCGGGGCGGGTCGAGGTGGGGGGGCTTGGCATCTACCGGCTTGAACTCGGGCGAGAGGATGCCCGAGTCGTTTTGGGGGTCCCAGGGGACCTGATGTTTGCCGGGTCTGTTCAAGTAGAAGGCTTGCCAACCCTCGGGGACGGCCATCGTGCCAAACGGATCCACTTTGCGCCATTGGTCAGTTTCAAATCCAGGTGTCTTGAGCAGATTGCCCATCATGCCTCCTTTCGTTTTGGATTAGGGCCGCTGGGCCGGCGGCCAGGCGGGGCAGTAGGGCTACCCCATTGTTCACGGTACGACACGCTCATTCAGAAAACACATCAAGCCATCCACGATGCCTTGTGCTACAAGATCAGCACGTTGAGTAAGGATCGGACGGTCGAGGCGCAAAAATCCCGTTTCGATGATAGCGCCGGGCGTGTCGGGCGCGATTTCGTAAAAGCCATGATAAGCTGTCATGTCGGGCGTGATGCTGTTTTTGTGAAAGCGCATCCCGGTGCGCGCGGCATAACGGTCGGAGATGCACTGGACCAACTTGTCTTCCTGGTCGGGCACTTTGCTGTCAAACACGTGCGCGACCTTAAAGCCGGTCGCTTCATCGTTGATATAGTCGCACGAGTCCGCATGGATCGAGAGCAGGAGCAACGCACGGTACCCGCTCAGGCGCGGGTCAAACTCGTTGAGCACGTCCACCGTGTAGCCCCGCTGGCGCATTTCAGTGGCAACGCGGCTGGCGATGTCATAGTTGATTTGCGCTTCGGTCAGCCCATCCTTGCAGACTGCGCCCGAGTCGTTGCCGTGATGTCCAGACACGATGCCGATGCGTGGAATGATCGGCGTGGGGATCGGCGTAGGAGGGATTGGTTGGGGTGTGGGGATGGGAGTGGGCCGGGCAAAGATTGCCAATGGAGCCAGGTTGTGCGGTCGGCCGGACGCATCGGCGCGAGCCGGCAGGGTGACAGAGTAAACCAGCAACGCAATCACGCTGATGGCGGTCATCGCCGCGAGTGCAGCCGACGCACGCTTGAACCACTCAAGTGTTCGCCAGCGAAAGTAGGGGGCCTCCCGCTGTTTTTGCCGTGTCACGCGCTGTCTCCCGGAAAATGTTGCATTGGCCTATGTCGTCTGTCGCAGTCGTTCAACCCCCCACAAGTTGACCAGCGTTTCAGGCAAAACGCCCTGTGCGCGGGCCTCGACCTGTGTATACACATCCGGGTCGAGAGTCACACGCCGCCTGCGCTTAGCCCTGACCTCGAATTCAATCTTGTCGGGTCTGATTCCCCGCGGCTTGCCGCGTAGGCTTTTTCTTTAGGCTGTTGGATACCGCGCAGCTTGCCGCGCGGGTAGTTCATCTTCGCGAGTCTGATCCCCGTAATCGGCCAGGCTGTGAGGATCCCAAAAGTCGGCGATCTCGTCCAGCGTGCGTGCCTTGGAGAGGCTGGTGGCTCGATCACTTTCGCTCATAATGTCTTCAATTATAGAGCATCCTACGTCAAAAGCCAAATGGATTTTTGACTGCTGATTGTGGATTCCAGTCCACAATCAGCAATCTGCAATCTAAAATCTACAATCACCTTGCCTGCCTGACCCGCTCCCACTCGGGCAATTCTTCGTCTTCCATCTCCTGCCGCAACTCTAAAATCTGGTCGCGCAGCAAGGCTGCCTTTTCGAATTCCAATTCTTGCGCGGCTTGCTTCATTTGCTTTTCCAGTTCTTTGATGAGCCGTGCGAGCTCGTCCTTGGGCATCTTGCCGAGGGGGGCTTTTCCCTTTTCCCCGGTGGTGGCGCGCATGGAATCGGTCAAATCGTGCACGGCCTTGACGATGCTGGCCGGGACGATGCCGTGCTCCTCGTTGTATTTCACCTGGATGACGCGGCGGCGGTTGGTCTCGTCCATCGCGCGTTTCATGGAGCCCGTCACCCGGTCGGCGTACATGATGACGGCTCCGTTGACGTGACGCGCCGCGCGCCCCATCGTCTGGATGAGCGATTGCTCGCTGCGCAAAAAGCCTTCCTTGTCCGCGTCCAGGATGGCGACGAGTGAGACTTCGGGCAAGTCCAAGCCTTCGCGCAGCAGGTTGATGCCGACGATCACATCGTATGCGCCCAGGCGCAGGTCTCGCAAAATCTCGACGCGCTCGATGGTCTGCACTTCGCTGTGCAGGTAGTGAACTTTGATGCCCAGCTCCAGCAAATAGTCGGCCAGGTCTTCGGCCATGCGCTTGGTGAGCGTTGTGACGAGCACGCGCTCGTGCCGCTCGGCGCGCTTGCGGATCTCACCGACGAGGTCATCTACCTGGCCCTGCACCGGCTTGACGATGATCTCAGGATCTACCAGGCCCGTGGGGCGGATGATTTGCTGGACGACCTGCTGGGCGCGTTCCATCTCATAAGGCCCCGGTGTGGCTGTGGTGTAAAGCGCCTGGCGGATGTGCCGCTCGAACTCGTCGAACGTCAGCGGGCGGTTGTCGAGCGCGGACGGCAGCCGGAAGCCATAGTCCACCAACACCGTCTTACGGCTGCGGTCGCCGTTAAACATCCCGCGCACTTGTGGCAGCGCCATGTGGCTTTCGTCCACCACTAGGAGGTAATCGTCGGGAAAGTAATCCATCAATGTCCAGGGCGGGGTGCCCGGCGCGCGTCCGTCAATGTGGCGCGAATAGTTTTCGATGCCGGAGCAATAGCCCACTTCACGCATCATCTCGAGGTCGTACTTGGTGCGCTGCTCAATCCGCTGCGCCTCCAGCAGCTTGTCGTTCTTGCGGAAATCGTCCAGCCGCTCGGCCAGTTCGGCTTCGATGTCGCGGATCGCGCGATCCATCTGCTCTTCCGGCGTGACGAACGGTTTGGCCGGGTAGATGCTCACCTGCTCGTGCGTCCTGAGCACCTGGCCGGTGACCAGCTCGATTTCACTGATGCGGTCAATCTCGTCGCCAAAGAACTCGACGCGGAACACGGTCTCGGCGTAGGCGGGCATAACTTCGAGCGTGTCGCCGCGCACGCGGAACCGTCCGGGGCGCAGTTCCATATCGTTTCGCTCGTACTGGATGTCTACCAGGTGGCGCAGCACGCCGTCGCGCCGCTTGACGTCGCCGCGCTTGAGCACGACGACGACGCGGCCCCATTCCTGCGGGTTGCCCAGCGCATAGATGCACGAGACGGAGGCAACCACGATCACATCGCGCCGTGAAAACACCGAGGCCATGGTCGCCAGGCGAAGCCGCTCGATCTCTTCGTTAATGTCGCTGTCCTTTTCGATGTAGGTGTCGGTGCGCGGGATATAGGCTTCTGGCTGATAGTAGTCATAGTACGACACAAAGTATTCGACGGCGTTGTTGGGGAAGAATGACTTGTATTCCGAGTAGAGCTGCGCTGCGAGCGTCTTGTTGTGGCAGATGACAAGGGTAGGGCGCTGCACCCGCTCGACGATAGACGCGACGACGTAGGTCTTGCCGGTGCCCGTCGCGCCCAGCAGGACTTGGTGCTTGTGGCCTTTGTGGATGCCTTCGACCAGCTTTTCAATCGCGTCCGGTTGGTCGCCGGTCGGTTTGAAATCAGACACGAGTTCGAAGCGGGACATGTGGTTGCTCCATCCAGTCTGCATCGGATGGGCAACGGATAAGCGGATGGACGCTGCTATCCGTTTATCCGCTCGCATCCGCTGCGGTTAGCGTTAGAACGTCGGTTCGGGCAGGATTATACCACGCAGCGGGGGCATACAGCCAGCACAATCAAAAAGCCGTGAGCGTTGCTCGCGGTGTAGAGGGATCATTCCAGCGCCAGGACGCTGCCCGCAGTTGCGCTGAGCGGCAGCGCAGATTGGCTACTTGGCGCTGCGGCGTTGGCGCAATCGCGAGTCGGCGGCGAGTGAAACTGCACCCCGCGCGCCGTTAGGATGACGGAAGAACTGCTCACCGCGCTAGCGGCAAGGCGAGTTCCACTATGACCCCGGCACGGTCCGTGCGATTGTAGAGGCGGCTTGTGCCACCCACATTCCAGACCAGTGCGGCCACCAGGGATAATCCTAACCCCATCCCGCTCACCTGGCCGGTAAAGTTTTTTTCCGCTTGATAGTAAGGTGTCCACACCTGGGCCAGTTGTTCTGGGGAGAGCGTCAAGCCATCGTCGCAAACCTGCAGGCAGATGTCGGCGTCGCTGACCTGGGTCACCGTCACCTCCACCGCCGGAGTTCGCCGGGGATGGAACTTTTTTGCGTTCTCTAGAATCTCGCGCAAAGCCAGCTCCATTCCCTGGACCGAGAGTGTGAGCAATGTCGCTTGCAAACTGGCGCTGGTAGCGACTGTCACGGTCACCGATTCCAGGCCAATCTCTGTGCGCAGGCGGGTGACCATTGGCTCAAGTTGCACGAGCGGACAACCTTCCCCGACTTGCGCCAGCGCCGGGAAATCCAGATAGGCAAAAATGTTCATGAATTGGTTGTGTAGGCTATGGGCGCCACGCAGAACCGCGTCTATTAATTCGTTTACCTCTGCGCTTGCCCAGGCCCGGGTTTCTACTTTGAGCAACTCCAACCCCGCCACCAAAGGGTTGAGCGGCGTGATCAGTTTATGTGAGACCAGTGACTGGAAGCTGTAAATATCGCGTTGCAGGGCCTGCCTAGCCGTCGCGTCACGCAGGTGAATCACCCGCCCCATGCCGGCGACCAGCGGCAAATCCGGCGCTTCTACCTGTAGCCAAAATGCTCTTGCCGTGGTCGTCTCAGGCTGAACCAAGTAACGCGCCACCGGCTGGGGAAGCTGCTCGGGCCATATTTGCCAGGCATCGAGTGGCTGACAGCGATATCGTTGGCGGACCAAATATAAGAAGTCCTGCCCGAGTGCAGCATTGCCCTCTTGGGGCAGGCCCAGATAGAGTCTGGCTTTAGAGTTGGCATAGCGTATCTCTCCCAAGTCGTCGAGGATAAGATAGCCGTCCTCCGAATGTTCGACGATCCACTCGAACCGGGCGCGTTCCGTCATCAGGCGGCGGTAGCGGTTAAGGCGGGTGATGGTCTGTAAACGCGCCGCCAACTCCAGGCTGTCGAACGGCTTGGAGATAAAGTCGTCAGCGCCGGCGTGTAGACCGAGCAAACGCGCGTCGCGATCATCCAGCGCGGTAAGCATGATGATAGGCACTTCGGCCAATCGAGCATCGGCGCGCAAGCGCTTGCACACTTCAAAGCCATTCATCCCCGGCATCATCACGTCCAGTAAAATCGCGTCCGGGGTGTATTCGGCAGCCCGGGCCAAACCTTCGAAGCCGTTGGCGGCAGAGACCATTTGGTAGCCTCTGTTGCTCAGCAATGCCTCCAGCGCCTCTCGCGCTACGGGGTCATCGTCAACAATAAGGATAGTGCTTGCTTCTCCCATTTCCCGCCTCCGGGTATTCAAGATTGTGCGAGTTGATTTTCAATAGCCTTGACCAATCTCCCCAGGCTCAAGGGTTTGCTCATGTAATCATTCGCGCCGGCTGCCAGGCTACGTTCACGGTCGCCCGGCATGGCCAATGCGGTTAAAGCGATGATAGGGATCGCAGCCAATTCGGTCTCCGCCCGGATGCGGCGCGTGGCTTCCAGCCCATCCATTCCCGGCATCTGGATGTCCATGAGGATGAGGGTCGGGTGGATTTCCCGCGCCCGTTCAATTGCTTCTTTCCCATTGCGGGCAGTCATGACCCGAAAAGACCGTGAGCGCAAGAGATCAGACAGGGCGGTAAGGGTGATCTCGTTATCTTCGGCCAACAGGATCAACGGTTGATCGGCGGCGACCGGGAACTCTTTCGCCGCGAGCGTTTGCTGCGGCGCTGAGGCTGGGGTGATGTCGCTGGAGGGCAGGGGCCCCTCTGTCGGCCCGGCCCAGGGAAGCGTGATGGTAAACCGGCTGCCTTTGCCCGGCTCGCTATCTACTGCCACACTGCCGCCGTGCATATCGGCCATACGCTGGACGAGCGATAGCCCCAGCCCGGTACCCGAGTACTCGCGCGCCAAGCGACCGTCCAGTTGCACGAAGGGATGGAATAACCGCGGCATGTCTTCCGGCGCGATGCCGATCCCCGTGTCCCAAACAATGAAACGCACCGTTTTGTGCGCGGCGTCGCCTTCCACCTCCAGGCCAACCGAACCTTCCTCGGGAGTGAACTTGACGGCGTTGCTCAACAGGTTGACCAGCATTTGCTTCAAACGGCGGCTATCCGCTTGCGCCGTGGTCACCAGCATATCCATGTTGAAGGACACCTTGAGTTTCTTCCTTTGCGCGATTTCTTTGATTATGCGCAGACTGGCCTGGCAAACCTCTGCGACGGCCACGGCGCCGATTTGCAGCTCCACTTTGCCCGCTTCGATTTTGGAGAGGTCGAGAATGTCGTTGATGAGATTGAGCAAATGCTGCCCGCTCTCTTCGATGCTGCGAAGTGCCTTGTGCTGCTTTTCGTTATGCGGGCCGTACACTTGTAGCTGCAGTGCCTCGGATAGCCCAAGGATGCCGGTGAGCGGTGTGCGCAGTTCGTGGCTCATGCTGGCCAAGAACTCGTCTTTCAGCCGGGCTGCCCGTGCCAGTTCGGCGTTGGCGGCGCTCAGTTCGACAGTGCGCTCTTCTACCCGCTGAGCCAGCAGGGCGCGTTCCTCCCTTAAGGCATCTTCCGCTTGTCGGCCTTCGGTGATATCCCGAGAAACTACCACGGCGCGCGTGATGGTCTTTTCACCGCCGTGGTAAGGGTAGTAGCTCACATCAAAACACCGTCGTCCGAGAGCGGCAAAGTCAAACCAGAGCTGATAGTGCACTTCTTTCCCTGCAAAGCATTGATCAAGTGGCTCCTTGATATGTTCCACAAACCTTTCGTGGCCCCAAATATCGGCTACACTCTTTCCCACGATTTGTTCCAATTTTTTGTGGTGCGCCTCGCAGAATGCTCTATTGACGGCTTCATAGGTATAGTCAGGGCCGATGAGGGCCATGGAATCTTTGGAGGTGTTGACAATGAATTCGTATCGTTTCCACATCTCTTCCAAAGCTTCACGCTCGCTAACGTCCTTGAGCATCTGGACACTGCCCACGACCTGTCCCTGTTCGTCACGGAGTGGAAAGCTGGAGATTTGAAAGGTGCTGCCCAGAATGTGTTCTCCCCGCTCGGCATTGATGTACCGTTCATCTGATGTAACCTGGAGTGAGTCGGCGGAGCAGTGCAACACCTCGTCGCATCGCTGACCTATTAGGCCATTCGGCGTGGTGCCCAGCCGTTGAGCCAGGGCGCGATTGGCTCGCAGGATGCGCAGGTCGGCGTCACAGATGCAAATGCAATCGGTGATAGCCTGGAACGTGGCTTCCCATTCCCGCTGGCTTTTACTCACGGCTTCGTACAAACGGGCGTTCTCTACGGACACTGCTACCTGGCTGGCCAACAAGGCCAGGAGGTTTCTGTCGTCAGTTGTAAATGCTTCCTCCGACTGTTTAGGACTCAGGATGAGGATCCCTACCAAGTTGCCCTTCGCCACCAGCGGGACAAAGAGCTCAACTCCCAACTGTGACAGGCCATTCCATTCCTGCATCCAAAGCCCCCACAACTGGGGGATCGTATCCAGTTCTCTCGAGGTCAGGGTTTTGCCCTCTCTGCTTAGCCAACGGCTGATCGGATGATCGGGTCGCCACCGCAAGTCTCCTCTCGGTTCGTACAGCCCTCTACCGGCTGTCAAGTGGAATTCGCCGGTTGCCTCTTCCTTGAGCAAGAGCCCCACACCCTTCGGGTGCAGAGTCTCTGCCACCCGATCCAGAAGCACGGATACCAGTCCGTTGAGGTCCAGTATGTTCGCCATTCGTTGGCCAAGCTCTTGGATCATCCGGTACGCATCGTACCGTTCCCGGAAGAAAAGCCGATCCACTCTGGTTTCGATCCGACCTTGTAGCGCCCGGACGGATACGGCCATTGCCACCGCAATAACCAGAGAGACAAGGGCTGGCAGCAAATGCAGATCAGCCGCTGACCTTTGAACGAGCAACTCGTAGATCAAGATCGGCACCAAATAAGTACCGACCACTGATCCGGTCAGCACGGCCTGAGCCAGCGCTTTGCGGATGACGAGGGTGAGGTCCAGGAGTTCATAGCGAACGATGGTGTAGGTGATTAGGAGCGCGTTGACGAGATTAGCGGTGATATCAACCGGATACTTGCTCAGGGAAGTAAAGTTGGTAAAAGAACCCAGCACCACCAAGCCGATTCCCATTAAAGCATATCTGATTCTATTGGACTGGATTTCATCCTTTGTCCTTCTGTATTGCCTGACCAAGTCAAAGATGGAGAAGCCAACGAAAAAGTAAAAGTAGACGCCGCTAAAATATATCGCCGGCCCAAATTTAATCTCGACATTCCCGTTGACGACATTCACGGTCTCGACTACATACCCCACGACATACGCAATGGCGGTTACAAGATATAAGGCAAGACCCACATAGAGCCAACTCTTTCGTTTCTCGACATTGTGTATAAACACCTGGACGAAATAGAAAAACAGTATGGCCATTGCCCCGGACCCAATGCCCAGGACTTTATTCCAAAATAGAGGGCTCCCAACCGAAAAGTCAGCATGCATCATGAAGGAGCCCAAACTCCAGACGGTCATGGCCAGCAGGTACAGGGCAAAGGCTTGATTGAGTTTGCTGCCTGAACGTTGCCGCAGGACAATGAACAGCAGTACCCCGTATGCAAAAGAGGCCACCAGTGGGATCAGAACGTTCGGAATCATTGAATCGTCCTTTGCTCGTCACTGCTCACCCTTGCGAAGGTTTGAAAACCTTCGCAAGGATGAGAATCCCCTGAAGAGTTACGTTTGCTCGCTGAGACGCAACAAGTCACTGATGGACGCGCCAGACGGTTTCATCCGCACCGGCTTGAGCTGCCCCAGGTCAGCACCGGCCGCCTGTTTTTCTGAGGTAAAGCGCCCAAAAGTGCCTCGTGAAAGGAGTGTTACACGGGGCGACTGCCCATCCAGCATTTCTACCCAATCGCGATAGTCTGGATCCAGGTCCTGCAAGGTTTGGTGAACGGTCTTCCCAATTTCCTCTTTGCTCCGGGGATCGTTCTCTTTCAACTCGATGTAAAGATGCAGCCTTGGCTTTTCCCCTTCGATCTCTTTGGTACAGGTCCACTCCTCATAACCCACCTTCGCGTTCGAGAGTGCTTGGGAGATAGTTCTTTCGGTCAGTTCGGCGAAGCTGCCCAGATCAATGATGTCATCGGCCCGGGAGTAGAAAACCATCTGGGGAATACGGATCCCAGCTTTTTCGTTGCCTAGGGCAATGATCTTGACCAAATCACCCGATCGGTATCGCACGAATGGCCCACCATGGAAGTTTGTAAGGACAATCTCATAAATGCTGCCTGGGGTGACCTGATCCAGGAGCAGCGTGCGGGGCCGATAGCCCGGATCTTTTCTAGACTTGGCCAACTCATCCTCGGGGACAAACTCCAAAAGGTTCATGTCAGGGAGAAAAGTGAGACCCGTGCCCCAGGTTTGTATGGCGAACACCCCAGCTTCAGTACTGCCGTATCCTTCGGTGGGGTGTTTGCCCCAATACTTGACAATCTTGTCGAGGTATATGGGAGTATCCGCTCCCCCCGCAGCAATGGCCTTGACAGACCACAAATCCTTGGGGAGCAGAGGCCTCCCAGCTAGCTTGCTCTTGATCAGCCCCTTCACCAAACGTGCCACAGCCCGGGGGTGCAGTAACAAGCTCTTATCCATCCCACCCGATCTTTGCTCAAATTGCTCGCCGACTTTAACCAGAACGGTGGAAATGCCATAAAAGATATCTATCCCTTCCTCTAGCGCAAGCTTGAACCCTTCTTCAATCCTTTCCTGAAACTGCATTTGCTCCGCTTTCTCCAAGGGAGGGATATATCTGAATGGGAATTGCTCCAAGGTGCCACGAGCTATCCAACCAGTCATGTATGGGGGAGAAGCCAAAGTGCCCAGAATCACGTCTCCTTCTTCAAACGCAAAGTCATTTCTCCGATCACTCGATCCGAACATGAATATGGTGACGGCATAGGAGCTGATCCTGGTGTATATCTTCTCCGTGTAAGGAACCCATTTATATCTGTACTCCGGTGAGCGGCCTGACGTGCGCGCCCAGACGTAGGGCTTCTCAGGAAGGACATCTTCTCGCTTTTCCAGCAAGTAAGGGGCATAGTCCTTATACGTCGTCAACGGCACATTCTGCCGGAACTCGTCCACGCTGGCCGGTACCTTTCCGCCCAGGAGCTTTTGGCCCAACTCGCACCGGCCCAGCAGTTGGAGCTGCTCCATGAGCAGTTCTTTCTGGATCTCCATGAACTCTTCCAGGCTCAGGTCAATGAATCCGCAGTACTTTTTCCAAATCTCGTCCCTGCGTCCTTGCCTGAGCAACTCAACAGTGGTCGTCATGTCTTTTCTCCTTTTCTTGAGTGATTTGTACGTTTCCAACCTTCCGCGAAGGTCGTGAAACATCGAGATAGACTGGCGCGATTGGGAATGAGCATGGGAGTCTCGCGCTGGTAGCGATGGTAATCCGGGAACATCAGAGGGAAAAAGAACCGGTCTTGTATCCAGACGTACAACACATCCATCAAGAGCCAGATGGGCGCTGCGGACAGCATCAGTTGACGCTTGGAGATAAAGATGAGGGAAATGAGCAAGAGTGCGTACCAGAGAACGCCGGGATGGCGCACCAAAGCGTAGGTTCCCGTAGTTACTAACTTGTTGCCTGCGCCCTCGGCGATATAGGTCTGCTTGAAAGGGATTTCCGAGAATAGCGAGTAGATCATGGCTAGGCTGGCCAGGCCAAACAACGGCCAGCCCACGTATGAAAAGCCGGCAGGCAGTGGCAGCCTGTCTCCTCGGATGCAGGCCATGAGGTGCGAGTAGCCGGTCAAGCATACGGCAATAAGCCCTATCGCCTGTTTGGCATATAGGGCTTTGCGCAGAGACATGAGATCAAAGAGATAAGCTACAAAGAAGCCGGCGATGCCTAACAGAATGTATTCCATCTTGTGCTCTCACCGGGGGATGGAGATTCTCAATGGTGGTGACATTCTGACACCCCTCCGACATGGCGGCCCTCTTTTCCGCGTATATTCTACTCCTATTGCTCACTTTGAGATAGTCTACTCTCTAGTCCAACCGCAAACAGCGGTATGGAGATATGATGCGATCTGAACGTCGAGATCGGAGACTGTGCGGAGCGACACTATATTCTGTGCGCTGTCAGGGCAGAGGCAGCGGATACAAAACGGATAAGCAGATGTACGTCGTGCATCCGCCGGGGTCATTACCGCAACTTTGCTTCAAGCGAGTATGCAGCAGTATTTGGCCGCCGGCGCAATCAAAAAGCCGTGGGCGCATTGCCCACGGCTTGACCAGTCGCAGCTCTTTCGCTAAACGTCTTCGGGGCAGGGCGGAATCGGCGTGTTTTCAAATTCGATGACTTCGAACCCCACGGCGCGGAGGAATTCCCTCAACGCTTTTTGCCCATCATCGGTGGCCCGCTTCATGATGCCACCCTCGCACGCGGCCTGCATCACCCGGCTCATGCCCATCTGTTGCGCTTCGATCACCAGACTGCTATCGGGCTGGGTGAACAGTCCCGTCTGGTGATCGTACAGTTGAGTTGCCCCTTCGTCCAGGTACCGGCTCAGGATTTCCACCTCTGGCAATTTGACCTTGACCTGTTTGCCGTCTGGGGAGACCGTCACATCCTCCGGGCGCAATTTGCTCAAGTCGATCCCGGCGATGACGATGCCTTGAACGATGATGAGCACCTTTTGCCGGCCAATCCCCAGCAAGCCGCCGGGCCGCTCGGCGGAGACGACTGACTGGACCGAATACGAGCTAGTCTCCAGCCGGCTGAAGCGCTGGATCTGTTGCACGACGGCGGAACCGGTAATGATGGTGGGCGTCGGCGCGAGTGTGGGCGTGGGCGGCGGCGCAGAGACGCTCATGAGGCTGTGACCGAACAAGATAAAGACAATCAGCAGCGTCAAGAGACTGCCCGCGAAAAGGGCTATCACGATCTGTGCGTCGCTTTTGCGTCTGGGTTGGGTTTCGTTCCGGTCGCGCTGATCACTTTTCATGACATTCTTCCTTCAGACTTGGCGTAACACTGGTTCGGTTGGAATTATACCATGCGGCGGCGTTTGGAAGCCAGGCAGATAAGGAGCCGTTGGCGTGTCCTCATTCTTGAAGCCGCAAGGCGAGCAACTATCTGCACCCTAGCGTCTTGGCGAAGGAGGGGAGTTGCGCGACGACATTGACGGTATTAATGCCGTCGAAGCTATAGACGCCCAACGTGAACCAGGCTGCGCCGATGACGTTGTCTTTGGATAGTTCCGTGAGATACCATTGCCAATCGAACCAGTCGGGGCGGAGATAACCGCCGGGCTCATACGCTTCTGTCACCGCCACACGCGGCATCTGCGAGCCGAGCAGCGGCTGGAACATGCGATACCGCAGCGCCGTCCCATCCTGGTATGCCTGGCGGAACGTGGGCCGTTCGGGGTCGACCGAGCCATCGTGCACAGCCAGGATGTGCCCATGCTCGGCGGCGTAGCGGAGCGAAGGAACCATGATTTCCGCTTGCCAGGGTTCCGGTGTTCCGCTGCTAAATGACCAGATCGCCAGGTGATAGGGAGGGTTTTGCCGTTCCGCTTCTTTCATGGCCTCCAGCATGAAATCTTCCGCTCGCAACGTCTGCGTGATCGTCGCCGGGTTTGGCTCGTTGACGATCTCGAAATAGTCAATAAAGTCGCGCTGGTTTGCCCACTCGGGGTACATTGCCTGCAGCCAACGGCGAGCACGGTCGGCCGTCTCGTTTTCCGGCCAGGTCCAATCGCCGAGGGGATTGTCCATATAATCGTCGCGACCCATCTTGGCCGGCTTGCGCCAGATGGTGATGGTGCGCGGATCAATCGTCTTGGCTAGCTTGGCCGAGTAGCCATCTCCATAGACTTTGATCAAGGCGACCGGCCGGTTGGCGGCGGAACACGCTCGCAGGAACTCTTCGTACCCGGCGTGGTCGCCCACCCCCTCGACGTGCAGTCCGCCCAGGTTGATCGGGATATCGGTGGTGGGAATGATAGAAGTTGGGATGGCAGTGAGCACCGGGGTGGGAGGCGCGAGAGTAGGGGGCACACGGGTCGGCGTGGGTGGAATGTACCCTTTCGTAATCAGCGGCAAGTAGAGGCGAAGCTTGATGGCTTCCGGTGGATGGGGAAGCGGTCCGCTGTCCGGCGTCGGCGCAGGCGCGCGCGTATCGAGCGTCGGTGCGGATGTGGGCGTATCAAGTCTCGGCGCAGGTGTGCGTGTACCGAGCGCCGTCGTCGGAGTGATCCGTTGTGTGCAAGCAACGAGCAGGCTGACGGCGAGGCAGAGCACGGCCAAACTGATAATTAACGCAAAGCGTGTGTGGGTCATAAAGTCCATTGTACACGATTTAGCCAGTATTGCACGCGCACTCTCGCACTTTGACCGGTTGCCCGACCTGATAAGAAGCGGTGTATAATTAGCGCATCTAGAAACCCGTCAAGGAGAAGATACCATGTGGAACGTCGAGATCGAATATTGCGCGGAGTGAAACTATACCCCGCGCGCCGTCAGGATGACGGAGGAACTGCTCACCGAGTTTGAATCGCGCATTGCCTCGTGGAAGCTCATCCCGTCGAAGGGTGGAGTGTACGAGGTCACGGTCAATGGTGAACTGATTTATTCCAAGGAGAAAACCGGTCGCCATGCAGAGATAGACGAAGTTCGCCAGTTACTCAAGGCCAAAGTCAAATGACTCGTCAGCTTTGACAAGTTCCCAGACTGGCACACGGATTTCCCACGAATTACCCGGATTGGCAAGTATTCACGGGTCATTCCGCCTGGCGCGCCCCCGCTGTTTGCAGCCCTTCGGCAGGGCGTGAGCCGCGCAGCGGCGAAGAATCTCGGTCACGCAAGGCTGAGATGCTGCTGAGCGCCGAAGGCGCTTAGCATGACAATACTTGCCAACTCAGCGGCTTTGGACGGCCGCCAAGGAAATCGGTGTGGCTGGTCTTTGCGGCGTGCGGTGATGTGGAGAAAGGTCCGTCACTACGCAAGATTAATCACGCATGAGAGTCACTTGACATAGCTCTGATTTGCATAAATTGCCGCTTGACAAGCGTGGTTTCTTTGTTGTATAGTATTCCACGCTAGGCCGCGCACATCCCGATAGGCTATCGGGCTAGAATTGTGTAAGACCGAGAGCACAAGACATTGCCTTGTGCTTTTTGTCTGCCTGCAAGTCGCTTCATCGAGGAGAATATGGAATATGATTGATGTAGAAGGCTTGACCAAATCGTATGGCCCGCGGGTGGCTGTCGACGATGTAAGTTTCCATGTCGAGAAAGGCGAGATTGTCGGGTTCCTGGGGCCGAACGGCGCAGGCAAGACGACGACGATGCGTATGCTTGCCGGCTACCTGCCGCCCACCGAAGGACGCGCTTCCATCGCAGGGTTCGATACTTTTTCGCAGTCGCTTGATGCGCGGCGTCGCATCGGCTACCTGCCAGAAACAGTCCCGCTCTATCCAGAGATGACCGTCGCCGATTATCTCGATTTCATGGCCGCGCTACGCCATGTGACGAATCGCAAGGCAGCCGTGCAGCACGCGATGGAGGTCACGCACATTCAAGACCGGGCGCGCATGAACATCGGCAAGCTCTCCAAAGGCTATCGGCAGCGTGTGGGCTTGGCGCAGGCGCTCGTGCACGACCCGGACGTTTTGATCCTGGATGAGCCGACCATCGGCCTCGATCCGCGCCAAATCATTGAGGTGCGTGAACTGATCAAGGGTTTGGCCGGGCAGCACACGATTTTGACTTCCACGCACATCCTGCCGGAAGTGGAACAGATATGCAGTCGTGTGCTCATCATCCATCGCGGCAAGCTGGTGGCCGAAGACACGCCCAAGAACCTGGGCGCGCGGCTGCGCGGCGCGGAGCGCATCGGGCTGCAAGTCACAGGCGATGGGGCCAAGCTCCAAGCGGCATTGGCCGCGGTGCCGGGTGTGCAGTCGGTGCAGGCGACGAACGAGGGGCGCTACGAGGTCGCGGTCGCGCCCGGCCAAGACCTTCGCGCGCAACTGGCGGAGACTGTCGTCAAAGGTGGCTGGGGCCTGTTGGAACTGGCCCCGGTGGGCATGAGTCTGGAAGAGATTTTCTTGCAGTTGACAAACGAGGAGGTAGTCGCCTAGTGCAGAACATTTTCGTCATCGCAAAGCGCGAACTCTATGCGTATTTCGTGTCACCCATCGCGTATGTGGCGATTGCGGTGTACCTGATTATCGCCGGGTTTATCTTTTGGCTGGAAGTCGGGGGCATGGCTCAATATGGCACGCCGCCGAGCCTCGAGGGCCAGTTCAGCACGATGGCATTTCTGTGGCTGATCTTTGCGCCGCCGTTGACGATGCGGCTGCTGGCCGAAGAGCAGCGCATGGGCACGCTGGAGCTTTTGCTCACCTCGCCGGTGCGCGATTGGGAGGTGGTGCTCGGCAAGTTTTTTGCCAGCCTATCTGTGTTGCTGCTGACGATTGTCATCAGCTTCATGTACGCGCTGGTGCTCAAGGCTTACGGCAACCCTGACCTGGGGCCGATGGCAGCCGGTTACCTGGGACTGCTCCTGGCCGGTGGCGCGTTGATGTCCATCGGCGTCCTGGCTTCGGCCATGACGCAGAACCAGGTCGTCGCCGCAGTGCTGGCCTTTGTCGCCAACCTGGTGTTGTGGATCCTGAGCGCGGCCGGTCAATCGGCGAGCAGCTTGACGACCCAAGTGTTTAATCAACTGGGCTTTTTCGAGCACACCTTGAACTTTTGGCGCGGCATCATTGATACCAACGACGTCATTTATTTTGTGAGTCTGATGGCGCTCACGCTATTCGCCGCAACACGTGTTCTGGAAACACGGAGGTGGCGATGAACGGCAAACCTGATTTTGACAAACGCAATCTTGTTCCGATGATTGTTCTAGGCGCAGCCTTGCTGGGTCTGCTGATCTTTTTGGGCGCGTATCTGTTGACGGGTGGCACGTCGGTCGGCGGAAACATTGCGCTGGGGCTGGCCGTCGTCGCGCTGGCGATCTATGTCTTTTTGCGCCCGGAAGAGGTCCTGGGCGGGATCAAGAGCCGCCAGGCGCGTTACGGCGGCAACGCGCTGCTCATGGTGGTGATCTTTATCGCCATCCTGGTCGGCGTGAATTTTCTTTCGATGCGCCATTCCAAGCGTTGGGATCTGACCGCGGAGAAAAAGTTCTCGCTGGCGCCGGAGACAGTCGAGATCCTCAAGAATCTCCAGGCTCCGATCACCGCGTTGAACTTTTCGTCCAGCCAGAGCGGCGGATCTCGTTCTGATACGGCCACGCTGTTGGACGAATACCGCGCCCGCTCGGACAAGTTCCAGGTGCAGACGATTGACCCGGAGGCACAGCCGACGCTGGCCCGGCAGTATGGCGTCACTCTCGATGGGACGCTGGTGTTGGTTTCGGGTGATCGGCGCGTGACGGTATCCAGCCCGACGGAATCGGAAATCACATCTGCGTTGATCAAGGTGACGCGAGCCACTCAACCGGTTGTGTACGTCACGACCGGTCATGGCGAGCGTAGTATGGATGATAGCGGCGACACGGGCTTTGCGACGGTCAAGGCCGGCCTCGAACGTGATGGATTCCAAGTCAGGCCACTCATGTTGGCGACGACCAGCACCGTCCCGTCCGATGCAGGGGTGGTGATCGTCGCCGGGCCGCATACTCCAATCCCAACACGCGAGGCGGATACGCTGCGCTCGTACCTGGCACGAGGTGGCCGGGTTATGGTGATGGTGGATACCAGCCTGGATACCAAGGATCATTCGCTGGGCGATGCGGGATTGGGCAGCTTGTTGAGTGAGTGGGGCATCACGCTGCACGATGATTTGGTCTTCGATCCCTTACGTTCGCAAGCGACCGATCCTGCCACGATCTATGCGGCCCAGTATGGCGCCAGCCCAATCACTGACAAGTTGGGCAATGTGGCGACGGCGTTCCCCGGCGTTCGCTCGATGGCATTGGCGCAACCGGCTCCAGCCGACGTCAGCCTGGTGCCGTTGGTGCAGACGTCGGATCAAGGCTGGGGCGCGGTTGACCTGGGTGCTCTGGTACAGGCGCTCAACGCAGGCAATTTCCCAGGCCCAGGGGCTAAAGACCTCAAAGGCCCGCTAGTCCTTGCGGCTTCGGCGGAAAATTCGCAGACCAAAGCGCGCCTGATTGCGTTTGGTTGCTCGAGCTTTGCCATGAATGTTGCGACGCAACAGCCCGGCAATTTCGATTTGTTTTTGAACGGCGCCAACTGGCTGGCCGAGCAAGCGTCGCAAATCACCATCCGCCCCAAGCCATTCGAGACGCGGCAATTGGTACCAACCCGGGCCATGTCGCTGCAGGTCTTTGGCATCAGCATCATCATGATGCCGTTGGCGGTTCTGCTCGTCGGCGCGATTGTCTGGTGGAAAAGGAGATAGGGATCGGTCAATCAGTCAATCGGTGATCGGTCAACCAATGGAAACTGATTGACTGAGTAACTGATTGACCGATAACCGAGTAACTACTATGAGCACACGCACAACTCTAGTCTTATTGGCACTTCTCATTTTAGTGGCAGGTGGTGTATACTTTATAGAGTTCCGCAACCCGGCGGGTGGGGCCGTGGCGACACCCAATGCGGCAGGTTCGACGACCTTGTTGAACTTGACGGCTCCAGCCATTAACAGCATCACGGTGCGTGACACGGTGAGCAACACGCAGATTTCCGCGACGCGCGATGTGAGCGGCACCTGGCGGTTATCCGACCCGGCTGGTCAATTGGCCGATGCGGCGGCAATGGACTCACTCACCGGACAACTGGCGAGCATCTATATCCAGCGGACCTTGACGCCGACAGGCAGCCTGGGTGAATATGGTCTGCTGACGCCGACGTTGAGCGCGCAGATTGATTTGGTGTCTGGTTCACTGTCATTTGCGGTCGGCGATATGACGCCCAGCCAAGGCGCTTACTATGTCCAAAAGCCCGGCGATACGCATGTATATCTGGTTGAGACCGGACTGGTTGACGACTTGCGCAAGCTGGCTCAACAGCCACCGGTGGCCGCGACGCCGACGCCGGCATCGGCTTTTCCAACGCCAGCAGGGCCATGAGTGAGGGCAATCCTTGGGGGTGCCAACGTGAACAAGTGGCATAATGCCTCTGGTGACACTGGGGCAGTGTGCCCGGAGTATGTAATCTGAACTAGCGGTGAAAGAGAGACAAGTTTTGGCAACACCAGTGACGAATACAGTTGTCGTCGAAGAGCCGATGACGGAAGAGCAACTCCTGACTACCGGTCGCGAGCGTGGATACGTCACGCTCGAAGAAGTCATGCTCGCCTTCCCAGAGGCGGAGAACGATGTGGACCGCCTCGATGAAGTCTTTGGGATGCTGATGGAGAATAGCATCGAGATTGGCGAGCGACCGGAAGAAGAGCCCTCCGAGGCAGAAGAAGAAGAACTGACCGACGAGCTGGACGAGGGGACTCTGGCTGCCATTGAGACCGATGACACGGTGGGGTTGTACCTCAAAGAGATCGGCCGCATTCCGCTGCTCACGGCCCAGGAAGAAGTAGACCTGGCCAAGCGCATCGAGCGCGGCAAGTTTGCGGCCAAGCGACGGACCGCCGAGAACGGCGATACCCAGCAGCGCTTCAGAATCGAGTCGTTGGTCGCCGACGGGCAGGCCGCGCGCGAGCATCTCATCACGGCCAACTCGCGGTTGGTGATTTCCGTCGCCAAGAAATACATCGGCCGAGGCGTGCCATTCCTTGACTTGATTCAAGAAGGCAACATTGGCCTCATCCGTGCGGCGCGCAAGTTTGACTACCATCGCGGCCACAAGTTTAGCACGTACGCCACGTGGTGGATTCGCCAGGCGGTGACGCGCGCCATCGCCGACCAGGGCCGCACCATCCGTGTGCCGGTTCACATGGGCGATCAGATCAACCGCCTCATCCGCGTCTCGCATCAACTCACGCAAGAGCTGGGTCACGATCCGTCGAGCGAAGAGCTGGCCGAAGCGCTCGAAGTGCCGGTGAAAAAGGCCGAGCAGATGATCCAGGTGGCGCGCCGTCCTCTCAGTCTGGAGACGCCGACGGACGAAGACGAAGACAGTGTGCTGGGTGACTTTATCGAAGATGCCGAGGCGCTTGCTCCGGCGGAGGCCGTGACGCAGAACATGCTCAAGGAACAAATCCAGGATATTTTGTTGTCGCTCCCGCCGCGCGAAGTCCGCATCCTGCAATTGCGTTATGGCCTCGTGGACGGCGAATCTTACACGCTGGAAGAAGTCGGCAAGAAGCTGGGCGTCACGCGCGAGCGCGTCCGGCAGATCGAGGCGCAGGCGCTGTCTCGACTGCGCCATCCCACACACAGCCGCAAGCTCAAAGACTATTTGCGGTAAACCATCGGGCCGGACTGCTCACATGCGGCCCGGCCTTTTGCATTGGGCATGAGTCGTCGTCGCCTCATTTTGCTACTTGCCTTTTTCCCCGAAACATTGCATAATCGTAAGCGTTCGAATCGCGATAACTGAGTTGCCAGCGCATATCGGCATCACCTATTCGTTGATTGAGGAAGGAGGCAGGGATGGCAGAACTCACCCTGCAAGAGTATTGCCAGGAAATCGAAGGGCTGATCGAACGCAGCGGGTACGATGAAGCCGTTGCTCACTGTCGGCACATCCTGCAGCAGTACCCCAAGTATGTCGAAGCCTATCGCCTGATGGGCAAGGCGGCGTTGGATCGCGAGGACGACCAGCAGGCCTCAGAGATGTTTGCGCGCGTCCTCAGCGCGGATCCAGCCGACTTTGTCTCACGCGCCGGATTGTCTATCATCTATGACCGGCAAGAAAAACTCAAAGAGGCTGTGTGGCAGATGGAGCGCGCCTATGAGTTGGAACCTGGCAACCCGGTCGTCCAGGATGAACTGCGCAAGCTCTATGCGCGGCGCGACGGCGTCACGCCCGAAAGGATTCCGCTCACACGCGGGACCTTGGCGCGGCTGTACCTCAACGGCGAGCTGAACTCGGAAGCCGTGGCCGAGCTGCGCGCTTTGTTGGCGCAAGAACCCGATCGCGTGGACTTGCAAGTCCTGTTGGCCGAGGCGCTTTGGCGCGATGAGCAGCGCCTGGAATCGGCCGATACGGCGCTCAAGGTGCTTGATCGGCTGCCGTATTGTTTGGACGCCAATCTCGTCTTGGGCGAGATTTGGATGAATGGGGGGCGTGAAGAAGATGCCGAGGTGCATCTCAAACGTGCAACCTCGCTCGACCCGGAGGCGACGCGGGCTTGGGCGCTGTTCGGCAAGTCCTCGCCCATCCCAGTCAAGTCCATAGAGTTGACGCGATTGGATTACGTGTCGCCGACCGCGGTTGTGCCGGTTGCCGAACAGGTACCCGAATGGCTGACTGGCCTCGGTCTGCAACCAGAGGCGGGTGAGGCTGAACAGGTTCCTTCGTGGCTGCAGGGCGTTGGCGCTCCTGCGCCTGAAGTGGAACAGCCGGCTGCGAAAGAGCCTGGACTCAAATTGCCGGTTCGCGAGCCGCAACCCGTGACAGCACCCGAAGAAGAAATGCCGGCCTGGTTGTCGGGACTTGGCGTGGCGGCGGAGCCATCGATCGAAGAAAGGCCCGTGCCCAGCACAGAAAGTGAAGCTGTGCCGGATTGGCTCAGCCAACTACGCGGCGTGGCTGCGGCAGAAGCCGAGCAGCAGGCGGCTGCCGAAGAGGAAGGCGTGCCGGATTGGTTGTCGCAACTGCATGCTGAGGCAGGGCCAGTGCCGGCCGCGGCAGCGGAAGAGGCAGTGGCGGCTCCAGAGCCAGCCGAGATTCCCGATTGGCTGCAGGCGCTCCGACCCGCGGGCGCGGAGCAGCCGGCAGAGGCGGTTGAAGGCGAGCCAGAGTGGTTATCGGCCGTGAGTGCGCCAGTGCCGCCCGCTGCCGTTGAGCAAAAAGCCGTGGAGGCTCCCGAGGCAGCCGAGATACCTGATTGGATGCAGGCGTTCCGTCCTGAAGGTGTTGAGCAGGCAACAGAAGCAGCAGTTGAAGGTGTGCCGGAATGGCTAGCGGGCGTGAGTGCGCCAGTGTCACCTGCTGCCGTTGAGGAAGAAGCCGTGGAGGCTCCCGAGGCAGCCGAGATACCTGATTGGATGCAGGCGTTTCGGCCTGAGGGTGTGGAGCAGCCAACAGAAGCAGTTGAAGGTATGCCGGAATGGCTATCGGGTGTGAGTGCGCCAGTGCCGCCGGCTGTTGTTGAAGAAGAATTTGCAGAGGCTCCGGCGCCAGCCGAGATTCCCGATTGGTTGCAGGCGCTCAGGCCGCAGGAAGTTGAGCCGATCGCGCCGGTCGAAGCCGAACCGATGGTCCCAATTTCAGAAGTGACAGTGGAGCCGGTTGCGCCCGAAGCAGAGCCGGCCCCGGCCTGGCTGGCAGGCGAAGGTGCGATGCCCAGCCCCGAAGAGGCGATGGCGTACTTTGCCAAGCTCACGGCTGGGAAAGAGGTCGAACTGCAAGCTCGGGCCGAAGCCGAAGCGGAATCGCGCATGACCGAAATCATGGGCCGCAAACCCGCGCCCGCTCCGACGCCTGCACCAGTGATGCCGCCTGCACCAGTGACGCCCCCTCCACCTGTGCCGGTCGTCATCCCTCAACCGCCGGCGGTAAAAACGCCTCCACCGCCGGTCGAGCAAGCCCCGGCATGGTTGACGGGCGAGGGTGCGATGCCCAGCCCGGAAGAAGCGATGGCATACTTTGCCAAGCTCACGGCTGGGAAAGAAGTCGAATTGCAAGCTCAGGCCGAGGCCGAAGCGGAAGCGCGCATGGCCGACATCATGGGCCGCAAGCCTGCGCCGGTTGTGACTCCGCCATCGCCCAAGGTTGAAGCGCCTCCGCCACCGCAAGTCAAGCCAGCGCTGGTGACACCGCCCGTCGAAGAAGTCAAGCCAGTGGTTGCGCCGGTGCCGCCGACTCCAGTTCTGGAGGAGGCTGGGCCAGCGCCAGCCGAATGGATCGAGGCCGTGGCAGCCGAAGCCATACTGCCGGTTCTTGGGCTAGGAGCGCTTGAGGAATTTGTTTCTGCAACGCCGCCCGCCACACTGGCTGAGGTTATGCCTGAAGTGGCGGCGCATATCCCGGTCGCGCCACAGGCTACTGGGCCAGATTGGTGGTATCAGACACTTGCCGACGAAGAAGGCCCGACCGAGGCGGAGCTTGCCGCAGAAGCTCTTGCAGAGGCCGCGCAGGCGGAAGAAGCTGCTGTGACATTCGCGCCACCTGCGCCTGAGCCGGTCCCGCCAGCGCCAATCCCTGCGGCGCGAGTTGAACGCAAGCCCACCGCGCCGTTGCCGCCTTTGCCAGAGCCAGCGGCGCGAGTTGAACGCAAGCCCACCGGGCCGCTAACACCTCCTCCAGAGCCAGCGCCCGCGCCGGCAGCTCGTGCGACCAAGCGATTGGTTCGCGCCAAGCCCGCGCCGGCCGTGGCGCCCAAGCCTGTTGTGGACATGGAAGCGTTAATGGCTCGCCTGCGCGCCAACCCGGATGATCGCGGCACGCTGCTCGACCTCGCCCGCGGTTGGGTGGAGCTTGGCGACTTGACCGCGGCGCGTGGCGCTTACGACGAGTTGATCCGTGCTGGCGCATTTCTGGATCAGGTGATCTTTGACCTGGAGGCGGTGCAGGAGACTTATCCGGACGATGTGGACGCCATTCGCCTGATGGGCGATGCGCACATAAAGTCCGGCAATTTGCAAAAGGCGCTCAAGCTGTATCGCCAGGCGCTCAAGAAGCTCTAGCCGGTGTAGCCCATTCGGGGGCGACCCGCTCCGCGCAGGTCGCCCCCGACTTTTGTCTTGAGGAGAAAAAGATCAAACTACTACCGACATGCCCGTTCACATCTATTTCTACTCGTCCTCGCGATTATCGTTAATGAGGTATTTAGCCGCCACCGTTTCAACAGAATTAGGGGCAGGCAGGCCTTGTCGCAGTAGATGTAATGCTTCCAAATCAGACTTCCAAACGACATCACCAGGAGCAAGTAGACAAACACTCTCTGGCTCATAGGTTGTATAGAGCCGATTATCCTTAAAGTAGTAATGTTCTTCGCTGGTCTCTGTGGGATAGGCGCGCATGAAGGGAGGAATATCGCTAGGTTTGAACCAGAGTTTGACTTCGCGTTCAGCATCACTCTCTGTGGCTGAAGCGTGGATGAGATTGTCCATCCGTTCGCCAATGACATTTCCCGCGGCATCCTTGAGAGGAACGAGTGTGCCTAAAGCGCGAATGCATCCCGGCCTTTTCTCTCGAGCAACATGAGGATTCGTCGGCCCACAGATGTCTCGGATCTTTTTTATTGCATCGGGACCCTGATAAACAAAAGCTATGACTCTTCGCTTCCAAGGCTCGTCAGGATAATGAATACGTCCCATAATATACTCAACCAGTGAAGGATAGAATATTTTTCCCCGGTGTTCGGCATAGTGTTCCTCAGCCAGCATTTTGCTGACGTGAACAATCTTGGCCCCGGCAAAGCGTAAGCCGGTGTGGAACTCGGAAAGTAGAGAAAGCACGTATCCAGTCAATGAATTCTTGAGCGCATCCGGTTTGATGAGTATCAGCGTCTGTTCGAGTTCTTTTGTATCCATGAAGAGAGCCTTTCTCAGAAGATTTTGCGTGACTGCTCAGAGGATTGTGTACTCTTGCGAAAGGGCGCTCGGAACTCGCTGCAACATCGGCGAAACCCTTCGCAAGGGTTGTGTGTCACTGCACCCGCAACAAAATGGGGGCTTCTTTCCAAAGACCTTCGAGGTCGTAATAGTCCCGCTGCGAGGGCGAAAAGATGTGGACAATCACATCGCCAAAGTCCAGTAGCGTCCAGCCGGTCTCTGGCTTGCCCTCGATGTGTCGGGGATGTACATGAAACTCTTTGGCGGCAGTTTCCTGGATCGCGTCCAGAATCGCTTTGATCTGTCGCTCGCTGTCGCCGGAACACAGGACGAAATAGTCCGCAAACAGGGCTTGCGCGTGGATATCCATCAGGACGATGTCTTCGCCTTTTTTGTCTTCGATGGCATCCACCAGTTGGCGGGCCAAGTCAATAGGTTTTTTGATCAAATCGTGTGACACTCCCGATGATGAGTTGCAAAGATTGTACCACGTCTGCAATGAGTGTCAACTGACCACTGTTTACTGCGCGTGGATGACTTGCTTCATCCGTTCGACGTGCGTGCCGGGCCAGTAAATGCGCCCGCAGTCCGGACAGCGACGAAATTCTTGTCGTGAGGCAAGGACGTAGGGCGGAACGCGGTTAGCCAGCATAGTCTTGTCCACAGAGGTGAGCTTGCCATTGCAGGCCAGGCAGCGTGAGAACTCGGCGTCGGGCGGCGGACCGAGCGCGGCGCGCACCTGGCGCAGTTGGCCGGCCAGGTCTTGCGTCTCGATCAACAACGTGCGCGCGCCTCGACGCATCGCCAGGGCGTGGTCGGCGGTCAGGAGCACGCGATCTTCTGCGCGGGCGCGGTGCAGCAACTCGTTGTCGTCCGTGTCGGGCGCATAGACCGTGTCGTAGCCCAGGGCGCGCAGCCAGCGCGTGAGCCGGCCCAGCATCCCGTCAGTCAGCAATTTGAGCACAGGCGCGGGTGGGTCAGTTGAAAGATTCATAGCTCTCTGGTAAGATTGTCTCAAGGATACAACGTTTGGCCCTGGTCTGTCAACCTGGTTGTGGGACACGATGGTATCTTGTTCTACATTGTGCGGAGGGTGAATTGTGAATCTGCCTGGTATTATCATGGCGTTTCTGCTGCCGGTGGGCGTGATGATGGTGGGTTGGGGAGGACTGCCGCCGGAACAGTCGCGACGAGCGGCCAGCGCGGGGCTCTTGATGCTGGCAGTATCGGTCGTCGCTTTTGTGGCGGTGGGGTTTGCCTTCCAATTCGGCGGCATCTGGCATGTCACACGCCTGGATGCCTTGCGGGCGCTCGACCAGGTCTGGTCCCTGCCCGATTCGACCGGGGGCGCGTGGAACGTCCTCGGACTCTCTGGCTTTATGCTTGCCGGCGCGCTGGGACCGGATGGCTTGGTGTTATTTTTACACCAATTGCCGCTGGTCATGACGGCCACGTTGATCCCCATGCTGGCGCTGGCCGGGCGTGTGAATAACCTCGTTTTGGCGTTGACCGGCCTGACGGTTGCTTCAGTGGTGTTTCCTCTGACCGGGCACTGGGTGTGGAGTGGTGGATGGTTGGCTGCGTTAGGCGAGAATTTGAGCTTGGGTCATGGCTATGTGGATTTGGCCGGGGCCGGCCCGGTGTACCTGGTGGGTGGTCTGCTGGCGTTGGTTGGACTGAGTGTGTTTGCAGGTCGGCGCACATTTTCTGACGAAGCGCCACGGTTGCCGGAGGCGCACTTGCCGCTGTTGGCTGTGGTTGGCGGCATCTTGTTCGGCCTTGGCTGGATGGCGTGGACGGCCACGGATCCATTTCACCCGGCTAGCGCGTCGCTCAATCTTCCTCTGGCGATGGTGAATGGATTGTTGGCGGCATCGGCAGCCACGCTTGTCACACAGCTTTACAGTTGGGCCGTCACGTCGCACGTGGATCCCTTGATGGCGACGCGCGGTTGGCTGGCGGGTTGGGTTGTCGTCAGCGCCACGGCTCCGTTCAGCGCGACCTGGTCGGCGCTGGCGCTGGGTGTGTTGGCGGGCATCGTCGTGCCGCTGATGATGTATGTCGTGGATCGGGTTTTGCGCCTGGATGATGCTGTCGCAGCGGTGTCGGTGTATGGAGTGCCGGGTTTGCTGGGCGCGCTCGCTGTCGGGATTGTGGCGGATGGGCAATGGGGCGCGGGCTGGAATGGCATCGGCGCGAAGGAATACCTGGCGGTCACGGGACAGGGCGTGACCGGGCGGATGGCTGCGTCGGGGCTGGTCGCCGATCCCGGTCAACTCACGGCGCAACTGGCCGGCGTGGGAGCGATCATGGTGTTTGCGTTCCTTGTCGGCGGAGGCGTAATGTTGATGGCGCACCTGGCGGTGCACGCGTGGCATCGTGCCGGGCAAAGAATGACCGCTTCGCGTGTCGAACCTAAAGAGGGAGAGGGACGAGTGACGCAGGACGAAGGGGGATGACCTCTCCGCGTGTCGCGGCGCGTCATTCGAAATTCGTCACTCGACACTCGAAGCGGTCATTTGTAGCAGTTCGATGACTTGGTCATCCAACACTTGCTCGAACTGATCATAGAACGCGCCGACAGCCCAGAAGGGACGCGGGCTGAGGAGACATTCGACACGGTCGGCGCGGTGCGCTAACCGGTGAATGGCTTCCGGCGGGGCGACGGGAATCGCGGCGATGAGTGACACGGGCGCTTGCGCGTCGAGCGCCTGGAGTGCGGCGATCATGGTTGAGCCGGTCGCCAGTCCGTCGTCTACGACGATGACGGTGCGTTTGAGGATTTGTGCTGGGGGACGATTGCCTCGATAGGCGTGTGCGCGGCGAGCGAGTTCTTGACGTTGTCGCTTCGATTCGGCTTCGACGTAGCCGGGCGGGACCCACAGGCTATCAATCAAGCCTTGATCGAGGACGACCTGGCCCGTTTCGGTCACAGCGCCGATGGCGAGTTCGGGGTTATCGGGCGCGCCGAGCTTGTGTGTGAGGCAGACGTCGAGCGGTGCGCCGAGCGCGCGGGCCACCTCGCTCGCGACGACGACGCCGCCGCGCGGGATGCCCAACACGAGCAAGTCGTCACGCCCCTTCAGGTCGCGTAGGGCCTGAGCGAGTTCTTGTCCGGCTGCGGTGCGGTCGCGGAATCTCATGGTGGTTTCTTGGATTCAGAGGTCGGAGGCCAGAGGTCGGAGGAGGCGATGTCTATCCGACTTCCGACTTCTGACCTCAGGCTTTCAGGTGAGCCCGTTGGAGCGTCGTGTATTCGGCTCCCGTGGGCTTGAGATCACTCTTGATGAGGGCGAGGCTGCTGACCGGCACTTGTCCGAGCGTGCCGATATTGGCGGCAGCGACGATTTCGCCGACGCGCTTGAGATCGTCGGGTGTGGCTTCGTGTGCGGCGCGGCCTAACGTGAGGTGCGGCTGGAACCCGCGCTCTTCGGGCGGATAGCCCAACGGCGAGAGGGTGGATTCGACGGCGCGCTGCAAGCTGTTCAGCCGGCCCGTCGGCTCGGTGATGCCGATCCACACGATGCGGGGGCGCTTGAGATTGGGGAAGCAGCCGGCGCCGCCGATGGTCAGCGTGAACGGCTCGACGCCGCGCGCGGCAGCGGCCATGGTCGCCGTGATGGCGTCAATTTGTGACAGGGGCACCGGACCGAGGAACTTTAATGTCAGATGGATTCCCTCGACGCGGACCCAACGCACGCTGTGGGGTGGCGCGGCGGCTTGAAGTTGCGCTTGCGCCTGCTTCATCAAGCGCAAGATTTCAGCCGATAGCTCGATCGCGATAAATGTTCGTAGCGTATTCATAGTCTTGTGGTCCGATAGTCTTGGAGCCGACCAGTCCGGTGGTCGAGCAGTTTAACCATTTGACTGTACGACGACTCGACTATTTGACTAAGATTATGGCATAGGGCGGTAGGTAAGTCAAGCCCAGGTCGCAGCGAACGGTCACGCAATACGCACGCGAAGCGCGTAGCACGGTCAGGAATTTTCCCAGGAGGATAAATCCATGTCCAATGTTCAAGTTGTCGCTCAGGCGCTCGCGGCCAATGTTGAAAAGGTCATCATCGGCAAGCGCAGCGTCGTGGAACTGGCGGTGGTGGGGTTGCTGTGCCAGGGTCATTTGTTGATCGAAGATGTGCCAGGGGTGGGCAAGACGATGTTGGCGCGTTCCATCGCCAAGTCCATTGGTTGCAAATTTCGCCGCATCCAGTTCACGCCGGATATGCTGCCCAGCGATGTGACGGGCGTTTCGATCTTTAACCAGCAGACGCGCGAGTTCGAATTCCGCGAAGGGCCGGTCTTTGCTCAGCTCGTGCTGTCCGACGAGATCAACCGCGCCACGCCCAAGACACAGGCGGCTCTCCTGGAGGCGATGGAAGAACGGCAGGTGACGGTGGATGGAGTGACGCGCCCGCTGTCTCGACCGTTCCTGGTGTTGGCAACACAAAACCCGATCGAGTATGAAGGCACGTTCCCGCTGCCCGAGGCGCAGCTCGACCGGTTCATGCTGCGCCTTCGCCTGGGGTATCCCACGGCGGGCGACGAGGTGTCCATGCTGGACTCGCAGCAGTTCAAGCATCCTGTAGAGGAACTGGGACAGGTGGTGGACACGGCGGCCTTGATCGAAGCGCAAGAAGCCATCAAGGCCGTGCATGTAGACGACAAGATCAAGGCGTACATTGTCGAGCTGATGACCCAGACGCGCAAGCATCCCGAAGTTTCGCTGGGGGCCAGCCCGCGCGGGTCGTTGGTGCTGTATCGCACGGCGCAGGCGCGCGCGGCGGTCGCCGGCCGCGATTACGTGATCCCCGATGACATCAAGGCGCTGGCGCCGGCCTGCCTGGCGCATCGAATGATTGTCAGCCCGTCGGCGCGCATCAAAGACGTGACGGCGGAAAGTGTCCTGGCCGATATTTTGGGCAGTGTGCCCGTGCCAGGCGCATCGGTGCGCAGATGACGCGACTCCGGATGGTGCTCGCGCTCGGCGTCCTGGCGCTGATTGGCGCCTTGGTGACCGGGCGTGACATGTTCTACCAGCTGACCTACGCCATTGTGGTGATGATCGTTCTGTCGCTGTTCTGGGCGTGGACGGGCGTGGGCCGGGTGCGCTTTTCGCGCAAGACGCGCGTCCGCCGTGCGCAGGTGGGACGGCCTCTGGAAGAACGGCTGGCAGTCCTCAACACGAGTCGGCTGCCCAAGCTGTGGCTCGAAGTCCGCGATGAATCCAACCTGCCAGGACATCACGCCGGTTTTGTCATCAGCAACTTGTCGGCGCGGGCCGAGCGCGGGTGGAACGTGCGTACGACGTGCCAGGAGCGCGGGCGTTTTACGCTGGGGCCGGTCACACTGACGAGCAGCGATCCGTTCGGGTTGTTCCACGTGTCGCGCAAAATCCCGGCGACCTCGACGGTGGTGGTCTATCCGGCGACGGTCGAGCTGCGCGCGTTCCCGCTGCCGGTGGGTCAATTGCCTGGCGGAGACGCGCTGCGCCGCCGCACACACTATGTGACGACGAATGCGTCCGGCGTCCGCGATTACGCGCCGGGCGATAGCTTTAACCGCATCCACTGGCCTTCCACGGCCCGGCGCGACCGGTTGATCGTCAAAGAGTTCGAGCTGGACCCGCTTTCGGATGTGTGGATGATTTTGGACATGCACCGCGACGTTCACTGTGACGCCGGCACGCTCGAGTGGAGGCAGCATCTGCTGCAACTGGATCGTATGCCCCCTTGGTCACGCAAGCCGGCCCGCCTGGAATTGCCGCCCAGCACGGAAGAGTATGCGGTGACGGCCGCGGCTTCTATCGCCCAGTATTTTCTGCGCCATGACCGTGCCCTGGGATTGGTGGCGGTTGGTCAACGGCGCGAGGTCGTCCAGGCGGATCGAGGTGAGCGGCAGCTCACCAAAGTGCTCGAGACGCTGGCGGCGCTGCACGCGCGCGGCGATATTCCGCTCGCTCAAGTCTTGACGGCAGAGGCGATGGGTCTGGCGCGCGGGACGACGCTCGTCATCGTGTCGTCGTCCGTGGATATGCGTTGGCCGATCATAGCTCGGCACCTGGATCGCAGCGGCTTGAATGTCGTATCCGTGTTGATTGACCCGCAGAGCTTTGGTGGGCCGCCCGGCATCGGAGCGGTGGCGGCGCAGTTTACCATGTCGGCGATCCCGGCTTACGTCATCCGCAAGGGTGACGTGATGGAACAAGTGCTGGGGAAGGCCGTGCCACTGCGGCGGGCCGTGTGAGGTGTACTCTCATCCCCCGCCCCCTTCTCCCTCAGGGAGAAGAGGAGTTGGCCAGAGGAAGGTGGTGAATCCATATTGGCTTGATTGGATGCAGCGATTGCAGGCGATTGCGCAGACCGGCCTGACGTATGCGCGCGACCCGTTCGATGTCGAACGGTATAAGGCCGTGCGCGAGGTTGCGGCTGAGATGGCGGCGACACACACGGACGCGGACGTAACGCATGTCCGTGATCTGTTTGCGAGTGAGGTAGGACACGCCACGCCCAAAGTGGATGTGCGGGCGGTTGTGTTTCGCGGCGAGGCGATTCTGTTGGTGCGGGAACGCGCGGAGGGGCTTTGGACGCTGCCGGGCGGATGGGCCGACATCGGCGAGTCCGCAGGCGAGGCGGTGGCGCGAGAAGCGTACGAAGAATCCGGCTATCGCACCCGCGCGGTCAAGTTGTTGGCACTCTACGACCGGAACAAACACGCGCATCCGCCGTATCCTTTTCACACTTACAAACTCTTCTTTCAATGCGAGTTGATCGGCGGTGAGCCGATGCACAGTATGGAGACGGATGGCGTGGAATTCTTTCGCGAAGATAAATTGCCGGAGCTATCGGTGACGCGTGTGACGCCGGGGCAGATCGCACGGCTCTTTGAGCATTTGCGCCATCCGGATTGGCCGACGGATTTTGATTGAAGGAAGGTGTTCATGAAGAGGCAACTCGGCGGTATCCTGCGCCTGACGCGGGTTCAGGAATACTTGTGTTTCGTCGTCGTCACCACGCTGCTGGGCGCGGCCGTGGGACGTGGCTCGTTTGGCTGGCCGCTCGTCATTGTCCTGGTTGCCAACTGGCTGGCGGTGGGCTTTGCTTTCATGATCAACGACGTGGAGGACGCGCCCGACGACGCGCTGAACCCGGCCAAGGTCGAGCGTAACCCGGTATCGGCGGGCGACCTTTCGGTCCGGTCGGGTCGGGCGGCTTCGTTCGTGGGCGCCGTTATCGCGGCGGCGTTGTATGCGCTGCTGGGGCTGTGGCCGTTCGTCCTCGGCGCGACGTGCCTGGTTATCAGCTACCTCTATTCGTGGCGGCGCGTCCGATTGAAGACTATCCCGATTGCCGATCTCATCTCGCACGCGCTGATGCTGGCCGCGCTGCAATTCCTGGCGGGCTATTTCACCTTTGGGCGTGGCCCGGCCTGGCGATGGGTCTTTCCCCTGACGTTCCTCGTGGCGATCAGTTTGTACGGCCAGTTGTTCAACGAGCTGCGCGATTTTGAAGGCGACCTCAAAGCGGGCGTCCGGCACACGGCTAGCCTGGTCGGGCCGCGCGTCGCTCGTATCTTGATGATGACGCTCCTGGCGATTGGCGTGGTAGCGGCGATCATTACCGTATGTGTCGTCCGGCTGATCCCGACCTGGGTGCTGATCATCTCGGCGGCGTTGGCGGCCATCCTGGTGGTGCGACCGGCGCTCAAGGCGCGCCGCCGTCATTCGCTCGTGGAATTGCAGCAGCCGTTTCAAAAGCCGCTCGAATATGCGGTGGCGACAGCATTCGCGATCTGGTTCGTGGGGCCGTGGGTGGAAGCGGCGCTGCACCTGGAGGTCTGGCTGACCGTGCAGCGGTGGATGAGTGCCATCGTCGCGTGGGGCAGGGGGCTGTGAGACCTCATCATTTTCGCGTCGCGCGCTCGATCCAACTCATCAGCGCCGATTCGATGGCGCGGCTCCAGCGCAGGTAGGCCAATGCCAACGCGGACGCGCCCATGATCAGCATGACCCATGCCGTAATGCTCAGGCTGGCCGCGTTCGCGCCGACCCAACTGGCGACGGCCAGCCCCGGCAGTCTTCCAATCGCGATCAACACAAACATTTGCCCAAGCGGTAGGTCAGTCAGGCCGAGGGCAAAGCAGGTCAAGTCATCAGGCAGGAACGGCAAGAGGAAAATCAAGAAGAAGAACAGCGCGCCTCGTTGCGCGACGAGACGATCCAGCTTTTCGAGTTGTGTGTTCGGGACGAGCTTGACGACCAGGGGCCGCCCCCAGCGGCGGGTGAGGACGAGCACGATTCCCGTGCCCAGCATCACGCCGAGCAAGCTGTAGAACGTCCCCAGCCAGACGCCAAAAAGGTAGCCGTTCGCCAGGCCGATGACCTGCCCCGGAATCGGCGCGACGATGACCTGCGCCGCGTTCAGCGCGATGCTGACCAGCGGCGCCCACGCCCCGAACGATGCGACCCATGCCTGGAGCGCGGCCCGGTCACGGAACAGGTCCCAGGCTTGCACGCCCCATCGCCACGCGACTGCGAGTAGCGCAATCAACGCGGCAGTGGCGACACTCCAGCGAATGACACGGCTGGGTTTCATTGTCACTGGGGAGATTTTCTCTCAGTGGTGGCGATAGCACACCTCAGGCAGGCCTGAATCGCTTGCCAATATATGATCGGTTGGGGTTGTGGCGTTTTGCGTTTGCAAAGTCAATACGCCGACGATCATATCGGGCCGATGTGTATGGTAGATGACAGTGGAAACGACTACTGCTGGGCGGCGCTTGATGCCAGTCGCACCGGGGAAATCAACCGTGACGACATCACCGGGATTGAACATGGCTATCCTGTCGCGCGGCATAGGCTAACGACGCAGCCGTGAGGTCGTGCAAGTCTTCGTCACTCCATACGTCGTCTTCGTTCAAGGCCCACTTGGGCGCGGCTGCTGCCAGGTCATCCATAATCAGGCTGACCAGTTGCAAGCGTTCGGGCAGCGGCATTGCTTTGACCGTCGTCTCGTAAACTCGTTGAGCCAGGGATGCAGCCATAGTTCCCTCCGCGTCACGTTCGTAAAGATGTTTCGACCAATTCGTTTGCGATTGTAGCACGCTTGCCAGGGATTCGTCAAGCCAAGCATGACCCGCGAAGACATCACCGCCACTCTCTCTTGCGCCGAACAGCGGATGCGGTACGAACAAGTTCATTAGACGAGTCTTGCGCCGAGTTTCCTCGAGTTCTTCCGAGTCCCTTTTCCCTCAATCACCTTGACCTGCCGCATGTGACTCCGGCAGCCGCATGGCGATGAGCCATGCCAACACCGGCCCGACCACCGAGGCCGCAAACAGCACCGGGTACGATGTGACCTGCAGGAGCCAGCCGCCCAACACCGGAGCCAGAACGAGCAACCCACCCAGCGTGTTGGTCAATCCCATGTATGTCGGACGATGGCCGGGTGGCGCAAGCTCCAGCACATAGTTCATCCAGCCCAGCATCCCCGACGAACCAACGACGCCGAGCACGACAAATACCCAGGCGTAAACAAATTGCAGCCAGGCGGCGGCGTGGACAAAATACAGCGCCAGCGCGACCAGCGGCCCAGTGATGCTGACTCCTACAGACACACGGATCACCGCGCCCGGCCCGCGCCGCTCGGCCAACGCGCCCAAACCAAAACTTGCCAGCACCCCGCCTACCGTCTGCGCGATGATGAACAGGCCGATCGTTTCCGGCGCAAGCCCCAATTGGTCGGTAGCATACAGCACGTAAAACGGCGAGGCCAACGCCGCCAACCCGCTGAGCAGCCACGCGGCGATGACGCGCCGGTACGTCGGCTGCTCCTTCAAAATCTTGACCAGCTGCGGCAAATAGTCGCGCCAGCTCGCGCGTTCTTCGGGCACGTCCTCCAGCGGCTCGCGGACGGCGGCCAGCGACGCCAGCCCTAGGAGACAGGCCCCTCCGGCCAATCCAAACAGCCAAGCGTAATTGGCTGGGAACGTGGGACCTTGGGGGCTGAGAATCCAGCGCACGAACACGCCAATGCCGATGGCTAATACGCTGCTGATGATCTGCCCGGCTCCGAACAAGCGCCCGCGCCGATTGGCCGGGATGGCCTTGCCGACGATGTCGAACCAGGCGATGCTGCAAAACGCATCGGCCAACCAGAAAGAGGTCAGCATCGCAAAAAACACGACAAGCATCCAGCCCGGTCGCTGCCACACACCCAGGACCAACGCCAGCGCAATGATCAAGAACGTTGGACGGCCCAGTGCGCCGGCCCCTAGCAGTGCGCCTTTTTTGCGCGGCAGATGATTGATCGCGTTGGCGGCGGCCAGTTGTGGGATGAGCCAGGCACCGTTCCAGATCGTGCTGACCAGCCCGATGATGGGTGCCGAGTCGGTAAAGTGGCGCACAAAGGCCGGCAGCACGGTGGACACGCCGATGAAACTCAGCCCAACACCGAACAGCACGTAATCGGTCAGGAGGAAGGGCAGGTTGTGGCGATAGTGAGGAGGATTCATAGTTCTCTTGAGGCTGGCAAGCGCGATGAGAGCAACAACCCCAACACTGCGCCCGTGGCCGCCATGCCGAACAGCACTGGATACGATGTGACTTGCAGCAGCGCTCCGCCGACCAGCGGCAGCACGATGAGCACGCCGCTGATGGTGTTGGTCAAGCCGAGGTACGCTGGCCTCTCACCGGGTGGGGCGATCTCTATCACATAGTTCAGGTATCCGAGCATGAACGAATTGTCTACGATGCTGATCGCGGCGAACGCCAGCAAGTAGCCGATGCTGATCAGCGTCGCGTGGCTGCCCAGCGCGTGGAGTGCGTGCAACATGAGTGCCAGCAGCGGCGCGGTGGTCGAGGCCAGCGCAGAGATATGGATCACTCGCGCGCTGCCGACTCGTTCCGAAGTCATCCCCAGTCCGAGGCTGGCGACGATGGCGACGATGTTTTGCGCAGCGACGGCCAACCCCACGAAAAAGATCGGCAGGCCCAGCTCGCGCGTGGCGTGCACCACATAGAACGGCAATGCCATGCCGGCTAATCCGGTCAGCAGCCGCACGGCTGTGACCAGTCGAAAGGCGCGGTCGCCCCGGACGATGTGATGCGCGTGCGCGATGACATTCATTTGCTGCGATGCGCCGTTTTCGAGCGGCTCGGGCGGCTCGACTAGTGCTATCAGTCCAATCCACGAGACAACCATTCCGCCAAAGGCCAGCGCAAACAGCAGCGCAAAGTTGCGTGGAAATTGTGGGCCGCTCGGTTCCAGGGCCCATCGCACGATGACGGCCGCGCCGAGCGCCAGCAGTCCGCCCAGGATTTGCCCGGCGCTGATGACTCGCCCGCGCCGGTTGATCGGGATGGCCTTGCTGAAAATGTCGTACCAGCCGACGCTGGCGATCGCGTCCGTGGCACGAAAGAGGATGACTCCAATAAATAGCCCTACCAAGATCGCCGCCGGATCAGATGGACGAGCGAGCATCAACAACGCTGCCAGGACGAGCAAGGCAGGCCGTCCAATCGCAGTCGCCACGACCAGAGCCGGCTTTTTGCGCGGCTTGTCGGAGAGCCAGCGCCCGGCCGGCAGTTGAGGCAGCAGCCAACAGCCTGCCCACACAGTGGTCAGCAACCCGAGGAGCGGCGCCGACGAGGTGAGTTGGCGCACCAGTACCGGGAGCACCGTCGTCGGGTGTATGAAGGCAAACCCCCCGCCAAAGCCCCCAAAGTCGGCCATGAACGCTGCGACGTTGCGGCGCAGGTGGCGCTGTTGTTCAGTGGGTTGTGATGCCTCGTCCGGTATCGCGTCGTTCATAACGCCTGGCCGGAAACGATCAGGTCGGCGGTGGCGACGTTCGTTGCCAATGGCACGTTGTGGACGTTGCACACACGCAGCAATCCCTGGATGTCGGGATCGTGCGGGTGAGCGTTGAGCGGGTCCACGAAAAAGATTACGCCGGCCACTTGACCTTGCGCCACGCACGCGGCGATCTGCGCGTCGCCGCCCATCGGGCCGGAAAGCAGAATCTCTACTTCAAGCCCGACCTTGTCTCTCAACAGCTTGCCGGTTGTCCCGGTGGCGATGAGGTGATACCCGGCGAGCTTTTCCCGGTTATAGGTGGCGAACGCGACCATGTCTGCTTTTTTGCCGTCGTGAGCAATCAACGCGATGGTTTTCATTTTTGTTCCTCCATAGGGGCTTGACTATATCAGTCCATGCCACTTCCGTCAAATGTCCCATCGTGTTATACTCGTCTCGACATGAAACGCGATGCGATGAGTGATACCGTAATAGGCGACATGCAAACCTCCAAAACCAGATTCCTTTACCTCACTGTCTTTATCAGCGGGATGACGTCGCTGGCGGTCGAGTTTTCGGCTTCGCGATTGCTGGAACCGTACTTTGGCACGTCGAACCTGGTGTGGGCCAGCATCATTGGACTGATTCTGCTTTACCTCACGGCGGGTTATGCGCTGGGCGGGCGTTGGGCCGACCGCTCGCCCGAGTCGGAGACGCTGTTTGGCATTATCGCCTGGGCCGCGTTCGCCGTGGGGCTGGTTCCGTTTGTGGCGCGCCCGGTGCTGTTGCTCGCCAGTCGCGGCTTGTCCGACTTTAACGCGGGGATGCTGGCCGGCTCGTTCGGCGCGGTGTTGGTGCTCTTTAGTGTCCCGGTGACACTTCTCGGCTGCGTGTCGCCGTTCGCCATCCGGCTGGCCGTGTCCGACGTGGCGACGTCGGGCGGCGTGGCCGGGCGCATCTATGCCATCTCAACGGCGGGATCCTTCCTGGGCACCTTCCTGCCCGTGTTGGTCACCATTCCGAACATCGGCACGCGCAACACTTTTCTCTTGTTCGCCTTCGTTCTGTTGGCGATGGCGTTGGTCGGCCTGGGCTGGCGCGCGTGGCGTTACCTTTGGATGCCGGTCGTGCTGGTGGCGCTGGCCGTACTGCTGCGCGGGCAGGTCGTCAAGCCGGTCGAGGGCGCGATCTATGAATCCGAGTCGGCGTACAACTATATCCAGGTTGTCGAGCAGGCAGGCGTGCGTTA
>Ga0315279_10000707_pt1 | contig 61909 bp, 50 predicted proteins | sample YL17G06_20_MG_FD_203694 | JGI IMG/M metagenome (GOLD analysis project Ga0315279, IMG submission 203694) | Sediment microbial communities from Yellowstone Lake, YNP, Wyoming, USA - YL17G06_20 | ecosystem: Environmental > Aquatic > Freshwater > Lake > Sediment | place: USA: Wyoming | collected...
TCTCCATTCATAATTCAGAATTCAGAATTTCTCTTCCCCTTCACCCTTCACCATTCACCATTCACCATTCCCCTACTTCCCACTTCCGCTCTTCTGCCTTCGTCCCTAGCCCCTAGCCCCCAGCACCTAGTCCCGGCCTTTTGGTTCCCAGTTCTTTTACCAGTGCGGCGCGCTCTTTGGGTTCCATCTGTTCCCACCGCTCCCAGGCCTCGTCCCAGGTCGTTTCCCGCTTCGATTCCCGCGCCACCGACAGGAGCTTGAACCGGATCTTTCCGCCGGAGCGCTCGGCAAGCAGCCGGCGTAATGCGCGTTCCACCTGCGCGTGGATTTTCATCGCCTCGCGGAAAAGGTGGTCGTAGTCAAACAGGACGCGCGTCAGGGCGTACGCCCGCCGCTCTGACTCCTCCACGCTGAGCCGTCCAGCCTCCGGAGCCAGCTTGAAGAGCGTCTTCAGCCTTTCCTCCTCCCAATGAGCCTGCGCCCGGAACAGCCGCAGTCGCCGCCAGACGGTTTCGGCCAGCCGGCGCACCAGTTTCCTTTCTTCTTCGTCCTGGGGCGCGTACACGCGCTCAAACGCCCGCAAGTGCTCCGCAAAGGCCTTCGGATCTTCTGCCAGTCGCTCCACGCCGCCAGGGACCAGGCGCGCATAGAGCCCGTGCTTCAATGCATTGAGCCGCGCCGCGGCGTTCCCTCTTGCGCTCCTCCGCGCGGCAATGGCCTTCGCGAGGTTCGCCCGGCTGGCGGCTTGCCGCTTCTCTGTAGGCCGGTAGAGCAGTTCTTTCGGCGCCCCCCGCGCTTTGCGCAGGTTGGCGCGGCGAGCGCGTAAGGCTCTCTCGCTCAACCTCCCTTGCCGCGAGAGCACGTACTTCCTCTTGCGTTTTTCACCTTGCACAGAACCGGGCAAGGCGGTGGTGATGGGGACGGGATTCGGGGAAGCCTCTTGCATGGGGGATACCTCACGCCGAAACCTGAGCAGCCGGGGAGGGCTGCTCGGTGGGCTAGACTACTCCTGTAATCTACCCTAGGCTCTTGTGCTTGTCAAGCGGGTAGCCACGGTTGGGGCTTTTCCCCGCCACGGCGGGTCTTCGACGACCGTGGGCTTTTTCCCGTTGACGAACCCACGGTTAATGTCGCCACGGCGACCGGATTAACCGTGGCTACCCAAAAAATCTTCCCGGCGACCATACCGGAGGTGCCACACCCCTTCCCGTCCCGAACACGGGTTTTGTAGCGCAGGGTTCGCTTTTCAACCCTGCGGCTTGCTCCAGGGTCCCGCAGCGCGGGATACTGTCCGTCGGCTGACGAGGCCCCCTCGTCGGGCCGAGCAAGTCCGTCAGCCGACGGATCGTCCCCGGGATAATTCAATGCCGCCGGCTGGCGCAGAGCGCAGCTCTGCGGCGGTTTGCGAGCCTTTCTCGCTTTCGCCTTTCACTTAACCGCGTTAGAATCTGAGCCGAGTGTCAGATTGATGAATGTCCGGCTACATCCCCACGCACGTGACCGTCTTGTTGAGAGAGGGGCCACCGAGCGTGAGGTCCAGGCCACGGTCGAATCCGGGGAGAAGTTTCCGGCCAAATTCGGCAGGACGGGTTTCCGGCGCAACTTCATCTTCGGTGCCGAATGGCTAGGCCGGAAGTATTCGACTAAGCAGGTCGAGGCCTATGCCGTCGAGGAAGAAGACGGATGGCTGGTGATTACCGTTGTGGTAAAATTCTTCTGAGGAGCGGGGCCGATGAAACTCATTTATGATCCCCGGCACAACATCGCCTATATTCGCCTGCACGAAAAGACGGCGCAGGTCGAGACGCTGCGTCTGAGCGACGAAATCAATGTGGACCTCGCGCCCGATGGCACGGTTTATGGGATTGAACTGCTCAATGCAAACCAGCAAATGCGTTCTGAGGATTGCGGAAATCTCGTCATTGTGAATGAGGCCCTTGGCCAACGACGCGAAATCCCGCTGGAATAGGGACGCCGGGATAATAAATGCAGGGACTGGGAGCTAGGTGTTAGGGGCTAGTGAAAGAACCGAACCCCGAGACGCTGGTTGCCCAACGCCAGCCGACAGGCGACAGTTAACAGTCCACAGTAGGGGCGGGCCGCGTGCCCGGCCTTTTGTTTTTCAGGTCTGAAATCTGGAATCTTTGATCTCCAATTCTTCCCCAACCTCCAGTCCCCAACACCTAACACCCAGCCCCTGCTCTTTCGCCATTCACCATTCATAATTCAGAATTCATCATTCACTATCCTCTCTAACCCCCAGCCCCTAGACCCTGCTCGTCTGTCTCCTCACTTCCGTCTCCCGTCTTCCCCCTCGTCCCTCCTTACCGCTTGACTCATGGCCGCGCAAAACCTACACTCAACGCGAGGGACAGTTTCATGGGTCGGACGTACATCCAAGCGACCATTGCCAATCCTGCGAGGCCTCGGCGCAGCGCGCGGCTCAAGTTCCTGGTTGACTCCGGCACTCAGTATTCGGTGGTTCCGGCGCCGGTGCTCCGGCGTTTGGGCATCAAGCCCGGCAAGACCAAGAGTTTCATTCTTGCGGATGGCACTGAAATCAAGCGCTTCATCGGAGAGGCGCGGTTTCGCATGAACGCTGAGGAGGGCACTTCTCTGGTCATCTTCGGAGAGAAGGGCGACAGCATTCTGCTGGGCAGCATTTCACTGGAGGTTTTGGGTTTTATCCTCGATCCCTTCAAGCGCGAGCTTCGCCCGCTGCCCATGATGTTGGCTTCGCATCGGCCCGCTTGGAACCAAGCGGAGCCCCAACACCTAGCCCCCAGCACCTAGTCCCTGCTTTTCGGTCCCCAGTCCCCTAGCCCCCTCCCCTGTTTTTTCGCCTTCTCCCTTCTCCATTCATAATTCACCATTCATAATTCAGAATTTCTCTTCCCCTTCACCCTTCACCCTTCACAATTCTCCCCGGCACCCCGCACCCGAAACCTGTCTTCGCCCCCTACTTCCAACTTCCTACTTCCGTTCTTCTGCCTTCGTCCCTAGCCCCTAGCACCACGTCCCTGCCTTGGCGCCTCTAGGCCCACATAAGAAGAGTAGTCCTCCAAACCCACCTCTACGTATAATGTTTCTCGATGGTGATCCTGGCTCTTGACACCACGAGCGAGAAGGGGGGCGTAGCAGTTTACCGGGGCCTCGACTGCCTCGGCGCCATCGCCAACGAAGGCCCGGCCAACATTTACTCCGTCACCCTTTTCCAGATGGTGGATCGGCTGCTTTCCCAGGCCCAGCTTACCCTCCGTGAGATCGAACTGTACGCTGTGGCGAATGGACCCGGGTCGTTCACAGGAATCCGCGTGGGCGCCGCAGCGGCCCAGGCCTGGGCGCGAGCGTTTGGCCGTCCGGTGCGGGGAGTCTCCGTACTGGAAGCGATGGTCGAGGAAGCCCGCCCGGAAGCCGATTGGGCTGTGCCCATCCTGGACGCGCGCCGGGGAGAATTTTTCCTCAGCCGCTTCCGCTGCTGCGGCCCGCCGCCCGTAGGCTTCGGGCTACAGAGTGGTCGGCCAGCCGTAGGCTCTGGGCCGCAGGGCGGACAGCGAACCGATGCTGTCGTCAGCGGTTTCGAGACGGATGGGGAAGGGTGCGTCTTGAAATCGCAGGCCTTAATGGCCTTTTTTGAGGAGCACCTGCCACCAGGAGCGGCCGTGACCTGCCTGGTCCGCGAGCACGACAGCGCGGCTCAAGCCCTGCAAGGAGTCTTGCCCCAAGCTTATCGGTGGGAACGAATTCCCGGCACCCTGGTTGGGGCGATCGCGCGTCTGGGCCTTGAAGCGCAGCGGAGAGGAATGCTCGAGTCGCCGGCTGGGCTGGACGCGTATTACATCCGCCGCCCGGATGCGGAAATAAATTGGCGGGAGTAAGAAGGCAGTAGTCAGTTGCCAGTTGTCAGGAGTCAGTAGGCGGTCGCAGCCGCCAGGCCAAAACACCTCGCAATGCTACCAGCCTGGAGCAGCCTCGCGCAGTTAATTGTTGATTGCCGATTGTCATTTTTCCCAATCGTCAATCGGCAATCGAAAATCGGCAATAGTGGCTGCTGATTGCTCATCCACCATGAAAATCCGGGGTTTCACGAAGGAAGATCTCATGCCGACCCTGGCAATTCAGGCGAAATGCCCGCAGGCGGCGCGCTGGGTCGAAGCGGACTATTTGTACTTGGCCGACGATCCGGGCGGTCTCATCCTGGTAGCGGAGCTGGAGACGGCGACGTTGCCCAAGGTGCTGGGGTTTGCAGCTCTGCATCGGACGATGGATATTGCCGAGTTGAGGAACATGGCTGTTGATCCCGAACATCAACACGAGGGTATCGGGAAGGCCTTGCTCAAAGAGGCTTGGCAACGCTTGGTGGAGGCCGGAGCAACGCGGGTCTTTCTGGAAGTCCGCGCCTCCAACAATGGCGCCCTGCAGTTCTACTATTCCCTAGGCTTTGGCCTGCACTCGGTTCGGAAGGATTACTACCGAGATCCCCCCGAAGACGCTTTCGTTTTGGCGCTGGAACTCTTCCCGCCCGTGGTGATTCAGGCCATCAGTTAGTGTCGTCGTTTCTTCGTCCCGTGCCCGCCTAAAAAGGTGCCCTTGGCGGAGCGTGCTCATTGCTAAGGCTTGGGGTGCATACAAGCCCCGATCCGTCGATAAAGGGAGCGACGTCAGGCCTGACGACTGCGCACCGCTTTGGGGAGCCGGGCTGGGCATGCACCCAGGGATCCTCGGCCGCCTCTAGGCTCAGGGGACTTACTCTCTTGCCGACGGATCGGGGCAAGGGCGGCCGGAAACTTATCGGGCGGTCACGGGACTCGTACCCAGCCGTTCTCTCCGATTTCCGAGGGCTTGAGGCTAACCCCGATCCCGAAGTTGGGACCGAGCCCCATGCCAAGCAGCCCAAAGCTTGGCGGTCGCGCCGCGCTGACGGGGTTGGTACGGGGCGAGCAAGCGGGTCCAGTTTTAATTTGTTCGCTACATTGTGAATATCCGGTCTCGCCGAACTTGATCCCGCGAATGCGGGACTGGGTGACATGCTCAGATCTTCCTGGAAACGTCAGGGCTACGGCCCCAACCCGGGTTCCCGCTTCGGGATCGGGGCTAACCAATAGAGTGCGCGGTACTTGGCTCTCAAACAAGCCGTTGGTTGCCGACCCGTGGGGAATCACCAAGACCTCCCCAGAGGAACGGGCACAGGATAACGAACTCATCATCATGTTCGCCTCGTATCCTGTCCTGTTCGGGCTTGAAGAGCCGGGGCCGGTGTGCTAGCCTTTTCCTGCAATTAGGTTAACCCGGGAGGTGACCCACCCGTGAGCACCCCTACCGAGGCCATCCGGGAGCAATTGATGGCCGGCAGTGAGGAGTACCAGCGCCTCCGCGAAGAACATGCGCGTTACGTTTCCCAGCTTGAACGACTTTGTTCAAAACCCTACCTCTCCGAACAAGAACAGTTGGAAGAAGTTCGGCTGAAGAAGCTGAAACTGCGGGTAAAGGATCGGATGGAGATACTGGTCCATCAGGCCCAGCTCGTGCGCTAAGCGGTTGAGGCATCGGCGGAGACTCGGGAACAAGGCTCGCCCCGATCTGTCGCTAAGAGAATAAGTCCCGCAGGCCCGGAGGCGGTCGAAGACGCTCGGCTGCACGCGCAAGTCAACTGCCCAAGGCCGTGCGCGATTTCCAGGTACGAGGTTGCTCCCTTATCGACAGATCGGGGCGCGCAGAGAGCGGGGGCGAGGTGGCGGTCTTCTTTTTGTAGGTTGACGACCAACGGCAGGTAGCGATTTTCGATCGAGCCGGCAGGCAAGGACCCATGGTAAAAGAGGGTTACTGGTACGGGTTGCCGCTGGTGCTGGTCTCCGGCGGCCTGATGGGCTTCTGGTTACGGGAGCGGAGTGTTGCCCTCTTGCTTCTCACCGCCTTTTTCCTGGTCCTCGCATTCCTGGTTCTTAACTTCTTTCGTGACCCCGACCGGCCGATCCCCGCAGACCCTCAGGCGATTGTTTCTCCGGCGGACGGTCGCGTGGTGCAAGTGGTCGAGCAGGACTACGAAGGGCGACCGGCACGCCGCCTGAGCATTTTCATGTCGCCCCTCGACGTGCACGTCAACCGCTCCCCCATCGCGGGAACAATCAAGGAGGTTTGCTACCGGAAAGGGGCTTTTCGCGTCGCCTCCCTGGATCGCGCTTCGGTCGAGAACGAGCAGAACGTGTTCACGGTCCAGGGCGAGCAGGGCGAAGTCGTAGTCAGGCAGATCGCGGGCGCGTTGGCGCGCCGCATTGTCTTCTGGAAGCGCCTGGGTGACACCCTGGCACGGGGGGAACGCGTAGGGATGATCAAGTTCGGCTCACGCGTGGACGTCCTCGTTGACCCGGAAGTGAAATTGAACGTGCGAGTCGGCGACCGCGTGCGGGCAGGGAGCAGCATTCTTGGGACCACCGAGATCACCACTCATGATGGATAAGAAGGGCCGGTTAAGGCGCGGCATTTACATTTTGCCCAGCCTATTCACGGTCGGAACTCTCGTGTGTGGGTACTACGCGATCCTCTCCACCCTGCGGGGTTCGCAGACGCTGGCCACCGGTGTGGGCGTGGGCCTGAGCCTGGTGGCGTTCGACAACGCCGCCAAGGCCATTGGCTGGGCGATCCTCTTCGACGGCCTGGATGGGCCCATCGCCCGCCTTACCAATTCCACTTCCGGCTTTGGCCGCGAGTTCGACTCCCTGGCCGACGTCATTAGCTTTGGTGTGGCCCCCGCCATGCTGGCCTACGTCTGGGGGGTTCGCGGCGTGGATGGAATCCTGGGGGCGGAATGGATCCAGCACCTTCGACAACTGGGCTGGATGGTGACCTTTGCCTACGTCATCTGCGGCGCGGCACGCCTGGCACGCTTCAACATCGACACCGTCAAGCCCAGCATTGACCGGCGGTTCTTCGTGGGTTTGCCCATACCCGCGAGTGCTGGCGTCATCGCCGCCATCGTCCACTGGGAAAAGCAACCCGTGAGCTATTGGGGCCACGGTTTGATCTGGCTGGGCATTGTGGCGCTTCTCGCGTTCCTGATGGTCAGCAAGATGCGGTACTACAGCTTTAAGGCGCTGGATCTAAGGAAGCGCCGCCCCTACGTCGCCATTATCTTCCTCGGCCTGATCGTTGGGGCGATTGCGGCCTATTCGGAGCCGGTCCTGCTTACCCTGGCCCTCACCTACCTCCTTTCAGGCATCATCCTTCGTATCATCTCCAGGCTTCGTCCCCACCCGCCCGCGCCCGAAGAGGTTCATGCGGTATGAAGACTCAGAAAGAAGGGTACCGGGTGGCCGTGGTGGGGGCTTCCTCGCTCCTGGGTAAGGAACTCGTCAACGTCCTCGAAGAACAGGGTTTCCCCGTTTCGCGGCTGGTCACCTTTGAGGCGGACGAAGAAGAACCCGACCTACCTATCGTCGACCTGCACGACGCATCCCAGGCCGCCGTCCAAGATCAGGAGGTGAGCGAGGCAGAACTGGACTTCGCGTTCCTGGCGGCTCGGCTCCACTCAATCCCTTCCTTCCTCCGCACTGCAGAGAGGCTGCGGGCCGGAGGCGCGGAGGCGCCACGCGCCCATTGCTTCGTCATTGACCTGACGGGCGAGGGAGTGGGCGAACAACGCGCCGAGTCCTTGAAAGATGTTGTGTGTGTGCCCTTCCTCGACCGGCGCTTTCCGGCTGCTGACATGGGGCCGGGCGGATCCCCGTTTTATGTCTCGCCGCACCCCGCCGTCATTGTGATTAGCAGCCTGCTGCTTCGTCTGGCCGCGCGTTTTCCCCTGAGGAATGCGGTGGCGCAACTTTTTGGCTCGGCATCAGAGATTGGTTCCCGGGGAATTGAGGAGCTTCAGAAACAGACCGTGAGCTTGCTGAGTTTCCAGAAAATTCCCCGCCAAGTCTTCGGCGCGCAACTGGCTTTCAACCTCCTGTCCCGCCTGGGCCGGAGCGGAAGCGGCGACCTGACGAGTCTCGAAACCCTCGTCCGACAACAATTGCGGCAGTACCTCGGCCAGCGGGTTCCCTTGCCGGCCTTGCGCCTCTTCCAGGTGCCCATCTTTTACGCGCTGGGCGTCTCACTTTACGTGGAGACGGCGGAGCCGGTGGCTCCTGAGGCCGCGGCCGCGGCACTGGTGGGAGAGCGCATCCGCGTCCGCCGATCTTCTCAGGACGCACCTTCGCCGGTCGAGGTTACAGGGTCGAGTCACATCCTGGTGGACGACATCACTCGCGACCCCGAGCATCCCACGGGCATTTGGCTCTGGGCGGTAGCCGATAATCTTCGCCTCGCTGCCGTCAACGCTGGGGAGATTGCCGAGAGCCTCCGCAAGCGCGGCGGCCCTTGAATGCTGAACGATGCACGCTGAATTGCGAACCATGAATGCTAGCCAAACACACTCGCTTCGCCCCTATCTACCACCTACCACCTACCACCTACTCTCTCTGCTGCTCCGTCTCTGCCTTCTGCCGACTGCCTTCTGCCTACTGTTCTTCCTGTCTGCCTGCGGCTACCGCGTGGCCGGCCGTGGCGACCGCATGCCACCGGACATCCAAACCATTGCTATCCCCATTTTCGAAAATGAGACTGCCCGCTTCCGCATCGAGCAAAGGCTCACCGCGGCGGTGACGCGCGAGTTCATTGAACGAACCCGCTTTCACGTCACACCCGACCCCGCCGGTGCTGATGCTGTCTTGAAGGGAATGGTCAAGGACGTGCGGGCAGAGGTCATCACCTACGACCTCAACACCGGCCGCGCCACGTCGCTCCAAATCCAGGTCACGGCCAACGTGAAACTGGAGGACTTGCACACCCACAAGGTGGTGTTTGCCAACCCCAACTACATCTTTCGCGAGCAATACCAGGTGAGCCAGAACACTTCGGGGCTCTTTGAAGAAGACCAGCCGGCGATTGACCGCTTGGCGCGCGACCTCGCCCGCACCCTCGTCACTGAAATCCTGGAGAATTTCTAGCCGTCGTCCCTCGCCGTGCGATGGCCCGCTGGGTTTCGAGTTTCTGATGTCGAATCCCGAGCCGGGTAGCTTTTCCGTCAGTTTGGAATTAACGGCCGCGGAGTTAAACAGCAACTCCCCGCTACCTTGGCCCGTTCCAACCCGTTCCCCCGGCAGCCCGTTACGCAGCGTCCCAGGTTGGACGGGCCGTGTCAGGTTGGAACGGGCCTTGCTCCGCACGACGCGCTTTTCACCTTCGCCTTTCGACTGTCAACTCCTGACTTCCTTTCCAGATTCACCCTTACAATTCATTCCGATTCCAAGTACACTTTTTCCCGTGCGTCCTACGGAATTCATCGCGACTCTGCGCAAACGCCAACCCGGTCCAGCGTATTTTCTGCGGGGGCCCGATCGCTTTCTCCACGAGGAGTGTCGCAAGACGCTGGTGAGCTCCATTCCGGCTGAGGCGCGCCAATGGTGTCTGGCGGAGATCGAATTCCAGCCCGGGGGCCTCCCACATGAGCTGGAGGGTGCCGAACAAATGCCCATGTTGGGGGGGCACAGCTTCTTCCTCTTTTCTGACCCCGAAGATTTCAAGCAAGCCAACGACGAGGATGTGGAAGCGCTCGCGGCCTACCTGGAACGCCCTTCGCCTTTTTCCACGGTGGTGTTTGTGGCGGCTGAGCCCGACCGCCGTCGGCGGTTCATTCAGTTGCTCGAAAAAAAGGCGGAGTTAGTGGAAATGCTTCCGCTCGACATCCGCGAAGCCGCGGCCTGGGCCAGAGACTTTTTCCGTCAGGCAAGCGTCGCCATCGACGCGCAGTTGGCCGAAGAGATCGCGGAAAAGTTTACACTCAGCCCTGAGTCGCGAGGCTCTGCGCCGTACGGCACGGGCCGAGGCGGAGCGAAACCTTCCGCCGTCAACCTGCTGGCGATGCGCACGGAGCTTGAGAAGCTGTTGACGGCCAAGCCCGGCATGAAGCGCCTGGAACCGGACGACCTGGAGCTGATCGTCGCCTTCCGCGAGGAGCGTGAGATTGGCAAGCTGCTGCGCGCCGTGGCGGAGCGGAGGTGCGGCGAAGCGCTCGACTTGCTGCGCGCTTTATTGCGCAGCAAGGTAGCGGAAACGCTGCTGCTTTGGTGTGTCGGCGACCTTTTCCGGCAGGCACTGAGGAGCGCCCCGCGCGCGAGCTTTGGGCACGGTCCCGTACCCTATGGTACGGGGCGGGGCGGCTGGGCTCGCAGCGCCAACCCCTACGCCACTTCGGAGATCGCCCAGGTGGCGCTGCGCAACTACAAGCGCGAGGAATTGCTTCAGGCCCTGCGTGCCGTCCGGCGCGCCGACCTGGGGATCAAGTCCTCGTGGAAGGACTCGAAAATCCTGCTGGAATTCCTGGTGTGGCAGATTGTCGTCGGCAAGGAAGGAGCAGGCGTGCCTACCATCGGCGATGAGATGCCCGTCCCTTCCGCGGAAGGATGACAAAACAAGCTATCAGCCTTCAGCGATCAGCCGTCAGCTAGTCCCGTGACCGCCCGATAAGTTTCCGGCCGTGCTTGTGTGCACCCCAAGCCTTCGCAATGAGTACGCTCCGCCAAAAGCACCTTTTTAGGCGGGCACGGGACTAGCGGGGGAGGACGATCCTCTTGAGCGATGGTCCGCTGTGCGATAGAAGCCGGACCGTAATGGATGGTTGCTGATAGCTGAAAGCTGAGAGCTGAGAGCTTTCGTTCAAGCCATAGCGCTGCAGGCGAGGGTTAACCGCGACTTGTAGCGCGCGGCGGTATTGGCATGCAGGATGCCTTTTTGGATGGAGTGATCGATCAGCGCGAGCGTGGGTCTGAGCAGTTCCTGCGCGGTGGCCCGGTTTTTGGCCTGGATGGCGGCACGCAGCTTGCGGATCTGGTGACGCAGTTCCGTCGTATGCATGCGGTTGAGCTGAGTACGCTTGCGAGTTTGTTTGATACGTTTTAACGCCGATTTGTGGCTTGCCACAGACTCTCCTTTTTCTCCAGAATACAATATTGAATCTACCAGATGCTCACCGCCAGCGTCAACGGTGAACGCCCAGGAGCAGTGGTGTATCTTCGCTTGAAATAAACCAGCCGGGGGTCACCGCCGATGGCGGGCCCTTCTCTGGCCTCAAATCCTGATCATCGCTCTCCACTTAGATGTTCCCCCCGAAGCAATTCTATTGTTAGGCGCTTACGCCGAAAGATGAAAAGACATTTGTCGATGTTGGCAGCGGGGCCCCTTGCTGTAGCGGCGCTCGGCGCCTGCCCCGCCTTGGCGGGGAGCGCCGGCCTTTCGATGAAGGAGAACCGGCGGTCATAGACCGCCGCTACAATGGCGAAGCGACTTTTTCTGAGCGCAGCCTCAGACAAAGCGTAGATTCTTACCGCCAAACTCTGTGCAGCTCGTCGCACACATTTTTGGGGTATCGGCCTTTTCGACTTTCGACTATCGACTGGCTCAGGAGCGCGGAGAATTTCAAATACGTTTGGCTAGTGTTCTACTTCCCATTCCGTTAGATACCGGCCATTACGACAACGCGAGCGCCCCGAACCGTGCTGCTAGCCCCGGCACGTTCTTGGTGGCGTGGGTTCGGCAAGAAGCCCACGGCGAGGAGAGCACCCGCCGCGGCTGCCTGCCGACCTCGCATTGACTTCTGAAGTTCTCTAGAGTTCGGTCCCCCCGCTGGAAACACGCGCGTTACAAACACAACGCTCTACCAATTTCCCATCCGATGCGTCATAATGTGCCAGAGACCAACAGAGAAGGGGATAATGAAGGTTAGTGTCCAAGCGGAGTTTAAGCTCTTCGGCGTAATAAAGCGCCAGGGGGACTGGTATATCGCTCACTGCCCTCCACTTGACGTCACCACACAGGGCCGAACTTTCGATGAAGCCAAAAAGAATCTAATTGAGGCATCGCAGTTGTTTATTGTTAGCTGTCTGGAGCGCGGCACACTTGACCAAGCGCTAAAGGAACTTGGATTTCTACCACTGAAAGCGAAGCCCACGAGCATCCCTAACGCATTTCCTATTTCCGTTCCAATACCTTTCGGTTTTGAGAAGAGCCTGCCGTGGCGCGTTTGACTCCCCTGACTTGGGAAAAGCTCGTGTGCGTGTTTGAGAAGCTGGGCTACCGGATGGCTGGGCAAAAGGGAAGCCATATCAAGCTTGAGAAGCCAGGCGCGGCGCGACCTTTAATCGTTCCTCGGTACAAAGAAGTCGGGGTAGACATAATCCTCACTTTAATCCGCACGGCAGGGATCACCCGCGACGCATTCCTTGCGTTACTTGACCGTTGTTGAACAACCGAAAGGATGCATTCGAGCCGGAAGACCCCAGTACCCGCTCATGACCCGCGAAGCACCGGGAAGTGACCTCGAAGCGCTGCTAGACGCGGAAACGATTGCGCGCCGCGTCCGCGAACTCGCCGCGCAGATCTCCGCCGACTACCGTGGCCGCACCCCGCACCTGATAGGGATCCTCAAAGGCGCTTGGATGTTCATGGCCGACCTCATCCGTCACCTCAGCATTGAAGTGACTGTGGATTTCCTGGGCATCCAAAGCTACGGCTCGAGTACGCTATCCCTGGGCGAAGTGAAAATCACCAAGGACCTCGACGTGAGCATCGCCGGCCGGGACGTCCTGGTGGTCGAAGACATCCTCGATACCGGCCGTACGTACCACTATCTCGAAGGAGTGCTCTCCGCCCACAAGCCCAAGAGCTTAAAACTCGTCGCGTTCCTGGACAAAGCTTCGCGCCGCGTCATCCCGGTCCGGGCCGACTACGTGGGCTTTGAGATCCCGGATGTCTTCGTGGTCGGCTACGGGCTGGATTACGACCAGAAATATCGCCACCTTCCCGAAGTGCGGTTCCTCCCCAACGTCCCTTCGCCTTGACGCCCTCTGGCCGCGCCCCGAAAAGGGGCATATCCGTCATCTGACGGATTGGCCTGCGGGCCCCGATCCGTTATCGACGGGTCGGGGCAGGCACCCTCGCCGAGGCATCGGGCCGAGGCCGCCTGTGGGCTCGGCGGATTTAGTCTCCTGGCGACGGATCGGGGCGGGCACGCTATAATGATCCTGCGAGTGCGGCACGCCCATGGATGAGTTTTCCACGCCCTTGATGCGGCAGTACAGCGCCATCAAGGCGCGCTATCCCAACGCGCTGCTGCTTTTCCGCCTGGGCGATTTCTACGAACTATTCTTCGAAGACGCCGTGGTGGCCTCCCGGGAACTCCAGATCACGCTGACCTCCCGCAACAAGGAAAAGGGCGTGGCCGTACCCATGTGCGGGGTCCCCTACCATGCGGCCGAGGGCTACATTGCCAAGCTAATCCGGCGCGGCTTCCGCGTCGCCATCTGCGACCAGGTGGAAGATCCGCGCCTGGCCAAAAAGCTGGTGAAGCGTGAAGTGACCCGCGTAGTAACGCCGGGCACGGCCATTGACGCGCAGGTTCTGGAGCCGCGCGAGAACAACTACCTGGCTGCCGCAGTCGCCAGGGGTGGTGTCATCGGCCTGGCGTTTGCCGATCTTTCCACCGGGGATTTTCGCGCCACGGAGTTTTCTGGCGACGCCTGCGTCACGCGCATGCAGGAGGAACTGGAGCGGATGCGGCCGAGCGAACTCCTGGTGGCTTCCCGGGCGGCAAGCGCCGCGGAGCCCCGCACCCCTTCGTTTGCGCCGGCCACCGAGACCCCTCTGGACGAATGGGTCTTTAGCGAAGAATACGGCGCCCGCCTCTTGCGCGACCACCTGCGCGTGGCCACCCTGGCCGGCTACGGCCTGGAAGGCCGTCCGCTGGCCGTGGCGGCCGCCGGCGCCATCCTCCACTACGTGCGCGAGACCCAGCGCGGTTCGCTCGCCCACCTGGACGGGATCCGCTTCTACCAGCAACAGGACTTCCTTATGCTGGATCCCGCCACCCTGCGCATCCTGGAATTGCTGGAGCCCGCCTTTGGTGAATCCCGCGCCGCGACGCTCCTGGGCGTCCTTGACGAGTGTGTCACCTCGCTCGGCGCACGCAAACTCAAGAGTTGGATCCTGCGCCCCTCACTCGACGTCCAGGAGCTCGAGGCCCGCCTCGACGCCGTGGACGAACTCCGGAAGACCACCATCGAGCGGGAAGAACTGCGCCGCGCGCTGGGCAAGATCCAGGACCTGGAGCGCTTGCTCAGCAAGGTTACGCTGGAGACCGCCAATGCCCGTGACCTCCTCGCGCTGAAGCAATCCTTCCGTTCCCTGCCGCTCGTGCACACCTACCTGGGCCATTTCCAGGCACCCAAGCTGCGCGAACTCCTGGGTCGCCTGGACGAACTCACCGACGTGCACGACCTGCTCGACAAATCCATCCATCCGGACCCGCCCGCGCTCTTGAGCGAGGGGGGGCTGATCCAGCCAGGCTACCATGCCGAACTCGACGAACTCCGCGACTTGAGCCAGAACAGCAAGCGTCTGCTGGCTCAAATGGAGACCCGCGAGCGCGAGCGCACCGGCATCACCTCGCTCAAGGTGCGGTTCAATAACGTCTTCGGCTACTACATCGAGGTCTCGAAACCCAACTTGCATCTGGTGCCCCCGGACTACGAGCGCAAGCAAACGCTGGTGAACGCCGAGCGCTTCACCACGCCGGAACTGAAGGAGCTGGAAGCCAAAATTCTGGACGCCGAGGAAAGAAGCCGAACCCTCGAGCACGACCTGTTCGTCAGCATCCGCCGCCAAGTCGCCGGCGAGGCCCGCCGAATTCGCGAGACCGCGGCTGTGCTGGCGGAGCTCGATGTCCTGGCCTGCTTCGCGCATCTGGCAGCGGAGCGAGACTACCACCGGCCGGAGTTCGCGCCGGATGGCGATCTGCTTATCCAGCAAGGTCGCCACCCGGTGATTGAGCGTATTTCGGAAGAGGGCCAAGCCGGCAAGTTTATTCCCAATGACCTCTACATGAACGCCGGCATGGACCTTCTCCTCATCGTGACCGGACCGAACATGGGGGGGAAGTCAACTTACTTGCGGCAGGCAGCGCTGATTGCCTTGATGGCCCAGATGGGGAGCTTCGTACCAGCGGCTCGGGCCAAGCTTCCCCTCTTCGACCGCATCTTCACGCGCATTGGAGCCTCCGATAATCTGGCCCGCGGCCGCTCCACTTTCATGGTCGAGATGACGGAAGCGGCCACCATCCTCAACACGGCCACGCCGCGCAGCTTGGTGCTCCTGGACGAGGTGGGCCGCGGGACCGCCACGTTTGACGGCCTCGCTATCGCCTGGGCGGTGGTCGAGCATCTGCTGACTCACACCCGGGCCAAGACCCTCTTCGCCACCCACTACCATGAGCTCACGGAACTCGCTGACCTCTTGCCGGGCGTGCGCAACTACCACGTTTCGGTGAAAGAATCCGGTTCCAACATCGTCTTCTTGCGGAAGGTCGAACCGGGCAGCGCGGACAAGAGTTACGGCATTGAGGTGGCACGCCTGGCGGGACTCCCGAACACGGTTATCGAGCGCGCGCGGGAAATCCTGACGCGCCATGAGCAGACCGAGCACCACCTGAGCGAGCGGCTGGCAGCACGGACCACTTCTCCCGAAGCCGGGCCGGTTCAATTAACGATCTTCACGCCTTTGAACGCCGAGGTGGTGAGGGCCATCGAAAACACGGACCTCGACAACTTGAAGCCGCTTGAGGCGCTGAATTTGCTTGCGGCGCTGAAAAAACAGATCCAATCATGACGGCTTCCCGAGAGGACATCCTCGGCCAGCTTCTGCTCCTGAGAGTTGACGAGCCGCGCTGGAACGCCTCTTTCGAGGCAGTGTTGCGCGCTACCCTTCCGGGAGGCATTCTGCTCGCTCCCCCCCTACCGCACGCGCCGGAGTCGGTCGGCGAATTCCTCGGCAAGGTGGCCGGCGCCTTGCCTGTTCTCCCCTTTCTCGCCCTCGAGGAAGAAGGCGGAGCTATGGACCCCCTCCGCGCGTTTTTTCCACCTTTGCCCTCGCCGCGGGCCGCGGCCGAGAGGGGGCCTGCGGTTGTCGCACGCCTGGGTGAGCTCGCCGGAGAAGGCCTGAAGCTCTTGGGCTTCAACACCAACTTGGCGCCGTTGCTCGATCTGGCCGCGCCGCGTTCCGAAAGTACGCTCTGGGCACGCGCCTTCAGCTCCGACGCTCCACAAGTGGCACGATGCGGCGCGGCGTTTGTGCGCGGGCTCCGGCGCCACAAGGTTCTGGCGTGCGCCAAACACTTCCCGGGTCTGGGCAGCACGTCACCCAAGGGCCAATCCCACCCGCCGGTAATTGGCAAGTCCATGGCGGAACTGTGGCGCGAAGACCTGGTCCCTTTCCGCGAGCTCCTCCCCGACCTTCCCCTTCTGATGGTGAGCCCCGCCGCCTACAAAGCTTACGACTTCGACTACCCTCGCCCTGCCGCCCTTTCGGCCCAGGTCAGCGAAGGACTACTACGAATCAAGCTCGGCTACGGCGGAGTCGCCGTGGCTCCCGAACTTGCCTCGGAGGCGGTGCGCGGCAACCTGGACGTTGGGGAAGCCGCCGTCCAGGCACTCAGCGCGGGTTGTGACCTGCTCCTTATCGGCTGCGAAAAATCCTGCGAAGTCATCCTCCAGGCGCTGAAAATGGGCCTCGAGTCGGGAAAGCTTTCGAGCGCACGCTGCGCGCAAGCCCTGGGGCGGATTCGCGCGGCCAAGAAAGACCTGGCGACGCCCAGCGGGAAAATCTCCCGCCGCGCCGTGGATCAACTGACGCGACGCTTCGCGGACCTCGCGAAGGAATTCCGCTCCGAGGAGCTGAACATTGCCTAGTGCCGTTCCAACTTCCTCAGGCTATAAATCAGCCCGTTCTGCTAAAGCTTGGCCGCGGCCGCGTCGCTCAATGGGGGTAGGCGGAAATAGTTGGAACGGCACTAGCCAAACTGCGCGCTCTCGACTCGCCGTCGGCCTGATGTCCGGTACCTCCATGGACGGCATCGACGCCGCGCTCGTGCGCCTGAGTGGGACCCCCGAAAGGCCGCGCGTGCGAATGCTGGCCTTTGTGTCGATGCCTTACGACCCACGGGTGAAGCAGAGGTTGCTCGAGGTCGCGAACCGAGAGCCAACAACTGCTGAAGAAATCAGCCGGCTCGACGCCATGCTGGGCGCAGCCTTCGCGGAAGCCGCTGTTCGCGTTTGTCGGCGTGGCCATGTATCACCAAAACGATTATCGGTGATCGGATCACATGGCCAGACGATCTTCCATTTTGGCGGCCCTCAGTACGTCATGACCCGCGAGTTTGAAAGGGAATTCGAGAAGCTAAAGCCGATGTTGCGCGCGAGGGAGGCCAAATTCAGGCGAGACTCTACAGGCGAGGCAGAGTATGCGGTCGGTGTAAATTTGGAATACTTTCCCAAACCCAAAGAGGCACTGCTAAAGGGCGCGCCCGTTTCAGACCTGTGGTCCGCGGCCAGGCCCACCACTCTCCAAATCGGACAGCCCGCTCTCATTGCGGAACGGACGGGTGTACCCGTCGTGGCCGACTTCCGCGCCGCCGATATGGCTGCCGGTGGCCAAGGCGCGCCCCTGGTGCCGATGGTGGATTACTTGCTGCTTCGCGCCAAACGACGAGGGACCGTAGCGCTGAACATCGGTGGCATCGCGAACGTGACCGTCATCCCTGCGAACGCGAGCCCGGAGCAAGTTTTCGGCTTTGATACCGGCCCTGGGAATATGGTGATGGACGCGCTGGTCCGCCGCTTCACGCGGGGTCGAAAAGCGTACGATGTCGGTGGGCGTCTCGCCGCCCGCGGCAGAATTATCGAACCGGTACTGACTCAGGCCCTGAAGTTTCCCTTCTTCCACCGGCAGCCCCCCAAGAGTGCTGGACGGGAGCAATTCGGAAGTTGGTTCTTGGAGCATTATTTTCTCAAGCGGAAGTCCCGCCGGTTCTACGACCTGCTACGCACCGCGACGGAGCTCACCGCGTGCGCCGTGGCCGATGCCCTGGAGCGCTTCGTATTCCCGCGGGTCAGAATTCGCGATTTGATACTTTCCGGCGGTGGCGCGCACAACCGCCTCCTGTTGGCTTGCCTCCAGCAGTTGCTCCCGCACTTGCAAATCGAACTTTCAGATAGCTACGGCTTGCCCGTGGACGCGAAAGAGGCCATCGCCTTTGCGGTGCTCGCCGACCGCACTCTGCACGGCCTGCCCGGAAACCTGCCCAGCGTCACGGGCGCCCGGCGAGCCGTGGTGCTCGGCAAAGTCGTCCGACCTTGAGTAGGAAGGGACTACGGCTTGCACGCTTCATTCTGACGTTCTGGTGCGAGGCTCAGCAAATTCAGCAAACCTCGAAAGGAGCGTGTCGAGGAGGGGAAGCATCTCCCGCGCTGCTCGGCCACGAACGTCCGGTTCTCGGGAGAGCTCCAAGGCCTCTCGGCTTGCATGGATTAGGTCGCGAGATGTGATGGCGATGTCGGGAATCTTGAAAAAACGGTGAGCAAAGAACCGGTTGAATACGCCCACGAGCTCGGGCAGCCCTTGCCTGCGCGGGTCAACAGAGAATTCTTTGTTGATCTGAGCTGAAAGATATTCTTTCTGACTCTGAAGGAAACAATACAGAACGGCCTCCACGACGCTTCCCGCCAAGACGGCTACGGTCTTTTCAAGCTGTGCAGAGGCGGCCGCGCCGAGTTCGCGGAGGTCTCGTCGGATGAGTTCCCTAAATTGCAGTAACTCATCAGGGATAAAGTCAAGCAGAGGCTCTTGGAGACGGGGACACCGCTCGTAGATAGACCACAGGGTATCGGTCATCTGGCAGCTTCTCGAGAACTCTTGCTGAATACTCGGGCTCTGTTGTCACCTCGAACCTGTCGGCTCGATAAAGTGCGCCACCTTCAAAAAGGAAATAAACCTGTCGCCCATCCCGCCAATCGTTAAAGTAGGAGTACTGTTCTAGGCCACTTGGCGAGACCGGAAGCCAACGCTGGTCAAACTCTGCGTGGAGAAGGGCTCTGGACGCCGCAAGGTCAGGAGCTTCCCACACCTTCACGATCCCAAGGTAGGGGCGGCTGGGCCTGTGGATTGAAAGTAAGGCTGCCACGGATTGCCCGTTTTGCAATTGGTCTTGCGTAACATACCAGCCTTTTACTAGCCCTGGAGGCTCTGTAACAACACCAAACGAACTCAAAACCTCCGGCGGGACAAACAGCTTATCGAAGTAAATGGCCTCCGCTCTGTCGAAGTATCCAGCCAGGCCCGCACGATTTCGCCTGAACTCATCCAGGAAGTGGGCAACGGACGTCGCATGGATGTTTACGAAGGGTGGCCCTTGCTCAATAGCAGGCCACTCGAGCGGCTGGCGCTCGGAGACCACAATCCTGTTCATCGGAGGACCGGTGAACAAAGCGAGAAGATTGTGGTCAACAGCCTGTGGCGTCTTCTGAAACCAAACGGCCAGCGCGAGCTCGTAGCCGGGATACCTCCCTTTGTAATATCGGACGAGGCTTTCCAAAAGCGCCCGAATATTGGCCTCTTCAGCCACTGCCTTCCAGTCGATTTGGATCGAACCTGCCATAATACATTCAGAGTACACCGAGAGCCACCGCAAATCCACGAAATTCCCCTATAAGCACGATGTCGTCGCTTTCTATTACCTTCGAAATCCCAAGTGCCACAGGCTAACTATCAGCATCTCGCGCAGGGAATGCAGGGTGCGCTGGGAGGGGTCAGCTTCAATGGGGCTGGCGGGGGCGGGAGAACCATACGCCGTGATCCCTAGGGATCGAAACATCAGTTTGATGCGGTAGAGGTGGAAGCCGTCGCTGACGGCGACGCACGTGTTCTTCCCTTGCTGCTGCAGGAGCGCGGCGACGGCTTTCACGCTCTCGTGCGTCGTCTGGCTGCGGGATTCGGAGTGAATCTTCCCTTCCGCCACGCCCTTCTGGACCAGGTAGTCGCGCCCCACGTCGGCCTCCGTGAAGTGCGGATCGCCCCCACTGCCACCGGTGGTGATGAGCATGGGGGCCAGACCGCGTTGCTCCAGATCAAAGGCGTGGTCGAGGCGCGCCTTAAAGACGGGCGAGGGCGCACCGTTGTACTCTGCCGCTCCCAAGACTACCAGCGCATCGGCGGGTCGGGACTCATCGCGCGTGGCCTGTTCCCGGATGGCCCGGTAGAGGGAGCGCTCGGCCCAAACCGCGGCCAGCAGAGCCAGTACAACTGCGGGGATGAACCATGGTCGCAAATGCGCGAGGATCAGCCGAAAAACTCCTTCAATTCAGATTCGGGGACACCGCCTGGCCGGAGGATCCGGCCGCTTTCGCCCACCAGCTCGACGACCGTGGACGCCAGCCCGCCCTGGGTCGGTCCGCCGTCCAGGATGAGCGGCAGGATACTGCCGACCTGGCTGTCCACATCGACCGCCGTAGAGCAGGCGGGCATCTCGGAAAGATTTGCGCTGGTGCCGGTCAAAGGACGAGCGGCAGCAGCGATCAGCGCCGTCGCGAGCGCCGCGCGGGGCCAGCGCAGCCCCACCTTGCCGGTGTTGGCCGTCACTTTCAAGGGGAGCTGTCGAGATGCAGGGACCACGAGGGTGAGAGGGCCCGGCCAGAATTTCTTCGCCAAGGTGAAAAAGAGGCGTGGCGGATTCTTGGCGAGATCCAGAGCCTGATCAATCGAGTCCACCAGCAAAGGGAGTGGCCGTTCGGCCGTGCGGCGCTTGATTCGGAAAATCTCACTCACCGCGGCCAAGTTGAAGGGGTCAGCACCGAGGCCGTAAAAGGTGTCGGTAGGAAAGGCCACTACCTTGCCGGATAGGATCAGTCGCACGGCATATTCCAGCGCGAATTCCAGTCGCTCGTCGTCTACTTTGAGGATTTCAGCCATGAAGCCGCCAAGCGTAGGCATCTCAGAAGCGCGGCGGTGACCGTAACATAGGCGGTCCACGGGGTCAAGAACTGAGCCTCGTTAATCCCCGCTTCTGCTGACCAGGCACAAATCCACTAGGACCCGGGTAATCCCCCAAGAAGGTCTCTTGCCGTAGGCCGGACTACGCAAAGGCTGCTTGGAATCGAGCAAGATCGATTTCCGCGAACCCTCGAAAGACCCAGTCGGCATGCCGGAGTTCTTCAGGCGGAACGCTGTGGGAAAGTGCGAGGCAACGGATCCCGGCTTTCTGCGCAGCCAACACACCGTGTGGGGCATCCTCGATGGCCAGGCAATCGGCCGCGCTGAGGGGTTTCTGCCGAAACCCTGGAAGCTGCTGAAGGCGGACCAGTGCTTGCAGATAGACCTCCGGATCCGGTTTTGACCGCTCGCTATCGTCAGCCGTCGCCAGCACAGCGAACGCTTCGCGGAGTTCCAGCTTCCAGAGCAGGTGTTCGATCTCACTTCGCAGGCTGCCGCTCGCAATCGCCAGCGTGTGGCGGGCGGCGGCCCGGCGGACGAAGTCCACGGCGCCGGGAAGCGCCGGCAGCCCATCGCCGATGGTCTGCGCGTAGGCACGCTTCTTCCCATCCAACAGTTCGTCGCGCCGCGCGCGGGTAACGGACTGGCCGTGGCTGCGGTAGAGATATTCGATGATGCCGTGGTCCTCAAGTGGCAGGTAGTTGCGATAGTATTCCGCTTCGGTCACGCTCCAGCCTTCCTTGGCCGCAATCTGCTGGATGACTTTCAGTTTCAGCGGCTCGCTGTTTACGATGACGCCGTCGAAGTCAAAGATGATGGCGCGAAGCAAATTCGTCTCCTCGAGTCTCCGGTGACGCTCTTCGGGTGATTCCTTGCTCTACAGGCCTTTCACATACAGGTAGCTGTCGGAGTCTGCCGCGTGACCCCGGCGTGGCTCGTAACGCCATTTCGATGCGCACCTCTGGCTGCGACGAGCGCTGATTGCGGCGAAGGCAGTCACTGATTGCGATCTAATGCCGGGCAACGATTCCGATGTGATGCCGGCCAGGACCGGCGCGAAGCGGTGCTGGCGATTCCATGGTGGCCGAGGCGGTTGGGATCCGTCAACTGCAATCCGCGGTCGGTAGCCCAACTCCCGCTTCACGGAGTTGGGGCGTTTCCAGGTCTTTTGCGGTGGGACCAGGCGCGTGCAGAGCGTCCGCAAAGCCATTGAAGAGCCCCCCGCCAAGGCGGGAAGAGCGAGACGTGCGCTACACGCTGGGTGGTATCATTGGTTGGCCTGTGGCCATAGTGATGACCATCACCAACCTCGGAGATGCGAGGTAACTCGAAAATGAATTCTAAAGAACGTGTGCATGCGGCGCTCCGACGGCAACCCGTCGATCGAGTGCCAGTTTTCATGTGGTTCCATCCTCAGACGGCCCTGCGGCTTGCCCAGCTTCTCGAGATACCGGTTTCCCGCGTGGCGGAGGCCATGGGGGACGACATTCGGCAAACGTGGGTCAATAACAACTATGCGATGGAAGGCATTGTCCATGAACATGAGGGAGCATCACACGTCGATTTCTGGGGAGTGCAGTGGACCAGGATCGAGGGCTTTAATCAGATCACCGGGTTCCCGCTCGTCCATGCGACCAGAGAGGAAGCGCTTCGATATCACTTTCCCACGAACCATATTCCTGAACTCTTGCAGCGGATGCGCCCGATTATTGAATGCCGGCAGGATTTCTTCATCGGCTGCGACGTTTCCCCCTGCGTGTTCGAGATGTATTGGCGTCTGCGTAGCATGGAAGAGGCCATGTTGGACATCGCGGGCGCACGTGACTTTGCCGGGGTGATGTTGGGCCGCTGTGCCGATTTCGCGTTGCAGTTGGCCGAAGAGGCATGCACGCAATTCCCATTGGATTGGCTTTGGACCGGTGACGACGTTGGGTCCCAGTTATCCATGCTGATGAGCCCGGAAACGTGGCGGAAACTGATTAAGTCGCACCTGCGCAGAATCTTTGCGGTCGGAAAATCACAGGGCTTATGGGTGGCGTACCATTGTTGCGGCGCCCTTCGGCCCATCATTGACGATCTGATTGAAATAGGAATGGACGTCCTCAATCCGGTCCAGTGCAACTGCCCCGGAATGGACCCGCTGGAGCTCAAGAAAGAATTCGGAACGGACCTGGCCTTCATGGGCGGGGTGGATACACAGGGTGTGCTGCCTTTCGGAACCGTCGACGACGTACGCCGGGCTACGGCACGATTGATCGCGGGCATGACCCGCGACGGGGGCGGCTACATTCTGGCTGCCTCGCACGCCGTACCGCCCGAGACTCCGAATGAGAACATCTTCGCCGTGTACGCCGAAGCGGGAATCAGCAAAGAAGAGATCTTTGACCGGGCCGCCGCCATACGTGCCTCCAGCATGTAGCGCAGACCCGTTGTTTGGGTCTGCGGTTCTAGTCTGGAGTCAAAAGGCGCAGACCCAGAAAGCAGGTGTGCGCTACCCACTGCTTGTCCACCAGGCCCTGTCCATGATTTTCCGGAACCTGAGTCCAGCTCCGCTCGCCGCGGCCCCGCGGAGGTAGCCCCGATCCGTCGGCAAGAAACTGAGAGGCAGCGAAGGAATGTTTCCCACCGCAGAGACGCCGAGACACAGAGACTGAAAAGAAACGCGCTTTCTCTGTGTCTCTGCGCCTCCGCGGTGAGCCCATCGGGATCGGGATTGCACCGATGGACCAGCCGGCGTACGATTTCGCCCCAAGGTGAAGTTGCAAGCGGAAATTCTGGCTTAAGAAATCCGGCACCCTGCCCCGCCGGGGCGGGCTGCCGGGGAATGCCGGGTTGTTTATGCCCGTTCGGAGGTGTTGCCATGCTCATGAAAAAAACCAGATTCACTTGCGCGGCGATGACGCTTGCCGCGTTCGTCCTGGCGGCAGGGTTTCTTTGCGCCGCTCGTGGGCGCGCCGCGCAGCCAGCGGCAGAAGCCGGCCCGTATCAGGCCAATACGCAATCACTGCGCAAGCATAAGGCGCCTCAATGGTATGAAGACGCCAAGTTCGGGATCTTCATCCATTGGGGCGTGTTCGCGGTTCCGGCCTATCACGAATGGTACGTCGAATTTATCAGCCCCAAGGCGAATTTCGGTTTCCTGCTGGGGGGCCCTCCTTACACGGCTGCGCGCGGGAACCTGCCGGAAGAGTTGTACAAAGCCAACGTTAACGAGGATGCCGTGAAATATCAGCTCGCCAACTGGGGGCCGGACTTTCCCTACGACGACTTCATCCCCATGTTCAAAGCCGAGAAGTTCGACCCTGGCGCATGGGCGCGACTGTTCCAGGAGTCTGGAGCGCGCTACGTGGTGCTGACCGCCAAGCATGGCGACGAGTTCGCGCTTTGGCCGACCAAATATACGCGCCGCAATGCGATGGAGATGGGTCCCCACCGGGATCTGGCGGGCGACTTGTCGAAAGCGGTCCGCCAGTCCCGGCTGAAGATGGGCTTCTATCACAACACCACCTACACCTTCTGGGATCCGCGATACCCCGGCAGAGACTGGGTCGACTACATGAATAACTCCATCAAGGAACTGGTCGACCTATATCACCCCAGCATTCTGTGGGGTGACGTCCTGACAGGCCCCATCAAAGACTGGGAAGGGAAGCCGCTTCCTGCGGATTACTGGAACAGCAAGGAAGTGCTGGCCTACTTCTACAACCACTCCGACGACCCTTCCGAAGTCGTCGCGAACGATCGTTGGGGCCTGGATGTTGACGGCAAAACGCTGGGCGACTTCGCCACTCCCGAGCGCACGAAAGTGAACGGCATCTCGAAGGAAAAGTGGGAGGAATGCGATTCGCTCGACGCCACCTCCTGGGGCTACAACCGCCGGCTGCCAGAGAGCGAGTACATGACTCCGAATGAAGTAGTGGACTACCTGGTCGACGTGGTCAGCAAGAATGGTAACCTCCTGCTCAATATTGGACCCAAAGCCGATGGAACCATTCCGGAGGTGATGCAAGACCGTCTCCGTCGCGTCGGAGAGTGGTTGAAAGTGAATGGCGAGGCGATCTATGGCTCGCGTCCCTGGGAAAACTACAAAGACGGCGATGTCCGATTCACTCGCAAGGGCAACACGCTTTATGCGATCGCCCTGGAATGGCCGGAAGAAGAGCTCAGGCTTACCTCGCTGGCGGGCAAGGAAGTGTTGAAGGTAGAGATGCTGGGCTTGAACGATTCCGTCAATTGGAAACAAGACGGCAAGGGGCTGGTCATCCAGCCACCGGCAAAGCGCCCTTGCCGGTACGCGTATACCTTCAAGATCACCTTGAAATAGTGGTCCGAGGAGTCCGCCGCGGCGGGCTCCCGCTCTGGCCAAGAACGAAACGGGAGGGGTCGCCGCGGCGACAAGGCCCTCCCTTACAGGAAAAAGCCCACGGCATAAAGGTCATGCCGTGGCTACCGCCTGATGGCCAGGAAAGGACTTTGAAATGCCGCAGGGCTGAACAGCGAGACCTGCGCTACGCACTGTGGGCTCATTGCCCAGGGGACAACTTTGAAATGCCGCAGGTCTGAACAGCGAGACCTGCGCTACGCACTTCTTGCTCCTGCGGCGGGAAGGTTGAATTGCCCTGCTACCTGTGTGAGAATTGCTGATGCATGGCCTGTTTCAGCAAGCGTCGGGGCCCATAGTCCAATTGGTCAGAGTGCCGGACTCATAATCTGCTAGTCATTATTCGGGTTCGAGTGTTTTCTGCGATTTACGGCGGCATCCGTAGGGTCAAACGGCATCATTCGGCGCAGTCGGCAGAGTCTTGGGCAAGGAAATGGGCAAGGATTTCCGGTGCCGTTTTTTCCTGAATAATCCGACTAATCCTGCTTCGCCTCCGCGCCCGTTCTCTGTCAATGACGCTGCGGCGCCGCTCTCACGGTGACGGCCGAAGGCCGCCATCATTGACAGGCAGTGCGCTGCGGCGCGGTCCTGGCTATGGCCGAGTAAGGGCAGGCTTGGCGCTCTCCTGGTTCGCCATCTGCCCCGCAGCGTCGAACTACCAGCCGTTTTTCAGGTATCCAGCATGTCCCACTCATCACCAAGAACCCAGCGAAGCGCGGAGAGCTTGCCGTTGATCATTCCCCACTCGAAATCGTCCCAAGGGCCGAGATTCTCTAACCCGTATTTCTTCTCGACTCTAGCCGCTGACTTGAGCGCGCCTTCCCAAACATCGCGCTGAATGGGTCGCCGCAGATGGTCCTTGACGGGGAATATTTCTTTCTCGACGATCTTGATCTTGCCGCGCTCGACTTTCTGGCGCCTGACCTGGTGTCGGTTGTACCAAACCTTGGTGCACAGCTCGTCGATGGCATCGACTATTTCCGCAAGCCGTCTTGGCTCTTCGACCCATTCCTGTTCAATCATCACATCGGCAAAATGCCCCGGCTGGACACGGCGCAGCGCCTCTCCCAGCGTGATGAAATAAAGTGACCTCGTCCGCGAAAAACAGGCCGCCATATCCGGGTGCGGCAGCTTGTTGCTGGCGTTCGGGTGGCTGAAATCCCTCGTATTGTGTGTAACAAACGCGAACCGGGTTCCCGCCGCTACTTTGGCCGCGACCGCATCTGCATACACCTCAATCAGGATCGCGTCATCGATACCATTCCGTTGTCTGTGAAAGGGGGCGCGCTTCTCGATGGCGCGTTGTGCCGCGCGCAGCTTTACAGCATCGGAAATCTCGATGACCCGTGTACGCGCGAATAGCTTCTCGATCCGGTTGATTGTGCCCACAGCCGTCTCGCCCAAGGTCGGAAGCCGGTGATCCACGTCGCTGAGCTCGCGTAGCACCATGCCCTTTTGCCGTGGGTCGCCAAACTTCTCCACAGCCTCCTTGACGCGCTTCAAGGTGCTTGAAAGGCTGCGGCTGCTCTCCTCGATGACGCGCGCTTTGTTACGAGCGAATTCATCGACGACTGTACGCGGCAGGAGCAGGTCTACCTCGCCATCCCGGACGAGTTCTTCGAGCGCCGCCAGAATCGCTTGCTGCTGATAATCTTTGGCAAGGTCGAGCCACACGCAGGTATCGATAAGAATCTTAAACAAGCAGTTTCCTCCCTCCTCCGCACGAGAAGTTCAACCTCTGGCAAGCTCCGTGCGCAGCCTGTCCCATAGCGCTTGCTCGCGCTGATGAACGTCGTTGGCCAGCACCCGCTCGTCGGGGCTCAGGTCGGCGAGAAACCGGAAGCCTTCGGCGCAAGCGGCGCAGATTCTCTCACGGTCAATCTCTTCGGTGCGTCGCACCAGGTCGCGCAAGTCGTCCCAGTCGAATTCTCTGCCTTCCTCGAATCTCTTCATGAGGCGCGCAGGATCGAATCTGTCGCCCGCTTGCCAGAGCTTCAGCACTACGAGCCGGCGGATCAGCGGCTGATCGAGCGGCCACGTCGCATACACGCCCAGATCATAGATGTCGGGCGCCTTGTTGCGCTGATAACAGGCGCGTATCTTTTCGGCAAGGATTTCGGGCAGTGCCAGGCAGGTGATTTCGGCGGGAGCGAAAGGCAAGAGCCTGAAATAACTCTGTTCGCATTGCGGCCGACGCTCCGGCGTCAGCGTCGGCCTCTCACGGCGGCTGATCTGCAGTCTTATTTCGCTGTCGCCCACCCCATTCCATTCATGCGAATACGTCGGATTCACGCCCCATGACAGACCGTCCAAGGTCTCGTAGTAGCTGTTGTCAGGAATATGGAACCTGATCCCGTGGAATTCCTCCTCGAAGGCTCCCATCATGGCGAGGATGACATCCTCGTGATCGTGCTCCTCAAGCGCGGTGAAATCCAGATCAGTCGAGAACCGTCCCTGGCTTCCGATGAACATTTTTCGCAGGCACGTGCCGCCCTTGAAGGCCAGCCGGTCCAGAATCCCACGCTCCGACAGAAGCTGGAGCAGGAAGGTCAGCACGACCTCCTTCTCGGCAATACTCATGTCGAGAAGACCGGATTGGGTGGAGTAGCGCTTTACCTCGGGTAGCGTGAGCATGCCTACCCTTCCTTCTTCTGCGCTTTTCGCCGGCCGAGCCCGGCGCTCTCGTGCAGCTCTTCGCCTGACACGTTGACGAACAGATGCCACGTGTTGTCATAGCCGATGGCACCCTGCACCTTGCGCGCGGGATTGGGCCCCATCCATGTCCGGGGGCCGGACGCCGCGAGCCGGAGCAGCCGTTCGTGAATATCGGCGCGCATGTCCGCCTTGACGTGATCCATCACCCAACCGAACCTGCGCACCAGTGCTGTTGAATCGATCCGTTCGAGATAGTCTGCCGCTTTAGGCCAATCGAAACGGCGGCTCGCCGTTGCCAGAATGGAGGCGGCTTCTCCCACGCCGCCGGCCAGCGCTGGGCGGTCGATGCAGTCGATGGCCGTCTTTTCGCGGTCGGACATCATGACCTTGTAACCGAATACGTCGACAGGGGCGAATCCGAAGAATTTGCCCGGCTTGGGATTGACGACCCGCACCCGTCCCTCCCCCACCCGCCGCTCCCGCACCCGCACCGGCGTGACCACAACGATCACCCTGCGGTGTTGCGTCGTCAGCCCGTAATACCCAGCCGCGCTGCCGTATCCGATATAGTAGGGATCGGCGATACGGCTCGCGAGCGCGAGCAGATTGGTTTCGCCCATCGCATCGGGTCCCTCGTCGGGCGGGATGACGAGGTACTCTCCCCAGCTCGCCCGCTCCAGCCACCCTTTCCGGCGCAGGGATTCAATAACGTTGTCCGCCGCCTTGGCGCTGGCGCCGAGCAGTTTGATAATCTCCGGCCGGCCCACCTCTCGCCGTTTCTGTTCGGCAAGGGCAAGCACGACTCGGCTTTCCTGCGGCGATAGGGTCCGGACGGCGAAATCCATGATATTCTTCCTCACAAAACCCCCTGGATAAGGGGGTTTTGATGAATAAAATAGCAGTCTAACCCGTTCCATGTCAATATTTAAATTCACAAAACCCCCTTAGAAAGGGGGTTTTGTTACACAAAATATATAGCCCTGGTATTGCGGCATCGCAAGGGCGACCGTGATTGACAATCAGTCCGGACCCGCTACCGGTTTGACGCCGCTTGTGTCACGGTGCTTGTGCTCGATCGCGAAGGTGACGCGCCGGATCGGCCAGCGCACGCCCCAATTCGCCCACATCCACTCCTGCCCGGCTTCGACGAAACCTTTGCGCAGGACACGCCGCGGAATTGGAATGAGCGCATTGAGATCGAGCGGCACGCGGTGCGAATCCAGGTCCGCGCGCGCTCCGCGCTCGGTCCGCGGCTCCTCGTGCGCTCCCACCCAACGCCAGCCGCTGGACAACCATTGCCCCTCGATTTGCAGCCTGAAAGCATCGCCGGCCAACAGCTCGTACGGAACGTTGATCCGGCCACCCGCGCTCCAGTTGTACCTGGAGGAAGGCATCTCGGCGGAACTGATCGCCCGCGAAATGGGCGTCGGCAAAAGCACCTTGTCCAAGTGGGTGAGGCTATACCGCGACCACGGCGAAGCCGGCTTGAAGTCCCCCAGTTGGCGCGGTACGGGAACTGAAAACTCCGCTGGTTGAGAAGATCCTCGCCGGTAGCCCGAGCACGGAGTCCCCAGTGCAAGTCTGGGCGGAGGTGTTGGCACACGAGCTGAACCATCGCTCCCGCGGCTGTCTCGACGGGCAAGTCACCTGCGAGGTGTTTCAGGATGCGAAGCCAGCCCTGAAAGCCTAACCAAAGGGACTTGAAATTCTCGGTCCTCACCGGCGAGGTTGAAAGTTGAAAGTCGAAAGTTTAAAGTGACGGAGCAACGCGGATTGTTGAACGCGTTCTGCGGACATTGGCATGGTAAGAATCTATACTCTTCGTCGGCGAAGGGAGACCTACGATTGGATCAACGGACTGACCCGGACGCTCATTCAGGTCTGGGCGGTTCACACCCAACGCCAAGCCGAAACAGCACGGCGTCTCGCGGTGGAAACTTGGTTACCGAGAAACGGAGTGATCACCATCACTCAGAACAAAAAAGCGTTACCCGTGTTCCTCGAACAATTCGCTCATAATTAGATTGGCCCCACAGCCAAAGAGGCGCGAGGAGAGTGCTTATGTCGAATCGTCTATCGCAGGAGTCGACGTTGAAGGATCGTGTGGCAATCGTGACCGGTGGCGCGCGCGGCATTGGGCGGGCGATTTGCCAGGCCCTCGCGCGCGATGGCGCTTCGATCGTGATTGCAGATATCAGCTTGGATGGGGCAGAGGCGACGGCATCCCTGATAAAGGGGCATCCGACCCTCGTAGCTCAGACGGACATCAGCTCAGAGCACTCGGTCAGACAGCTCTATTTCCAAGTCATGAATCGCTTCGGCCGGTTGGACATCCTTGTAAACAACGCCGCCATCTGCAAGATGGTTCCTATTCTGGAGATCAGCGTCGAAGAATGGGACGCCATCATGGCCGTCAACCTGCGCGGCACGTTTCTGATGAGTCGAGAAGCCTTCCGAATCATGCAAGAGAGGGGGACAGGCCGCATCATCAACATCGCGTCCGCTGCTGGAAAAATCGGCGGACTGGCCGCAGGGGCACATTATGCCGCGTCCAAAGCGGGTGTAATTTGCTTTACCAAATCGCTGGCTCTTCAGGCCGCGCCTTTCCACATCAATGTTAACGCCGTGTGTCCCGGTCCTACGAAGACGGAAATGACCGACGATTGGGGCGAGGAAGTAAACCGTGCGTTCGCGGAGAAGATTCCTTGGAAGGAGTACGGCCAACCGGAGGATGTTGCCGAGGCGGTAGCATTTCTTGCTTCAGATCGTGCCCGCTATATTACCGGAGAAATCCTCGACGTTAATGGAGGCCTGGTAATGGATTGACACTTACGAATTCAATGCTGATTACTCGGGCCAGGACACACGCCCTGACATGAACCCGCAGAAAAGGAGCCGGCAGTGAATCAGGCGAAAATACCAGGTGAAGCATATAAGAACTATGTCGGCAACCAATGGACAGCCGCCCGGAGCGGGGCCACCTTCGACGACGAAGATCCTTCGCGGAAGGGTTCCGTGTTAGCGAGCTTCCAATCCTCTTTTTCCCAAGACATCACAGATGGCGTGGATGCAGCAGCGGACGCCTTTCTCCGCTGGCGGCGAACGTCCGTAAATGAGAGGCAGCAATACGCTGCGCGTTTTGTTCAGCTCTTGCGGGAGAGGCAGGAGGACTTAGCTACTATCGTCGCGAAGGAGAACGGGAAGACAATTCGGGAGGCCCGTGCTGAAGTGCAATCGGCGCTGGTAGAAGGCACGCATCATGTCTACCAAGCGTCCAGATTTTGCGGGCACACACTCCCGGCCGGTACAACCGGTTACACGGGCTGGGTACAGTACCATCCCGTCGGGGTGGTAGGCATCATTAGCCCATGGAATTTCCCAGTCAACGTCATGTGTCGGAAAGCGCTGCCGGCTCTTTTGACGGGCAACACCGTGGTGTTCAAGCCCGCCACGTTCACCCCATGGTCCGCGATATTCATGGCCCAATTGTTCGAGGAGGCTGGTTTTCCCGAAGGGGTTTTCAACTGCGTCACGGGGTTGGGCTCGGCGGTGGGCAACGCGCTTATAGACGATCCCCGATTACGCGCGATCTCCTTCACCGGCTCCACCGAAGTTGGCAGGAAGATTCACGAACGAGCGGCCAAGAACCTGACGCGAACCCAATTGGAACTGGGGGGGAAAAACGCTCTCCTCGTCATGGAGGACGCCGACCTGAACGCTGCGCTCGAGGCTGCGATAACTGCCGGCTTTGCTTGTTCGGGCCAGTGGTGTACTTCGACCAGCCGCATCCTGCTTCAGAAGAAGATCCACAACCAGTTCCTTGACATGCTCGTGGTGCGGTGCGAGCAGATGGTGGTCGGTGACCCTCTGGACGAAAACACCGCGATGGGGCCGGTCGCTGGTCCCGACCAGTACAAGAGTATCTGCAAGGCTATCGACCAAGCCAAGGCCGAGGGAGCTCGCATGGTAACAGGTGGTCCCGCCACAGGCGAACTCGGTGAAAGAGGTTATTTCATCCGGCCCACGGTGTTTGCCGATGTGAGTCCCGGAATGGCGATTTTTCGAGAAGAAATTTTCGGTCCTGTGCTCGCGGTCTCAACATTTGACACTTTGGATCAGGCCCTCCAATTGGCTAATGATTCGTGCTACGCCCTCTCTTCCGCTATCTTCACCAGGGACATTAACGCGGCGCAGAAGTACGTCGCCGAGATCGACGCAGGGCTGGCTCACGTGAATATCCATACCGGGTTTAAGCATCCTGCTTTGCCGTTCGGAGGCTGGAAGGAGTCCGGGTTCGGACTGCCTGAAAACAGTCAAACGGGGCTGGAGTTCTTTGTGGACCGCAAAGCGGTGTATATCAAATCGAGCCCATAGGGTTTCCTCGCTGACTTTTCTCTGGCGGAAATACCTGGGGCCTGAGTTGATAGAGGAGGAAAAGCGAACTTGAAGCTCAAACAGTTCAAGAGTTCTGTGCGCCTTGTCAAAGTTGTCGTGGAGGACCAGGATTGGGAGGAACAACCTCCGGAGACTCTCCTGTGGATCACCCAGCAGATAATCCTGATCCGGCGGTTTGAGGAGAAAGTCCTGGAGCTGAAGGATCAGGACTTGGTTTACGGGCCCGTGCACACAAGCATAGGCCAGGAGGCGGTAGCCGCGGGTGTGGCAAGTGCACTGCGGCCGTCGGACAAAATCTCGGGTTCGCACCGCGCCCATCACCACTACCTCGCCAAAGTCCTGAGCGCGTATCGCCAACCGAACCACAACCCTTTGACCGATGGTCTGACGGCTGAGATGGAACATGCCGTCAAGGTCCTCCTTGCGGAGATTATGGGGTTGGCCGAAGGGTGCAGCGGCGGCCGTGGAGGTTCCATGCACCTCTTTCACCAGGAGGGGGGTGTGGTGGGAACAAACGCCATTGTTGCGGGAGGTGTGCCTCATGCGACGGGGGTGGCCTGGGCTGATATGTTTCTGGGTCGGGATAACGTGACGGTCTGTTTCTTCGGGGATGGAGGTCTATACCAGGGCGTGGTCCATGAATCCTCCAATCTTGCCGCCTTGTGGGGAGCCCCCATCGTCTACTTGATCGAGAACAACCTGTACGCAGTCGCCACCACGTCCAAGGAGTCCTGTTCCGCGAAGCTACTATGCGCGGTAGGCTCGGCCTATGACATGCCTGGGATGCAGATCGACGGGATGAATCCTCTGGCTGTTAAACTTGCAGTCGAGGAAGCTATAAGAAGGCGAGAGGAGGGTTGGCTTCCGTGCTACATGGAAGCGCAAACGTACCGTTACCTTCATCATGCGGGGAAACTCCCAGGCAATGCCTACGGTTACCGGGACGAAGCGGAGGAAAGTCGATGGCAGAGAAGGGATCCTCTCAGCCTCTGTATCCATCAGTTGACCCGGCTTGGCCTGCTCGATGAAGAGAAGATAAGGGTCCTGAAAGAAAACGCGGAGCGCTGCATCGAGAAGGCCGTGGCGCAATGTACAGATTCCCGAACCGACGGCACGATCCTCGTCCGGGAAGCCTTGTGGCCTGATCCCAGCACGCTATCCGAGGGTCTGCGGGACGAGGGGATATACTCCGACGGCCCTTTCGTGGAAGCTGAAGACGTGGAATGCACGGAGGAAATCAAGTATTCCGAAGCCATTGCCAAAGTGACCGGGCGTTGGCTGGAACAAGACCCTCGCGTGGTGGTGATTGGTGAGGACATCGCCAACCTGGGCGGCGGAGTCTATGGAGCCACCAAAGGCCTTGCCGATAAATATCCGGACCGGGTACGCAATACACCGATATCAGAAGCCGGTTTCTGCGGCTTAGCCTGTGGCGCCGCCATGAATGGCCTGCACCCTGTCGTGGAGATCATGTTTTCCAGCTTTGTCCTGGTTGCGGCCGACCAGCTCTTCAACCAGATCGGACAGCTCGGGCACATCTATGGAGGAAAGGCCCACGTGCCGATGGTGGTTCGCACGCGCGTGGCTATAGGTCTCGGCTACGGAGTTCAACACAGCCTGGACCCGGTGGCCCTGTTCAGCCTCTTTCCAGGCTGGAGGATTTTTGTCCCGACCACGCCTTTTGACTATATCGGCCTTTTTAACGTGGCGATGAGATCCAAGAGTCCCACGCTCATGGTTGAACATCACGAGTTCTATCAGCGGCGAGGGAGAATCCCCTCAGGGTCTGCGGACCATCTCGTTCGGCCGGGTCGTGCCAAGGTGGTACGCCAAGGCAGAGACGCGACGGTGGTGGCATACGGGCACATGGTTACGTCGGCTCTGGAAGCCGCCCGCTGCCTGGAGGCCGAGGGCATTAGCGCCGAGGTCCTTGACCTGCGAACCTTGGATTCCGCTGGCCTGGACTTTGAGACCATCGGGAGGTCGCTGGAGAAAACCAATGTCTTGGTTACCGTGGACCAGGCGCCCGCCACCAATTCCACTGGGCCAAGAATTGCCGCTGAATGCCTGAAACGCTTCTTCGGCTATTTCGACGCGCCCCCTGCCTCGGTGGCGGCGCCGAATGTTCCTATTCCCGTGTCGAGGAGACTCGAACAACTGTGTCTACCGGGCGTGGACCAGATTGCGGAAGCGCTCCGCTCGGCAGTTCGCCGCCAGTGGTAGTGGTAAAGATCGCAGGAGTGCGAAGGTCGTCACCGCAGGGACGGCGTGAAATTGGCCAAAAGCGAGACGCCTGACGTCTTAGGCCTTCACGTTCGGATGATTTCGTTTTTTTGTGCCCTGCCGCGTTGACTTGGCTGCAACCGTGGCCTAAGATGGCCACCAAAGTCGGGACCCTCCCATGGTTGACCGCATAATCGGCCACTATCGCATCGTTGAGAAGCTCGGTGCCGGCGGCATGGGTGTGGTCTATAAGGCCGAGGACACCAAGCTCAAGCGCACCGTCGCCTTGAAGTTCCTGCCTGAAGAACTCGCTAAGGACCGACAGGCCCTGGAACGATTCCAGCGGGAAGCCCAGGCAGCTTCTGCTCTCAATCACCCCAACATCTGCGTCATCCACGACATTGATGAGCACGAAGGCCGACCCTTCATCGCTATGGAGTTGCTGGAGGGACAGACCCTGAAGCAGCGTCTGGATAGGGGTAGGGAGAACCGATTGAGTTCGGTCCCCCCTCCCTCCGAACCGGACAGGCGGGTCTCCCGCATCCGGCTCTCCAGTCGGTGGTCTTACCTCCAAGAGGAGTGAGGAACGACTCAGGCGACGCGGAGGAGACCACATCGCAGGGTCGGCGGAAGAGCCGCTCCCTCCGAGGAGGGTCATCACCATGGGTAACCATCAGAGAATGAGTGCTCGGCTCCATCGATGGCGAGTCGAGACCCCAACCGGCTTAGCCCGTAGGCACTTGGCTGAGGGGGTGTGCTCAATTCCCCGCGGTTCTCCATCCACCTTCCTGCGCTCCCTTCGCTCCAGGCCCATTACGGCCCTTCTTCGCTACTATGGGCGCTGTGACTCCTGCCCGCTCCGTCGTGGCAATGCTCGGGTGATTTCCCAGCGACCGCCCGACCAGCTCCTTCGCAGGCAGGTCTCCCTGATTCACGCACTCGGCCTTCGGACCATTCCGTCTCCAACCACCTGCGGACGCTCCGCCTCGTCAGGGCACGTTACCCATCGACGGGTCGAACCGAGACCGCTTCCCCACGGGTCTTCTCCCAACGGGAACTCGGGGCTTCGCCATTCCCTAGCAGGCTCGCCACATCACGCCGGCCGAATCGAGTTTCTTATCGTACGGACTGGCCGTTCACCTCCTGCTGCTCCCCACCCCGTCTCACGACGACGCAGTTGCAGTCGGTTACAAGTTACGTTGACTTGGAGAGGACTCTCACCTCTCCGACCAAGTGCGCTCTCAGGCGCACTAGGGCCGGGGCTTGCCCCGCCGTGCACCATACGGTGCATGGCCCCGGCCTCCTGAGGGGCGGCCCTACAGATCGATACGTTACTTGAGTTGGCGATTCAGATTGCCGATGCGCTGGACACAGCCCACTCGAAGGGGATCATCCACCGGGACATCAAGCCAGCGAACATTTTCGTGATCCCGCGAGGCGGGATGGGCCAGGCCAAGATTCTGGATTTCGGCCTAGCAAAACTGACGGGGCTCGGGACTCGGGGTTCGGGATTCGGGGTCGGGCCGGGGCTTGCCCCGGCCAGGCCGGCCCAAGGGCCGGCCCTACAGGACACGCCCACGGCTTCGGTCGAGCCCGAGCACCTCACCAATCCCGGCGCGGTGATGGGGACCATCGCCTACATGTCGCCGGAGCAGGCGCGCGGCGAAGAACTCGACGCCCGTACCGACCTGTTCAGCTTCGGCGCGGTGCTTTATGAGATGGCCACCGGCCAACCTGCGTTTTCCGGGGCGACCACGGCGGTCATCCACGATGCGATTCTGAACCGGGCGCCAACCTCGCCAGCGCGGTTGAATCCCGAGTGCCCTGCTGAACTGGAACGTATTATCAACAAGGCGCTGGAGAAGGACCGAGACCTGCGCTGCCAGAGCGCCGCCGAGCTATGCGCCGATCTGAAGCGCCTGAAGCGCGATACGGATTCCGGCCGCGCAGCGGTCGCCGCCGCTGAGGCAGAGGCACAGCGCACCGTGCCCCTACGACGGTGGTGGCTGGTCGCCCTGTCGGGAGCCCTGGTGGCGCTGCTGGGGTTACTCGTAGGGTTGAACGTAGGCGGCTTACGTGACCGGCTACTGGGGCGGGGTAGTGCGCCGCGAATCCAATCCCTTGCCGTCCTGCCGCTCGAAAATATATCCCGCAATCCGGAACAGGAGTATTTCGCAGATGGCATGACGGAATCGCTGATCACGGAACTTTCGCACATCAGCGCTTTGAAAGTGATTTCGCGCACTTCAGTGATGCAGTACAAAGGCGCGCGCAAACCGTTGCCGGAAATCGCCAGGCAGCTGAACGTGGACGCCGTCATCGAAGGCTCGGTCATGCGCGAAGGCGACCAGGTGAAGATCACCGTGCAGCTCATCCATGCGCCCAGTGACACGCACCTCTGGGCGCAGGAATACGTCCGCGAAATCCGCGGCGTCCTCGCGCTGCAAAGCGAGGTCGCGCGGGCCATTGCGCATCAAGTGAAGACGGCGTTGACTCCGGCCGAATCGGCGCGATTCGCGTCGTTCAAAGCGGTCAATCCTGAAGCGTATGATCTCTACCTGCGCGGGAAGACTCTGAAGGATCGCCCGGGGAATTGGCGGCGGGCCAGCGAACTCTTCGAGCAGGCCACCGGCAAAGACCCCAACTACGCATCGGCCTTCGGGGCATTGGGCGTCAGCTTGATCATCGCCCATAATCAGGGACAGTTAGCGCGCAACGAGGCGTTCCCGCGAGCACAACAGGCGGCGCAGCGCGCGATCGAACTCGATCCGGAAGATCTGGACGCCATGAAAGCACAGGTCGCGGTGAACTTCACTATCCTCCGCGATTACCAGGCCGCCGAACGGATCATGCGGCGCATCCTGGAGCGCGCTCCCAATGACGGAGACGCGCACACCTGGTTGGGCGAGACACTTTCGCTGTATGGCCGCTTTGAGGAGTCGATTGCTGCGGCCCGGCGCGCCGCGGAGCTGGACCCACAATCGGTGCAGGCCAACACCTGGCTTGCGGCGATGCTCTTGTACGCGCGGCGATACGATGAATGCATCGGACAGGCACGTCTCTCGCTGGAGCTCGGGCCCGATTCGTTCATCACTTACTGGGTGCTCAAGAGTTGCTACGACGCAAAAGGAATGTACAACGATGGGGCGATCGCCCAGCAGCGCGTCTGGGTGCTGGCCGGGGAGGACCCTGGTGCCGCCGCGCAGCTCGTGACCGCTCAGGCGCGAGGCGGCTACCGCGCGCGGGTGCAATTCGCGCTTGCCCACGCACTAAAGAAGTCGGAGAAATCGAGCTTCTATTTTGGCGACATCGCCTCCTACTATGCCCTGCTGGGAGAGAAGGACCAGGCATTCCGGTACCTGGAACGCGCTTACCAGGAATACGACTCTTGGATCTTCGAAATCCAAGATCCCGACCTCGATAGTCTGCGGGACGACCCCCGCTGGCTCGCCTTCCTGCGCCGCCTGAATCTGCACGAGACTCCCATGGCAAGGCTTCCCGCCGCGCCACCCCGTGCGGCGCATTGATTTGCCTGTCCGACTTCAGCGGAAATGAGACTGTTGAGCGACGTGGGCGAAGCCACGGGCTCGGCCTGTTTCCCCTGCGCTCCGACCCGCGCTTCCAGGACCTCCTGCGGCGCATGAATTTTCCAACGTAAAGTCGCCCGCGGCCGGATCCCGGTGTCCCAGGTGCAAGTCTGGGCGGACGTGTTAGCGCACGAACTGAACCATCGCTCCCGCGACTGTCTCGACGGGCAAGTCGCCTGCGAGGTGTTTCAGGATGCGATGCCAGCCCTGAAGGCCTATACTCTCCGGAAGCGAAAGGAGACTTTCGATTGGATCAACGAGATGACCATGACCTTCATCGAGGCCTTGGCTGTTCACACCCAACGCCAAGCCGAAACAGCATGGCGTCTCGCGGTGGAAACTTGGTTACCGAGAAACGGAGTGATCACCATCACTCAGAACAAAAAAGTGTTACCCGTTTTCCTTGAATAATTCGTTCATAATTAGGTTGGCCCCCCAAGTGTCCAGGGTATGTGACTGCCGCCGCGGGGACAGCAATATGGGCAGGGAGGGCACGATGCGGAGATTTTCCAGCGTTAGCGTCCCGAGAGCTGTCTTCGCAGGCGGGGTGATTCTTATGCTGCTGTTCACCCCATCCTGTCAGCACAAGCCAACCACCGAGACAGGCAAGCACGGAGACCGAATCACCGAAGCGACCAAATTTCCCGGCACCTTGATCGGGATGCAGTATGAGTCGTTTTTCACCCCGCACAACGTTGGAGGCTGGGAAACAGCGGAAGCAATTCCGATTCTGGGGAAGTACAGCTCATACGACGTGCAAGTGATCAAGAAGCATGAGGAGTGGTTCGAACGCCTGGGAATTGACTGGCTCTTGTTGGACTGGAGCAACATGCTGTGGATGAAGCCCGCGTGGGAGGAGCACAGAGAAGCGACGAAGGAGCTGGAAGACGCCACCGACCTGCTATTCAAGACTTACAGCCAACTCGAGCGGGAAGGCAAGCACCCTCCCAAGCTGGTCATCATGCTGGGACTGCAAAATGGTCCTCCGGTGTCAAACGCGGTGCAGCGATTGAATGGGATTATCGCGTGGACCAAGAAAAATCTTCTGGACAAGCCCGAGTATAAGGATCTGTGGCTCTACTACCACGGCAAGCCCCTTCTGACTATTCTGTTCAATGTCGCCCTTCCATGTGGTGAGATCGCGAAGCAGACCAGTGGTGTCATGGCGCCAGATTGGACTGTGCGATGGATGGGCTCGCAGCTTCAAGCGACCAAGGTCGAGAAGTGCGGTTTCTGGTCCTGGATGGACGGGACGATTCGGCAGGTTGTCACTTACGATCAAGGAAATGCAGAAGAGGTGGTCGTGACGCCTTCGTGTTTCCCGCCTCCAAAGTTCTGGCTCGATCCTCATACCGTTGGAAGGGACCACGGAGCTCCATATCTGGAGAGCTGGAAGGTGGCTTTCGAGGCTCGGCCCAAGTTCATTCAGATCCATCAATGGAATGAGTTTGCAGGCCAAAAGGAAGGAGAAGGTTATGGCCCGCAGCATGACGTTTACGGTGATGAATACAACTTAGAGCTCAGTGACGACTTGGAGCCGACTCGGATGGACGAGTGCGCTTATCGGGGGTGCGGGGGTTGGGGATATTACTATCTGAACCTGACGAAGGCTTTGATTTCGGTCTACCGGAACGAGACGCCGGACATCACGGTGATGGCGGTCTCGGGGCCGTTTCAGGCGGCAGAGGTCAAGGAGAAACGGTTGCGGTTAAAGTGGGCTGTGGTGGGGAAGCAGCCAGACAGTTACACGGTGGAGGTGGACGGGAAGAAGGTTGCGGAAGGTGTTCGGGGAGAAGAAGAGACACTGGAGCTGGCGGGGCTCAAAGCAGGGAAGCACCGGGTGCGAGTGGTGGCGGAGGGGGCCCATACGTATTTTGACTTGAGGCCGGACCGGGTAGCAGAGAAATCCAGCCAACCGTTGCCGGTTACCTCCGAAATCGAGTTCACATACTCACCGGCATCGCAGTAGCCGGGTGGTTTTGAGAAAGCAGAACTTTTAAGGGGGGACAATGGAAACATCCCTCATGTCACAGGCGAATGGTGAGGCGGGTATGAATAACACTGCTTGCCAGCAAAAGGCCTGCTAGCCTTGGCCATCTTCAACCTTGGCCTGTCACTGCACCCCTTTCGCCAAAGCCGCTTTGCCCTTGGTAGCACAGCATACGCGGATGGAACTAGAAGTGATAACCTACGAGACCCGCCTAGCTCGACGGGGCGAAAGCCGGGGACCCTGCCCAGTGAAGTTGGGTGTGGACGTGAACGCGGCGCGCTCCCGCGTAGAATGCCCGCCAGTCGCGATTGCTGCCACGCAGACGCACACGGAAGGCTCAAGCCATGCTCGCCCTCTATTCCCGGTGACGAAGCGGTAACGAACGATGCGGAATTCGAGTCCACGGCCGTTTATCGGTAGGCCCGGCTCAAGAGGGAGGTGGGAAATTTGGTGCACATTTTGGGTCACACCTGAATCAACGCGGGCCGTAGTTGACAGCAAATGACAGTATGGACGGGGGGCTTGCCCAAGGCTGTCCGAGGCTCAAGAATAGCAGTTGGCAATCAGGGAAATCTTGGTCTGCTGCCGGGACCACTTCGCGGTCGATCCATCACGGAGAGGCGTTGCTGCAGACGGCGCTTCTGCGAACCCCCTCTCCCCTTCTTGAATCCCTCCTGATAGACCTGCCGCGTTGACTTGCCCAAAGGCGCGGCCTAAGATTGCGCCGATAGAGGAATTCCTCCTTGGGGATAACTCACCCCTTGAGACTCAGGATCGCTGGAGCGGCGAAGGTCAGAGACAAGAAGGCGTTTTCGACCCAGAAGAGATGAAGCAGCGGGGGTCCCCCAGGACGGCTTTGAGTAGCGCCCAGGATGGGCCGGCGAGTCCTTCAATGACTGGTGAGGTGCGAGCTTGACTGCTGAACCCATGCCGCGGTGTGATTTTGACTCTGACAAGCTGCTCGTTCGTTTCACAGTCGCGATCAGCGCAGACGTCAATGCTATCCGACCCGTCGTGAATGGCGTCATGCAAATCATCAAAGAAATGAAGTGCGGAGCGGGGAAGGAATTCGAAATCGAGGTGGCGCTCAACGAGGCCCTAGCGAATGCGGTCATCCATGGGTGCGGAAATGACCGCTCCAAAAAGGTGGAGTGCTGCGTGGCCTGTGACGAGTCTCGCGGCCTCTTGATTGTCGTGCGTGACCCCGGTCCCGGGTTCGACCCAGCCTCACTTCCCAATCCGATTACCGGGCAGAACGTTTTCTCCGAGCACGGCCGCGGAATCTTTTTGATCAACCAGTTGATGGACGAGGTTCACTTCGAGCGTGGTGGGACGGAAATTCACATGCGGAAATTCTAGGCGGTGTCCGACCTCAGCGCAAGTGAGACCGTCGAGTGAGGTCCGCTAAGCTATAGTTTTTGTCCCGGTTCACCCCCCAACCCGCGCTTCCAGGAACTCCTGCGCCGCATGAATTTCCCGCCATAGAGCAGCAGGTGGTAGACGGTAGGTGGCATGTAGGGAAAGAGCAGAAGCGCACACCTCGCTGTTAGCCGCCGCGGCCTTTGGCTCCCCCATTTCTTACGTGCGCCTCCGATGCCATTCCATTCCGCACATACGCAGTTGCGGAGTCGCGAGCGCGACGATTAAGCCAAGAGCCTCATCCGTGGTCCCGCTCAACTCAAACCGTGGCAACCGAGATTGCGCCCGTCGCGCCTCTCTGTCTTGCGCGAGGATTGCGGCGATGGTCCGGCGAATCAGGAGCGCAAACTCACCCTGACCGATTTGCGCATAGACCGGCATTGCAGAGTCGTTCTCAAGCTCAACTTCGAGGCTATCAGGCCAGCTACCGCCATGGTGCAATGAGTTTCGTTTTCGCTTATACTTACGACGCGGGCCCATAGCTCAGTTGGTTAGAGCAGCGGACTCATAATCCGTTGGTCCCAGGTTCGAGTCCTGGTGGGCCCACCATAAGGCAGTAAGCAGTAGGCAGTAAGCAGTAGGCAGGGCGGCCCCATCCTCGAAACTGTGCTCAACTCTGTGCCCCCTCGTAAGCGTCCGGTTAACCCATCTTCCCTGGTTGAAAGTCAGGATTGATTCCCCGGCGGGCGGTTCAGGGGGACCATCGGGCCCCGGGAATTGTGACCGGAGCCGAGCTGTTGTACTCTCCTCCTTTCATTGAGAGTCCGTGTTCTACCCGAGGAATTGCGCAGGTGCTCTCCCGCCTCGGGGCCGACCAGGGAGAATACACCGCACGAGGGTAAGGAGGAGAGAAGGGCTGACGCAGGCGCGCTGAGGACAGTGGCCAGCAGCGCAGCGGAATTCGGAGTCGCGATGCCCTGCTTTCAAATCTTGCGCAAACTGAACCTTCGCGGATGACCGGACCCCGCAACCACAGTATGGCCAGCCGGGCTTGCGGTCGTTAACCTGTTAAACTGGAAACCAGGAATCCGCGGCCGTCTTGAGGGAGGGACTGATTATGTTGATGCGAACGACTCTGCTCTGGTTTGTGACTGGCGTGCTCGCTGCGACCGGCCTGGCACAGTCCACGGCGGGAAAGTCGGAGTTGAAGCTGGCACTCAAATCCTCCGACGCCCGCCTGCTCGTGGGATTCAACTGGGCGAAGCAACAGGCCTTAGCCTACGCCTTCGACGGTGATCCGGTAGGCTCTTGGTACGAAGCTGCGCTCCCCGGGCGTGAGGCTTTCTGCATGCGCGACGTTGCCCATCAGAGCATGGGTGGGCATGCCTTGGGCTTGGCGCGCTATAACCTCAATATGCTGCGGCGGTTCGCCGAGAATATCTCCGAGTCCAGGGACTGGTGCAGCTTCTGGGAAATTGACCGTTACAACCGGCCGGCAGCCGTGGATTACAAGAACGATGCTGAGTTCTGGTACAACCTTCCGGCAAACTTCGACATCCTCGATTGCTGCTACAGGATGTACCTTTGGACCGGAGACATGACCTACGTCAACGATCCGGTTTTCCTGAATTTCTACGATCGTACCGTGACCGATTACGTGGAGCGCTGGGGCCTGGGCCTCGACCGCGTCATGAAGCGAAAGCGCTGGATGAACGTGCGGGGAGATTTCGACCCCGAGAAGAAGTTCCATTTTTTCCGCGGCGATCCGAGTTACGAAGAAAGCCGGGAGGAATATGTGCTGGGTAACGATCTGCTCGCTACGCAGTATGTGGCCTACCTGGCATACGGTCACATCCAGGAAGTCCGGGGAAACGAGGAAAGTGCGCGAACCTTCCTGGAGAAGGCTCGCCAGGTAAAGGCCCTCATAAACACCACTTGGTGGAATGAGGCGGGGCAGCATTTCTATGCGGTCCTGAATCAAGATCACAAGCTGGTGGGCAATGCCGGGCACGCCCTGCTCTACCGCGGCGCCGCGGATGACGGGCCTAAGGCGCGGAGCGTGCTGAACGGTCTTCTCGAAAGCATCAAGAAGCGCCCCTCCAGCGAGGTCGAAGGGCAGTCGCATTATGCCGAAATCCTGTACCGGTATGCAGTGCCTGATGTGGCGTACGCGCAGATGATGGACCTGACGCGTCCAAACCGGGACCGCCGGGAGTATCCCGAGGTTTCGTATTCCGTGATCGGGGCGATGGTGACCGGGACGATGGGGATCACCGTCGTTCCCATGCCGCCGAAGGCCTCTGAGGAAGGGGGCTTCGTGGATCGGGTCGTCAGGACCCTGTCCGGACTCGGGAACATCGCTTGGGCCGAACTCCGTAACCTGCCGATCCGGGCCAACGAGGTCGCGGTGCGGCACGAAGGAGGGTGGAAAACAGTGTTCACCAATCAGCGGGGACCGGCGGTGCTATGGCAAGCGACGTTTGCCGGATCCTTCGACACCCTGCTGGTCAACGGTGAACCCGTGAAGGCCCAGACGGAGAAGGAGCTCCTTGGCCGTGTGACTTCCTCGGTCAGAGTTACGGTCGGGGCCGGGGATAAGGTACGCGTGGAAATCCCGAAATAAGGTGAAAACAAGTGCCCTTCTGCGTCATGTGGTATCCGGCGCTCTCCAACGGAAGGAGCCTAAGAAAAGGACGATTGGTTCCTGAGCATGGTTACTTGCGAGACCGGGGCAAGCACCCCCGCCGAAGGGTTCGTTGGCAGGTCGTGGCGCAAGTCTTGGTGTTGGCTACCCTCGTCGCCGGAGTCTTCGTTTCGTATTGGTTCACTTGCTTTGCCTGGGCGTTCTGGGGGGACTGGGGGCGTAGCGTACGGGCTCACGCTCACGCGGCTAGGGATTGCATCTTCTTACTCCTGGATATTTTCCCCCTTCGCTCCGGCTCCGCTTCAGCACCCGGCAGCAGAGGGCAGAACAACAGAGCAAGATAAAACCGGCAAGCACAACCGCGCGAGCGGAGAGAAAAACAGAAAGAAGAAGGAAAAGGAGATGACAGCCAAACTAGCTTAATTCGACCTCAAAATGGTCTTGACAACGGGGGACCTTACTGAACCAGCGAAGGATCTTAGGGTACTCGGCAAACTCCAACAGCTTGGCAACGGCTTCGTCCACGGTTTCCAGTTTGCTCAATTGAAACATCCGAGTAACTTGCATTTGGCCGAACATCTTGGTTCTCCTCCTTTCGTCGGTGTGAGTTTATAAAGTGAGCGGGTTCGTCTGAGGCCTTCGCAATTTCCACGTGCAAGCCCTTTCCTTTCCATCAAGGGATAATTCGTCTGTGTCCTGTTTATGAACTTGACCTTCACTCTCTTGGTGAATTAGATTAGGCGCACTCATTGGGATTCTCGCCCCAGTGAAGGTTGCCCATGCCCGCGCGCCTCTATGTCACCAACGAGCGGCAGACCGCGACAAAGCGCATTGTGGTCTGCTGCGGATGTGTTGGCCTTTCATTTCTCGCAATCGTATGGTTTGGTCTTCTTCAGAGGATACAAGCCGTAGAGAATATTCTCCCTGACCATCAGGTTCATGCCGCGCCCACGAAGATTCAGCCCAAGCTGGTCGCGAGTTACGGCAAGCTGCCTCTCAGTTTTGAGGCCAACCAGGGCCAGACCGACGCCCGGGTGCGATTCCTGGCGCGAGGCGGCGGCTACACGATTTTTCTCACCGCTGACGAGGCCGTCCTGGCCTTGCGGAAGTCCCAGCCTGGCATGAGCCGGTTTGGCAAGTTCGAACTTCCCGGCCGGCTTGAGCGGTTTGGCCCGGTTGACCCACGCGCCGGACGCTGGCCGAGCCTTGCCGGCGGCTTGGAATCACTTTGGCGGTCGCTGATCCCCGACCTCAGCCAGATGGTTCCCGAGCCGAAAGCGGGCAAAGGCGGCGTGGCGGGGGGACTTGAATTTCAGCCGCCGCAGGTGATGCGGATGAGGTTGGTGGGCGGCAACGCCAAGGCGCGCGTCGTCGGACTCGACGAGCTCCCCGGCCGCAGCAACTACTTCATCGGCAACGACCCGAAGAAGTGGCGCACCAATGTCCCCAGCTACGCCAAGGTGAAATACGAGAACGTCTATCCGGGGATTGATCTGGTCTATTACGACAAGAAGTCAGGAGTCAGCAGTCAGAAGCGAGAAGCCGCCGCGGAGCACAGACAACTGGAGTACGATTTCGTGGTCACCCCTGGCGCCGACCCGCGGGCCATCCGCCTCGCCGTCGAAGCCGCAAACTCGAAGCCGGGGGCTTTTCAATCGGCAATCGGCAATCGACAATCGACAATCGACAATCCGAGCTGATGCCAACGGCGATCTGGTGATCCACCTGAACGGCGGCGAGGTGCGCTTCCGCAAGCCCGTCGTGTATCAGGAAGAGTCAACAGTCGACAGTCAACAGTTAACAGTCACAGCACAAGACGGACAACGGACAACGGACGACGGCCCGCCGCCCGGAGGCTCTGGGCCGCAGGGCGGACCACGGGCGACGGACAGTCGACAATCGACAATCGGCAATCAAAAATTCCTTGACGGCCGCTTCATTCTGCTGGCAGACAACCGTGTTGGCTTCGAGGTGGCGGCGTACGATCGCCGCCGGCCGCTCGTCATCGACCCCACGCTGAGCTACCAGACTTCCCTAGCCGGTAGCGACGACGACCAGGGCTATGGTATCGCGGTCGATTCCTCTGGCAACGCTTACGTGACAGGGGACACATATTCATCGGATTTTCCCACGACCGCCAGCGCCCTTCAGGCCACCTTCGGCGGCGGCGACGACGACGCCTTTGTGACGAAGCTGGACGCCACCGGAGCCGTGGTTTACTCGACCTACCTGGGCGGCAGCAGCGACGACCAGGGCTATGGTATCGCGGTCGATTCCTCTGGCAACGCCTACGTGACAGGGGACACATATTCATCTGATTTTCCCACGACCGCCAGCGCCTACCAGCCCGCCTTGAATGGCATCTCGGACGCCTTTGTGACCGAGCTGAACGCGGCAGGCAACGGACTGCTGTACTCCACCTATCTGGGCGGCAGCAAAGGTGACTTCGGTCAAGGCATCGCCGTCGATTCCTCCGGCAACGCCTATGTAACCGGATATACATACTCGAGCGATTTCCCAACGACTGCGGGCGCCTACGACACATCGTGCGGTACGGATGAGGAATGCAACAGCACCGCCGACGCCTTTGTAACGAAGATTGATACCACTAAGACAGGGTCCGCGTCGCTCACCTACTCCACCTATCTGGGCGGCAGCAGCTACGATTTCGGTTGGGGCATTGCGGTCGACTCGGCGGGCAACGCTTACGTCACAGGGGAAGCAGATTCATCGGATTTTCCCACGACCGCCAGCGCCTACCAGCCCGCCTTCGGCGGCGGCTCCTCGGACGCTTTTGTCGCGAAGCTGAGCGCCACGGGAGGCGCCCTGCTTTACTCGACCTATCTGGGCGGCAGCAGCAACGATTACGGTTACGGCATTGCGGTCGACTCGGCGGGCAACGCTTACGTGACAGGGGAGGCAGATTCATCGGATTTTCCCACGACCGCCAGCGCCTACCAGCCCGCCTTCGGCGGCGGCTCCTCGGACGCTTTTGTGACGAAGATTGACACCACAAAGACAGGGTCTGCGTCGCTCATCTACTCGACCTATTTGGGGGGCAGCAGCGACGATTACGGGTACGGCATTGCGGTCGATTCCTCTGGCAACGCTTACGTGACAGGGGACACATATGCATCGAATTTTCCCACGACCGCCAGCGCCCTTCAGCCCACCTTCGGCGGCGGCGACGACGACGCCTTTGTGACAAAGCTGAATGCCGCGGGAAGCGCGTTGATATACTCCAGCTATCTGGGCGGCAGCAACGACACTTGGGGCTACGTCATTGGGGTGGATTCGTCCGGTAACGCTTACCTGACGGGCGGCACAGTCCCCCCGGACGAGTTAGCCGACGCTTTCGTTGCAAAGCTGTCCGGCTTGGCGCTGCCTGTTGTCACCCTTTCACCCATTAGCCTCAACCTTGGCCCCGTGGGCGTATGGCTCACGAGCGCTCCGGGCACGGTGACACTGACCAACGTCGGCGATGCGGCACTGACGATCACCAGCATCGGAGTGACCGGCGACTTTGCTCTGGCGCCGACGAGTGCCTGTCCCAGTAGCGGGACAGTGGCGGCGGGAGCAAGCTGCAACCTTGACCTGACCTTCACGCCGACGGCACTCGGAATCCGGAGCGGCACCCTCACCATTGACGACAACGCGGCGGGCAGCCCGCAAACGGTGACTTTGAGCGGAACCGGGATGGGACCAGTGGTGAGCTTGTCTTCTTCTTCAATGAGTTTCTCCGCTCAGTTGTTAGGAACCAGCAGCACCACGCAAACCGCCACTCTGACCAACACGGGCAACGCCTCGCTGACCATCTCCAGGATCATGGCAAGCGGGGATTTCTCCCAGACCAACACCTGCGGGACCACCGTGAGCGCGGGCGCTAACTGCACAATCTCGGTGACCTTCAAGCCAGTAGCGGGTGGGACTAGGACCGGTACCATCAGCATTTCTGACAATGCTCCCGACAGTCCGCAAAGTGTCGCACTCAGCGGAACGGGCCAGGACTTCACGCTGACCGCATCCTCCGGTTCTTCCACCTCGGCCACCGCCGCGCCCGGGCAGTCCGCAACCTACACTTTAAGTGTGGGTGGTGAGGGGGGGTTGAACCAGACCGTGACCTTTACCTGTACGGGGGCTCCCTCGGAGGCCACCTGCACGGTTTCGCCAAGCGCGGTGATTCCGGGCAGTTCTGCGACGAATATCACGGTCAGCGTTACTACAACCGCCGCTTCGGTCAGCGCGCCACGCTCTCGACCACTTCCCCCGGTCCCACCCCTATCGCCGGGCCTAAGAGGTCTGTTGATGCTCACCTTGGTTCTTGCGGCGATGGCATGGGCCATGGGGTGCCGGAAGCAACCCAGCGTGAGCCGATGGCAGTCCACAATGGTCCCGCTCGCCTCGGGATTGTTGCTGACTCTGGCGCTGGCAGGATGTGGCGGTGGAGGGGGAGGTGGTGGCGGTACCACGCATAACCCCGGAACACCAGCGGGGACATACACCCTGACGGTGACGGGCACCGCGGGTTCGGGATCTGCCACCCTGAGCCATAGTGTGACCCTCACCTTGACGGTGAGTTAGTCAAAGCGAGAGTCTGTAGACTGAAGCCCTGGGCACCTCCATTGCCCTAACCGGGCACTTCCCCATTGACCTGGAGCATCTGGCGGCGATGGACAGCACTACACAGCTGGTCCAGATCTTAGTGGCCTGTTGCACGCCGGAATTCTGAAGGTACGATTCGGACCTGCCCGACCTACATTTTCCCAAGTCGATCATCCGCTAGAGTCTGCGATGCACCGCCTGGTGGACCATGGCCACCTCTCTTCCGAGTGGCAATTCTACGAGAACGGCAAGGTGAAGTCCGCAGCGACAGTGCAATTGACTCCCGTCCGATAAGCAGATCCCTGGCCCTGATACCTGCCAAGGCTTTAGCTTGGGGGTCGTACGCACCATGTCCCTTCTGCTTCGACCTTCCATGCTCGACGACCCCGCGTTCGTTCGGGCCATACGCCGGCAAGGTCAAGAGGCGTCGAGGGGTGCCGGAATTCGCGTAGACGCAGTGGGCGACACTGTGAAGGACGAATCGCCCGAGGAAATCAAAATCCGCATCTACTGGTGGTTCATGAAGCGTTCCACAAAGCTGCGCGGCGCACCGTACCTCTTCGGCGCTGCCCGCGCCCCCAAATTCTGTGCCCCATCAGCCCCAGCGCTGGCCCTTCCTGGACTGCTCGAAGCACGCCCCGTTCAAGGGGTGGGGTTTTCCAGAACCAATAGAGAGTAGATGCGCACCGAAGGAAGCTGGAGTTCTGTCGGGACGCCGGACGGAGCCCCGAGTTGAATCTCCTGGGGCATATCGGGTGAGATTAACCTGATTCGGGCATATTTCTTCGGGAACACGACTTTGATTTCACCGGAAGGTTGGAGCGTATAGTTCAACAGATGAACCATCGTACAACCGGTCTTCGGTTCCTGCGTAACGTGATATAGCACTCCGGCAGGAGCCTCCAGGCGGACGCGCCCTGCGCCACCGGCATCTTGCAGAGTTTTAGCCAGTTCGTCCACGGACAAGGCTCGCTCGGAGTAGATGCATTCCCCCTTGCCTGTTTTTCGGCCGAACCACGCGGGGCGCACGCGTCTGCGGCCAGTTTCGTCAAAGGCCGCCGCGTCGCCCACGGCAATTACTTTGCCGCCGGCCGCGACGTAGCTCTCGAGGGCGGACAAGGCCCGCGCGCGGACGGTTTGCGCCGTTAGAAGCGCCACCACAGCGTATGGCGATAGGTTCTTGGCCGCCAAGTCGTGCTCATAGATCACGTCGAAAAGGACGCCACGCGCCGCCAAGCCATTCAGCATAGGAACGCCCTCGCTCCGATCGTCCAGGACGATTGCTACCGAGGCTACTGAACGCGCGCCGACATAATATTGCTCATGGTCGGTGAAGAATCGGTTGTACGCCCCAATGGCCTCCCAGATGGCCAGGGTTTTGGAGTCATTCTCGATCAAGCCCTGAGCAAAAGCCCCCTCGACGAACAACTCCAGGCCGATGCCAAAGCTCATTGCCTCCGCCAAGGCCAACTGGTGCCGAGCGGGTGACATCGGCGTGATCAAGCGCTCGCTGACTTCCCGTTCACCGTCCTCAATCAGCATCGGTTTCCAGCCGTCGGAAAGAGCAGTGTAAATGCGAAAGAGGCCCATATTGTTGACCAGCAGTCCGGGGGGAACGGGGAGGAGACTAAAGCGTTCCCGCATTATTCTCCCGCCCTGGAGATGGGCTTCAGCGTAGACGCCGGGTTCCACGCCGTCTTCAGTCGTCATGCAGTTCACCAAACGATTGAGCGCGTAAGTGTTCTGATGAAAATTACCCATCAACAGGAAGTCCTTTTTGCGCGCGGACGCGTACTGGTAAATGTCCTGATAGACATCCACGAGACGGCCGCCAAAATTGTTGTCGTACATGATCCCATCCGCCCCCGCATCTATAGCCAGGTCAACGCGCCTTTTCAGGTACTCACGCCACTGGGGGTTGCCCAAATTGGCCATGTACCGGGTAACCCGACCCATTTTGGTGTAGTCGCCCGCACCGTAAGGGACTGGCTTGCGGTCTTCACCGATTTGAACCCAGTCACGCGACTCCGGGACATGCTCAAACATGTCTTCCCAGAACATATTGGCAATCGATTCGTAGGCCATGACGTGGATTCCCTGACGATGACATTCTGCGATGTATCGGCGGACTTGTTCCTGGTGGGACCGCTCGCTTTGAAGGGAGAAGCCGTTGCTGAAGGTGACCCAGGCCATATTGATTCCAGCATCGCGGAGAAAGCGGACCGTTGGCGGCTCGTACCAATTGGTCATCGTACGGAGATAGTCGGGAATCGGAGGATTGAATCCCGGCCAACCCGAGAGCAGGGCCTTCGCAGTCTCGATTCGGCCGCCATCCCAGCGTGCGAAATGTATCTTTCCGGGTCTGGCCCAGGCCGGGGCCGAGTCCGGTCGGGGCCCCTGGGGCCACTCCACCGGGTACAGGCTACCCGACCGCATCGGCAATCCCGTCTCGCTTGCCACCTGCGGCCAGAGGCACGTCGGCGCGATGAACACCAAAGAAACGAACCACAGCTTGGACAATCTCATCGATTCGCCCCTCCTTTTTCAAAAACAACGACCGAGTAAATCTTCACCCCGATCCCGAACTTAAATGGCTTTGATCATGTAATCTGCGCACCTCGCATGCTGGGAATCTTACCTCAGATGTCGCGCACTAGGTCCCTGTTGTCTCGCGTGAAGTCGCCGCGACGGACAGGGGAGAACCACCCCCTTACCCCCTCCTGAACCAGGAGGGGAACCTCGTGTACGCGCTTCACACTATCACGGACGAGGAACGCAAAATCATCGCCTCAGCGCCGTAGGCGCGGTCCTGCGTAGCGGGATAGCCCACGACGCCAGTGCGGAAGGGAGAGCGCCAGTTAGATTGTTCGAGTCGAGCCCCGGCAGGGGCGGCAGAAGGTATTTGCGGGTATTGGCGCCGGATTGACGCGTGGGGCGCTGCGGCCGGGAGCAAAAAAGGGGGGCGAAGTGAAGCGCTCGCTTCGCCCCCCGGCCGGCCGATGTCACTTGGAGGCTTTGAGAAGGGGCAGGAAGTCTTCCATGAGCCAAAGTTCCGGCTCATCCCATCCGCCGCTTGAGGCACTGAAAGCTATCTTTTCTCCATCTGGTGACCACGCCATGTGGAATGCCTCTGCATCCAGACCCGTCTTGACCTCTATGGTAGTTCCCCCATCCAATGAAGCGACCCAGATGCTTCCTTTTGACGTGTAGGCCAGCCTCTTGCTATCAGGGGACCAACCCAACCCGGAGTGACGGTCTGTGGGGCCTACCTTCACCACGTCTCGAGATTCTCCACCCGTAGCAGGAATCACTTTGACTGTCAGGTCTTTGGAGAAATAGGCAAGCAACTTCCCGTCCGGTGAGCATGCTATGGTTGACCAGGCGACCCTATCTGATTCAGAGGTGAGTCGCCTGACTTCTCCGCCTTGCGCGGGAATTGTGTAGATGTGCGAGACGAAGATGTTCTTTTCATTCTTCCCGCCACGGATAAAAGCTATGGAATTCCCGTCAGGGCACCAGCAAGGAAATCGGCTATCGGTGGGTGGGGTCGTCAACCGGGTCGGCTCCCCTCCTCCGACAGGAATTGTCCAGATATGCACTCCCTCCAGATCTTTCTGGTATCCGGAGAAGACGATTTTCTTCCCATCTGGCGAAATGGCGTTTCCGCCCCCAGGTGTAGCCTCTACTACTATGGGATCGGAGCGCTTGGGAATTAAGGAGGCTTCACCTCCTCCCGCGGGGACGGAAGCCAGGTCTCCTTGGCCCCACCTGTAGTAGATCCTCTTTCCGTCAGGCGACCACCTGGGATGAAACGCAAGGCCTGAGGGCGTAACCTGAGTCGCTTTGCCCCCGGATGCAGGAACCGTGTAGATGGCCAGATGTCCGGGGCTCGGGAAGAAAAGGGCAATCTTGTTGTCGGGAGTCCATCCTCCCAACAATTCACCTGTCTCGTCCGGAAGGCCAATTTTGGTCGGCCCGACCACAGGCTTGCCTTGCCCCGATACAGGCACGATCCAAAGCTCTTGGCTCCCGCCGCCTTGGCCGGCTTCGGTGAGGAAGGCAATCATCTTGCCGTCGGGTGACCACACGGGACTTCTTGCGCGATTCGGCACATCGGCGACCCGGACTGGAGTCCCCCGCTCAACGGGCATGACCCACACATCGCTGCGCGTCTCGTAGGGGTTCAGGTCGCGAATCTTGACGTAGGCTATCTTGCTTCCATCGGGAGAGAATTCTGGTTCGCGGGTATAAGTATCGGTCAATTGCTTGGCGGCGCCGCCCTCGACAGGAACAGTGTAGATTCGAAGTGCTTCGCGTTTACCTTTCTCTTGCTCCTGGGTAGAGGCGAAGGCGAGTAGCTTCCCGTCGGGCGAGAAGCTAAGGTGACTACCGTGATAGTCGCCGCTACGGTGTGCCTTGACGGAGATTTGCTTAGTTTGGCCTCCTTCTGATGGGACCACGTAGATCGCTGCGTTGCCCTCGTCGTCAATGTGATTGAAGGCTATCCATTTGCCATCTCCAGACCACGCAGGCGCAACGACCCAATCCGCCATCGGTTCAGTCAGCCTCAGAGGTTCGCCTGAGATGTCGGGATCTACCTTGCCGTGAACCGGCACGACCCATATGCTGCCTTCAGACGCAAAAGCGAGCCCCTTCCCGTCAGGAGACAATCGCGCCATGGGAGAAAGCTTGGTGGGAATTCGAATCTTCGTGAAACGGGGTTTGGCAGCAACCTCCCCTAATGCTTTCGAAAGCCTGAGAATCCTCTGCCGCGCGATGGCAACTTCCTCTCGCTGCTCCGGGTAGGTCTCGATGACCTTCTGGTAGGCTTTCCGCGCCTCGTCTTTCCCCAGCTTCTCGTAGCACTGGCCAATCTGGAGCAAGGCCTTGGCGGCGACAGGGCGGTTGTTGCTGTACGACGCCACAACCTTCTTGTAGAGATCGATGGCCTGCTCCAACTCGCCATCGACCACTTCCTTGTGCACGGCGGACTGCAGGAGCACTTCGGCCTGATCGTTGTTCTGCGGCATTGCCATGAGTGCCGTGAGCACGCCAGCGACGATCAGTGCGGAAAGAAATCCGCCAGCCCACCATGAATTCCTCGAGCTGTTCATGTCATTCACCTCCCCTCAAGATCAGGAGCAGGATAGTGGGCCGGTATCAGGGCGTGATGAGGGAACTGTCAAGTTTGTGCAAAGCTCTTCTCGGTTCGGCTTAAACCTACGGCGATCAGCCGTCGAATCGGTAGCCGATCCCGCGCACGCTGACCACGTAACGAGGCACCGAAGGCTGCGGCTCGATCTTCTTGCGCAGGTTGGTGATGTGGGTGTCGATTACCCGATCGGTGACCGCGATCTCGCGGCCCCAGACATCGTCGAGCAACTGCTCGCGGGTGAGGGCGCGGCCGCGATGGCGAATGAATGTCGCAAGCAGCTTGAACTCCAGCGGGGTCAATTCCTGCGGCCGGCCGGAGCGGCGCAGTTCGCAGCGGCTGAAATCGAGCTCGTTTTCTCCGAATCGATACAACTCCGGCGCGTCGCCCGCAGCGCGGCGCAGGTGAGCTTTGACTCGGGCGCGCAATTCCCGCGGGCTGAAGGGTTTGGTGACGTAGTCGTCGGCCCCGAGGTCCAGACCCGCCACCTTGTCGGACTCCTGGGTTTTGGCGGTGAGCATAATGATGGGGGTGCGGAGGCCGGCGCGGCGGATGTCGCGACAGACCTCGAAACCGTCCCTGCGAGGCAGCATGATGTCGAGGATGATCAGATCGAATGGCTGCTCCCGCGCGCGACGGCTGGCCGTTTCTCCGTCGCGGACCACTTCCACTTCGTACCCTTCAAGCTTCAGGTCGTCCTCAAGCCCGAGGGCGAGGTTGGGCTCGTCTTCCACCACCAGAATGCGCGGCATGGTTACTCCCAGCTCTGTACCGGCGGTCGGCGCCTGCCCCGGCTGGCCGGGGACCGCCGTCTTTGAATCTCAATCCTTTCGACGCTCCCCAACATTAGGGGGCAGGCTCCGAACGCCCCTACAGCGTGGTGGGCAGCACGATCATGAACGTGCTGCCTACGCCCGGCTGGCTCTCAACCCGGATTTCTCCCCCGTGCGCGGCGACAATGTGATGCACCATGGCGAGCCCCAGCCCTGTACCCTTCACGCCGGCGGCATCGGCACTGGCCACACGGACGAATTTCTTGAAGATGTGCGGCTGCTCATCGGGACTGATGCCCAACCCCTGGTCGCGCACGCGAATTGCCACGCGGTTGTCGAGTTGGGTTGCTTCAATCCAAACCGTCTTACACCCCGGGGAGTATTTCACGGCATTGTCGAGCAAGTTCCAGAGGGCCCGGCTCAAGGCTTCCCGGTCGGCGCGGATGGATGGAAGCGAGCCATCCAGCTCGAGTTGAAGCGCGTAGCCGCGTTCGGCGACTTCCTGGGCAAATTCCCGGCCCACGTTTTGGACCAGTGCGACGGGATCAAGCGTCTCGAACCGGTACTCGCGCGCTCCGGCTTCCATCCGGCCGAAGTCCAAGAGTCCTTCGACCAGACGGTGCAAGCGTTCGCTCTCACGGCGCAGCGCCTCGTAATATTGCCGCCGCCGGTCGTCGCTCGAGACGCGACCATCGGCCAGCAACTCGCTGAGTTGCCTCAGGGAGGCCAGCGGCGAGCGAAACTCGTGCGACACCGCCGAGACGAAGTCCGATTGCAGGCGCGCGACTTCCAGTTCGCGCGTCACGGCGCGGGAGACGAAGTAGCTGCCCACCACCACCAGGACGGCGACCAGAGCCAGACCCAGCACCATCAAGCGCCGGCGGCCGGCGAGTTGCGCGCTCGCGGCGCCGGGGTCGGCAGTGATGACGTGCACGGTCCACGGCAGTTGCGTGTCGGCAGGAGTGAGCAGAGCTTGCTGGGACGTGGCCCCTTCAAGGTTGCCCACAACCGTGTGCCCCTCGGAGTCGCTCAGCGCCACGCGAATCCCCTGGCGGTCAATGATGGGCTGCACGCCTGGCAGCCAAGTCTCCTCCAGGTATCTCCGTCCGGCGACCAGACCCACCATTCGCCTCGTCGTGCTCTGCCACACCACCAGAACGGGCTGATTATGAAGCCAAAAGCTGGAGCGGCCGGCGGAATGCGCGTCGCCCTCCGAAACTCGTTGCCATCTTTCCCATAGCAACTCCGCGCCCGCTGCCAGCGCGGCACTGTCCTGTTCTTTGGTCTGCGCGCCGGGGCCGGGGGTGTACCAGCGGCGAGTTTCCTGCGCGTAGTAACGGTAGGCGCTGCGCGTCAAGCGCCACCGGCCGTCGTGCATGGCGGTATGAAGCGCGGCGGCTTCGGTCTGGAGTTCGCCGTGGCGGCCCAATTCGCCAAGCAAAATGCACCGCGAGTGGCGCGCCAAGAGCTCGGCGGGCAACCCTCCCACGGAAGTGGAACCCAATTCGGCCAGTTCGGCGTAGGCAGCTAGTGCCGCTTCAGGCCGGTCGCTCTTTCGAAGATTGCGCGCCAGGCGGAGCAAGGCGCCCGCGCGGATCGACGGATCCTTCGCCATCGCCAGCTTGCGGAAGGTGGCGCCAGCCTCGGCGTAATCCTTTTGCTGGAATTCAAGAGCTTCACCCGCCGCGAATGCTCCCGGCGACGGTTCTGCGGGGGCGGCCAAGGCGGGGTAGTAGGGCAACCGCTCCGCGGGGAAGCATTGGAGGCCGCGCTCGCTGAGAACCACGATGGCGGCGTTTGACCCCAACGCATCGGCTTGGGCTTGTGCCTGGGCCGCCAATCGCGCGTCCGAGAGGGCGAGCAGTTCAGCCAACCGTTCCTGTCCGTTCGAAAGCTCGCGAAGCAGCCGGGCGCCAATCAGGTCGGCCGCGTGGTTCAAGCGCTGCTGAATCTGCTGGCGCTCGAGTTGACGGTCCTGCTCGAACAGGCGGTTGCTGAGCCAAGCCAGGGCCACGGCAAGCGCAAGCGTGATGCCCAAAAACAGGCCTAGCAGGTGGCGTGGCGGTTGAAACCACTTTCTCAGCCACATTGGTGCGCTCGTCCGCTGACGTTGCTTCCATTATAGCCCCCAGCGTCAGGGGGGAATTGAGAATTGGTCAAGAATGTGTGAGGGAGCACTAAAGCCTAGGGGTGTCGCTGCTTAAGGCACGACCGATTTCGGGAACCGCATCGCGCGGCTCCAGCAGCTCCGAGGGGACGTGACTCCAGAGACTTTTGGTCCCGCTTGCCGAAGAGATGAGAGCATGGAGTCGTCACCGAGGCGGTTCTGTGAACGGGAAGGACCGAGGGCGAAGTGAAGCGCTCGCTTCGCCCCCCGGCCGGCCGATGTCACTTGGAGCCTTTGAGGAGGGGGAGAAAATCTTCCATCACCCAAAGCTCGGGCTCCCCGCCCTGAGAGGCGCTGAAGGCTATCTTCTCTCCATCTGGTGACCACGCCATGTGGAATGCCTCTGCATCCAGACCCGTCTTGACCTCTATAGTAGTTCCCCCATCCAATGTAGCGACCCAGATGCTTCCTTTTGACGTGTAGGCCAGCCTCTTGCTATCAGGGGACCAAGCCAGCTCTGCCTGGCTGCTGAACGGACCTGCCTTTGCGACGTTGCGAGGTTCTCCACCCGCAGCAGGAATGACTTTGACTGTCAGGTCTTTGGAGAAATAGGCAAGCAACTTCCCGTCCGGTGACCATGCTATGGTTGACCAAGCGACCCTATCTGATTCAGAGGTGAGTTGTCTGACTGCTCCGCCTTCCGCGGGAATTGTATAGATGTGCGAGAGGAAGATGTTCTCTTCATTCTTCCTATAACTGATAAAAGCTATGGTGTTCCCGTCAGGGGACCAGCAAGGAAATCGGTTATCCGTGGGTGGGGTCGTCAACCGGGTCGGCTCCCCTCCTCCGACAGGAATTGTCCAGATATGCACTCCCTCCAGACCTTTCTGGGCTCCGGAGAAGACGATTTTCTTCCCATCTGGCGAAATGGCGTTTCCGCCCCCAGGTGTAGCCTCTATTACCACGGGATCGGAGCGCTTGGGAATTAAGGAGGGTTCACCTCCACCCGCGGGGACGGAAGCCAGGTCTCCTCCGCCCCACCTGTAGTAGATCCTCTTTCCGTCAGGCGACCACCTGGGGTGAAACGCAAGGCCTGAGGGCGTAACCTGAGTCGCTTTACCACCGGATGCAGGAACCGTGTAGATGGCCTCATGCTCGGGGCTCGGGGAAAAGAGGGCAATCTTGTTCTCGGGAGTCCATCCTGCCAGCAAATCATCTGTCTCGTTCGGAAGGCCAATTTTGGTCGGCGCGGCCACAGGCTTGCCACGCTCCGATACGGGCACGATCCAAAGCTCTTGGCTCTCGCTGTTTTGGCTGGGTCTGGTGAGGAAGGCAATCATCTTGCCGTCGGGTGACCACACAGGACTTGCTGCGCGATTCGGCACATCGGCGACCTGGACTGGAGCCCCCCCCTGAACCGGCATGACCCACACATCGCTGCGCGTCTCGTAGGGTTTCAACTCGCGAACCTTGACGTAGGCTATCTTGTTTCCATCGGGAGAGAACGCTGGTTCTCTGGTCCAACTGTCCGTCAATAGCGTTGCAGGGCCGCCCTCAACAGGAACTGTGTAGATTCGAAGTGCTTCTCGTTTACCTTTCTCTTGCTCCTGGGTAGAGGCGAAAGCGAGTAGCTTCCCGTCGGGCGAAAGGCTAAGGCGATTATCGTAAAGGTAGGCGCTACGGTATGCCTTGACGGCGATTTGCTTAGTTTGGCCTCCTCCTGATGGGACCACGTAGATCGATGCGTGCCCCTCGTCAATGTGATTGAAGGCTATCCACTTGCCATCTCCAGACCACGTAGGGAGAACGACCCAACCCGCCATCGATTCAGTCAGCTTCAGAGGCTCGCCTGAGATGTTGGGATCCACCTTCCCGTGAACCGGCACGACCCAAATGCTGCCTTCGGAAGCAAATGCGAATCTTCCGCCGTCGGGCGACAAGGCCCCAAGTCCGAGCGCTGAAAGTTTCGTGGGAATGCCAATCTTCGCGAAACGGGGTTTGGCAGCAACCTCCGCTAATACTTTGGAAAGCCTGGCAATTGCTTCCCGCGCCAGCGCAACTTCGCTTTGCTGGTCGGAATAGTTGTCGATCAGTTTCTGGTAGGCTTTGCGTGCCTCGTCTTTGCCCAGCTTCTCGTAGCACTGGCCCATTTGCAGCAGGGCCTTGGCCGCCAGGGCGTGGTTGCCCGCCTGATCCTGAACAATCTGCTGGTAGAGCTTGATCGCCTCTTCGAGCTTTCCTTCCGCGCGCTCCTTGACCAGCGCTTTTTGGTACAGGTCGTAGCCACTTTGGCCAAAGGCGAGGCTTGCGCCGAGTAACATCAATAAAACCGTTGTGGTGAGGATTATAATCTTCTTCATGGTCGTTCTCCTTGCCAGGCGTTTCACCGTACGCCCGCAAGCCTAGCGCGGCGGTCGAGGGGATGTGTCATGCGTCGGCGGACGGGACGCAAATTTGCGGCAAAGTTCTTGCCAGGTGGCCGTGGGGTCTTTGTCATGGAATTGTCCGCTTCCCTCTCAGTAAACCAGTTTGTATCCCACGCCATGAATCGTGAGCAGATGACGCGGCTCCGAGGGGTTGTCTTCGAGCTTGGCGCGGAGCAGGGCCACGTGGTTATCCACGGTGCGGGTGGTGGGATAGTTTTCGTATCCCCAGACCTCGTTAAGCAAGTCATCGCGGGTCACAACTTCGCCCGCGCGGGCGGCCAGCAGGCGCAGCACGCCGAATTCCTTGCGCGTCATCGCGAGTTGCTTGTCGCCTTTGCGAGCTTCGAAGCCACGAAAATCCACCACCACATCGTCAAAACGCAGCTCGTCGGGAAGCGCTCTGGGGGGATGCGCGCGCCGCAGGAGCGCGCGCACTCGGGCAAGGAGTTCGCGCACCGAAAACGGTTTCGTCACGTAGTCATCCGCGCCGAGATCAAGGCCGAGGATGCGATCCGCCTCTTCTCCGCGCGCGGTCAGCATCACGATCGGCGTGGTCAAGCCTTCGCTCCGCACCTTGCGGCAGAGCTCGTATCCGCTCAGCTTGGGCAACATCAGGTCCAGGACGATCAAATCGGGCTTCTTCTCCTGGATCAGGCGGTAGCCTATTTCGCCATCGGCGGCCGTCAGGACTTCATAGGACTCGAATTTCAAGTTGTCCGTAAGCCCGCGGAGGATGGCGGGATCGTCTTCAACGACGAGAATTCGGCTCATGCCTTGCCTTCCAGGGGAAGGTAGATAGAAAACGTGCTGCCCTTTCCGGGAGCGCTTTGCACTTCCACGCGGCCGCCGTGCGCCTTGGCAATGTGCTCGACGAGGGTCAGGCCGAGTCCCGTGCCAGGGAGACGCTGGTTTTCCGGCGTGGGGACCCGGTAGAACTTTTCAAAAATGCGGGATTGCTCCTGAGCGGGAATTCCAATGCCTCGATCAGCCACCTGGATTACCGCGTCGCCATTCCGCCGGCAGAGCCGCAAGTCAATCTCGGTGCCTCGCCCGGAATACTTCATGGCGTTCGCAAGAAGGTTGAGGATGGCTTGTTCGATCGCGTCGGGGTCTACCCGGACCGCAGGGAGGTCGTTCGCAATCTCGACGTGCAGTTGCAAGCCTTGCTGGGCGAGGGGATAGTGCATCGTGCGGGCGGCGGCCTGCACAACCTCGCACAAGGAAGTGAGCTCCGGCCGATACGCTTTTCGCCCCTGTTCGATTTTAGAGAAATCCAACACATTGTTGAGGAGTCGCGTGAGTCGCTCGCTTTCGTTGATGATGGTATCGAGGTATTCGCTCTGCATTGCGGTATCTGTCGCCCGGCCCATACGCAAGGTTTCGGCAAACATGCGGATGGCCGTCAGCGGGGTCTTCAGCTCGTGGGAAACGCTGGCCACAAACTGCGAGCGCATTTCCGCCAGACGCAGTTCGCGCTGCACATCACGCCATAACAAATATGCGCCGAACAAGGTCGCACTCAGGACCAGCAGGAGCGTGAACAAGTAGAAAGAGCGCTGGAGATCCCATTTCTGAGCGAGCGGGCTGGCCTCGACGGCAAGAATTCGCACCCTCAACCCTGGAAAGTTCTCGCCGAGCAATTCCCCTCGTGGGTCGCGGCCGGCGGACCATTGCACGTGCGGCGCAGGACCTGTTAGGCCCGCATTCGCCTGATTCAAGCTTGCGAACGCGTCGTTCGCGCGGACGGCAATGGCCACTGCTGGCAACCCGCCCAGAGGCGGTGCCACGCTGACCAGCCAGTACTCCTTTCCGTAAGGGACCCAAAGGGGCTCGTTGCTTTGGGAGTGCCCTGGCAGGGTCTGGTTCAAGCCGAGCTTTGAGAAATCGTCTTGGAGCGCCAAGGCTTCCTCGAGAAATCGGACACGAGTGAGCATTCGCCGTTCCAGGTCGCTCGCGGCGGCACGAACGCTCGGTAGACTGGCAGATTGCACCAGGGTGTTGGCCAAGTCGCGCATCATGTACACCTCAGGGGGCGCTGCCTCATCAAGCCCGTCGATCTCGCCCTCCAAGCGTTCGAGAATGGCCTGGTATCCGAGTCCTGCCTGGAGCAGCCGTTGCGCGGCGTAAAGGCAAAATGGGATTCCCTGCTCGTCTGTTACCTCCGCGGAAAATGTCAGGATGCCTCGCAGATGAGCCACGGCTTCGTCCTGCTGCCCGGACTTGGCGAGGGCGCGGGCCAGCAAAAGCTTCGCGTAGGCGGCCTGGACCGGATCGTGTGCCACGTTCATCGCGTGGCGATACAAGACTGCCGCCTTCCCCGCTTGGTTGGCGGCAAACTCCTCGCGCTCGCCTTGCTGGATGGCCTCGGCGAATTTCGGGTCGCGCAGCAGCCTTCGCGACCGTTCGGCCACGGGGCTCACGTCCCAGGGGAGGAGCAGTCGGTTTCCTTCCACCCAACCCACCAGGACGATGGAGGAGTCCACGAACTTTGAGGGCGGGACCTTGCTCTCCTGCGCCGCGAGGGTGGTCACTTGCTGTAGCTTGAGCTTTTCCAATCGCGCGGCGAGATCACGGCTCGCCTCTTTCAGCACGCGACGGTGTTCTTCCGCCAGGCGTTTCTCAGCCAGTTCGCGTTGCTGGCTCATCATGACCAGACTGAGAGCGACAAGCACCGAGCAGGGCAAGACGATCGCGACAAGGAATAGCAGGATTTGGCGTCGGCTCAGCCGTGAGGTCATGATCTGGCCGTTCAACTTCGAAGTTACGAC